>Ga0187864_10002290_pt1 | contig 16829 bp, 15 predicted proteins | sample June2016WEW_11_4_FD_132985 | JGI IMG/M metagenome (GOLD analysis project Ga0187864, IMG submission 132985) | Peatland microbial communities from SPRUCE experiment site at the Marcell Experimental Forest, Minnesota, USA - June2016WEW_11_40 | ecosystem: Environmental > Terrestrial > Soil >...
CAAATTCGGCATGCAATTCCCTTTCGACGTCGGCCGCCACGCGGGCTTGATCGTGGTAGAGCACGCGCATCCGAAAGCCCTGCGCGCGGCGCGCGACTCCCCGGCCGATCCGCCCGAAGCCAACAATGCCGAGCGTTTTCTCCCAGACGTCGCCCCCGAGGAGCTGATCGAGATCCCAGCCAGGCCATGTGCCGGAGCGCATCCAGGCGTCGCCTTCGACCAGCCGCCGCGCAATCGCCATGAGCAGCGTCCAGGCAAAATCGGCCGTCGTATCATCGAGTACTCCCGGCGTGTTCGTCGCGACCACTTTGTGGCGCGTGCAGGCAGGCACATCGATGTTGTCGAAGCCGACCGAGACGGTGGACGCGATGCGCAGCCTGGGTGACGTCGCGAGCAGCTCTTCGTCCACTTTTTCCGTGAGCAGGCAGACGAGCGCGTCTTTGTCCGCGACGCGTTTGAGCAGTTCGGCTCGCGGAATCCGCTCGGCCTGCGTCCAGTATTCAACTTTGAAATTCTTGTCCAGAATCGTTCGCGCCGCCGGAAAAAGCGGCCGCGTCACAAGGGCCTTCGGCTTGTTCGCCACGTATGCCTCGCAGAAAAGATTTGCACCGCGCAGTAGGATACACCAGGGCGCGGTCTCGTTGACGGCCACTCGCGCGAACGACTATAGTGGCCGCGAGACGGCTCACGCCGCCCACTCGGATGAACTCTCGACTCCTCCACGATCTGAAAAAACTGCTCGGCCGGGACGGCGTCCTTCACAAGCCCGAAGACTTGATGCTTTACGAGTACGACGGCTCGGTCGAAGTGGCGCGGCCGAATTGCGTTGTGTTTCCGCGCACGGCGGAAGAGGTGGTGGGAATCGTGCGGCTGGCGAACCGCCACCTGATGCCGCTCGTCGGCCGCGGTGCGGGCACCGGCCTATCGGGCGGCGCGATCGCGCGGCAAGGCGGCATCATTACGTCTTTTGCGCGTATGAACCGCATCCTCGAAATCGACGCGGAGAATCAGCGCGCGCGTGTACAGCCGGGCGTGGTGAACTCCGATCTGAGCGTGGCCGTCGAACACCTGGGACTACATTTCGCGCCCGATCCGTCGAGCCAGAAGGCGTGCACGATCGGAGGCAACGTCTCCGAGAACTCCGGCGGGCCGCATACGCTGGCCTACGGCGTGACGACGAACCACGTGCTGGCGCTGGAAGTGGTTCTCCCGACCGGCGAACTGCTCCATCTCGGCAGCGGGGCGCTTGACGCGCCCGGCTACGACCTCACAGGCCTGTTCGTAGGCTCGGAGGGCACGTTCGGCCTCATCACGGAAATCACGGTGAAGCTCACGCGCCTGCCCGAAGCGACGAAGACGCTCCTCGTGGTCTACGAATCCGTGGATGACGCGACCGAGACGGTCGTCGAAATCACCGCGCGGGGCATCACACCGGCTGCGTGCGAGATGCTCGACGGGTGGACGATCCGCGCGGTCGAGGATTACGTCCACGCAGGGTTTCCTCTCGATTGCGCGGCGATCCTGCTGATCGAAGTTGACGGATTGCGCGAGGCGGCCGAATACGAGGGCGCGGAGGTGGCAGAAGTTTGCCGGCTGCACCGCGCGCGCGATGTTCGCGTAGCCCGCGATGCTCGCGAGCGCGACCTGCTCTGGAAGGGCCGCAAGAACGCGTTCGGCGCCGTCGGGCGCCTTTCGCCGACGTACTACACACAGGACGGCGTCATCCCGCGCACGAAACTTCCCGCGACGCTGCGGCGGATCAGCGAGATCGGCCAAAAATACGGCTTCGCCATCGGCAACATCTTTCACGCGGGCGACGGCAACCTGCATCCGATCATCCTGTTCGACGCCCGCGACCAGCAGCAGTTCCGCAATGCCATCGCGGCGTCCGATGAAATCATCCAGTTCTGCATCGAGGTGGGCGGGTCGATCACGGGCGAGCACGGCGTCGGAATGGAGAAGGACCGCCTGATGCCGCTGCTCTTCAGCGAGGCCGATCTCAACCTGATGCGCAGCGTCCGCGACGTGTTCAATCCGGCGGGCCTGCTCAACCCCGCGAAAATCTTCCCGACGCCGAAAGGCTGCGGCGAAATCCACGTGCGGCCCGCGCCTGAACCGGCGACGGCTTCCGGGCCGGCCCCGGCATGAACGCGGCGAGCACAACGATTCCCTCGCGGCTCGCCGAAATCGCCGGCCCTTCGAATGTCGTTGCCGATCCCACGCAGCTCGGAGCGTACGAAATCTGCGGCAAGATTCCGGGCGCGGCGGCGCGTCCCGGATCGAGCGACCAGGCCACGGAGATCGTCAAATTCGCGGCGGCGGAAAAGCTCGCCATCGTTCCGGCGGGCGCGCGGACGAAGCTCGGGATGGGCCTGCCGCCACGGCAATACGATCTGGCGCTCGACATGACGCGGCTCGATCGCGTGATCGCGTACGATCCCGGCGACCTGACTCTGAGCGTCGAGCCGGGAACTCCGCTGCGCAGGCTCGAGGGCGTGCTCGCGGGGCACCGACAATTTCTTCCGCTGGACGTGCCGTTCATGAACCGCGCGACCGCAGGCGGCACGATCGCGTCGGGTGTGGATTCGCCGCTGAGGCAGTTCTACGGCACGGCGCGCGACTACGTTCTCGGGATGGAATTCGTCACGGGAGACGGAACGGCGGCGAAAAGCGGCGGGCGCGTGGTGAAAAACGTCGCGGGCTACGATCTGCACAAGGTGATGATCGGCGCGCTCGGCACGCTCGGCGTGATTACGAAGATCAATTTCAGGACGTTCCCTCTGCCGGGAGCCATGCGGACGTTCGTGGCCGGCTTCTCGAGCGCTGAGCGTGCGCTCGATCTGCGTCACCGCGTGGCGCGTTCGCCGCTGAGGCCGCTGACCGCGGAGATTCTCAGCCCGCGCGCCGCCGAGTTGCTTTCGAGCGACGTGGCCGCGCGGATCGAGCCTGGTCCGATGCCGCCGGGCGCGCTTTCGAAGGAGCAGTGGGCCGTCATGGCGAGCTTCGGGGGAACCGGAAAAGTTCTTCAGCGGAGCGAACTCGAACTGCGCCGGATGGCGGAAGACGCCGGCGCCGCGGGAATCATTGCCCTTGGCGACGACAGAGTGCCGGGTGCGTTCGGGCGGACGCGCGAGTTCGTTCCCATCGCGCTGGAATCTTCGGCGGCGGCGACGATCCTGAAGCTAGGCGTCCTGCCCACGCGGATGCGACAAGTCCTGGATGCAGCGGCGAAGGCGGCTGATGCGGCTGAGCTGCGCTGGGCGGCGCTCGCGCGCGGGCTTGGCGTTATCTATTTCGCGCTGCTCCCGAGCGAAGAGAATCCAGAGGCGCTGGGCCGCGTCGTTCGCGCCGCGAACGACATTCTTGCGGAGTGCGCCGCGCTTGGCGGAAACGCCGCGATTCCCTGGTGCCCTGCCGCGTGGAAGAGCCTTCTGCCGGTGTGGGGTCTCGACCGCGGCGATTTCGAGCAGATGCGCAAACTGAAAAAAGTCTTCGACCCGCACGGGATTCTCGCGCCGGGGCGATTCGCGGGAGGAATATAGCGCGTGGCTTCCGGGCTCAGCGGATTCACCGGCGTGGACAAGCCCGAGTACGCGGACTACTCGCGCTGCGTTCACTGCGGGCTTTGCCTGAACCACTGCCCCACCTATCGGCTATGGCATCAGGAAGCCGATTCGCCGCGCGGTCGGATTCGGCAGATGCAGCTCGTGGACGATGGGCGGCTCGAACTGGGCGACGGATTCGTTACGCACATCGACCGCTGCCTCGATTGCCGAGCGTGCGAGACGGCGTGCCCCTCGGGCGTTGAGTACGGCAAGCTGGTGGAAGTGGCGCGGGCGCAGATCGAGCAGCATTACACTCGACCGCTCGCTTCGCGCGTGACGCGCGATTTCGTCTACCGGCGGCTGCTTCCCTACCCACGGCGCATCGCGAGAGCCGCGCGCCTACTGCGAATCTATCAGCGGACGGGCCTGGCTGCGCTCGCTCGCGGGACGGGCATTTTGAAATTGCTCGGACTGGACGATCGCGAGCGGCTGCTTCCGAAAATCGATCGAGAGTTCTTCTTCGCGGAGCTCGGGCAAACGTTTCCGGCGCAGGGCGCGCGGCGCGCGCGCGTGGCGTTCTTCGCGGGCTGCGTCGCGCAGGTCACTTTCAGCGAGCTCAACCGCGCCACCATCCGCGTCTTGCAAGCGAATGGCTGCGAAGTAGTGGTTCCCGCGGCACAGGTCTGCTGCGGGGCGCTTCCTGCGCATGCCGGCGTACGAGACGTTGCGCGCGACCTAGCTCGCTCGAATTTCGCCGCGTTTCCCGTCGAGAACTTCGATGCGATTATCACGAACGCCGCCGGGTGCGGGTCGACGCTCAAGGAGTACACGCACCTGTTTGCAGTAGACGATCCGGCGCACGAGCAGGCCGCGAAGTTTGCCGCAAAGATGCGCGACGTGACGGAGTTTCTCGCCGAACTGGGGCTGGCCGCGCCCATGCGATCCGTGCCCCTGCGCGTGACGTATCAGGACTCGTGCCATCTCGCTCACGGACAGAAGATCCGCGAAGCCCCGCGCAAGCTGATTCGCGCGGTGCCCGGCGTGGAATTGATCGAGATGCCCCTCGCCGACCAGTGCTGTGGCTCGGCAGGCGTTTACAATGTGACGCAGACGGACACCTCTCTTGAATTACTGGCGCTGAAGATGGAATCGGTGGGTGAGACGAAATCGCAGGCAATTGTAACAGCCAACCCCGGCTGCATCCTGCAGCTTCGCGCCGGGGCCGCCATCCATCGTACCGGCCACGAAGTCTTGCACGTGGTCGAGCTCCTACACCGCGCGCTTGCATCAGCCTGAGCTATTGGGTGGCTCTTGGATTTGTGGCTTGCGCGGAGGGCGCACCCAAAGCTTTAGGTCGCTCGGTTTTGGAAACGGCCGCGGCGCTCGGTCGTCGTGAAACACAAGCTCGAGTGAACTGAGAAAACCGTTCCGCGCAAATAGCATTACGTCCACAAGCTCGCCGTACGCCTCTATCGGAACCGGTGTTTCTGCAGAGACTCCGGCTGCTGATTTCGCAACGTGGAGGCTCACGGTGCCACATCCGCACTCACATACTCCGATAGCTTCGACCGAATCCAATTGCGACCTAAGCTCGTCGCGTCCTGGGAATTCAGCGGAGAGCAGGAACTCCATGAGCGCACGTTCCTCCGGACTGAGTGGTCGCGGTTTGATCGGCTGAGTCTGCACGCATAACTCCAGTTCTACTTTTCTCCGACGAGGTAGCGGCAGCCGCGCGGCCCCATCTGTGCGGAGTGCACGGCGCTGGCGGGAACATCGCAGCGGTCGCCAGCGCGATACGCTTGCGACGCTCCTTTCATGGTGAGCGTCATTTCGCCGTCGAGGATGATGTGTGCGGTGAGTCCCGTGTGTGTGTGATCGGGGTAGAAGGCGTGCGGACCGTCCTGCCAGACGAACGTGTGCGAAAAACCCTCCGACTCGAGCTGCTTCCGAAGTTCGCTCTCGTTCGGCTCTGCCATTCGCTCAGTATAACAGGAGGTTTTTCGCAGGAGGGGGGCTTGCGGGCGGGGCGTGGTGGGGGGTACCGCCCGCAAGCTCGTTGTGCGGAAGAAACTCGATTGCGATGCGCTACTGCTCGAGCCGATGGCGCCGGTTCATAGCGTTCGGGCCGCCCTGCTTCACCGTGTAGTCGGACGGGACCTGGAAAAGGGCCGCATCCGGCTCGCTGCGCTGAATGTTCGTCAACTGCGTGATCGTCTCGCCGGTGCGCGGGTCGCTGCGTTTGCTCAAAACGACCATCTGTAGATTGGACGAGTACCACCGCTCGGTCGTGATCACAATGGGGTTCTGGTTTCCGATGGCTCCCGCGGGAATCGTGCGCGTGTAGCGTGTACCCTCCGCCGCCACGCCATTGATCGTCCGCGTCCCGAGCGACGTGGTGACGACGTCCTTCTGATGGTTCCACGCCCCCGGCCCGCCCGGCGCAGCCTGACCGGAAGGCGGGGGCCCGCCGTGGTGGTGTCCGCCATGGGGCCTCTGTATCGTGCGCGCGACCTTCCGATCCGGTTCGAGGATGTACTGCGTGCCCGCCACAGCGTCGTTGATGAAGACCACGCGCGGCGCAGCCTTGCCCGATGCGGCCCACGGCCCGATCCCGGGAAGCGTCATATCGCGGCGCGTGCGCCCCTGGCTATCGCGGGCAAACGAGCCCGTCGTGCTACGCTGGATTTGATTACCGTCGGCGAGAGTCTGCGTGGTCTGCGTGGAAAAGGTTGCGCTGAACGGCGCACTCGTCACCGTCTTGCCGCCGACTCCTTCCTCGAAGCCGAGGAACGCGATTGCGTCGTCCGGCCCGAACGGAGCGATGGCCGGCCCGGGCCCGAACTGCTGAGGACCCGGAGGAGGGGCAGGCTCCTCGAACGCCGGCCGTTGCGCGCGAGCCGCACCCGCAACGACGAGGGCTGCCGCTGCCATGGCAAGAAAGCTAAAATATTTTCGTCCTATCTTCACTCGCTCCTCCACTTCGACCTCAGCCACCTAGAACTCCTGGCTCGCGCTCTCCTGCGAGATCAAGCGGATCGCCTGCGGTGTTCCGTCGGCACTCACCAGCAAATCCACCGGGACGCGCTCGGACGATCCGGCAAACGTCGCCGGCATTCCCATCGACATCAGCGCCGGTCCCGAAAGCTCCACGCGCACGACGGCTCCGCCTTCGAGCCCCTGGGGATCGTCCGCGTAGGGCAGGGCAATGAACCGAGCGCTGGTATCCGAATCCTCTTGTTGAACCTGCGGCGCGGATTGAGTTGTCCCGGTCTGATCTGGATTTGCCGCCGCTACAGGAGACTGATTCGCCTGTAACTCGGTCGAGCCTGATACCGGACCGACTCCGGTTCCCTGCGGCGCGGGTCCAGGCCGGCGGAACTGGTACAAGGAGAGCCCCACGGCCACAAGAACTGCCGCCGCGATTCCGATCACCGCAATTCGCCATCCCATCCCGCGGCGCGAGGAAGCACCCTTCTCGTAACGAAACGCTCGAAGCAGCGCCGCTTCCATGGCCGGCGGCGCCTGCTGTCCGAATTCCTTCGTCGCGACGGCGCGCAGCGCCAGATCGAGGGACTCCACTTCGGTGACGATTCGGGCACAGCGCGCGCACGACTCCGCATGGGCGAGCGCGGTTTCGCGCAGCGCCGCATCCGTTCCCGGGCGGTCCAGATCGTGAACCACTTCATCGAATCGTGCGCAGTCCATAGGTTTCGCCTCACTGCCCGTCGGCCCGTTCGCAGGTCCATTCATTCGTTCGCTCATGCGCCGACCGCCGGAACGCGGCGCGTCACCCGCGCGTCGCGAAGTTTCTCGAGGAGGATCGCTCTCGCCCGGTGCAGTCGCGAACGGACGGTTCCCACTGGGCATTCGAGCGCCGATGCCGCCTCTTCGTAACTCATCTCTTCGAGGTCGCACAGAACCACGACCTCGCGGTAATTTTCCGGCAGGGTGGAGATTGCCTGGCGCACGCGGCCGATTGTCTCGATCGTGGTGAATTCATCCCGGCCAGCCGGGTGTGCGCCACGGGCGGTACCGTTTGAGCCGTTGCGAGAAGCGGCGCTGCCACCCTCAGCGGGCTCGCGCAGATCATCCGCATCGCCCACAAACGCCACCAGGCGACGGTCCTGCTCCCAGCGCTTCCGCAGGAAATTGCGCGCGACGCCGAACAAGAAACCGCCGAGAGTTCCCCGAGCTGGATCGAATCGTTTGGCGTCGCGAATCAGCGTCATGAAGACCTCTTGCGTCACGTCGTCGGCCACCGCCGGGTTGCCGCTCATGTGCAGAGCAAAGCGGTAGATGGACGGATGCCTGCGGCGGTAGAGCAGCGTAAACGCTTCTTCATCGCCGGCGATCATCCGGCCAAGCAGGCCGTCGTCGGTCAATTCGGTGGCCTTCGTCATCTTGAGTATTTCGACGGCCTGTCCCCGCTCTCGTTACATGATTCCAAAGACAGTCCCCTTTGGTTCCAGAAACTTGGATGCGGGATCCGGGGACCGCGCCGAAGGCGGGTTCTTGACCAACGCGCCCCGGTCCAATAACGTATGGTCCGGCAAAGATACCGAAAACGCCAGCCGAGCCCGCAGCGGCCGGCGGGCCCGGCAGAGATCCGGAGCCCAAGAGGAGGACCGATGCTAGAGTTCGATCCGCACGTTCTCGAAGAAAAGCCGATTCCGCCGCCGGCAGAATTCAGTAAGCGCGCGCACGTAAAGTCTCTCGAAGAGTACCGCAAGATGTACGACCGCGCGCAACGCGACGCCGAAGGCTTCTGGGGCGAGCAGGCAAAGATGCTCGACTGGTTCTCACCGCCCACGCAGGTCCTCGAATGGGACTTGCCCCACGCGAAGTGGTTCGTCGGCGGGAAACTAAACGTCGCTTACAACTGCCTCGACCGGCACCTCGCGAAGAACCCGAACAAGCCCGCGCTCTTCTGGGAAGCCGAGGACGGCGCGACCCTGCAACTCACGTATGCCGAACTGCACGAGCGCGTCTGCCGGTTCGCGAACGCGCTGGCCAAGCTCGGAGTCAAAACGGGCGATTGCGTTGCCATCTATCTGCCCATGATTCCCGAACTGCCGATCGCGATGCTTGCCTGCGCGCGGATCGGCGCCGTGCATTCGGTGGCTTTCGGCGGATTCAGCGCCACGGCGCTCGCCGACCGCATCGCCGACGCGAAGTCAAAGATTCTCATCACGGCCGACGGCGGATATCGGCGCGGCAAGGTCGTTCCGCTCAAGGACACCGCTGACGCAGCGCTGAAAAATTGTCCCACGATCGAAAAATCGGTCGTCGTACGGCGCACGCGCGAAAAGGTCGGCTGGCAGGAAGGGCGCGACCTCTGGTGGCACGATCTGGAGAAGGCAGCTTCGAAGGATTGCCCCGCCAAGCCTTTTGATTCGGAGCAGCCACTCTACATCCTCTACACGAGCGGCACGACGGGGAAACCGAAGGGCGTGCTGCACACCTCAGCCGGCTACCTGCTGCAATGCATGTGGAGCGCCCGGCTCGTGTTCGACCTGAAAGACGACGACATCTACTGGTGCACCGCCGATATCGGCTGGGTCACCGGCCACAGCTACATCGTGTATGGCCCACTCGCGAACGGCGCGAGCATTGTGATGTACGAGGGCGCGCCGGACCATCCACGAAAAGACCGCTTCTGGGAAATAGTCGAGCGTTACAAGGTCAGCATCTTTTACAGTTCCGCGACGGCCGTGCGCGCGTTCATGGCCTGGGGAAAGGACTGGCTCGACAAACACGACCTTTCGAGCCTCCGCGTCCTTGGCACCGTCGGCGAGCCGATCAATCCCGCCGCGTGGAAGTGGTACTTCGAGGCCATCGGCAAGAACCGCTGCCCGATCGTCGATACCTGGTGGCAGACCGAGACCGGCGCGATAATGATTTCCCCACTGCCCGGCGCGACGCCTACGAAGCCCGGCTCCGCCACGCTGCCGCTGCCGGGTGTGATCGCGAAGGTCGTGAACATGAAGAACGAACCGGTGGCGCCCGGCGAGACCGGTTATCTCACGATCCAGAAGCCCTGGCCCTCGATGCTGCGGACCATCTTCGGCGACGACGAGCGCTACGCCCGCGAGTATTGGCAGAGGATTCCCGGCGTCTATTTCGCCGGCGACGCCGCGCAGTGCGACAAGGACGGCTACATCTGGGTGCTCGGCCGCGTGGACGACGTCATCAAGGTCGCCGGACACCGGCTCAGCTCGATGGAGATCGAAAGCGCTCTCGTCAGCCATACTTCGGTGGCCGAAGCGGCGGTTGTTGCGCGGCCGGACGAGATCAAGGGCGAGGCCATTGTCTGCTTCGTCACGCTGCGCTCGGGACAGTCGCCCTCCGGCGAGCTCCGCGCGACATTGATGGAACATGTTTCCATGACCATCGGTACCATCGCGCGGCCCGCCGATGTCCGCTTTTGCGACGTGCTCCCGAAGACGCGCAGCGGCAAGATCATGCGCCGTCTGCTGCGCGAACTCGCGCACAAAGGCGGCATCTCCGGCGACACGACCACGCTCGAAGACATGGCTGTGATCGAGCGCCTCGCGAAGGACCAGGGCAAGGAAGAGGAGTAAGGGCGCTTCCGAAACGTGAAGCGTCAGGTCCTGACGGCGTGCGCCTCGGCGCCTTCATGCATCATCAGCGGCAACAGAAACTCGTGCAGTCGCCCGCTCTCCGCCATCGTCAACTGGTTCAGTTGAATCCCCATTCGGTTTTCACCCAGGGTGCGCACGACGAGGCCCGAGCCGACGATCGGCTTCTTGCCCGGCGACAAATACAGGCTCACGCGCACCGTCGACCCTATCGGAAATTGACGCGGCGCCCGGACCAGCATCCCGTTCAAGCTGACATCAATCGTTTCACCCTCCATTTCTCCGTTGTCGAAGCTGAGCCGCACTCTTGATTGCAACGCCACGCGGCGGAACCGGCGCCGCTCGTGCTCGATGGCGCCCTGCGTGGCCCGCATCAACTTCAGCAAGCTCCCCTTGTCGATGGGCTTATACAAAAAGAAGCTGGCGCCCGCTGCAAACCCTTCGGAGACGGCGGCGGTGCTCTGATCGTCGCTGAGCAGGATGATCGGCGTCGTCTGGTTGAATCCGGAGCGGCGCGCCTGCCGCGCGAGGGCGATTCCATCCGGGGGCGGCATGCGCAGATCGAACAATAGCACAGAGAACTTCTGATCCCGGAGAAGCGCCGTGGCGTCCGTGCCCATCGTCAGCGCCAGGACCTGCATTCCTGTCGACGTCAGCACGCTCTGGACAAGCTCGCAGACAGCGGGGTCGTCATCCACGATCAGGGCGCGTCTAGGTGTCTCCATACACTCCTCCCGATGGAGTTATCGGCTGGGGCGGAGCGCTTCTTCAGTCCGGAACTGGGGTCGGCCCAAACGGCAATCACGTGGGCCGGCGTGACCGCGAAATAGCCGGGAATCGAGTTTGCAGAGGGCTGTTGCGGCCATTATACTGCACCGGCTCGCGGGCCGCGGTGCGCCGGGAGCGCCGCGACTGTTTGACGATCATCGGGTAAATGGTTTGGGGACCACAGGGGGGATTCGCTCAATGCGCTTTTCAGGGACCGCCGTCTTGGCTGGTGGCGCCGCGCTCGCTTTGCTGGTGGCGCCGGCGACGAAAGCTCAAACAGCTTCCGATTGGCCGATGTACAACCGCGACTTGGCCGGCACGCGTTATTCGCCGCTCGCGCAAATCAACACCGGGAATGTCGCGAAGCTCACGCAGGTCTGGGCCTATCGCCCGCGGGCTGGGGGCGCCGGCCCGTCGGCCGCCAGCTTTAACCAGGTGACGCCGATTGTCGTGAACGACGTGATGTACCTGGCCGCGGGAAACCGAGTCGTGGCGCTCGAACCGGAAACAGGCAAGGAGATCTGGCAGTACGAACTGAAGACGGGTTTGGTCCCGCAGCGCGGCGTCGCCTACTGGCCCGGCGACTCCGACAATCCGCCGCGAATCATCTTCACGAGTCTCCACAAGCTTGTGGCTCTCGACGCCAGGACCGGGAAGCTCGACCCCAAGTTTGGCGACGGCGGCGAAGTCACCATGGACGTGCCCTTCGCCGAGGTCCCGACGATCTACAAGAATGTCGTCCTGATCGGAGCCAACGTGTATGGGCCCGGCGAGACAAACCTCCATCCCCAGGACGAAGTGTGGGCGGGGATTCCGGGTGACTCGCGGGCATACGATGCCCGCACGGGCAAGAAGCTTTGGACCTTCCACACAATTCCCTGGCCGGGCGAGGTCGGCAACAACACCTGGCCGGAAAACGGATGGAAGGGACGCGGCGGCACGAACGTATGGTCCATCACGATGACCGTGGACCAGAAGCGCGGCATCGCCTACATGCCCGTCGGCGGACCGGCGGCGAACTACTATGGAGGCGACCGGCCCGGCGACAACCTGTTCTCCAATACGCTGGTTGCCGTCGATGTGAACACCGGGAAACTGAAATGGTATTTCCAGACCGTTCACCACGAACTGTGGGATTTCGACTTGCCGCCGGAGCCGGCGCTGATCGACATCGTGCACGACGGCAAAAAGATTCCTGCGGTCGCGCAGGTGGGCAAGTCGGGTTACATGTTCATCTTGGATCGCGTCACCGGCAAGCCGGTGTTCGGCGTCGAAGAGCGGCCGGTTGCCAAGGGAGACGCTCCCGGCGAGGCGTATTCGCCCACGCAGCCGTTTCCGGTGAAACCACCGCCTCTGGCGCGAGTCTCGATCGGCCCGGAGGATATCGTCACAGCCGACGATACGACTGCCGATCACGCCCAGGCCTGTCATGAGCTTTGGGAGAAGAGCAACTACGTCACGGAAGGCCCCTTCACCCCGTGGGTTGTTCGAACTGACCCGAAAGACACCAAGACGACGCTGATTTTCCCCGGGGCCACCGGCGGAGCGAACTGGGGCGGCACGGCGTCCGATCTCAAGTTGAACTACGTCTTCGTGAATGTCCAGAACCAGGGCTCGAGCGGCTGGCTGGAGAAGAACCCGAGATACAGCCCGGATACCGCGAACAAAGAAGTGGCCTATCACCGGGGCAGCGGCGCCGGCAGCCAGTACGGCTCGTTCAGCGCTCCGGCAAAGGGCCCGGACGGCAAGGTTCTTGGCACCTGGCCGTGCCAGAAGCCGCCGTGGGAAAGCTTGGTCGCGGTTAACGCGAATACGGGAGACATCGCGTGGAGCGTCCCGCTCGGGATCACGGAAGAGCTGCCCGAATCGAAGCAGCACACCGGCAGGCCCGGCGCTTTTGCGGGTCCCATCGCGACGGCGGGTGGATTGGTCTTTATCGGCGCGACCAACGACAATCGTTTCCGCGCCTTCGATTCGAAGACGGGCAAGGAACTTTGGTCGGCCAAGCTCGAATACACGGCCAGCGCCGTGCCGATGACCTATCAAGGCAAGGACGGCAAGCAGTATGTCGCTATCATGTCCGCCGGAGGCGGCGGGGGCACCGATCAAGGTCTGGTTGTGTTCGCCCTGCCCTCTGAGTGACCTGCCCAAGTAACTTAATTGTGCGGAGGCGCGTGTGACGCATCCATGTGACCGTCGGCAATGACCGATCGTTCGCGCCGCCGGTTCCTGAAGATCGCATCGGTCGGCGCTGCGTTCACTGCGCTAGGCGTTTCGGACGACCCAATGCTCGGGTTGATCTTTCCCCCGGCGAACACTCCCGTCCCGCCGGAAGCTTACCTGATGTACCCATCGGGCGTGCAATTCCTTGCGCTCGGCGTCGGCCTCGAGCGCATGACGCCGGAAGGCTACGATCAGGTCGTTGGCCGCATCGTGCCCGCAGCGAAGAAGCTCGCAGCCGACGGCGCGAACGCCATCGCCGTGATGGGCACATCATTGACTTTCTACAAGGGCGCCGCGTTCAATCAGCAATTGAAAGAGAGCATCACGAAAACCACCGGGTTGCCCTCGACTACCATGAGCACGGCAATCATCGACGGCCTGAAGACGGTCGGCGGGCACCGTCTGGCCGTCGCCACCGCCTACAACGAAGAGGTGAGCCGGCGCCTGCGCGTGTTTCTCGAGGAATCGGGTTTCGAGGTGCTCGCGGTGAAGGGGCTCGGCATCGAGAGATTTGAGGACAGGCCCCCCGTGACGCAGGATGAACTGCTGAAGTTCAGCGTCGGCGTATGGGAGTCGGCCCCGAAAGCGGACGCAATCGTGATCTCCTGCGGCGCCCTGAAGACGCTCGAGATTCTCGCGCCCCTCGAACAACGTTGCAAGGTGCCGGTCGTTTCCAGCCTGCCGCACGCGCTCTGGGCGGGCGTTCGCCTGCTCGGCTTCAGCGGACGCGCCTCCGGCTACGGAATTCTGCTCTCCAAGGGATAGTTTGCCGGAAACCAAGATATGCCCCAACCATGCAAAAGTTGAGTGCGGGATTGCTTATGTTCAGGCGACAGGATCGGGCGCTGGAGGTCTTTCTCGTCCATCCCGGCGGCCCGTTCTGGAAGAACAAAGACGACGGCGCGTGGTCGATTCCCAAAGGCGAGTATTCGCAGGGAGACGACCCTCTCGAAGCAGCCCGCCGCGAATTCCGCGAGGAGACAGGATTCGAGCCCGGAACTGAACTGATTCCTCTCGGCGAGATTCGGCAGCCCAGCAGGAAGATCGTGAGTGCGTGGGCTTTCGAGGGCGACTGCGATCCGGCCGGCCTGCGCAGCAACACGTTTTCAATCGAATGGCCGCCCAAGTCCGGCCAGACGCGCGAATTCCCCGAAGTCGACCGCGCCGCATGGTTCCCGATCGACGTTGCCCGGACCAAACTCCTGAAAGGCCAACTCGGCTTCCTCGACCGTTTGGTCTTGAAGCTCGTGGCTCCTCAGCCCTGAGTCTCTCGGTTTGAACCCTGTGGCCGCATCATCTTGGCCGCCATTTTCGCGATGAAGCGTCGCGGCGCAAGGCGTTCGCCCTCGATCATCAGCCGGTTCCGGGTGCCCGAAATGACGCAACTTTTGCCCTCGAGAAGCCCTTCGAGTCCCACGCGGGCGACTTTATCAGCCGTTTCGGCCATGCGGAACATCCGGTCCGGTTGACCAGCCACGTGTTGGAATTCCGTGTTCGTCGAGCCGGGGCAAAGCGCGCAGACGCGCACGCCGAATCGGCGGACTTCCTCGGCGATGCCTTCCGCAAAGATCAGGTCGAACGCCTTCGTCGCCGCATACGCCGCAATGAACGGCACGGCTTGAAATGCCGCCGTCGACGCCAGGATGAGGATGTCGCCGTGCCGCCGCTCGATCATCGGCGGAATGTACAGCCGCGTCAGATGGACGACGGCGGAACAGTTGACCTGGACCATTTCGAGCAGGCGCGACTCCTCGATTTCGTGGATGAAGCCGAACGCCCCAAACCCGGCGTTGTTGATCAGCAACTCGACGTTGATGCCCTTCCCGGTCGTGAACGCGTGAATCTCGCGCGCCGCTCCGGGCTGAATCAGGTCAGCGGCAAAGACTTCGGCTCGGACGCCGTGCTTTGCGGAGAGATCGGCTGCCAGTTTGGCGAGACGGTCCGTGCGCCGGGCCGTCAGGACGAGGTTCGCGCGTGCCGCCGCCAACTGTTCGGCGAGCGCCCAGCCGATTCCGGCGCTGGCGCCCGTCACCACTGCCCACTTCCCGGTCCATCGGTTCTGCGAATTTGCAGACACGGATGCCTCCTCTCAGCAAAAAGGCATCAAATCACACTTGGGGATGCTTCGGAAGCAGGAAAACGGAGTTCTACGACATGTGGAGCCGCGAATCAGGCCGCCCGATCTGTTCGGGGGAAGACCGTATCACGGAGACGCGTACCCTGCTCCTTCAGTCGGTCGAGGAGCCGGCGCGCCCAGACGAATTCCGCGGCCAGAACGCCAAGGGCCAGAAGAATCGTCAACCAGCCGGGACCCGGCGTGACGATCATGACCACGCCGATGGCGAGCAGCGTGAAGCCGAAGACGATTCGGAGGATCCGCTTGGCCTGTTGGAGCGTCTTGATCATCATCTCTTCTTCGACTTCCTCGCTGATTCCATCGCTCTTCTCATCCGCGATCGCTTCAGCTATCGCGCTCGATGCACCAACTGCGACACACACTTCCAAAAATTTCAGAGCACGTCCCATGCCAATTCATCCGCCGCTTGCCGAATGCGTTCGTGCTGCTGATAATGGACTTCGCTCGCGGCGCGTTTCGAAAAAGTTTCGCCGCATCCCAAATGTGGGAAATTTCTTCTCAGCGAGGATGAAAAAATGGAGCTTCTGAGCGTCCGCATGGAAATTCCCGACGGCGCAAATCTGATTCTGGGACATTCGCACTTCATCAAGACGGCCGAGGACCTGTACGAAGTCGTGGTCAACACAGTCCCAGGCGCGAAATTTGCGGTCGCGTTCAACGAAGCCTCGGGACCGTGCCTCATCCGCGTCGAATCAAACGACGACGAGTTGCGCCGCGCGGCAATCGCGAACGCCCAATCGATCGGCGCCGGGCACGCGTTCGTGCTTCTCATCCGCCAGGCGTATCCCATCAACCTGCTGAGCCGCGTGCGTGACTGTTTCGAGGTCTGCACGATCTTCTGCGCCACGGCGAACCCGGTCGAAGTGATCCTCGCTAAGACCGAACAGGGCCGCGGAGTTCTCGGCGTCGTGGATGGCGGTTCGCCCAAGGGTGTCGAAGGCCCGAAAGACACGAAGCACCGCCGCGAATTCGTCCGCAAGATCGGATACAAGCTCTGATTCCCCGGTCCGACGCCCGAGCTCGACGTATATTGCGTGCATTTCTACCTACATTTCGGCCGAATCGGGCCAGACTTTAGGCTTTGGCTGCGGCAACCGGGGTTTGCGGCGGCCGAATTGGACTTGCCCGGAGGGAGGTTAGAACTTATAGACGACGCCGGCTGAGACCTTCGGGCTGTACTGGTAGGTACCGAAGTAGCGTGTTCCGACCATGTCCGCCTGCAAGCGAAATCCGAGCCGCCGGTGAGGCGGGATGAGGTCAACTCCGCCGCCGGCTTCGAAGCCGAAGGCATCCTGGCTGCCGTAGGCCGTCTGGGGGACGAGGTGCGACCCGCCGGCCAGGCCATGCGCCCACAGTTCAAGCCCGCGCGGTCCCGTCCACCGGAACCTCACGCCCCCCATTCCCAGCACGAATTTTGAACTGACTCCCGATTGCGAGCCGAAAGTGGCGACAAGCTCGCCGTCCGCGGCAACCCAGTCCCGGAGGTAGTAGGCGAGCGAGAAATTGAGGCCGTTCATGTTCACGGTAACGTTGGGCACTGCGTAGAAGCGAAAGTAG
>Ga0187864_10002295_pt1 | contig 16798 bp, 19 predicted proteins | sample June2016WEW_11_4_FD_132985 | JGI IMG/M metagenome (GOLD analysis project Ga0187864, IMG submission 132985) | Peatland microbial communities from SPRUCE experiment site at the Marcell Experimental Forest, Minnesota, USA - June2016WEW_11_40 | ecosystem: Environmental > Terrestrial > Soil >...
CAAGACGGCCACCGGAATGCGACAGGATGGTGCGCCGCCAGCGCTCGGCACCGACCAAAATCAACCCATCAAACCAGTGCATCCACTACATATAGACGAGCCTGGGACAACGGGATAAGCCACTCATGGGGCAGGCGCACAGCCTGTTATTGGGCGCGGTCGCCAAATACAGGCCCCTGGTCGGTGACGACGTTCAGATTCAAATTGCGGCTATGTTTTCCGAAGAGGGGCGCCTTCTCGCCAGCGAGCATCCCGATGTGTGCCTCGACTTGCTCCTTGGCCACCCTTCGTCCGGACCAAGTTATACGACGTATCTTCCTGAGGACACTGTTAACCGGGAAACCGCTTTGACAGCGGCGATTATTGGGGGTTCCACAAAGCCCTCAAATATGGTTGCGACCGAACAGGGCGCGTCCGCAGAAATAGCAGTCCTGTGGAAGCGCGTGCAAGACGATGGCTTTGACATTTCGACCGTAGGGCGAGCGGCGGCGTCGACCGCAGAGCAACGATCACAATGTTTGGCGTTCGCGGCATTTATGCAGGATATTTCTTTGTTGCCCGCCCAAAGAGCCGGCGCGCTGATGCGTTATCTCAATAAATCATCCTAAACATGAAGCGTGCCCCACGTGGCAACGTCGAGACAACCGTCGGGAAGAATGAAATGCGCTCGTCGCGCCTTGATGATTTCAAGGCCAGCAATCGCCCGGGCGGGATCGGCCTCTGTGTTGGGTCCTTGATACATGACGCCGGCAAGCGCCCATGAGCGTAGGCTGGATTGAACAACGGTAATCATGGGCCCACCGCTAATGCCGCCAAAGTCGAAATTCTCGGGCGGTATCCCCCCACCGAGTGCCGCTGTCAGATGCTCACGCTCTATTAGCGTGGAAATATCCTTGTCACTGACACTGCTGGCAATGCCTGAGCCTGGAACGGCACCGAACACGACTTCTGTTGCGGAGAGATAGCGAGTTCCAACGCCCGGATATCCGCAATAATAAATTCCACAGTTCACCTCCGGAGGCCCAGGCGGCCATGTTTTCTGGTATCCTGTGAGGACAGTCTTGCCGAGTGTTTTGACCTCGGCATCCGTCACGGAAAAGGTGGCGATGTCGATTTCCGTGTTCGCGTCGATGACTCTTGCATCCCAGTCTAGCACGATCGATGAGCCCTGGCCCGCAAGGCGGAGCGGCCCCGCGTCGTTCTCCGCCTCCGACTTGCGCCATCCGTCGATGACATGGCAGGCGGTGACCCCAAACGGCCCACGCCCCGCATCGAGAAAAAAGGCCGTGCCGTTTCTCGTAAGAAAGGTGAGGTCACTGTTGCGGATGACCCAATACAACGGTGTGCAAAACGACGTGACCAGCTGTAGCTCATATATTCCGAGCCCACCGTGCATAATCGCCTTGGCTTCTTCGACGGAGAGCTGCTGTTGCAGTGACACGGCCTTCAATCATCCATTTTAGAAATGTCCTAAGTGTATCTTTTACGTCAAATCCCACCCCACCGCGAGAAACGCCGCGCCGGGCGATCAAGCTCGCCGCACAATGGGCAGATTCCCGACACATCTTCACTGCCCCGGCGCCGCCACGTTAATCGTGCATTTCTGCTCCTTGCCGGCCTTCTTCGCCGCCTCCGAACAGGCTTGCAGCGCGTCAGCGTTGGCGTTCATGAGCCGCGAGGCCGTCGCGAGCGTCGCCGCGCCGGCCGGGTCGCCCCTCTGCATGAGATCCACGCCGGCCTGCCAGCGGTCGGCGTTCCCCGTCGCCAGCGTCGCCAGATAACTCCCGCCCGGTGCGAACGCTCCAAGCAACGGGAACAATACCAGGCCGGCGACGACGCCGAGTCCAAGCGTCCATAACAGCGCGCGCTTCTGTGCCTCCTGAGCCAAGGCCTCGCCGACGATATCAGCGAGATTCCGCCGCTCGCGCGCCACCTCCTCGGCCTCATTGCGCAGCGCCCTTGCCGCATCGCCCATGATGTCGGCGCCGGCCCGCTTCAGCGCGCTCGCGTGCTGGTCCGGCGTCAGCTTCAGCGCGGGATGGCCTTCGATCGCGGCAAGCCGCGCCTCTGTCGCCGTGAGCGACTTTATGACCGCCCCGAAGGACGGCGCGTAGTCGGGGGTCTCCATGCGTTTGATGATGGCGGGCAGACTTTCCATGGCCCGCCGCATGACGATTACCTCGGCGTGGAGAGCGGCGAAGGCCTGCGCCGCGCCGCCGTCGTCTTCGTGATTTTCATCCACCATCCCGCTGCCTTACCCTCACATCGATTGCTCATGGCCGCGTTCTCGCTGCCCGTGCGTGACGCGCTGTTCAAGCGCTTGCCGAACGTCTTTTTCGCGCAATGCGCGGCCAAGGCTGGAACGCTCCTCGATCCCAAAGTCTTTCTGCCTCGCGCGCAGCGCCGATTCCACTGGCTTGTCTTTGCCGATTTCGCCCGCGACGGAGCGCATCTGGGCTTCGACCTTCTCGCGGGCTTCCCTCTGATCCCAGCCGCGAAGCTTGGAGCGCTCTTGTTCGAGTCCGTTCCACTGTGCGGCCAGGCGCTCGGCCCGCACATTCGGATCAAGCTGCGCCTGTCGCTCGCGCTCCATGCCGGCGACAAGCCGTGCGGCGCGCTCCGCCCCCTGCAATTCGTTCATGGCGCGCAGCGTTTGCGGATCATGGCGCAACGCCGATTGCAGCTCGCGCCTCGATTCCGGCCGGATCGCGTCCAGCGCCGCCCCAGCCTTCTCCAAAGCCTGCTTTTGGTGCTCCACGATCGGCAGGCCAAGGCCGCCCATGCGCGCCGCGTCCGAGAACGCCTTGGCGTATCCCTCGCTCGCCTGCAACAATCGGTCCCGTTCGCCATCCTTCGCCGATGCCGGCCGCTCCGAAGCCGACAACTTCACGCCCGCGAAAGTCTCGCGGGCCTCTCGGGATTTGGCTGGCGGCCGGCCGGCGTCGAGTTTCAGACCGGCGAACATGCCGCGCTTCTTCGCGGGCTCTTGTTGCGCCGCTGGCGCTGCGGTCTCCCGCTCCGGCTTCTCCCGGCGCGGCTCGGCTTGGCGCGTCGTGTCGATCTCGCTGCCCACGCCAAGCTGCTCGGCGATCCCCCGCCGTGCGGAAAACTCCTTGGCGTAGTCGAGCGTCGTTTCCTTCGATCCGTCGCGGCCAAGCCGCGCCGTCAGCGCTTCCATCGGCGATTGATCGGCGCCCCGGCCCTTGAATTCCTCTCTCGCGGCATAGAGCTGCGCCCCGTCGCGGTGCCGCGTCATCGCGACATAGGTCAAATGCCGATCCATCGTCCCCGACGCCAGCACAAAGCTGCGGTCAACCGTTGCGCCCTGCGTCTTGTGGATTGTCGTGGCGTAGCCGTGATCGATCGCCGCGTAATCCGCCGTCGAGACCGTCACCATGCGCTCCGCGCCGTCCCGGCCCTTGCCGTCGAGCCGCGCAATGATCCGCCCGTCCTCGACGCCCGCCACGGTCCCCAGCATGCCGTTCTTCACGCCAAGGTCGCGATTGTTTTCCAAAAACACGATGCGGTCGCCCGCCGCGAATGACCGCTTGCCGTCGTTGGTCTCGAATACCCGTTCGCCCGCGTCCGCCCCAAGACCTTGGGCGCCGCGCGCCAGTTCGCCGCGCTCCTGGCGGGCGGCCCGGATGTCCTCATTGAGCGCCCGCACGTCGACGCGCCGATGCGCCATCGCCACCCGCGAGCCCTCCGGTCGCTGCTCGAGGTCGCGAATATAGTCCTGCACGATTGCGCCACGCGCCGCGTCCCGCGTGTCGCTGAACGTCACCGCGCCCCGCTCGGCGTAGGAGGCCAGCCCCTCGCCCGTCCGATGCCGTGCAAAATCCGCCGACGCGCCGCGCTGCCAGTCCTCCCGCTGCCGCCGGATATCCTGCAGCGACGCGAAGCCGACCCGCTCCGCGATCGCCCGGAACGGCGCCCCGGCCCCGATCGCCTGCAACTGCTCGTGATCCCCGACAAGGACGAGTTTCGCCCCAGTACGCTCGGCCTCCCCGACAAAGCGCGCGAGCTGGCGCGATCCGACCATCCCGGCCTCGTCGATGACAAGAACGTCTTTCGGCCCCAACTCGCCCCGCCCGGCCTGCCAGCCGTAATCCCATGACGCCAGCGTGCGGCTTTGAATGCCGGACGATTCCTCCAAACCCTCCGCCGCCTTCCCCGATAGCGCCGCGCCGTGGACGGTGTAGCCCTGCGCCTGCCAGGCCTCACGCGCGGCGGCGAGCATGGTGCTCTTGCCGGCGCCGGCGAACCCCACCACCGCCGCTATCTGTTCTGATCCTGCGATATGCTCGATCGCCCCTCGCTGCTCGTCGCTAAGGCCCGCCGCGCTAACTTGAGCTTGTCCCTCTGCTTCCGACAATTCGCCGCGCGCGATCCGCCCCAAAGAATCCGCCGCCGCGCCCCACCGGATCGCCGCATCCTGAACGGCAAGCGCCGCCTCCACTTGGCTCCGATCGACGCCATGGCGCCGCCCCTCGGTCATGCGCATGGCGCCGTCCGCCAGACCGCGCTCGATATCGACCATTTCGCGGGTCGAATAGCGCGCCTCCCCGGACTTGATCCGGGGATCGCCCCCGCCCGGCCCGTCCGATTTCTCAGGGACCAACTCGACCAGAGCCGGCGACGCCATCACCTTCGCAAAGGCTGCCTGGAACGCCTCCGGCTCGTCGATATAGCGATGCAGCGCCTTCGCCACGTCACGCCGATCGAACACGCTCTTTTCGCCCGTGACGATACTGAGAACCTGTTCCGGCTTCTCGCGGATCAGCTCCGCGTTGCGCCGCGCCGCCGCCGCGTCCAGCCGCACCCTGGAAACGTCCAAGCCGCGCCGCTGCATCTGGGTGGCGTGAACGCCCATATGCTCGGTCGGCTCGATCTCAAGCCCGCGCTCCTGATGCGAGCGATGATCGATCCGAACGTCCAGGCCCGCCTCCGCCAATTTCTCGTTGGCGATCTGCTCCCACGATTGCCGGATATCGCGAAGCTGCATCTGCGAGGTCGGCAAGTCATGCGACAAAAGCCATTTGTTCTCGCGCTCAATCCTCGTCTTGTCGGCGAACCCCTCAGGTCCGACTGCCCGCACCGTCATCATCAAATGCGCGTGGTGATTGCGAACGTCGGTTTCGCCATGCGGCGCATGGATCGCAAAATCCACCGCCGCGCCATACCGATCTGCGAGCCCCTGCGCGAACTGCCGCGTCGCCTCCAGCCGCTGCTCGCCCGTCAGCTCGTGCGGCAAAGCGATCTCGAATTCCCGCGCGACGCGAGCGTCCTTGCGATTCTCAACTTGCTCCGCCGCATTCCACAAGGTCGAACGATCCAAAGCCCATCGCACATCAACCCCGGCCGGAATCGCGATCTCCTCATGCTCGACGCCCCCCCGCCGCGTGAAGTCGTGCGTGAGGCCATCGCGCTCGTTGGTCAGCCGCTCCCCAGCGCGATAGGCCGCCGACGCCACGGCGCTGCGGCCGGATGCGCGGCTGATCGGTTTCATGCTCAGATGGTAAATCGCCAAATCACGCGCTCGGTTTTCTGTTCTTCCTATCAAGCGCTGAGTTGCGAAGCAACTCGTAAGTGCGCCCTTAAGACGATCTTCGCTTCGCTCGTCCCGTCTTTCGGTGTGCGACTGCGGCGGTTTCTATGCCGGCTCTCCTATATCGAAAATGCTGTCTTGTCGCGATTTGACGCATTGACACCTAGCGGAATAACCGCGAAGGCCTCGTGCATGGTGCTCGGCGCGTCAGGGTGTCGGCTGTTTGTGAAGGGATACCGCAATGGCGCGCCGATCGATCGAAACACGCCTGGCGCAACTGGATGCGCAGCGAAAGACGCTCCAAGCTCGCCTCGGTAAGCAGGACCGCGCCAACGATACCCGCCGCAAGGTGTTGCTCGGCGCTCTCGTCCTGCAACGGTTGGAAACCAGCAACGATCCGGATTTCTCCAAGCGCCTCGCCGATTGGCTGCGCCGCGAACTGCCGGGCTTCCTCACCCGCGAAGCCGATAGGACGCTCCTTGCCGATCTCCTCGCCGCGCCGACACAAGAAACAAGAAATGCGCCGGCCCAAGTGGCGACGGCGCCGGAGACGCCATCGAACGCGCATAATTTGTGATGGTGGTCTGGTTTGCGTTTCGCAACATGCTGCACGCCGCCGCACGCGATCCCTTATGGGCTTTGATATCCGTCATTCTCGGCCCCGTCCGAGCTGGCGCCTGGTTCCTTAAAAACATCGCGATCGTCGTCATCGTCGCCCTGACGCTCTCCATCGGCGTAGAGGTCTCCATGCACGCGATCGGCATGCAGACCACTTGGCTGCACACGTTAGGAAATATCGCGACCATGCTCGTCGTCCTGGCGCTGCTGTTTCGCCTCGCGACAAAGCCCATGATCGAGAGTTTCGGCTATGCCGACGGCGGCGAAACCCACGGCTCCGCGCGCTTCGCGACGAACAAGGAAGTCGCCCCGTTCACGCAAGGCGGCGCCGGCCTTCTCGTCGGCCGTGATCCCAAGACCGGGAAGCTCCTGCGCTATGACGGCCCCGCCCATCTTCTCACCATGGCGCCGACCCGCACCGGCAAGGGCGTCGGGACGATCATTCCAAACCTGCTGACCGCCGATCGCTCGGTCGTCTGCATCGATCCCAAGGGCGAAAATGCGAAAGTCGCCGGCCGCGCCCGCCATCGCTTCGGCAAGGTCTTTTGTCTCGATCCCTTCGGCGTCACGGGACAACCATCGGCGGCGTTCAATCCCCTCGCCGATCTCGATCCCGATGGCCTCGATACGGCCGAAGACGCCGCCACGCTCGCCGACGCCCTCGTCTACGATCCGCCCGGCGAGGCCGGCGACGCCCATTGGAACGAGGAAGCCAAAGCCCTGATCGGTGGAATCATCCTTTATATCGCCGCCGAAGAGCCGCGCGATCGGCGCACGCTCGCTTGCCTTCGCGAATGCCTCACCCTCGCGCCCGGCGCCTTCGAGGCCTTGCTTGGGCGCATGCAGGCGACCAATGCGGCGGGCGGGCTGATCGCCAGAGCCGCCAATCGCCATGTCGGCAAAGCCGATCGCGAAGCGTCCGGCGTCCTCTCCGCCGCGCAAAGGCATACCCACTTCCTCGATTCTCCGCGCATGACCGCCGTGCTCGGCCGGTCGGATTTTTCCTTCGGGGATCTCAAGAGCCGAACCGCGACCGTCTTCCTCGTCCTGCCGCCCGATCGCCTTGGGACCTATTCGCGCTGGCTGCGCCTCATGGTGACGCGCAGCCTCACCGATATGGCCCGCGCGCCCGGCAAACCCGCCCCACTGGCTAAGCCGGTTCTCTATCTCCTCGATGAGTTCGCGGCGCTGGGCAATCTGGCGCCCGTCGAGCGCGCCATGGGTCTCATGGCCGGCTATGGCGTCCAACTCTGGCCGATTTTACAAGACATCCATCAGCTGCGGGCTGCGTACGGCCAGCGCGTCGGGACCTTCCTTTCAAACGCCGGCGTCCTCCAGGTCTTCGGCGTCAACGATCACGATAGCGCCCGCCTGGTCTCCGATCTCCTCGGACAGGAAACCATCGTCTTTCAGACCATGAGTCGGGCGTTGGATGCCCAGGCCACCGGCATAACTGTCGGCGAGCAGCATGTCGGCCGGCCCCTTCTGACGGCCGATGAGGTCCGCAACATGCCGCAGGCTGGCGAGCTGCTGTTCATCGCCGGACAACGGCCGATCGTCGCCCGGAAATTGCGGTACTTTGAGGATCGAGAATTCGCCGGGATGTTCAATCCGGCGTGAGGGAGCGGGCAAGTCCCCCTAGTCTTCAGGCTTTAGAACCGCCTCAAAATCCTGGCCTCCGTAGAACACGCCGATGATCGTCACAATGTCCTCGTCGACCGTGAAGGCGATCGTGACGCGGCGGCGGAATCCAACGGTGCGCAGCCCCGGCCGGAGATCGTCGCGCTGCGTGCCTCGCTCCGGAAACGTTTCGAACGCCTCGCAATAATCGACAATGTCGCCGGTAAAGCGCTCCGCGACATCAGGCGACGCCTCGCGGGCGATATAGCGATAGATGCCGACAAGCTGCGCATCGGCCTCGGGCGAAAAGACAATGCGATACGGCATGGGTCAGCGGGCTTTCGTCGCCTGCTTGTGCTCGGCGGCCAATGAGGCCCGAACCTCTGCGACGGATCGACCGCGCGACGGATCGGCTTTCATGGCGTCATAGGCCGGCGCAACCTCTTGCCGCAGCCAATTTTCCACCGCCTTGTCTCGCGCCTGCAAGGCCCGCAAGCCGTCGCGGATCACTTCGCTCTCGCTGGCGTACTCGCCAGAGGAAACCTTGATCTTGACCATCTGCGCCATCTCGTTCGGCAGCGTCACACTGAATTGCTGGGTGCTTCGCATCAAATCCGCTCCGGTCCAGAATAGTGTTCCATAGGATTAAACACTATCACCTTTCGAGAGAAACGGGAACGGCGTTGTCAAGCCCAGGGATGACGGAATGCCGATCATATGGCCCGGCCCCGATCTGCGCCGCCTGCCCGGCGCAACGGACGCCTTGGTTGCCTATGGCATGATCCCGCCGGGTCTCTTCGCCACGATCCGCGACCGTTTCCTCGCCCTCGTCAATTCCCGGAACGCCCGTCGGGTGCCGCGCACATAGCCCCTGGCGCCGGACAACAGCATAAGCCGACGCCATTACACGTGTATGCCATGATACCATTAAGCCATTATACCGGCATCATTGCTTACGCGTAAGGTCAGCGATCGACCTCATGCCCCGCGCCCGAAACACGTCGTCGAGCCCTTCCATGATGAGGGCGTGCATTTTGACCCGCTCTGCAAACGCCACCTCGCGTAGCTGGTCGTGAACGGCCGGCGGCAGATAGACGGTTTGCTGGATGGTGGCGTCCTTGGTCGCCGTTCGTCGACGAATCGATTCCGGAGCGTCCGGCCTTTCGGCCGGGACGTGCTCGGCGGCGGCGATGTCGCGCACCATTGGCGTCACAATGCCCGACAAGACGGTTCTACGCGGCTTTGGCATTGCGCTTCCCTTTGGGTTCAAGTTTGTTTTCGATCCACGTCCAGAGCTGCCGGATTTCAGCGGCGGCGGCTCCGTCGGAGTTGTATTCCGTCACGCCCATGCCGGCCGCCATGCCGTCCTGGTGATCCGTGCGGCTCACGATCGGCGGATCGGCGATCAAGCCGAGCGCGACGAGCCCGGCGCGCGTCTCGTCAACCCTCGGCGATCGGGAAGGGCATTGCGTGAGGACGAACGCGAAGGTCTTTTCGAGACGAATGAGGCTCCGGACGGTCGGCAAACAACCCTTGAGGTCGGTCGCCGTCGGCCGACAGGGGATCAAACACAGATCGGCGACGCGCATCGCGGCGTTGGCGGCAGGGCTGTCGATGCCCGGCGTATCAATGACAACGAGGTCGTAAGCCGCGTCCTTGAGCGTCGAAATCGCTTTATCGAGCGCCGTGGCGTCGATCCGCTCGAATTCAGGCCCGGTTTCCGCCTCTCGGCTTTCGTTCCAATCGCTTAAGGTTCCCTGGCGGTCGAGTTCGAGAACAAAAACGCGGCGGCCTTGCTCAAAGGCGGCCACGGCAACCGAGGCGGCCGTCGTGCTCTTGCCGCTACCGCCCTTTTGCGTGACGAAGGAGATCACATGCATCGCCGCACCCTTGTAATGGTATCATTGCATCGTCGTTTACTTGCATACCCGCATACCATTATCATTGCATGAAGATTTGCGCCAGGCGGAATCCTCTTCGACACGCCGCAGGCGTGGCGAACCGGCGCGGAGCGCCGGGCAGGGGTGACGCCCTTCATTCCGACAACTCTCGAACGCCGCACAAAGAAGCGCTAACGCTCACGCGACTTTTCCCTTTCTTCTTCCTCGCTTAGCGATGTTTCGGTCGAGCCTGAGTCTCCGCATAGGCTTTCAGAATGTTCGCCATGCGCGTCAGGTGACCGCGACCGGCAGAGCGGTAAAACTCTAGGATGTCGGGGTCGAGCCGAAGATGCACCGAGGATTTGCGGCGCGGGCGCGTCTCAACGATGCGGGCCTTCTCCCAGAACGCCTCATCGAGCGTGACCTCCGGCGCATCGGCGGGAGTGGCGCGAACCTCACCTCTTGCCTTCATCGCTGCGATGTCGGCGCGCGAATAGTGTTTTGTATCGTCTCTTGCCATGTTCCCCTACCTTCCATGCCGTGATGATGTGGCGGGTCTCGGCGCGCCATGTGTAGGCGACGAGATAAAAAACGCCGCCGGTCTTTCCCAGCGCCTGAATGCGCTCTTCGCCGTAGTCCTCGCGGCTGTCGATCGATTCAATGACCTCTGGATCATCGAAAATGCCGATCGCCTCCGCGAAATCGACCTTGCGGGATTCCCAGTTTTCCTCACGTTTCTTCTCATCCCAACTGAATGTCATGATAGCACGAGGCACCTCTTTTGTGTACACATTTTCAATGGCTAAATTCAACAGGCCACGCCTTTTGAGAAACGCTCTATCCGCCCCACTTCGTCCTCGCCAAGCCCTTTGTTCGACGCGCCGCAGGCGTGTCGAGCCCGCCCGAAGGGCGGGCGGATCGGGACGCCCTTCGTCCCGACACCTTCCGGATTCCACGGCGCGCAGGACGGGTAAAGTCCCGTAGCCCGCGAAGCGGGTTGCCGAGCCGCAGGGACCCGCGCCGCGCAGCGGCGTGGGTGGGCGCAGGCAAGGACTTTATGCGTCCGAACCCCGTGGTATTTGCTTCTTCAAACGAAGATGTTGCGCCCGTAGGGCGCTCCAAATTCTATTCTTCCATCTTAGATGAAGATCTAGCTTTGGATTCAGTCCGCTTGGCGGACTCACGCTGTTTCACCAACATCCCCAGGCGGGCGAAGCTCCGCGCAAGCGGCGTATCGCCCATCATGAACAGGGGAAGTTCGTCAGGCGGCAAGCTGTCCTGATGCGCCTTGATTTCGGCCTCGCGGGCCTCCTGGGCGTGGCTGTGATCGTCGGGCGGGGGAGGGGCCATGCCCAGCCGTCCGAGAAGGCGCAGCGCTCGCGCTGGCAGCGACAGGCGGTAGGCGTTGCTCGTCTGCTGGACTTGCGGGCCGGCGCCCTCGTTCCCGGTCGGCACGTAGCGCCGGAGCCAATCGAGGAATCCATGCGTGCGAAGAGCCTTCAACGCCCGCACGATCGCGTCCTTCGACCGTTTCAGACGCCGCATGAGGGTTTCGATCGAGGGTTCAAGCCGTCCCGTCCTGAAATCCACCATGTTGGCGAACAGCTCGACCAGTTCGATTGCCACGGCGCCGAGCGGCCCGCTGCGCGACCCTGGCCGCCGTTCCGCCAGCTCGTAGCGCTTCGTCGCTAGAAGGATTTTCTGCATGTCCTGGCGCGATGTGCGCCGCCAGAACACGCCTTCGCATCGGCCAGCCGCGCGCGAGTGCCGGCGCACGGGTATACGCTCTCGTTCGGCCGTCGCTCCATCGAGCGCGGCCGCTAGGGGTATCAACATCGTCTCGTCCTCCGTTATGCGGAGGGCATGCCTTGTGGACGACGGACATAGCTTCGCCGGTCCTGCAAGACTCACTCTTGCGGGGTGGGCTCTGCTCGACTATGTTGAGGACCGTTCTTCTAGGCCGTCCAACAAGGTCGGTTCCGGTATCCAAAAGCGCCTGACCGCTGCTAACGGTCGGGCGCTTTTATTTTATGCCCTCTGCTTTTGCTCGAAATAGAACCTCAATGCTTCCTCGATGATCGACGCGCGTGCCGACGCGCCGCGTTCTTCCTTGGTCTGATCGACAAGAGCAACCAGGTCCCTCGGAAGGTCGGTCGTCACAAGAATCCGGCCAGCCGCCCGCCGTCGCTGTCGATGAGCGATAAGTCTTTCGCGGGCAGTGGCAGGGTCCAAGCGACTCATGTGTTGCAAGCAACGACAAAATCGCTGATTCTGCAAGGCATTGCAGTTAAGCCGTTGAAAGCGTGGGATTTCACCCGCGCTGCGCAATCCTGCTCGCGCGGATTCAGGCTCGAATCGCGCCCGACTCGGCGTCTCATGGCTTGGCTCCAAGCGCTCCGTGGAGCGAGGTCGCGCAGAGACGGTTCGCTATAGTCAGGACGGCGATAGGGCAGGGGAGCCTTTGCATTGAGTGGGGTCACGCCATAGAACGGGCATGGATTCACGCTAAGCGGAACAGAGCATAAACTTCACGCGGCTTCGACGAGTGAGGTGTCCCGGCTCGCAGTGGTCTGAAGCCATCTGGGCCGATTGCGGCATCCACATCCCAAAAGGTAATCGCCGGTGATGTTGATGTGCTGCCATCCTGGCCCTCGTCGCCCAGGGTAGAAGTTATCGCCTCGTTGGCCGCGAAGTGGGACTGAGCAAAAACACGGTGGCGGGGATCGTCAGACGGGCTCGAACGCCTTCCGCCAGACCATGACCCGCGATCCGCTCACGTTCTGTTCCGCTTAACGTGAATCCAGGTCCGTTCTATGGCGTGACCCCACATGCCCGGAGGTATCTCGCTGGTCTCAATGAGACGGCGCGCGATACATCGTAAGAAGTGACGAGTAGTCCGTCTCCGCAAGGCTGCGCGGATTGCCTTCGCCCTTGAAAAGAAGGCCCGGCACAGCACTTCGATTGCCAGCGGTCACAGCCCACAGAAAGATTCGGTGAGCAATCCAATCCGGCGAGCGAACGCTCAGGAAAAGGCGATCTGTTTTATCAAACTTTTCTCTCGCCGCCGCATGATCATCGAAGATTTCGAAGCTCTTGGTTGCGAAGATTTGCGCCTGTCCCTTGCGACGGACGGCATAGGCTCCCCAAGGCCCGTAAGCCGTGACATCATACAGCGTTCGCGTTCCGCCGCTAACGCCGCCCGATATGAGATCAATGTCGGTCAGCTTGCCACCGGCACCATCCATGATACCGACGATCTCCACAACATAGTAGTCGCGTTTCGAAGTCGAACGCCGAAACCACCAGCCGGCGACCGCCACGCCTACAAGCAACCAAAAAACATTGGTCAGCATCCCTGTTCCCCTCAAAGACCTACAGCGCCGCGTTCAGCCGGCCCGCGCGTTTCGTCGAAATATATATCGGCACCGGAAACCAGACTGGAATTATCCACTGGCCTTGCCATCCGAAGCATACGAGCCATCGATTATTTTCTGTTTGGTCTTGGTTGATTATGCAGTTGATGCTGACCTCTTTTTGTTCCTCGCCTTTAATCACAACCAAGAGCGATCCGGGGACGCCTGCGAGATGGAGCGGCGTTTTGCGGGTATAGATGCCAAGGGCTTTTTGAGAGCCACCTAGCTGATAACGGAACAGCTCCCGCACAAGCCGCATGTTTTTTGCTGGATTGATAATTCTCAGGGTCAAATCGGAGCTTGGTCGGTCGCCCGGCTCCAGGTGGAACCTTGGCCTCGACGGCAGTAGCTTGGCGAGGACGAGCAGGGTGCTTAATCCGGCTCCCCATAGGGCGGCAAAATCCCGCCATGCTGGGTCTATGGTCATCGGACTTCCCCCCATGCCAGTTCGCCGATCCGCCTCGAAGGCGAGATCATCAAATCCCGATCTTCTCGACCTCATCGAGCGTCATCTCTTCATGCCGGCGATCGTAAAGCTGCGTCGTGCGCGTGCTGGCGTGGTTTGCCATGGCCCTGGCCTTTTCGAGCGTGCCGCTGTTCTTCAAATACGCCGTGATCCCGGTCGCGCGGAATGAGTGGTTGCCGACCTTCGTGCTGATGCCGGCCACCGCCGTGCGCCGGCCGATCATCCGATAAGCGTCTGGTTGCGCCATCGCCGTACGCGTCAGTTCGCCGCCACGGTTCGGAACTGTGCGAAACAGCGGCCCCTTGGGGTCGTCGCGCAAGCCGCAGCCGTCGATATAGGCCGTCAAATATTCCTCAAGGTTGTGATGGCACGGCATTTTGTGTTCCTTGCCGCCCTTCTCATGCAGCAGCAGCCAAAGCCGGCGGCTCTGCGTGTAAACATCCTCAATCTTCATGCTGAGCGCCGCGCCGACGCGCGCGAACGAATAGGCCATGAGCGCGATCAACGCCCGATCGCGCAGGCCGATCGGCGTCGATATGTCGATGCTGTCGAGCAATGTCCGCGCCTCGGCCGGATCAAGCACCGGCGTCTTGCCGCCTGTGACGACGTGCTGCGGGCCGCGCACGGACGCGGCCGGGTTGGTCGGTATGACCTGGCCGACGACAAGCCAATCGAACAGGTGACGCAGCGCGGCGAGCTGCTGCTTGACGCTCGGCGCGGAAAAGTCGTCGCGTTGCGTCTGCGCTTCAACCCATGTGGCGACGTGCAACGGCGCGATGTCGGCGATCGACGCCACGCCGGCGAACTCGCACCATGCCAGAAATTCCCGCGCGGCGCGGCTGTAGGCCCGGCGCGTGTTCGGGTTGCGAATGTTGGCCGCGAAGAATTCCAGAAAGCGCGTGCTCGCCTTGTCGCCGGCGGCGGCGACCAGGACGGGAACCGGAATGGACGAAGAGGGCAGGGGAGCGAGTTGGTTCATTGTTCACTCATCCCAATTCTGGCCCGGACGTTCACACCGGGCGTTGCCGACGGCGGCGGCAAAGGCGGCGATAGCATCCTCGATGAGTTGGCGGTCGCGATGCCAGTCCGGAGCGGCATCGGCTCGGCCATAGTGCGCCGGGCTGAATCCGCCATTCGCCAAAAGATAAAACGAGACAGTCATCGGGCCGAGCGTCGCGCTATGCTTCTTTAGATCGATGCGCCAGGGCGCGGCTGGGCCACCGCGCGCCCTGACACGCTCAGTCAGCGCCGCCAATTCCAGCGCGTAGTCCTGATGACGTTCAATTTGATCGTCGTCGCCGCGCAAAATGGATTCCATGTCCGCCGTCCAAGGAAGGTAGGCCTTTGCCAGTTGCCGCCAGGCCTTCAACAGGTCAGCCACGTTGGCCGGGACTTCCTGGTCGCCGGTTTGCCAGCGCCGAACGCTACGCGGCTTCACCCGAAGCAGGGTGGCGGCGATGCTCTGCTTCAGATTCAGCGCTTCGAGGTGTTGGTTGAACTCGTCGGTTGTCATGTCCGCACATTTAGCGGACTTCAAGTCCTCTGTCAAGGCCGCGATCAAGACTGCTATTTCTCCGGACTCTCACGGCATTCGAAAAAGAGAAGCGCATGATAAAGGACATTATCATGCGCTTTCCAATAGCCCCGTCTTTCGAATCTTACCATTTTCGAGTTGTGCAAACTTATTCGCGATTTTCGTTCTGTTATATTCGCGTCCACGACGGGGGGCGATATGGGCGAAGAGCGGATGTGGCAGGTCATTGAGGATGACCAGGGCGCAACAGAAGTATCAGACGAAAATCTTCGACGCCGGATTGTCGAAGGCACCCTCCGAAAAGACGCCATGGTCTGGCGCGCCGGCATGGATGAATGGCTTCCTGCTGGTGATGTCCCCGGCTTGTTTATTCCTCCTCCTCCGCCAGCCCGCGCGGAAAAAGCTTCGACCGCCGCGCTTCCGAGGTTAGAGACGTTCACCGAGCAAGGTCCAATGATCCCCCTTCAAATGTCGGGGCGGCGACCGATCGAACCATCGCAATCAATCTCGTCCAAATCGATGACGGTCGCGAACAAAGGGGGCGGATATATAGGACGACACTGGCGTGGCGAGTTGCCCCTTGGCGTCAGCTATTGGGTAAACGGCGTATTGCTGACCTTCGTGGCAACTGTCGCGGAAGCATCGTTAGGTGCTGCCGATATCGTCCAGGCACCACGGCTGATCACGTCCTCATACGCAATTCTTTCCACGCTTATCGTCGCCGCAAGCGTCTGGCAGTTGGTCGGTATCTGGCGCTCGGCACGCCGCACAATCGAAGAGCGCCGCTCCCAAGGAAAGACTGCGATTTGGGCGGGATTGGCCCAGCTCGGCACGGCGCTAGGTTTTCTCTCGTTGTTCGGCAACACACTGGTCTACCGTCTTCCGAATGCGTGGGCCAATTTGCAAATCGCATTCGGCGCGGATGACACGCCCCGTCACGTTTTGCGGCTGCTCAACAACGGAACCGAAATCGAATTGTCTGGTGGCATCGACTTCGGAACAGGGGCCGATATGCAGACCCTCCTCGCTGCTTCCCCTAACGTTCGCACTATCGACCTGAATAGCCTCGGCGGCAGAGTCGCCGAGGCTCAACGCATTCGCGATCTCATCCAAGAACGACACCTCGCTACCTATACCGCAGCACGATGCGCATCGGCGTGCACTGTTGCCTACATGGGGGGAAGTCCAAGATATTTAGGGCCAAGCGGGACTCTGGCGTTTCACCGATACTCGTTTCCAGGATTAACCATCGAGCAGGACAACGCCACAAATAAGCTGGGAGAGCAGGCCCTGATAAGCGCAGGTGTCAGTCAAGAATTCGCGGCGAAAGCCTTTTCTACTCCGAGCAGTGGAAGCTGGTCTCCGGACACCGCCACACTACTTTCAGCACACGTCGTCACTCAAGTGGTGGACGGGATGGCGTTCGGGATCGCAGCGACCGCCCAAAAGACCACCTACCAAGATGTGGATAGGATGCTAACGGCCGTTGCCAGTTTTGCGGCGCTTAAACGTGTCGACGCCGATACGTATTCCCAGGCGGCGCAAAGCATTTTTGCCGGAATTCAGCAAGGCAAGAGCTTGCAAGACGTCATGGGGGTGGCTTATCCCGCTGTCCCAGGTGCCCCTAGATGTGGTATGCGGGCGTAGTTGAGTCGCCGTTCGAGGCGGCCGCGACGGGGCGCGCAATGGCCAAGGGTCGATCGCTTTCGCAGTTTCAAG
>Ga0187864_10002298_pt1 | contig 16790 bp, 21 predicted proteins | sample June2016WEW_11_4_FD_132985 | JGI IMG/M metagenome (GOLD analysis project Ga0187864, IMG submission 132985) | Peatland microbial communities from SPRUCE experiment site at the Marcell Experimental Forest, Minnesota, USA - June2016WEW_11_40 | ecosystem: Environmental > Terrestrial > Soil >...
GAGTCAGTGCTTGCCGACATCGCGCGGCCGGCGAAGAACCTACTCAAGGATTACAAGACGCTTGAGAAGGCGCTCGATGCATCCCTGCGCGTGAACTTCAAACTACCGGAGACCATGAGCGAGGGCTGCATGAAGGCCGACGGAATCGCGCTGCTGATTGAGGCGCGCGAGCTGCTTCCCAACAAGGGCGAGAACTTCACTGGTATGTCGGATGAGGTAGTACTCGCGGCCAAGAAGGCAACGTACATGGTGGCTGCGTGGACTCCTGAGAATGCGCGCGAGCGATTTATGACCCGTATGCACGACATTCGGAGACGTACCCGTGGGCTTCGCTAGTGGGATCATCCTCATCAAGGCGGCTCTCGACTTCGGCGTGACGGCGGCCTACGTCGTTACAGGCACCTGGCCGATGGCGGCCATGTTTGGCAGTTTTGTTCTTGTCGACTTGGCTACGTATTGGGTGTCTAAATGAGCTACCCCGACAATAACCCCAAGACCGCGTTCGGCCTGAAGAAGGTCCCGTTGCATCTCGTGCCGCCAGCACTCGAGCAGGGCGCGGCTGAGGCGTTCCAGAATGGGGCCGACAAGTACGGTCCGTTTAATTGGCGAGATCACACGATCTCGGCGACCGTCTATTATGCCGCCTGCAAGCGCCATCTAGACGCCTGGTTCGACCGGACGGATGCGGGCGACGCCGCGCCGGACTCCGGGGTCCACCATATCAAGCATGCGGCCGCCTGTTTGGCGATGATCCTTGACGTAATGGGCACGGAGAGGTTCAATGACAATAGACCAACCAGGAGACCCACATGTCCGGCGGACACAACCCAGCCTACGTCGAGCGAAACCAAGAACGCCCGGTCGAGATCAAGAAGCGCGAGGAGCGCAACAAAGCCCGTTACGATCTCGAGCGAGCCGGCAAAGTCCATAAAGGCGACGGAGTCGACGTCGACCACCGCCACCCTCTTGCTGCAGGGGGCTCAAATTATCCCTCCAACTGGCGGGTACGCAGCCGGCACGCTAACCGGGCCGAGGGAGACCTAGACGCCAAGAGCCGACCGATATAGAATCCCCCCTGGGTTCTCGAGACCTGTGTTATCAATTTTCAATCCTTAAGGAAGACTTCAATGAAGAAATTGCTTTGTAAGATTGCCACTCTCGTCGCCGGCCTCGCGCTTGCGTCCAGCATGGCATTTGCGACGACCAACCCGAACTCGTTCTATGCCGGCTTCAACCAGCAAACGGAACAGAACGGGATCAACGGCCTGATCGTCTCCGGCGGCCCGGCTCCGGGCGCAGCCGCCAGCACCTGCTCCGGTGGTTCGGTCACCGTCCTCGGTGGCGCTAGCTATGGCCAGGCCACCACGGCGACCTGCACGACCCTCGTGCTTGTTCTGACTGGCACGATCTCCTCGCTCGTTGTGTCGGACGGCCTGAACGACGGCAAGAACGCCACGAACAGCTCGACGCCGCCGAACGGCGCGATCTGCTTGTCCTATGACGTGACCCATCCCGCGGCCAATACCGTCTCGGGTGCCTGGAACGTCGGGACGTACGCGGCGGCGACTGCGTTGAACGGGGTCTATACGACCTACACTTGCACGTTCGCTTCGCTCACGATCACGGCAGCGGATGTGCTTCTGTATCAAATCCTGGCTTACTAAGCCGAACCCATTCTGGGTACGAAGGGCCCCGTTCTGGGGCCCTTTTCATTTCAGTGGTAGAGATTGAGCTCGACGCGGTCGCTGTCGGCAAGATAGTAGCGGGTGTTGAGCAGGTCGGCGATCGCCTTCCTACGGGCTCCGGTTTTGAACCAGACGCAGCAGACCTCGCCGGCGCCTAGACCATTTACGGTCTGGAGGATCTCCCTACAGAATTGCAGGTTCTGTTCAAGGGTCGGTTGTTTCGGGGGTTCCATCTGATACTCCTTCGAGTAGGCTCAGGTCAATATCGTAGCACGCCGTGCGGCTGCCGGTACTGTAGGGTCTCGTACCCGCCATCGGGTCGACATTCCGCTGCCGGAGAACCCCCGCCGTCCGCAATCGGAACGCCAGGGTATCGGACGACAGGCTTTTTTCGCGGCACCACTCGTTGAATTTGGCGATGCGAATGCGCAGGATCTGCTCGGCCTCAGCTAGGAGGATGTCCACCTGGCCGTTCTTGGGCGGCCGGATGGTCATTGTTTTGTTGTACGCACCGCGATCGCGCGACGGCAGGGTATTGATGACAAGGAGCCCCGGCTGGTAGTCGAATAGAATATCTTTGACTATGGGGCCTGCGCTGGTGGCTTTGACTGCCTCAGATTTGCTGCCGCGCAACTCGAGGAACCGGCTCGTCAGAAACTTACTGAGAGTCGGGACATCGAAATCAACTAACTGGAGCTGTTTTGCGATCATGGCACCAGCCAGCATGGTAGACATCGCGGCTATCCAGAACCGCTCCTCGGATTCGGCCTGCAGTTCTGTGGATAGACGCGCGGAGACGCTCTCTACGAGGCGCTTCGCCCGGTCATGATTACGGGCCAGCCAGCCCGCATAAATCTCGCCTGCCCTGCCGTAGTTCGTTGTGCACTGGTCAAAGAAGGTCGCCACTTGCGACATCGGCGGGCGCTCCTCCAGGCGGATCTCGAAGATTCGTGCTGCACCTGCGTCGGTGCCCGTACCGTATTGTTTGACAACCTCGATGATCGAGTCGTTCGCGGCGACAACCGCCAGGCAGTTCCAGGTCTCTACCTCGCGCAGGGTTGCCTGTTGGGTGAGCCGGGCTTTCTCCTTGCCCTGAGTGATCTGGTAGATCACGGATGCGAATTCCTTAAGGACTTTTTCACCCTTGATGTCATCCCAGTATGCGGGGAGATCCTTCGTAAACCCCATCTTCGAAGACAGCGATAAAACGGTGTCCGTAGCTGAGTGAATAGCAGATTTGGGATTTCCCCAAACGGACTGCGCTAAAGAGAGTGCTGTACTCTTTCCCACACCGCTGGCAGTAGATACGATCGAGACGACAGCCCCAGAGTGCCCACTGAACTTCATCAGCGGACTGCCAAACGATGTCGCCAGGATAGCCATAAGTTCCGGGCGGCCCTGGGATGAAAGGAATTGGGAAACTGATTTCCATGCTTGTAAACTCCCTGTGGGGATGTAGTGTTTGGCGATCGTGGTACCGCCGCCGACCGCCACCTTGATGCCGGTCTCTACACGACCATCAGCAAAGTATGCGGTTTCGCCGAGTGCAAAGCCGATCGCCTGTGCGTTCTTCTCCATCCACCCCAGATGGGTAAAGGACTGCCTGACACTCTGTGCGGCTTGAATCTTTTTGAGCCAATCCATAATGAAGTCCTGGAGGTGTTTGAATTCGTTTAGTAGGGTGATGACCCCACGCAGCGCGAGATATCCGCGGAAACCAACCTCCGCGATCTCGCCTGAGGTGAACGTCGCCACCACGCGGCCGCTTCCGTTTTCGCATGTTAGTTCGACGGCATGGTCTCCAGCAGCAATGTCTTGCCGCATCTCGAGACTCAAAACGCGAGAGCCGCGCAATGCGGTCTGCCACATCTGGTTGCCTGTGTTCGGGTCGTCGACCTTTCGCTGCATGGCGAACTCGGTCGGGTGTGCGCGCCAAGTGTCCGGCATCGGCACCGGCGCAGTCATGATCAGGGGTAGAACAAGCTGAGCTGGGATTCCGCTATTTCCGTTACCAGTTGGTGGATTCGCTGGCGCGATAGGCTGCGATAGCTGGGGTGGCGGCGCATCAGGATGGCTAGGTGGCTGGACAGGAAGATTGTCGACAGCGCCGGACCATCCGGCTTCCTGGGCCTGCTTAAATAATGTAGCACTAGTGATTCGAGTAAGCCCCGCGCGGCCGCCAAAGCTGGCCCATTTTTCGCTGGTAGATTCCGGCCCGCCATAATTCGGGCATTTTTGAGACCACGCGTCGAAGATTTCATAGCCTTCGTAGGATCCTTGAGCACCATCGAAGACGGCCATCCCAATATTGAGCCACCGCGTATAGTCGCCGTAGTCTGCGGTCGGGAGTGAGTTGAGCGCACTGGTCAGGTCTCGTATCGATGTCGGGCCACGAGCGGTGAGATCATCATTATCCTTTGCCCTGGCGGCCAGAACACCGACAAGCCCCCCTGCGACTCCTCCAGTCTGTGGCACCTTTCGATCTCGGTCCAGTACTGAAGGCGAGAAAGGCTGTCCATTAAGATCAGCGAATACTTCGTGGTTGGTGGCATCCTTCGGGTGTCCGGGTAGATACCACAACTGGCTAATAGTCGCGCATCGTGGGTCGAGATGACCATCGAAGATTTTTTGGAAGTGCTCATAGACGGCTGTGTGTTCCGCGGGCGCTATCGCTTTGTCGTAGGGGATGACGACGCGCCACCGCGCATTCCCGTCAACTCCGTGTGAATAGGATGTCCATGCGACATAGCGGAGACCCGCAAGTAATCCAGCAAGTCCCGATCGGTCGATAACTCCATCGTCGAAATCGCAGACAAAAGCACTAAGTTCCAGGACTGCATCTGCAACTCGCTCTGGTCGAACAAAAACAGCTGGGATGAACCATCGCGAGTCTTTATCTCGCCCTCGCTCTCGCTTCCCGGCCAGCGCATAGGCGACTGTAGTGAGTTTTCCATGATGCCTCGGCATCTCCCTGATGAGTTTTACGAACTGCTCGAACGATACGTCGTGCCCGACGGGAACAGTATCTAGATAGCCTTTCCCGAAACTAATGTGCACGAGCTCTCCTTAAAATAAGGGGACCAGTAGCATACACCGCCGGCCCACCGGGATGAAGTGGGCATTTTGTGGCGGGTGCACTGGCCCCCTTGCCGCTACTTCAGAATTGCGTCCAACATTGCGTCGAACTCGTCGACCGGGGCAGCAGCGGGAGGTGCGGGCTGCGCGGCGACTGTCTGGGTTGCGGTAATCGTCACTGGGGCCGCCGGCGCCGCTGCGGGCTTCCGCGTCTTGCGCTTGGTGGCTTCCGGCATGATCTCAGCATCTACTGCAGTCCGAGGGGCAGCAGCGGGTGTTACAGGGGTTGTAACGGGTGGTGCAGCCGCAGGAGCAACCTGCGTTGCTGCCTGCCGCGGGACAGCTACGTCCGCAGACGAGTGACCGTCTGCCATCGCGACCGGCATTGTGCCAGCAATCCCCTCACTTCCCGGCGTAGCCTCGCTGGCCGCCCCCTCGAACTCATGCGACTCCTGGAGGATGCGGGCAACTTCGTCACCGGCGCGGATCTCCAAGATGTCTCGCGCTTCAGGCTCCGTGAGGAACCGCATCGCTTTGAACGTCAATGACGGGTGCGCCTGTGCAGCGTCGAACCCGATGCGCGTAACAACCGCGTAGTACGGAATACCCTTCGGCTTCAGCACTTTTTCCGCGTATTCCGAGAGCCCCTTGAGGGAGCCCGCCGGGATGTGCAGAAGGAACTTCTCGCAATCAACTCCTCGAGTGGCGAGGTCCGCAGGGCCCACCACAGCCACGCGGCGGCGGTCTGCGCACTTCTTGCCCTTCTTGCCAGAGTCAGATACGCGGCTACCCCATTCATTGTTGGGGCAGGCGGCGCAAGTCTTGCAGACCGGCTCGAGTACGTTGGCATCCGGCTTAAGGCCATCGGCGCTCCAGCAGTCCGGCTTGCCGGTACTGCCTTCCTCGAATGCCACTTTGTAGAAAACTTTGGAGAAGATCGGATTCGCCTTAACCAGGACGAACTCAAGTGATTGCACGGCGTCTCCGTTTGTATCGACATAGTTCGTTTCCTCCCCGCCCTTGCGGATGCGCCACACCTTGCCGCGGTAGGAGATCGTAGGGAAGCCCGCCATCACGCCCTGCGTGAGGTCTCCGATCGTCTGATCCACGCCCTTGAAAATTGCGGGCATCTGCCCGCCGATTGGTACTAGATCCTTGCTCATTTACGCTGAACTCCCACGGTTGAAATAGATGATACTTTGACACCGGGCGGAACCTCTTGGTTCTCGTCCATGTAGTCCTTGACGAATGTTTTGTTGGCTTTCACGTCGAGCGCATCCCACTGCTCGGTCTCGCGGACGAACGCCATGAAGGCTTCCTTGTCCGCGACCGTCGCGCTGGTGTGCTGCTGCTTGAATGCGGTGCCTGAGTCGCTGGCGAACGAATTGGCGCCGGACTCGTTGAGGAACTCCAGGAGAGCCCCCTCGAGTTTTTCCATTGCCTCGTTGATTTTCTTCATCGACTCTTTGTGTGCATCGTCGCGCGCCTTCTTCGTGTCGCGCAGCTTGATGTACATCTCTGTCGCGGCTCCGGGCGACAGCTTCATATTCTCAAGTAAAAACATTTCGCACCTCCTAGATGAACAGACTATTTTGTTCGAACATACCCAATAAAGTTCCCTGAACGTGCGCTTTTTTCTGCAGCGCTTGGTATAGCTTACGCTCCACGGCCGACCCACACAAGTGGACGATCAAAGTTTTTCGTATCTGCCCCGGCCGCGTGATTCGGCCGTTCGCCTGCTCGTAGGTTTCGAGAGACGTAGAAGGAGTGAACCACACCACGGTACTAGCCTCGGTAAGCGTAAGACCATGCGACATGCAGCGCGGATGAGCCACGAGAACACGAGGGCCGCCAGCAGACTGAAACTCAGAAAAAATACGATTGCGATTACTAAGACTCGTTTCACCAGTGACCGTTTCACAGTTGATTCCCCGATTCATTAAGAGCTTATGGAGTTCAGTCACAGCATGGATGAACTCTACGAAAACAAGCACTTTTCCGTCAGCTTCTTCCAACACTTCAAGCAGAGCGTCAACTCGAACGGTATTGTCCAGCGAGACGACACGTCGATCCGTAGTGTAGACCCATCCTCCACTAACCTGCAGCAGCTTCGACATGAGAACGCCTTCGTTGAGGGCCGTGACCTGTCCTTGCTGAAAGGCAAAAAAAGATTTGTCATAGAGCTGTTTGTACACCTTGGCCTGCTGGGGGGTCAATGGGCAGTCCACGGTTTTGTAACAGGTCTCTGGTAACTCCTTGACATCCTTGCGCAAGTACCGGACGCCGGGCTGCATCGCGCTATACACGATCTCCAAAGAGGTCGGCTTGGCCACCCAGCGGAAGTTCGACACCTGGGTCATGGTGAGTTCTTTGAAGTGCTTGAAGTATTTCGGCACCGCATCCGGTCGCAATAATTTTATCTGGGAGTATGCATCCGCCGGCTCGTTCGGGACGGGAGACCCAGTCATCCCCCAAACGTATAATCTGTCCCTTGCCAGAGAGTTCATAGATTTCCATCGATCCGTCGTTCCATTGCGATAGTATGAGAGCTCGTCGACCACGATAGCCTGGATTTCTTTTTTTGAACATAGCTCCGCCTGTATTGTTTCGATGCCGTCATGGTTGATAATGTAGATGTCTGCTGGTTGAGCAAGCTGCTTGAGTCGTTGTGCGCGCGTGCCGTGCAAGACGCGGCAGATCAGATGGGGGAAGTACTGGAAGATCTCGCGGTCCCACACCTGGTGAAGTGTGGAGAGCGGCGCAGTCACGAGAGCGGACTGGATGACGCCTTCTTGAATGAGGTGGTCGATCGCGTAGAGCGCGGCGCGGGTCTTGCCGGTGCCGATCTCCGAGAGGATGAACGCTCGGAGATTCATGGTCATCAGTGCCGCGGTTACTTCTTGCGCCTCAAAAGGATCCCCACCAGCCCAATCGTAGCGAGACATAATAGGAGCAGGGACGCGATAGCCAAGATTTCGAGCCAGGCGGGTAGTGTCAATAGTGTGAGGAACAACAACTTGGCTACCCGCAATTTTGGCTCCTGGAATGAGGTTGAACAGCGCGGGGTCGAACGGCACGCCGAACATGCGATGCTTGGCGGAAACCTGCGCTAGAATAGACATGCCTGCATCTCGCTAAATAGCGGTCTTGTTCGCCACGTCCGATTGAACCACGAAAGTTCGGTGCGCCAAGGGACGTTCACTGGAGCACGCAGAAATGCATGTTGTCGCGCAGCCAGTTCTCCAGCTCCTCAAGATCTACTTTGTCGGAGATCTCGAACACGCGGCCCGAGGAGTAGGAGATCCGCTCACTGATTGCGGTCTGCTGCTCGGTCATTGCTTTACCCGGTGCCTTGGTCTCTATCGCGAAGAACTGCCCGTTGTGGCAGCCAAGGCAGTCGAGCGTGCGCGCCCCCATGCCCATCTGTACAGGCCAGAAGTGATAGGCACCATAGGCGTTGAGCATCGCCTTCACCTTCGCCTTAATTCGGCCCTCGGGGGTCATTTTGCGTAGGGCCTCGGTCGCCAGGCGAAGTCCTCGAACAGGCCGCTCTGCGAAAAGATTGCCCAGTGCTGCTCCATCCAGAAGATCGAGTCCCAGTCTTTCGCGGCTATCGCGCCCTCCAATGTGGGCAGGCCGTCACTGGGCAGAAGCGACAGAGCCCGGATGGTTTGGCGGGAAACGTCGTGGTCTTGAGCGCGTCTTCGATCTTGTTCACTTGCGGCAGCAGGGTATTCCATACATTCACCAGTTCCGATTTCTTTATCGTGCGAGTAGTGGGCGGAGTTCGACGATCCTGAAGCCACACATAGGCAACCTTGAAAGTTTCAATCTCAGGCAGATGCGTACTAAGCACAGCCGCAGTGAGCTCCAGCTGCGTGAATCCAGGTTTTGGTTTGCCAGTTTTCCAGTCAATGATAATGGCAGTTTTCCCACGTACATTAAGAAGGTCGACCACCACTCGTACGTAGACCGATCGATCGAAGTACTGGACAGGCTCAAAAGATCGTGACATCGCAAATTTAAGTTCTCCCGAAGTCTCTCCGGGCAGTCCCACAAACTTAACTGCTGTGCTCTCCAGGTACCGATAATTAAGAGGCAGTGGTTTTCCGCGGACGATGCGCTGAAATAGCGCCAGGTGTGTTTCCTGGCCCGCTGCAGTGAATTCATTTCCCTCATCCTTCACGTCTTTCGCGACGCTGATGTGATAGTACTGCTTCGGGCAGTTGTTGAACCGCTCCAGCGCAGAGAAACTCCAGGCGAATTCTTTCACAGCATTAAACATCGTTGGCAGAAGTTGATGCTGTGCTGGCGCGGGATGTGCGCCATGAAGGAGAGCCGTATGAGAATCCCTTCATACTCCAGCTCACTGTCCGGCACGTTCTCGCTGAACGTCGGGAGTGCCTGCGCTTGGTTGTTCATGGCCTGCTGCGCGTAGCCCTGCATCTGCTGATTGAGTACGCCACCTTGCATCTGCTGCGCGTAGCCCTGCATCTGCTGCGCAGCGCCCAAGCCATCACCCTGGAGATACCCTGCCAGTCCGCCCCATAGGCTCATTTCACTTCTCCGAAATTTTTCCCGTAGTGGATCTCAACATCGATCGGCGCATCCGCGCACCAAGTTGGTGGCGCAGTCATTATCGCACGTATCGCGGCGACCACATCCGCCACACGATCAAGCGGCACAATATAGTCCAACTCGTCATGCACCTGCAAGGCCGGCCGCAGCTTCAGCTTGCGCCAGATCGTCAGCATCTTCTCTTTGATGACGATATTCGCAAGCGCCTGGATGATGTTCTCCATCAGCTTGCCGCCCCAGATCGATCGCAACTCACGCCCGAACAGATACTGGTAGCCCTCCACCGTCTTTTCAAGGTGTGGGTAGTGAAGAAACATTCCGTTGGGTAGCTCCACACACTGGTGACGAAAAGTGAGCGGACCCATCTTGGCGCAGCCGCCGGGCTCCGCCATGATGTCGAGCATTCTATCTAGGGCTTTCCAGAGGTTCGGGATGTGCTGGTACGTGTCCCGGTAGACGCCGACGACTTTTGTCGCTTCGCCGAGATCGACCTTGATGTTTTCTTGCGCGCGGCAGGTGCCAATATATTTAACTGCCCCCATGCCGTACTGTAGACCGAGAACAGCTGTCTTGGCCAGGAATCGTTCGCGCTTGTCTGCGCGGGTGATCGCTCGTCCGTATAGGCGCGTACCAAATGCTGAATAAACGTCGATGCCGTCGCGGAAAGCAGTAAGGAGGCTTGTCTCGCCTGCAAGCCACGCTCCCAGGCGAGGCTCGATCTGGGAGAGGTCGGCACCCAGCACCACAGATCCTGCTAGCGCCCGAAGTGCGAAGCGAATTTTGGACTTATGAGGCTGGGGAAGATTCTGCAGGTTAATTTTTTCGGTGCCTCCGTATCGTCCAGTATGCGCAGCATAGTATAGAAGTGGAACTCGAAGAACTTTGGATACACGCCCCATCTCAAGCAAGCGCGTCGTGCGCGTCTCCTCCAGAGTGGACTTGATCCCGGTCCGAGCACTGCAGATAGCTGTGACCAGCTCGTCGTCCGCCCATTCTTCGACAAAGTCTTTCCACGCCGAGTCGGTCTTGGCGAAGGCATATGTAGGCTCTCCTGTGGTGGCGCTCGTTTTCATCGGCGGGTCGCAGCCGAGCGCGAGCAGCACTTGGGCAAATTGTTTGTTGGAGCTAAGTTGGTCCGGTGTAACAGACGCCGCCACGCGCGCCAGCGCTGCCTCTTTCTTCGCGATGACTTCCTGAAGGTGCTCAGCGAGTAGCTCTAGGTCGAGCTCGAACTGCGGCTGCAGATACATGCGCAGTGTGAGGTCGATCACCGCCAATTCGTCGCGCGGGTAGTCATGCTTCCAATGATCGAATAGCGCGTAGGTTCCATCGGTGTCGTTGCAGCAGTACTTAGCGTAACTCTGCAGCTCAGCGGCCGACAGACTTTGCCGTGGCCGGCCGAACATGGTGGCCACTTCCGTTCCTTTGACGTAGCCGGTGTTCACGTACTCGAGACAGCTTTTCAAGCTCGCGGAGCCCGTCCAGGGTTTCACGAGAGCTTGCCCCATCAGCCGTGTATCCAGGTAGAGCTTCGGGATGATGCCATAGTGGTGCGCCAGGATCAGGCCGTCGAAAGCCGTATGGTGGCAGAGCAGCGCGTTGTCCTGGATGTTGAACTGGCGTAGCCACTCGCCTGTTTGCTTTATTGTTCCTGAGAACCATTTGGTATACCCCTTGCCGACTTTGATGGAGACTAGGATCGTGTCGAACCGCGGATCGCGGACGTAGTCTTCCGTTGTCATCTTGCTGAGCGTGTACTCAGGGCCATAGAAGGTCTCGAAGTCTAATGCGATGATTTCCATTGGTTCCTTGTCGAATTGGCGCAGTCATAAAAAAGCCCCGAACCACGTTTGAGCGTGGCCGGGGCCGGAAGTTCAATTACCGTGGGACTCCCCCCCACATACTATCCATGAAAAGGAATTCCTGCATCGGACTCGGACCGTGGTAGTTGCACGCCCAAAGCCAGCGCATTGGGCTATCCTTGGTTTCCCGCACTACCATAAAGTCATGGTCTGCGCGCGTGGCGCCGGGTCTAGCATTACTCTTTCTAGTTTCAGTAGGCCAGCGCACCACCTGTCCCCACCTACGAGGCATCCACGTAGATCGTCTTCCCAAACGGTCCCTCCGCGTTCTCCGAGGTCGAGCACCAGATGACCGGATACCCAGGGTCCTTGTCAGGGAACGGACCCATCATATCCGTGAAGTACACCGCCGCGTCGGGGATGCGACCGTCGGCCTCCACCCACTTGAACGCCGGCCGGAAGTCCGTCCCTCCGCCGCCGCCTACCTCCGGCGGGTTCTGCGTGATATCCACATCCCCGGTGAGTTCCTCCACGCTCGCGACAGCACTGTCAACGCCCAGCACCACGACCGTCTCCGGGTGGCAGGTGCGGATGATATCGGCCAGCTCCGAGAAGAACACGTTCAACTCCTTGGGGCCTATACTCCCCGATGTGTCCACGAACACCATGATTAAGTCGCATCCGAATGCTGCAGCGCGAGGCAAGTACATGCGCTGCTGTGCAAGCCGGCGGCGGTGCGCGCGGGCCCAGGTAGTGGTATCCCTGGTGGTGGCTGTTACAACGGTTGTACGGAGCATTTCCTGCCAGCTGACTTTGCTCTCAAGGAACTCGTCGGCATAGCGCTTGAGCGCCCCAGGCAGCTTGCCACAGGCTTTCGCGGTATCCACGGCTGTCTGGATGGCCCGCTTCATCTCGGCGCTGGAGACCTTCCCTGTCTCGAAGATGTGGATGTCTTGGCCCTGCCCCGGCGTGCCCTTGCCTTTGTTCTTCTTGGCGTCCTTGAGTAGATCCCGGTAGACCTCCTCCACGGCCATCTCACAGGTGTACTTCGGGTCGAGCAGCCACTCGTTGTCGCCCTTCTTATAACGCCCTTGCGGATCGTCGTGGTCGAACTTCTTCATCGCCCCAACACCGCTCTTGACCAGCATGTCGTTGATGACGTAGTCGGCTGCGACGTTAAAGAGCATCGGGTGAAACTCCTTGCCGTCGAACCCGGTGTCGAGATACGTCTTGCCTCGTTGCATGTGATCCCACATTGCGTGACCAATCTCATGGCACACGCCGAACACGGCCTCAGGCACGCTGAGCGTGTTCATAAACTTCTCGTCTATATAGATCGTCTTGCCGTCGGTCGCCATCGTCGGTGGCATCCCTGGCGGGAACACGTGATCGAATGTGCCGATCCTTACGTCCATGATATCGAGCAGCAAACTGGCGAAGAACGGCACGTGCAGAAGCAGCGCCGTCTTCACCGCGGTAAAGGCTGGATTAGTTGTCGACATCGAATAACTCCTCGTCGTCCCAGAGATTGATTTGAATAAAAGGATACCATTGCGCCCGTGTCGCGTCTTGACAGCGCCCGCAGTAGCAATTATCTACCTCAGCGTTGGCCTCGCACCACCCCTGCTTTCCCGTATCAAAGTAGACAGTGCCTGACCAGGTAAGTTGAGTATCACTGCACCACTGACAGTAATGGGCGCCGGCGTACCAGTCCTTGCGTTCCTCACGAGTCAGGCGAACTAACCTAGGTGTACGCATCGGTGCACCTCGAGACTTCCGCTGACAGATCCGCTGGGAGTTTGAGATCCTCCCAGATGTTCCACTGAGTGTAGTTCTGCCAGAGGCAGATATCCTCGTCTACGAAGTACTTGCCATACTGTCCATAGAGCTGAGTATATCTCGCGCGAGCCTCGCGACTAGCGCGCGACGAGATAGATTCTCCCTTAACTGTTTTGCGTCTACTTGGCATAGGTCTGTCTCAATCCGTTGCCGAATTGCCTCGATGTTGGAGTCCTTGGTTGCATTCAAGTGCCGCAGCAAGTCCGCGGTCTCTTGCACGTTACTGACAAGCGTGTCGTGGAATAGTTTCTTCGGATCGTCCAGTCTCTCCGCCATCTTGAACACCACGTCATGCATCCGCGCCCACACGTCGCGCATCGCATTCTCCATGCACGCGCGCTTGGACTTATCCAATGCCTCAGCCAGTCTCGCGGCCTGCTGCGCTGGCAATCCCTTGAAGTCTACTCCCTCGGGGATCGGATTGAACTCGAAGTCGAGCGCAAACATTTGTTCAAGTTCATCGGCACTCGGATAGTCCAGCGCGATGAACGCCGAGCCGAGGTTACGCTTTGCCTCTGTCAACAGCTGTGGGTAAGCCTGGCGCAGCTCATCGAAGCGTTGGCTCATTGTCTGCTTGGCCTGGCCCATCTCCGTGATGTACTCCATGAAAAGCGTGTTGGGTAACAGCCGTGGCCCATCGCGCCTGCCAGACTCGTCCAGGCCCGTGGTGCTCCACGGCAGAGTCATCTGGTAGTGCCGCGTGCGCGCCCCGTCTAGAACAGAGTTGACTGCTTTGAGTTTGTCCTCAGTCCCCGCAAACAGCTTCTTATATGCGGTGTAAGTTCCGTCCACACTGCCGTGGTCAGATTCTGCTTTCTTAGCAGCGCTCTTGTCGCGCTTACGACCGACCCATTTTCGTACACGCAGTTTGCATAGAACTGCAAAGTTTCTGATGTCGAGCTGGACCGCGAGGTCTTCAGTAGTGAACGTAGGGAAACTAAGCGCCGATGCTCTATGTTGTCCCAGTCCAGGTCCTTCCGCATCGTCATCTCCTGTTACAACGGTTGTATCGGGCGGCGCAGTCATGGAAAGAGCATCGTCTGCGTGTTCCACCAGTTCACGTGCTTGCGGCGCTGCGGGGGTCGCTTGCTTACCTCTCGCTTCTTCCTCCACACGTAGTGTTGCTTTCTCCACTTGTGCCACGACACGTGGCGAGTCCACTCCGGGGGCTGGTACATCGATGCCCTCCATGATTTGTTTAAGAACAGAATCTAAGTCGAAGTCAGTCATAAAATAATGCTCCTTGTGTTTCTGTAAAGGGATCGTGCCAATAGGGGTACGAGCATTCATCCCAGAAGTAATACATCACACACGCCTCCACGCGCGCATGAGCGTAGCCATCAGGGAGTACCACGCGCGCTCTTGGTCACGCTGCGCCTTGTACTCGGTGTTACCGAATAGGCGCACGGTTCCTTGCTTGGTGAGTTTCATAATGAGACTAACCCCCATATAAAGAAGATCCACGCGACCAACCACTTCTGCTTCGTGGCGAAGTAGGCGGCCGCAACCATCAGGAGTGCCGCGGTCATTTCGTCACTCCCTTATCCATCAAGTTCGCCGCCTCCAGCAGCTTCTTGTTGTTGCGTAGCCAGATAGCAAACTGCGGATGCTGCACGATCTGCGGCGTGCGCCGTACGGTGTGACGCAAGGCACTCGCTTGAAACTCCTGTCCCATGCGTGACAGATACTCGAACGCCTGGATCGCAGTGTCCTTGTCGATGTTGTGCGAGATCATCCGCATGGTTGCGTATGCTGCGTCGGGCCGCTCGGGTACCTTGCACTTGCTCGGGTGCGCGACGATCTCGGCGTAGCTCGGCAGCTGGTCTACCACACGCAAGTGTGCAACGAACTGCGCCGCGCTGCCTTCGCCTATCATGCCCGCCGCGCATTCGGTGAACATCTCCATGCTCATCGTGTCGATGAACGGGCTGAGCCTGCAGATCGAACGCGGCGTGCAGAACGCGCCGGGTTTATCTGGCACCTTGTCCGACAGCACCACTGCCGGGTGCGCTTCTGTGAACGAGATTATGGAATGGTGGATGTTATTCTTCTCCATCCAATCCACGAGCGCGTCCTTGTTGGGCTCGATCTCAATGTCCATTATTCTGTTCTGAATAAAAGTCATTGTCTTACGGGCACCGGAGCGGTCCTTCTCCCGATTGCCCGCAGCCACAACAATCCACCCTGGTGGCAGTTGATAGTCTCCCACTCGACGGTCCAACATAAGTTCGGCCGCGACCTTGTTAACGTCATCGTTGGCTTGAGGCTGTTCATCCAAGAATAGGTACCCATATCTGCCGTCCTTCTTTTCGTCCACAGCCCAGAATGGAAGGCTGAACTCCATCTTGCTTGTCGCGATGTTGCCTTGTGGTGGCAGCCCATAGCCCTTGACATCCGGCTGCTCCACTTCGCACAGTCTCACGACCTTGCATCCCACCAACTCACCGAGCCGCTTGGTCATGAGCCTCGCTGCGCTCTTGACCACAGTGCTCTTGCCCATCCCAGGGCTCGACAGCAACCGAGGGCAGATGTATTCTCCCTTCTCGATTGCCACTTGCAACAACACCACCAACAATTTCTCTGCGTCGTTGATCTTCATTTCATACCTCGTTGAAAAGATTTGCTTGCCATGTTTCCCAGTATGCTGGCCCGGCACCAAAGCTGTATGGTAACGTGAGGGCGTCAGGCCACGGGAGTGACTTGATCCCCCAGTCTTGTGGCATTGCCCACATCCACCAGTCGATGCCGGCGATCACAGGTACACACAGTACTGGCGGTCGAACGCCACCGTGTACCAGATCCCCTGCGTGTCATCCCTCTTGGTAATACGCAGTCGTAGCATCAGACTCACACTCCGCTCGAGCCGCATATACTCCGGACTCCAGTCAAAGATTGGCGTGCTGCCTCCGATCAGTGGCTCGAGTGGTCCCTCCGACTCAGGCCGACGGTTCATCTGCCTTCGCCGCAGACTCAGGCGTCACCAGCACGCCCTTGTATTGTGTGGCCAGGCTGGTCATGGGTTCATACAACTCCTCGCGGTGTTCCTTCGCGTACTCCAACACCTTGCGCGGGTCCTCATCGCTCATCGGGAAGCCGAGCAACGCGAACAGCGCGGCCACAGCCTCGCCGAACTCCGCCGCATCTTCCATCTTGCTGAACACCAGCTTCTGGTTTGTCCCTGATACGCGCAGGCCCGACGCCTTCATGCTCACGCAGTACGGACCGTCCTTGCGGGTCTGGTAGTTGGGGTAATCTTTCTGACGATAGATTGGCAGTGCATGCGCTATGAGGAAGTCACCGCACTCGATGCCTTCGCCGTTGAGATACACCTGCTCCGAGTTTGTCGGGGCGCCGATCTTAATCTTGAATGTCGTCTTTTCCACTGTCGTCTCCTAGTTGTTACAACCGTTGTTACTCAAACAAACTAAACTGCTTCGGAAAATGCGGCGGTCTGGTGCCGATGCACCGACCGTTACTAGCGGGAAGCGAAAACTCGCAATGCTCTACATGGAAGATCCACCTCCATTCTTGCCGCGTAAGAACATAATGTTGATCTGCCGTTCTCTGCATTGATCACCCTCCCTGAAGTCCGAGAAGATCGATCCGGTCGGAGAGCATATATAGACGCGCACCGATTGTTTGCAGTGTTTGCAGATGAACCGCCAGAACGCTTCTTCCGTTGTGGTTCGCAGCATCTCGTGTCCGCGCCCTTCAAGTTCCTGCATATACTTGCTCAATTCCTCCTTTGGGTCCTCACCCGGCAGAATGTCAATAGTCACTGTGTTGTGCATCGTCGTTCGCGCAGTCATGA
>Ga0187864_10002299_pt1 | contig 16787 bp, 18 predicted proteins | sample June2016WEW_11_4_FD_132985 | JGI IMG/M metagenome (GOLD analysis project Ga0187864, IMG submission 132985) | Peatland microbial communities from SPRUCE experiment site at the Marcell Experimental Forest, Minnesota, USA - June2016WEW_11_40 | ecosystem: Environmental > Terrestrial > Soil >...
ACTTTCCGCAGAAAAATCATCGACATAGCGGCAAAGATCGTCCGTCATGCCGGACGAGTGACAATAAAAGTCCCGGAAGCCATCTGGAAGCACCTTCGTTTTGATGAACTTTGGAAAAGGAGCGCTCAGCCTCTGATATTTGTATGGGTGTAAATGACACTCTGCGATTTTTAAGAATCGCTCAATTTAGGTACAACCCTGCAGAAGGTGAACTTATTGCCGTCATTTGTCAACCTGACGCGAAAAAACAGCCGGTGTTTATAGAATACAAAATCCCGGAAGCCACCCCTATCGATGAAGCTGCAGCTTCTTTCGTCCCTCCGGAGGCCGTGGCAGCAGCGGGTAGTTCCTTCCACGGCTGGCTTGCCTTGTTGCCTTTGACCTCTGTTATCCCATTCATCCCGACAGGACCAAATCCTCCACCGGATCCGCCCCCTCCCTCCTCTACACCCGTTCCTGAGCCTTCCAGCTTGTTTCTGTTAGTAAGCGGAATGGCCGGCATCCTGATATCCAGGACAGTCGGAAAACGTATCAAAAAACTTCGCCGCCAACTGCAAAAAGGTGGTCTTTGGCGGAAGTCATCCGCTTTGGGCGTTCGCGGGAGGCCTTCCGGAGTCGTTCCCTGACGGATTCATATCAGTTCCCGGTTCCGGGTATCTGTGTTTCTAATCTTTGTTTCCGCTGGTCATTGCGAAACTACCTTTCGCAGAAATCCTTGAATCGAAGAAAATCTTCATAGCTCATGCCCGGCATAGACATGCCGCAGTTGGGTTTATACTCACCGTGGTAATCTGAGCCGGCAGTTTTCCAAAGGCAGCAGCGCAGTGCCAAGTTTTCAAAATACTCGGTTTGCTCCCGGGCATGGTTGGGGTAATATGTTTCTATTCCCGAGAGTCCCAAATCCACCAAAAAAAAGAAAAGTTCTTCAAAATCCTTGACGCTCGTTCCGCCAGCTATAGTATAGGTCGAGAACATCCCCGGATGAGCCAACACGGCCTTTCCTCCGGCGGACTTAATAAGCCCCATGGCCTCTTCCACTGAAAGATAAAGACCCTGTAAAACGGGATTTTCAAAAGTGTAGCGGTTATCAAATGCAAACCTCTTGAAATCACCTTTCTCGATGCCAAGATAACCTTCCAAAAACCTTATGGTCGGCAAGGCAAAATTGATTGGCCCCAGTTGGCCAGTCTTTTTCTTAATCGTTTCTCGGGAAAAATTGACCGAGTAGCGCACGACAAGTCTTTTCATTATCTCATCATACACTCCATCGTGAACTTCCCAATTTTTCCGAAGACTTTCTCGAAGAACTAATTCTTTGCGGGTAATATCAATCCCGTAAGCCAGGAAGTGAACGTAACTGCGGTTTTGCCAGTGCGCCGATACTTCCATGGAAGGGATGGTCTTGAGGTCAAATTTTTTCGCCTCCGCTTGGAACTCCTCAATACCATGGTAGAGATCATGATCTGTTAGACAAACCGCCGACAAACCTTCCTGCACGGCTTTCCTGATCAATACTGAAGGTCTATCTTTTCCATCCGAAACGCAAGAATGAACATGCATACCAACATTCTTCATTTTTCATTGGCCTCTTTCGGGCCGCCCGAATTGCCGCCGTCAGCCACCACCATACTGAAACCTTTCCCTGCCCCAGCGCTTGAGTTGTTGCCTGCCGTGCCAACATCTGAATTATTCGGCATTCGTACCATACCTGCCCCCAAGTTCAATCATAAATCTTCCTCCCCATTCATTGCGGTCCGCAGAACGTTGGAGTACTTGAATGGCACTACCTTCCTCGGCGGTAGTGTAATGGGCTTCCCAGTCTGGGGATTCCTCCCTATACGCAGATGTCTTTCCTTCATCGATACAGTTTGGGCACTTCGCCCCATTTTCCCCCGCCTGACATCCACGCTCGGATGTTTTGGAAAAATCAGCCGTGGGTGATTATCACTTTGGCATGGCAGATAGTTGCACGATTGCAATCGTTGCAAGCAGATGCAATCCTGCCACGCCCAAGTGTGGGCCGGGAGTAACCGGGGAAAATATTACCGCATGTAGACAAAACACCTTGCCCACATGTCTCTAAGGCAAAATCAAATGAATTACCCGACTACATCCAATCAGAAAGGAATGAGGAGTTGAAAATGAAACTGCTGGTTTTTAGTATCTGCCTGGCCCTTTTGTCCGTCTTCACAGCCGTTGATGTAAGCGCCCACCCTCCTTGCGAAAAGGTCTGGGTTGACGGCCACTACAACAAACACGGCAAATGGATTGAGGCTCACTGGAAAAAGCAGCACTGGGTCCCAGGTCATAATAACAGCCATGGCGAATGGGTCCCGGGGCACTGTCGCTAATTTTACTTCAGATCTTTAGTTTTCTTTCCGACAATATCACTGGAGCTCTTTCCCTCCTTAGAGAGCCGTGAGCGGGGCCAATTGTGGCGCCTTCCTTCTCGGCTCTCACCATTTTAGCGGGTTCATCACCAGGCCTCCCGCGAACGCCCAACGCGACAAGTCTACCTGGCGCGTTGGGCGTTCGCGGGAGGCCTGGTGTCCCATGACATACTTCCCTTCAACAACAGGGTCAGGTTGTTTTTTCTATTTTTTCCAGTTTAATGACGACGCGGCGATTTTGCGCCTGGTTTTCCGGTATTGCCTTGCCGTTTGCGTCGCGGTTGGACGCCTTCGGAAAAGTATCGGCATAACCGGCCGCGCGAAGTTTTTGCGCAGGAATCCCTTCATCCAGAAAGAAACGCACCACCGCAGCGGCCCGTGCAGTCGATAGCTCCCAATTGGACGGAAACAACGCAGTGTTGATCGGCGCATCGTCGGTATGGCCTTCAACGGTGACCTGATAGTCATTGAATTTTTCCGATTTCAGGTTTCCGGCCACCTCGTGCAATATCACCTTTCCTGCCGGGTTCAGTATGGCCGAACCACTGTCGAAAAACGCAGCGCTGCTTATCTCGAGTGAGGTAATTCTGTCGCCTTTTTGCTCGAAGTTCGCCGCACCCTGAGATTTGAGGTTATCGACAATCTCGGGCAGAGAGGCCGGTGGGGAGATTTGCTCGGTCGTTTTATCAGCAGCAGCTTCGACCGCGGGTTCGGGGGGGTCGGACTTTTCAGTTTTTTCTGCCTTAACGGGATCGGACAATTCAGGCTTTATAATCTCATCAAGACCGGGGAGAGACCGATGGACCTCGATCGTCTTTGGCTCCTGCGCCGGAAGTTCCACCTTTTGCGCCACGTGAACTTTCGGTGTATTTTTCTTTTGAGAAATCGAAGCCGACACAAACAGGACACAAAAGCATAACAACAATGTAATCATGTCCGCGTAAGTCATGAGCCAGTCATCGGCGTGGCTGACCCTCTTTTGTTTCCTTTGCCGGCGGTACATCATGGGTTCACAGCCTTTAAGAGTTTTTAGTTTTTAGTTTTGAGTTTTGAGTTAACTAAAAACTAACAACTGATAACTCATAACTCCCAGGGGTGGCCGCCCGGGACAACTAATCAAGCTGTGCATACGGCAAATTTTTAAAAATTTGGGTATGCTCCCCAAAAACATTGTAATAATCGTGATTCTCCGGGCGCAGGAAACTATTCAGACGATCCTGAATGCACATAGGCGATTTGTTGTTGACCAGCATCACCATGCCCTCTGTGATCAACTGGTTGCGAAAACGGCTCTTTTCGACCTCCTGACTCAACTTGGACGCCGCAGGCACATAGACCATCCGCGCCGATACCACACCGTACAGTGTTGAGAGAAACGCTACGGCGAGGTTTGATCCTATGCCCGTCATATCGCTGTCAAGGTGGCACAGCATGGTCACCATGCCCACCAGCGTGCCAACCATGCCAAAAGCCGGCGCATGGCTCGCCATGGCTGTCAATATGTCAACTGGTATGCTGTCTCGCTCATAACAGGCATCTGCCGCCGTTTCCATCATCGAACGCACTTCCTCGGGCGTGTATTCGCTGACCACCATATTGAGCCCATATCTGACAAAGTTATCGTCGATCTTGCTTTTTCCGATGCTGGCCTCCAGCGCACGCATTCCCTTTTCTTTCACCATACGCCCCCATTTCATAATGTTCATCGTATCGCGATGAAGGTCTTCGTGCGTTATGGGCGACTCTTTGAGCATACTCGAAATCGCGCGCAGCGCCTTGTGCACATCGCTTGCCTGAAAACTCATGAAAGCGACGGCCATCACGCCGCCTACCACGATCATCAACCCTTCAAGGCTGAAAAAGGCCAGAAAACCGTGTGCGCTCATTACAATCGACCCCAAAACCAGCAACAAACCAAAAGCCGCTCCCATCACCGGAGCCCGCGCATAAAGAGATGGTCCCGTTACTTTGCGCATTCCTTAACCTCTGTGAGAAAAGGGTTTTGCACCTCATTTCGGATGTAATATCTCCTGCGAATAGAGCAAAAGACATGCCAAAGGGTGCAACACCCCAACGCGCTGATATATAATAAAATCAGCCGGACTCCGGCCCCCGGATTAGTCACTTCCGGGGCAGGCTTCGCCGGGGTGAGGTTTATTCAGGTTTTTCCCTCAGGGTGGCAAATTCACTCATTTTTCATCACCCTGCCAGGTCAATTGTTCCGTCCTCTGGCCTGACATCACGGTCTTAACACCGGCAAAATTTGCCTTCATCTTTAGATTCGAAGGGAAGTCTTTTCTTCGTATGGAGTGAAAGAAAAATGAAATTAAGGGCCCAGCGGCTCGCTGCTCACCTTGAACCCGCTCTTCTTTCTTGCTTTATTTTGTGAAAATCAGCATTATTTTACCTTCTGAAAAGGAGGACTTCCATGAGCCCCAGACAACAGGTCAATGCAATGGAATGGGTAAAGTATGCAATCGCCTTTTATAAATCTTCGGGTAAAAGGATTGCTTTGGCGGCGTTCACAGATCCCCACGGGATGTTTGTTCAAGATGAGCTGTATATCTACGTCCTGAATTCCAAGGGGACTATGCTGGCCCATGGGATAAATGAAAAATTCGTGGGCGAGGATTTCATAGAACTCATGGACTCAAACGGGAAGAAATTTATCCGGGAGATCGTCGAAACCGCTAATGCCGAGGGCAGTGGCTGGGTTAACTACAATTGGTATCATCCGGTCAGCAGGGAATGGCTTCCCAAGGCCGCTTATTTTGAGAAAGTCGATGACTTGATCATTGTCAGCGCCGTCTACAAGCAATAGGCCGGAAGCCGGATAAGTGTCCCCAGCATTCAGGTATCCGGGTGCAACACCGACTCGCACATTCCCGGGCAAGAGGCCGGTCGTTCGAATCCTCGTGCCCCGGCCATTCTCTTTCAGACATTACCATGAGCTGTTTGGCGGCAGGGTTCTGTATCTCCCTTTTTTGCAAACGGAGCTTTGCATGAAGAATTTATCGACCCTTGGGCTTGTCGTTTGGTTTTTTCTAGTTCCCGCCGGTTGTGCACATGCTCCCGATATTCCCGGCAGCATGCCTGAACATCAGGAGACTGCTACGGCGCAAACAAATGGAACGCCGGCAGTGGAAGTTTCAGAGACGGCCTTCGATTTCGGAGAAGTAACGGAAGGAAACGACTACGTTCATGCTTTCAAGATCAGGAATACAGGAACGGGGGTTTTGGTGATAAAAAAAATCATCCCTGGGTGAGGAAGCTCGGTGACCGGTTTTGACCGGTCCATTCCCCCCGGAGGGGAGGGAAAAATATCAATCCGACTTTACCCATTATCGTGTTATAGGGATACTAATAAGATAGCACTGGTATTTTGCAACGATCCTCGGAATCCGTACTTTAAATTGACAGTTCAAGGTCGCGGTCATTAATTTCGCGTGTTCCATGTCCACCTATCGAGCCAGTCTTGCATGAACTTTCTTCCATTCCTCCGGGTAGATAGAGAAATTCAAAGGAATGTTCACACCATTGTGGCATGGCACACAGTGACTGATTTTCCATCTGTTATGCGATAAGCAGGCGCCGCCTGTTTTTGCTTGACATTTGGCTGGCAATGCACATAGGCTTTGTTCGGATGGCTGAGGCAGGCTTCGGGAGACGGCAGCTCTTTTTCCAGTCGGCTTTCGCACTGACCGGAGTATCAACGCGACCATCGAAAGCCGACTCACTTCTCCATCTCTTATGGAAATCCTCTACAACGCGCGCAGATTTGAGTCATCGCACACCATCTACTGTTTGCCATTGTCCCACACCATCCGGTACACAAGCCGTCTGGCTTGGAAATCGGATAGAGGCGCAAGTCAGAGTTTAGAATTAAAATCCCTTGAGCAAATGGAGGCGCAAAATGGACCCGGTGACCCGTGAGTTAGCGAGAGGGTGGGTTGATGATGCGAAGACCTTTTACCTGATCTCCGGCAAAAGGATTGCTTTGGCTGAATTTACAAACCCCGGCGGGATGTTTTCAGAGGGCGAACTCTACATTTTTGTTTTGAATTTCAAAGGGATCATGCTTGCGCATGGAGTCAATGAAAGATTTGTAGGAGAAGACTTCATTGATATCAAGGATTTCGAAGGCAAGCATTTTATAAAGGAAATCGTCGACACCGCCCTTGAAAAAGGTTCCGGTTGGGTGGAATATAAATGGTACCATCCTAAGACCAAACAGATTCTTCCCAAAGTCGTGTATTTAGAAAAAGTCGATAACGTGATTATTTGCTGTGGCGCTTACAATTCGTGAACCCGAAACGGAGATCTCATTAACATGTTCTGCTCCCTGCGCCTGTCTCCAATCCGAAAACAGGCTGCTGAAACGCTCTTTAATGTCGCGAACCCATCCAATTTGATTCGACATCTTCGATAAAAGGTGTTTTCTGGGTGGCTTTTTCCGTCTTTGTTGAGGTCGCAATTTTACGTTCGCCGTTCTTATCGTACCGGTAGGTCTCGGTTATTTTGCTGCCAGTCAAAAAATTGAAGCTCTCTATGGTCCCTGTACCGCGCATGCCGTCTCCGGTTTCAAGGTCCCTGCCGATCAAAACAAACCGCTGTGTTTGGGGATCATAACGAAAGCGCCATGTCTCATTAGAAAACTCTCGGGAGCCACTCATCTGCTCTACGACAATAACCCCTTTTTTGATGCTGATTCCCACCCCCTCTTTAATACCGCAGCATCCCTTGCACTCGAGGAGTTTGTTATTGGTTCCAGCCAGTACGAATTTTTCTTTATCACGGCCCAGGAGAACAATCAAGGCACGCTGAGGCTCGTCCTCCGCGCTGTCGGGTTCGCCTTGAACCAGTATGGCGGCGATATCGGAGACTCCATCACCATTCAGGTCGCCATTTACTTGATCTTCCACGGTCCACCCCTTGGGAAGAAAATCAACCAACGACTTTCCCTCAGGCGGAAGGTCCTTCACGGGCAACCCCTCCGTGCGGGCCTGCGCCGCCCATCCCACGAGAATGAGCAAGAGCAGCGATAGCCTCATGATTTTCATTTTTTCCATAGGCCAAACTTCCTCGTATGATAGACTTATAAACAACCTTGTGCGGTAATAATCTGGTCATTCCGCTTACCGGCTTTAGCCGGAAGCTGGTCATTCAATTTACCGCATTTTTTTTGCGGAAGGCCCGCCGCGTAGCGCGAAGGCCGACCGATGGATGGTCTAGCATGCGCGTTGGGCGCGCGCGGGAGGCCTTCAAGGACACGTTGTCACCGGATTGCCACAATAGTCGCCAGGTGCAAGCCACCCCTTCTGTTTTCCGATCTTCACCTGCATCCAAGCCCCCATGCATCCTGCCAGCCGGGCTTCTGTTTCTCCAGCAACCATTTTGATTACCGAACTTCCGGTATCAGGTTTGCTGTAGAGAGGAACCTTCCGTCCGGTGGCATGAACAGCCCGCACGGCAAGGAGCGGCGCATGGACCCACCCCACTCTTCGAAACTCGAACCCTGAAGTCACCCCCTGAGCTGAATGGATGAGCACCCAATCCTCAAAGGAAGCTGAGAGAGCCACGACTGTTGCCTCAGAGTCATCTGGAATCACGATGACAACAGGCGACTTCTTATGAGGTGCAGATCGAACGTTTGTGCCTTTAGGGTCGGGATCAACGGTGTAAACAGAACCCTCACAAGTGACAGCACCGGAGGGGATTGAACTCAACTCCGCAGATATCGCTCCAACCACAGGGTAAACCACCAAAAGAGCTCCTGCTGCCATGACTCTTGAGGTAACGGCTTTAATATTCACCCATTTCATTCTCGAGCACCTCACGGAAACTAGTCTGAGGGACGACAGACCAATGCGTCAGTGAGCGGTTTGATAACAGCCGACGCGCCGCTCAAGCCAGCCTCAACCTCATATACGATGACCGTAGGCGCGTCGTCCCATCTTTGCTCGTTGATGAGCTGCAATTCTTTTTCGACGCATGCGCCATCCTTGGTTGATTGGACATCGCAACGCATCTTCGCCATTTCTTCTTTCGCGGCCTGGTACCCATTAACGCAGGATGAAAGCGATCCGCTTGCAACACCGGCTTCCTTTACGACAATGTCTCTACAGGCCGGGCCTCCTGTAACGACGGAGCATCTGGACGCAAAAACCCGTTGATAACGAAGCTTGAGAGTCCCGTCTTTTATCTCGATGGACTGAATGTCTTTTTCCGCCATGTCCTCGAACAGTTTTTTCTTGCCGGATACGCGGAAAACCATAAACCCAAGGCCGCCATTGGTTCCATCGGCGGCATCGAAAAAGGCATAGTCTGACTTGACGCCCTTGAAATAGCCGCTCCAGGAATCGCCTGGGATGACATATTCATTCCGTTCTTTCGCTTGCCGGCACGGAGGCGTTCTGCCGGACACGGCAGGAATGATCGAAAGCCGATCGGCCCCAACCTCTCCAAGATCGACCTGCTTGACGACAAAATGCGGGTAAGTGAAGCATGAAACTTCCCTTTTCACCTGAGGATTAAGAGGATCGGGCTTCAAGCTCACATGCCGAATTTCCATCGGATGATCATAGAGGCTCTCGGCAAGCGCTCGCTCCGGCAATCCAATGCCTGCACCGAGAAGCGCAATCGCACCAAATAACCCGTAATAATGCATCAAGTTGTGCGCTATGCATCCAAACCGCATTTTCGGGCCGGATCCTGCCCGAAAAAACTTCTTGAGCAACCCCAAAGCCCGCAAAACCATACAGTTTCGCAATCGAACATGCAAGTGACAGGTCAATAAGAGTGGCTTTTGCAATTTCACGACAGACTTCCTTGTTTTATCCTTCTTCGTCCGCTAATATCCGGAGAGGATGCGCCCGTCTTTATTTAGGATTGATCTCTATTGCCCTGTCGAAATCTGAAATCGCCTGCCCGTAGTTGCCAAGTTTGCAATAGGTGACACCGCGGTTGTAATAGGCATCAGCATTAAAATCAATTTGCGAGTTGGGGGGAATTTGAAAATTACTACTTTCTTGCCGCGGCGGGCTGACCACCTTGTAAATATGACTGTTCTTAAATGAAAAGAGCCGATGCAGAGTCGGGCTTTGGTCGAATATATCTGTATTTAGGTCCATGACCAGGCAGTGGGTGACACCGAGACGGCTGAGGACGTCCGAGCCAGGATCGAATGCCACCCTGAATAAGTCAGGATCGATGAGGGAAAAAACAACGTAGGGGCCCCTATGTGCATAGAAAAATGCGTATCCGTAGCGATTGTAGGCTTCAACCGCCCTTTGATGGGGATCCAGCTTTTTCCACAGCTCGAACTGTGGATACGGATACAGCCCGTCCAGCGCATTCACGCCAAGTATCCGAAGGATGTTAGACCTTCTAACATTCGGTGAGAACGTCACCCAACGAGAAGCCCCTCCTTCGCTCGCATCGATATCGAGAATCATACGGGATAGAGGTCTGTCCAGGAAGCTCTCCGATCCGCCACTCACAAGCGGATTGAACCACCCTGTGCTCAAAACCGACAAGGCGGCCAGCACTACGAGTGCCCTGTTACTGCATCCAACACTTAGCAGGAAATAGGATACAAAGGCCACAGCCAGAGATGCAGCGATCAGGTATGGCAGGGGGGCTATCGGCCATTTTGCGAAAAGATGCACGGCCGATAAGATTAGCAGCATGGCCCATCCGGTGGTTACAAGGAGTCTGATTCGTTTGGACAACTCAAAATATATTGTTTTGGATAGCATGACGACTAATAACACCATGTTGGCGATGCCCAATCCCATAAGTTCGCGACTGGATGGCGTTCTGCTGAATCCGCTGTACTTGCTGAGCCATTCAGGAAATCCTAGGAATATATAGACCAAAATGAGTGTTATATAGCCGCCGATCATAACAGATAACGGATCGACGGCTTTCCTGGCGATGGCGCACCTGGCGATGAGAACGGGAATCAAAACAGGAAACAGGAAGATGAAGGAGCCATATTCGCAAATGTTGCCCATATCCGCCCAGTTGACCAGTAAGGGGGCATTAACCCCATGCTTGAAGAACACGTAAAGGTGGATAAGAAAATTATTGCTGAGCAGCTTCCAGGGCTCAAAATCCCCACCAGTCGAAAAACGTTTTCCGGGATAGACAGTCTGGGGGAGAATGTTGATGACTTCCCGGGCATCAAGATAAAAGACTGCGGCGGCAAATATAGCGATCGCCAGGGCTATGGCGAGACCGGACAATCGAAACAGGCCGGCGTGGCGAAGTGCAAGTTGTGAATGCCGATCCGCGATAAATCCGGCGAGCATGAAAACAAGTAAGTATGCCAGCGAGACCTGGCAGGCCGGTTGTATGAAATTGAACATGAAGCAGCCGCAGGACCAACCCAGAAGTACGCCGTTTGCAAGTATGACCTTTTTGCCGGTGCTGAACGTCAGGTATGCAAACGATAGAATTACCAGCGCCATGAAGATCGGGATTTCGGACCCGTGCATGCTCCAAAACTGGAAAAAAGGAGAAAAAAGCAACATAAGACTGCCCATAATGGAAGGGAAGAAACGGTTTCGCGATATGAGCATGAAAAGCAGAAAGAATACGTAGAAAAAGCCCAGCACCATGGACCACCACATCCATGCAAGTCCGGCATTGGCGCCAAGGAAAAATCCCCAGGTTGTCGGCTTAAAAACGGCAAGAACATGCCGAACCGGGAGCTTAAAAGGGGCCAATTGATTGGCGCCATAGCCGATATTCTTGTTAATCACGGGAAAAGGCGGTTTATGTGAAACCTGAGACAACATCAGTGGAATCTCAGCAGCCCAGTCATCCGATCTGATTGCCTGAGGAACACCAAGCAATGTCCCACTACCCTTGTCTATGTCGCATCTCAACAGAGGCAGCGAATACTGGTGGATGCCAAGTCCAACCAGCAGAAGGAAAAGGGAGACAAGGGCCAGCGCCAGGATCCTGTGGGGCCTGGAAAAGGATATTAGAACGCTCTGGTGAGGTGTCATACTTAAAACCTTTGCGGTAGTAATTACTTCTTTGCAGCTTCGCTGCCGAGTCTTGCCGCCTTTTGGAGGTCATCCTTAAGTGACATTGCAATCCCCGCGAGCAAACCCAGAATACCCGCTATCATCAACGCTGCGCCACTTGCCTGGAACCGCCTCGCAAAATAGCCCCCGGCGGCCAGTTCCCTTGGCCAGGTAAAAGCGAGCCAACTCTGGCCGTCATCGGCTGCGCGCACCGTAAAACTTCCCTCGGGCGCCGGGACCATCACTTGGCGCCATCCACTGCTCTTCTTTTCCACGGGCACTGGCACGGCGGGTTTTCCCGAAGTCGGCTTCAGTTCCATCGAAGCCCCCGGCCCTCCGCCGGCTATATCGAACACGAGCCATGAAAACCGGCTGGTGACCGGCCGGCTCACGAAGACAGCGCGGGCCTTGCCTTGACCCGCCTGCCACGTGCCGACCACCACGCGGTGCGACGGGCCGGGAACATCTGGCGGAATCGATTTGAAGGCAAACCCGTAGCCTTCGGCCGGATTGAGAAAAATGGGCGCGCGTATGCCTGCCGGCAGTATCTGGCGAACGAGGGGGTCCTCCAAAATGGCGATCAACCGCCTGGCGTCCGGATAGGGTATGTACATGAAGGGTTTATCCACCAGAGAGGAAATGTCGCCGGTAAGAAGATAACGGGCAGTGTTTTCCTCCTCAATGCCCAAGAATGTATGCCTTCTCAGAAGATCGGGCGGCATTCGCCAGTGAAATGCCGCCAGGCCGGTACAGGCAACCAGGGCCACGGCGCCGAGGACAATCGAGGTGCGGCGCAGGACGCCGTTATAAAGAGGCCGCAGAAGCAGCAGAAGGGCGGCAAAATTCGCCACGGACCCCATGGCCATGATGTCCTCATAGCGAATGTACATGTACCCCCGCGTATATGCGAATGCGGCGGTCTGGAGAAACGTCCATATTCCAAGGGCTATGAGAAATTGCTCGAACAACCCGCTAACCTTTCGGGAGCTTATCTGCCGCCAGGCAAGAATCATGATGGGCAGCCAGAGAATTGGGCCAAACAGCCAATTCTTAAAAGGCCATGCGGCGAATGTCCCAAATTTCCGGAAAAAATCGAGGAAGCCCTTGGCCCTGAGGGGCTCCTGACCGGCAAGATGTGGGACCCATGCATATGCCAGGGTGCAGAGCGAAATCAGAAAGATGAAAGACGCAATGAACTCTTTCCAACGACGGGGTTCGGTCAGACAACAAAACAACAGAAGGCAAGCGACAGCGGCCGGAACAAAAAGTCCGGCGGCCAAAGAGAAGTAAGCGCATACCGACGCCGCCACGCCGAGAAGCCAGTAAAGAGAAAATGGCGGCGGCCCGAGCAGCAGAAGCATTGCAAGTATTGAAAAGCCGAGCACGAAATAAAAATTCGACTGGAGGCCCAACAGGGTGTTTTCCCATGCAAACGGCAGCACGCCCATCAACGCGAGTGCAATGCAGAACTCGGCGAGGTGTTTTCTCCCCCCGAGGCGCCAGAGGACCATGCAGAGGCACGTCAATATCGCGGCATGTATGAATGAGTTGACGGCCATCTCGAGCAAAGGGTCCCATTGGCCGTTGAGGTCGAAAAGGTCTAAGAGGAGCAGCCGCGTAATGAAAAACCGGTGCTCGTTGTGGGTCGCCACGAGTCTGGAAGGGTCCAGGGCGCCTTTCATAAGCAGGGAGTAAGAGGACGCCTCGACATTCCACTGGTCCCAAAAAGGGACATCCGAACCGAAAGCATTGATAAGATGCAGCTTGGCGCCGAGTATGGCCGTGAAAAGCCCCGCCAGACAAAGAAACGGCCCAAGCCGGCCCCCCTGGGGCGGCCCCGCTGCATCGAGGGTGAGACGGTTTGCGGCGCGCAGAATGAAACCTATTACAATCAGACAGATGAGGGAGAGTCCAGCAACCTCGCGGCCGGACCACTCCATGGGAGCGCAGCCGCAGACGGCGGCGCACAGAAGCAAAACGAGAATGGTGTGAGAGCGCACAGGTTTCTGCATGTATGCACTTGGACCGGTGAATGACTTGTTTCGCACAAAACCGTCTAAAAAGCGAAAGACCAGCCGGCGCGGCATGGACTCATCGCATTCTCGGCTATCCTCTCCCATGGTCATGCATGTCCCATGTTGGGTTCGTCTACTGCCCAAAAACCTCCAAGGAGCCTTCAAGACATCCCGCGACCGCCCAACGCGCACGATAGACCCTTCCGGGGATGCCTTGCGCGCTACGCGGCGGACCTTCCGCCTAACTTTCCAAAAAAATTACTTCTTTGCATCTTTGCTGCCGAGTCTTGCCGCCTTTTGGAGGTCTTCGATCTCCTGCATGTGGTTGCCAAGTATGCCATAGACGACAGCCCGGTTATGGTATGCCATTGCATAGTCAGGATTGATCTCGATGGCCCTGTCGAAATCTGAAATCGCCTGCCTGTTATTGCCAAGTTTGCCATAGGCGAGGCCCCGGCCGTTATAGGCTTCAGCATACTCAGGATTGATCTCGATGGCCCTGTCAAAATCTGAAATCGCCTGCCTGTTATTGCCAAGTATTTCATAGACGACACCCCGGTCATAATATGCCATTGCATAGTCAGGATTGATCTCGATGGCCCTGTCAAAATCTGAAATCGCCTGCGTGTAGTTGCCAAGGTTGCCATAGGCGACGCCCCGGCCCTTATAGGCATCAGCATATTCAGGATTGATTTCGATTGCCCTGTCAAAATCTGAAATCGCCTGCGTGTAGTTACCAAGTTTGCCATAGCTGACACCCAGGTTGTAATAGGCATCAGCATCAAAATCAATTGGCGAGTTGGGGCGAATTTGAAAAATTTGAACTTCACTGCTTAACCAATACCTTGTAAGCAGCCTTGACGACATGCCGGCAATTGAAAGACAAAGCATAAGGAATATAATGATCAATCCAAGTCTAAATTCAATCCTTGATAATCGCCTATCAAAAATAGCATAACATAACAATATAAAAAAGGTGGTAAAGTACCTTCCTACGACACATGCAACAACGTGAGCAGGATGCGGTGTGTAACCAGCTAGAAGAACAACAAAAACCAGAAAACCAGAAGCAATTGTAACACCAATAAACAAACCTTTTCTCCAATTAATAAGACAAGCTGTATTTCGCTGAAATGAAACCCCGGCAAGAATACATAGTAGTACGGCAAATGCGACATAAACATCTGATCCGAGTGGCGTGTCAAGCCAGCCCAAAATGCCTACAAACGTTTGCCAGTAAGATATTAGAATAGGTTTGTTGCTGATAGTTGCGTATATAACATCACAAAATCTGATCGGATGATGTAAGTAGTAAAATACAATGCCCTTTGTGGACAGTTCACTCGCAGGAATGCCTTGGACAGTTATCGTTGAATATACAATCCATGCCAAAGCTACAATAAACACTATAGCAGAATGTAATAAATAAGAACTGGAGCGACGGTTTATGTATATGAATCCAGGCAATAGTGTTAGGAGAAATAAATTGCATCGTGATGTCGCCAGCGCAAATACGCATACTGTTAATGCATACAACATAAATTTATTGAATGAATATTTATTATCCACTCCTCTCATGTACAAAGAAGCCGCCAATACGCATATAGCAAATGATACCGAATCCAAACTGGCTGAAGCCAGTTGAAACAGGCTCATTGGGATAATAAATGCCACAATTACAATTAATGGTGCTGGATATAGCAATAGCGCACAACCAAGCAAAGTGAGTGTTGCCGTTAAAGAAAAGAAGCGAGCGAGATAATAGGTATTGCTTACTGTCATCCTACTATTTTGGCCAACTATAAAAGCCAAGGCCTGAGGTATATATGGCAGCGGGAAATAAAGCGCAGTGTTAGGCAGGCCACTAAAGTCTCTTTTACCACTCCATTGTACGTGTTTTGCAGACAACAATAGATTGCTGTAAATACGGTGATCATAGTTAAATGGAATATCGACAAATAATGCCATGTAATCAAGTAATCCGCTATCAATATAACCACCAGTTACATTGTCCTTGTTATGCAAAAACACATCTCCTTGTGATAGAAGATATGCGCGCTTTAAATGATTAAATTCATCGGGTGATTGAAATGGCGGGATCAGATACGAAATAGATAACACAATTAAAAACAATGATGCAAGGAGCGATAGGACTGCATGTCTTGAGTACGAGAATTCAGCGTAGCACATTGTATTTGTACGTACATCATAAGGTTGGCCTGCATTACCTTCCTTATCCATGTTAGTCCTTGTTTATGTGGCTGAGTAAAAAATGCTGATCGATCTATGGTAAAAAATAATCGTATCAACCGGAATAATGGATCAAGCCGTGCGCTATGCATCCGAACCGCATTTGCGGGCCGGATTCTGTCTGAAAAGACTTTTTGAACAGCCCCAAAGCCCGCCAAACCTTACACTTTGCCAATCGAAGATGCAATCGATAAGTCAGTAAGACTTGTTTTTGCTATTTCCGGACACACCATCTGCTTCGCAGTTGATGGTTTCGTTCCCCCGCCCCATGTATTGGATGGAGTTCAGGCGAAAATTATGCGATAGGATTTTTTGTTTCCTATTGCCTTCCCACTTGGCAGAAAATCGTTGGTTTCCCTGCTCTTTGCCCTTTTGGTAATTAGCCAAGGTAACCGTTCAGCAGGGGGTGGGAACAGTGGTCCAGAGACGGCCGAGGCATCCCAGGCATGGGTGCCCAGGTCAGCAAGCTTGTGTCCCCACAGGATTGTGGTATTTTTTGAACAGAGCTGTCGTGGACTTTATTCCGGATCCAGTTACCAATCATAAACTTTCTAAAAAAATTACTTCTTTGCATCTTCGCTGCCGAGTCTTGCCGCCTTTTGGAGGTCCTCGATCTCCTGCCTGTGGTTGCCAAGTATACCATAGGCGACGCCCCTCTAATCTTGCCAAAAGTTCAAAAACAGTAGGCACACGATTATCATAATTTCTCTTGACAGTGCCGAGTAGTACATGCTAATCGAGTAGGCATGTATCTACGAACTACAAAACGCAAAAACACAGATGGATCGGTGTTCGAGTACTATCAGCTTGCTCACAATGTGCGGCATGCTAAGACGCGAAGTCCTGTCGCCGAGATCATCCATAACTTTGGAAGGGCAGATGAGCTCAACCGTGACGAACTGGTGCGGCTGTGCCGCTCGATTGCCAGGGTTTGCGGAGTTGAGGTTCAGGACCCAATGGAGCGCGCACAAACGCCCCTCGCCGATGATCGGCCTCCCGCCCTGCCCGAAGAGGTATAACTCATTCGGACCGTTGAATTAGGTGTTCCTGTTGTCGTTGAAGCGCTCTGGGAGCGGCTCAAACTCTGTCCAACTTTG
>Ga0187864_10002302_pt1 | contig 16759 bp, 25 predicted proteins | sample June2016WEW_11_4_FD_132985 | JGI IMG/M metagenome (GOLD analysis project Ga0187864, IMG submission 132985) | Peatland microbial communities from SPRUCE experiment site at the Marcell Experimental Forest, Minnesota, USA - June2016WEW_11_40 | ecosystem: Environmental > Terrestrial > Soil >...
GCAACGTGCCACCGGCTCCTAAGGCAATCACCGCTATGACGAGTAGCTCAATCACGTCAGCGCCTGTGAAGGGGAGTGGTGTGGAAGAGGTTGCGTGTGATGCTGGCGCGGCTGGTACTGATGGCTGAACCTGCTGAATCGGAGGTGGTGTGCAACCCGTATAGCAAGTCGAGTCAGCAAATGCAGGGCTCGCCAGACTCAGACTCATGAACATGAGGAAGCCACTAAATATCAACTTGGTTCTCATCTTGCTCCTTTTACTCACGCCGGTGAGCAGGTAGACCACCAGGGCGAGGACCCACAGCACCAGGAGCGCACCGGTAAGTCGACCCAACGTCGAGGAGTGCAGTCTTCGAGCTGCCCGCCGATACTCCCATGGCCATGCGGGTTCGAGCACATCGTCCACGGCGCGGCGCAGGTGCTCCTCGGAGATGGCCATGGTGCCTCCCAACATCTGTTGTACGCCTCCAAGCCGACTATGACCAGCCCTTGCTCTCGATGCCTGGAGGCCAGCCGGGATAGTTAGCGCTAGGAGCAAGTCTCTCTTCGCTGTCACCTACTCGTGGGATCAATGACGAACGGCACGTGTAGCGACTTCGCTGCCTTCTTCTTGGCCTGCTTTCCTCGGCGGTCGTAACGGGCCTAGTCGTCATCGCTGGTGAGGGTCAGGTGCCACTGTCAGGTCGTGAGTCTGGAAGCTCAGGTCGGCCGGTGCAATAGGGCAACGGACCCCGAAGGAGCGCCTCACGTAGGAATGGTTCGGCGATTGCCCTACGAAGGCCATGGGGTGCTTGATCGCCATCTTCTTGCTCGCGGCTCTCATCTTCTTCGGTGTTGGCTTCGTGGCCCATGTGCTGTGGATCTTCGCTGCGATCTTCTTCGCCTTCTGGTTGGCGGGCTACGGCTTTACGAGGGGCAGGCGACGGGCCGAACGACGGCAGGTACCGGTGAGGCGCGAGCGCTCGGCCCGGAGGTCCAGCTGGTTTCAACGTGAGCGGATTCTTGGTTTGCTATTCGGCTACTCGGTGGAAGGCATCGAACGCTTCGAGACTCGGCATCCGTTCTTCGGAGGAGAGTCCCACGTACCGATAGTTGACGGGTCGATCACAATGGCCACACGGAGGCAACTCAGCTCCCACGTGGCGCACATGAACAATCCATTCTGGTCCGCAGTACGACGCGTACCTGCCAATCTGCGCGCATTTGTCACCCGTCTTCAGTATTTTGGTTCCTCTCCGCTCAGACCCACCCGAGGGGGACGCTGCACCTCGGTATATCACGCTTGGGTACGTCAGATAGACAGTCCGCCGCTAGGAGAGCCATTTCCCCCATGGCTTGCTCCCGGAGTCCACTATGTAGTTGTGCCGTCTCGCCGTCCACCCTCGAAGGAGACCGTCCGGGAAGCCACTGAGGGTCTGCGGCGCTTGCTGATAGCGGTCGAGGCCGGGGAGCTTGAAACTCTCCAACCCACGCGACGTCGCCCTACTGAGGCGTCTCCAGGGCACGCTTGTGGGCTGGGAGACGGCGCTTGGGGAGACGACAAAGGGCCAAGACCACGGGGAGTGACGCCCCCATGCCGTTCACGAAAGGGTCGGCGTACAGAAAACGGTCGTTGACTGTACACTGGAGCCCGTGAGCGCAGCCGTCCGAGCCCAGAAGGTGGTGGGCTACACCCGCGTCTCGACAGAGGAGCAGGCGTCGTCGGGGCTTGGCCTAGAGGCCCAACACGCCCTCACCAGGGCGGAGTGCAAGCGCCGAGGATGGAAGCTGCTGAAGGTCTTCGAGGACAGGGGAGCCAGTGGGAAGTCACTCGTTGGCCGTCCTGCTCTGGCCGAAGCGCTGGAGACCGTAAGGAGCCATGAAGCCGACGCCCTGGTTGTTGCCAAGCTCGACCGACTCTCCCGCTCCCTGCTCGACTTCGCCAGTCTCATGGAGAGCGCGCGGAAAGAGAGCTGGGCCTTGGTCATCCTCGACCTGGGTGTGGATACGACGACTCCTTCGGGGGAGATGATCGCCAACGTCATGGCCACGTTCGCTCAGTTCGAGAGGAGGCTCATAGGGCAGCGCACGAAAGACGCCCTGGCGGTGAAGAAGCGTGCAGGCACGCGACTCGGTCGTCCGTTGTCCATAGACGAGGCCGTAGTAAAGCGGATCGCCAAGGAGCGCAGGCGGGGAAGATCGCTAAGGGCCATAGCGGACGACCTCAACGATGAAGCGATGCCAACAGGCCATGGTGGGACGCGGTGGCACGCCTCGACGGTGCGGGCTGTCCTGGAGCGGTCGGCCCGACAAACAGCGTCAGGTCGGTCGTAGACCTTCTCGGACGCAGCGCCTACTGCCTGAACACGATGGGAGCCACTGCTCATGGTGTCGGTGACACCCGGTAGATTCTCGTTTCGTGGATCGCGCCACCGCGCGGCAACGACTGGCCGACGCACGGGTCGGACATCTCGCAACGGTGACTGCCGACGTTCGACCGCACATCGTCCCATGTTGCTTCGTTCTGCACGCCCGCACCGTGTACTCGGCGGTTGACGCCAAGCCAAAATCGACGCTCGATCTGCGCCGACTCCAGAACCTCAAGACCAATGCGTCTTGTTCGCTCCTCGTGGACCACTATGACGAGGACTGGAAGACTTTGTGGTGGGTCCGGGTTGATGGACCAGGGCGCGTGATCGAAGAAGGTGATGAGCATGAGAGCGCTCTCGGCCTTCTTGCAGCCAAGTACGAGCAATATCGGGACATGCCGCCACCGGGACCTGTAGTGGCACTCGACATCGAGCACTGGCGCATGTGGCCATGACAGTCAGCTTGCCTGGACGATTCGTTTCATCCACGTGATGGAGCATTGGCATGCCCTCCACCGAGATGGTGAATCACACTGCGGTACTCGGCCTCGATGAACACGATCTCGTTGGCTGCGGTGATTGAATAGCAATGTGTGGATTCCGGGCAGGTCCACCGCGTGGCTTGCGGTTGCAGCTCTGTTGGTGCTGGCAGGCGGGAGTGCCGCAGAGAGTGTCGCCACATCTCCTGGCACGCCCGCAGGTTCCCAGTCAGCGGTCTCACCGACCCCGCCGGAGCGAGGAGGATCGTCGAGCATCGGGCCGCTGTATTCCCCACCGGCACCATGTCAACCCGAAGTGGCTCCCGGCACCTATAGCGAGTCCCAGCTCATGGCGGTCCGCGACCAGGTCGAGGCCGAACTCACCCCCACGAACGAGCTTGGCATCGGGATCGGGGAATCGACGGTGGACCTGGAACTACTGCCCGGACAAGAGGCACTGGCTGCCCAAATCCACAGCAGGTTTGGCAACGAGGTGAGCATCAGCGTGGGCCTCACGAACTACTGCGGAATGCCAGGTCGCAGTCCGGTGTGCTCGTCGATGCCCACCGCGACACCGCTTCCTTCGGGATTGCATCTCAGCCTCACGCTCGCTCGGCCTACGGTGAGGACAGGAGACTTCGGTAAGGCCTCGCTCGTCATCTACAACAACGGCCCAGCTGTGTTCCAGATGGACACCGGCGAGCCGCTGGTAGCGCAGCTCGTGAGACCCGGCACCAGACGAGTGGTCGGCACGCTCGGCATCCCCACGGCTGGAACCGGCTACGGCGTTCCATTGAATCTGGGCCAGAGTGAGACGATCCCGGTCCTCTTCGGAACAGCGCGATGTGACGGTGGTATTGGGTCAGCGACGCCGCCTGGCCTCTATGCCGTACTTGTGTACATACACCCCGAGGGTGGAGCCGGACCTTTCTACTATGCCCCGCCGAACCCACTTCTCGTGAATCGCTGAAGCGTCGCGCACTACAGCGATCACCACCTGCGAGGTGACATTGCCTGGATCAGTCCTTACGCCCTTCCTGGTCCTGCCAGTCCACGGGAGCCTCGGCCAGTCCGTTCACCTCATGCGTAGTTTCCTACGTCGTCCGCTTTTCCTTCTGGGCCACCGGACGACCCCCCGGCGACGAACGATGTCGACTAGTGAAAGAAGCTGCTCGCGAGTCCCACGACGATGATCGCTAAGAGCAGGCCGACGATCACCAGGACGGCGATCTTGACGGCCAGCGGTGATTGCCGCTTCTGAAGTCCTCGCATTCCGACGGCAAAGCGCGATAGCCCTTGTATCTCGCCAGCGGGGCTGTTCGGATTCGCCTCGAACCCCGTTTCAGGCCACATGACCGCCGGAGATGCTGTTGTCGAGGCGTCCAGCGGTGTCGAACTCGACTCGCCTATTGCGTCTTGTTTCCGCGGTCGCTTGGGCTTGCGTCGTCTGATCCCGCGCGATCCCACAATGAGATTCTGACACTCGCGGCTCTAGAAGAGACGCGTGGCCTCGTGGTGTCGACAGGCCGTCTTGTTATTTGGGGGATCGCTAGCATCATCCGCCACATCCGACTTGATCCACCTACTCATTTGTTCGTAGAGCGAGTCCGCCAGCTCGTCCAGCTCCTTATCCGTCGTCTCCGGCCCGATCTCGACGATGACGGAACGGTCGGGGGAAGGCGTTGCGTCGTTAGTGGGCATCTTGACCTCCTCATCGCGTGGCGTTCGCACCTTGCTGAAGCAGGTTGCGGGACCGTCAGCGGGCCACGTCCCTCAGGTCACTCTGGATGAGACTGGATAACTGTACTGCGCGGATGTGATGAGAGGGTCACACGGTAGGTGTTTCGCCCCTCATCGAGGAAACTGATAGGCCAGAAGGTGCAGTCCGAGTGCGAGAAGGAAGGGGGAATGTCTCGGTGACAAACGAGTTGACACTCAAGCCTGGCACGAACACGTTGATCGACCTTCTCGACCGCTTCAACCGCAAGGAGCGCTTTTTCCTAATAGCTGAGGCACTCGGACGGCCCACGTTCGAGCCCGACCCCGCCTTCTTGAAGAAGGTCGGTGACGAGATCGGCGTCAGTTTTCCGTCCCCCAACCATGTTTACTGTTTCGTCGACTTCCACCTCGATTGGTTGTACGCCGCTCTCGTCCTTAGCTCCGTGAACCTCACGGACCTCCACCCGAACCCTGTGCCCTGCAATGTCACTGGCAACCAAGAAGACGTTGATCTACTCCTGGCTTTCGAGGACGGACCCATCACGCAGGTTGTCATGGTAGAGGCGAAGGCTGCCTCCCCTTGGACTGTCTCCCAGCTTCTCTCAAAGGCTCAAAGGCTGCGTCGCATCTTCGGCGAAGGCGGTGACTCCTTCCCGATGGTCAAGCCACACTTTCTTCTAACATCACCTAAGCGCTCGGCCACGCTGGACGCGAAGCTCGCGGATCTTCCGAGGGCAATACCTCAGTGGATGAAGCCGCAGGGCACGCTGACCTGGGTCCCGCTGGAGATGTCAGGCAATCGGATCGTAATCACCCGATGTGATGCAGGGGGTCAGCCCTCAAAAGCAGGAGCCTTTTGGCGTACTAAGTGAATCTCAGCAACGACCATCCTGCGCGCCCCCGTACGGATCGACATAACACGCTTCCTCATCGAACCTGGCTGGGCCACCGTGCCCGAAGGTCGGTTGGCTGGGAGCCACAGAGCCAGGTCTCTCGTCCCGTCTGGATGATGGCGATGAGAGGATACCCGGTCCCATCGGCACGACCGACGCCATTGCGGTTGCGGGATGGGACTGCGTGACCAAGCGAGCCTGAGCCGCCCGGCTGGTGAACGACTACCGTGGTCCGCAGGGGGAGGTCGCGCATGGCAGATAGGGAAGGCTGCCCACGATGTGGCAGCAACCGGGTGGATGAGTACACCCACTACGAATGCCCGCCCGGCTCAACGACCGAAGATCATCGCCACCTGGTCTGCGCCAACACTGCCTGCAACCACGAGTGGGTCGAGACACTGTCGGGATGAGGCTCTGACCTTCACGCCAGATATCTCCCCAAGAGAGGTGATCCATGCCGGAAGTCGGTGATCGAGTCCGAGTGGAATCGACCAAGGTCGGCCAGGCCCCGCGTGACGGCGTGGTGATCGGGGTGATTGGACGACTCCTTCGTATCAAATGGTCAACGGGCGAAGAGTCGACCGTCGTGCCTGGCCCAGGAGCGGTCGCTGTCATCGGCAAGGTGAGGGCGTCATCTGGCAGGACAACCCCGGCACCAGCGAGGGTCTCCAGGGCCGCGAAGTCGGTGAAGAAGGCGACGAAGACGTCCACAAAGACGTCGACGCGATAGATCTCATACTCGCCTTGGTCTCGGCGATGACGAAGTTTGCCACGGCTGATGAATAGTGAGGGCCTCGACGTTCAGGTTGATGAGGTCACCCTCCCTGTCCACGACGCCATGCCGCCGGAGAAACCCGCGCCTATCTCTTCGCTACCACTGAATCGTATGCGGTGGTGCGCTCGAAAGAGCGCGTATTAAGACCGTTGCTTCTCCTTGCGGAGGGAGTTAGCTTTCGACGAAATCGGCGAAAGATGTGAGACATGGCTCGAAAGATTGCCGCAGAGCTGCTTGGGACTGCCCTCTTGGTCTTCTTCGCGGTAGGAGTGGCAACCCTGTCGTTTGGATTCGGAATCGCGGGGAGTAGTTTCGCCGCAGGAGTGGTCGCAACGGCCCTGGCCTTTGGGCTCACGTTATTGGTGTTGGTCTACGTTCTCGGACCCATCTCGGGTTGTCACGTCAATCCAGCAGTGACCATCGGAGCTTTGCTCGCTCATCGGATTGCCTGGGTCGAAGCGGTCGGTTACTGGGTCGCCCAGTTCATCGGTGGAATCCTCGGCGCGCTTCTCCTATGGGGGATGTTCAACACGTCTCCCTTTTACAAGAGATCGGTGACCGGCCTCGGTACCGATGGATGGGGGTCGGCCAGCCACATTCATATTGGTGCCGGGGGGTGCCTTTCTGGCCGAAGTTGTGCTCACCAGCTTGTTCGTTTTCGTGGTCCTAGGAGTGACCAGCAAGATCGCTAATGCCGCCACCGCCGGGGTGGCGGTTGGCTTGGCGCTAACTGTTGTTCACCTCATCGGCATCCCGATTACGGGAACCTCAGTTAACCCCGCCCGCAGCCTCGGACCAGCACTGGTTGTTGGCGGAACCGCCCTTCGACAAGTGTGGCTCTTTATCGTCGCACCGCTGTTGGGCGGGGCCATAGCAGCGGGGCTCCATCTGCTTATCTATCCGAAACCGGCAATCGGAATCGTTACTGAAGAACCCACTCCAACGCAGCCCTGAGGGCCAGCCGAAGCTGGGCGATGTAAGAGCGGGTTACCGTGCCAGTAGGTCCCCGTTACTGGGCCTACGGAGCCAGCACACCTCAACGCATGATGAAGATCGGCAGTCAATGCCCGGTGCGACCTGGGAGGGTAGCGTGGGCACGGGTACGGCGACAAACAGCACCATTCTCGGAGTGGAACATTCTAAAAGCGTTGAGAAGATGACCGCCGCAGAGACGGGAAGAGCAAGACGCACAGGAGGGGTACGACTATGGCAGTAAAGCGGGCCACAGTGAGGAAAGCCGCCAAGCGGACCGCCAAGCGGGCTCCGGCACGCAAGGCCGCAAAGCGCACGGTACGGAAGACCGTGAAGCGGGCTCCCGCGAAGAAAGCCGCGAAGCGGGCTCCGGTACGCAAGGCCGCGAAGCGCCGCACGACGAAGAAGGCGGCTGCCCCGGCGAAGAAGACCGCCGCGAAGGCAACCCGACGCCAGACAACGGTTACGGCGTTCTCCAAGCTGACGCCCACCCAGCAGCGCCAGATCAGACTGGACCTGAAGGTGCCCCTTGGTCGGATCTCTGACGCCGCCGTTGCCGAGTGGAGGATGCGCTAGGGATCCCGGGTCAGTCGTCGCTGGACCAATCAAGATGGCCACGCCGATGGTGTGGGAATGCCTGTGGAGCTAGACCAAGCCCTAGAGCTAGCGCGACGCTTCCACGACGGCCAGACCGATCAGGCCGGTCGCCCCTATATAGGCCACATCCTCCGCGTCGTGGACTCGGTCGACAGTCCCGACGAGAAGCTCGTAGCGGCCCTCCACGACCTCTTGGAAGACACGCCAGTGACTGCGAACGACCTCTTAGTAGGGATCAGCGAAACGATCGGCGAAACTCGGTCCAAGAGACCCTAGAGTGGCGTGCTCAGGCCGGATCATTCTGAGGGGACCGGGGCGTCGGGGTCCGGGCGGATCGGGAGATGCTGGCAACAGCAGTTGGGGTTGTCACAAACGACAATACGAACCCCACGGTCGACCAAGCATCCACACTCTGCGCAGCGGATCTCCACGACCCGCGAGTATAAAGGCTCAGGCCGCGAGCGGGACGGCCGCAGCTCTGGCCTTGGCGAGTGCCGTGGTCAGTTGGGCAAGGATCGTCAGGTCCACGTGCAGCCGCACGCGCTCGATCCTGCGCACACGGAGAGGGAGCAGCGCCCACTCATTCTTGAGCCTGCCGAACCCACGCTCGACGCAACCGCGCTGGCGGTAGAGCGCCTTCCAGCGGTCGGTCGAACGGGGGACGAGGGTGTGTAGCCGGTCGGCCTTGATCCACGTCGAGGCGGGTTGGCACTCACCAGTCGGGCAACGCCACTTGGACGCTTGCCGCTTGGGATCGGAGCCTGCGAATGTCCAGGAGCCATGCTCGCACTTGGGCGGTGCCGCTTTGCCAGCCTTGACGAATGGCGTCTCACGAAGCGGGATGATCGGGCGGATATCCCGGGCCTCGCACGCCTCGTAGACGGCGGTCGCGTCGTAGCCACGGTCAAGGATTGCGACCGACGTGGAAAATCCGCGCAGAGCCGTCATATCAAGCAGGGTGGGCACCAGCGGGGTCTCTATATTGCGGGCCGTTTCAACCCGCCAGGCCACCGGAGGCTCCGTAGCCACGTCCACCAGCGCGTGGACCTTGTAGCCGTAGAAACCTCCACCCTTGCGAGTGGAGATCGCGGAACGATGACCCCATGTGGCGTCGGGGTCAGCGAACGTCTTGCGCTCGGGTCCCTTGTTGTAGAGGTACCGATGCCCGTTGGCGTAGGCGGGAAGGTCCGAGCCGTCGATGGCGAACTATCTCGCCCATCTCGGGGTGCTCGTCGTGGAGGGCAGCAAGGACGGCCTCGACGCATTCGGTCAGCCGGTCGTGGTGCTGGCGCAGCTTCGCGGTGAATCTGTAGCACGCGTCCAGGGACGGGGCACAGCTGAGGACACCCTGCAGGGCCGCGTGGTCGGCCACGAGAGCCACGACGCGCGTCCAAGTGGGGAGGCAGTGGAGGGACTTCACCAGGGCCATACCGACCATGGCCCGGATGGGGTAGCCGGGGCGTCCGGTCCAGCGGGTCGCCTCCAGGTCGGCGATCAGGGTGGTGATCTCAGGGGTGGCCAGGAGGTCCGAGAGAGCTTCTGCGTCACGGCGCTGCTGTAAGTTGGCCTTGGCCATGGGAGGTGCAATCTCCTTGGTCCAGGCCCCCGGAGGGTGCCACCTCGCGGGGGCCGTTCGTCTGTCTGTCTAGGTGACACTCTACGGGACAGGTGTAACACCCGGTCCAAGCCCCGGTCAGGGAGTGCCCACGACCCGAATAGATCTTTGACCTGGGTATTTATGCTCCAACGCCAGTTGGATCTGGCGTCAGCTGGGGCCGACGGAGGGACAAAAATAGGTGACATTCTGGCAGACAAAACGGGGGGTGTATAGGCTCAGGGCATGGCCCGCCGCTACGAGGAGACCCACCCCTGGATCAGTTTCAAGGCGACTGGTATCAACCAGCTCAACCCCGGATTCTGGATGCTGGTCGGTGAAGCCCTCTCGAAGTGCGACCACCTTGCGGGCACGCCGCTCCGGCCTGATATCGCAGAGCAGTTCTGGCGGGTCACCCTCATCAAGGGGGCGCGCGCCACGACCGCGATCGAGGGAAACACCCTGACCGAGGAACAGGTCAAAGGCATCCTCCAGGGCACCTACAAGGCACCGGAGTCGCGGCAGTACCAAGAGCAAGAGGTCCGCAACATGCTCGACGCTCTGATCACCCTCGACAGGGAGGTGATGAAGGGCAAGCGTCAGACGCTTTCTGTCGACCGTCTGTGCGACTTCAACTGCCAGGTTCTCAAGAGTCTGGATCTCGAACCGGGGATCGTAGCCGGGGCCATCCGCGATCACTCAGTGGTCGTTGCCCAGTACCGTGGTGCCCCCCCGGAGGATTGCGAATACTTGCTCCGCCGGTTGTGCGAGTGGCTAGAGGGCCCGGACTTCATTCAGGACGATCCAGCCGTGCAGTTTGCACTCATCCTTACGCGTGCTGTGGTCGCACATCTATACCTCGCGTGGATTCACCCCTTCGGCGATGGCAACGGCCGCACTGCCCGTCTCGTTGAGTTCTTGCTGCTCGCTCGATCCGGCTGCATCCCTCTCCCGGCCGCTCACCTCTTGTCGAATCACTACAACCTCACTCGCGACCGCTACTACCGAGAACTGGACAGGGCCAGCAGAAATGGAGGGGACATCACGTCCTTCCTGTTCTATGCCATCCAAGGGTTTGTCGATGGCATCCGAGACGAGATCAGCCAGATTCGACTCCAGCACCTCCATGTTTCGTGGATCAACTATGTACACGACGCCATGACTCGGTGGCCCGTCGGAAAGACCTCTGAACGACAGCGTGCTCTTGTACTTGCAATGCCCTTTAATGACTCAGTTCGACGTGCCGATATGACAACCCTTACACCGAAGTTGGCTGCGATGTACGCGTCCGCTGGAGAACGAACCCTCGCACGGGACCTTAATCGACTCGTGAAGATGAAACTTCTTCGGAGGGTACGCGGGGGCTACGCGGCGAATGTGGACCTTCTCGCTGCATTCCTTCCCCCAATGGCAGATTCCGAGGTGTATGGGCCGGAGCTACCACCACAGGCCGAAGAAGTGTCGTTGTTCTGATAACTGAACCGGCACGACGAAGTTCCGGCGCGGCTCGGATCATGCGCTGTCCTCGGTCGCCGCGTAGGTTGTGAGGCTGTGACGCTTGGCCTCGACCTTAGCCACAGTTCGGCCAAGGTCGCCCGGGCGTTTGAGCACTTGAAAACGTTGGAGCGAGAGCTGCCCGACGAGTTTGGAAAGGACGGCCCGTACTCGATCAGATTCTCTGAGGTCGATCCACAGACTGGCTGGTGCGAGGTATTCATTGTCCCTAGCCCAAAGAAACCACGATTCGGGATCATCGTGGGCGACCTCATACACAATCTTCGGAGTGCACTCGATTACATCGTCACGGCCCTGGTGGATGCCACGCCCGGCGTTATCCTGACGCGCCACCATCAGTTCCCGATCTATCCCGACAAAGCGGACTATCTGGCTGCTGTCGGCGACCCTGCCAATGCTCCGGCCACCAGAGGCCCGCTCCAGGGGGTTGTCCACGGGGTCAGACTCATCGAGCAGTGGCAACCGTACAAGCTCCAGCCAGATCCGAGAACCGACCCCCTCTGGCATGTCCACCGCTTCTCCAATGCCGACAAGCATCGGGAGATCGCTGAGCAAGTCCCGGTTCCGCTCGGCTCTATCGACATCAGGTTCTCGGGAACTGTCGTTGAACGCGAACACATCACCACATTCCCCGCGTTCTTTCCAGATAAGGAGGCGATGATTCACCGCATGAGATTCGACCCCCCCATCGCTCGCAATCTCCGCGTAGAAGGCCCACTCAGGATCTCCGTCGTCTACCAAACTCCGCCATTCGGGAACGAACCTGCACACGCTATCCAGGGTGGAGTCCTTAGAGAGACATGCGACCATGTCCGCATGGTCGTGGATGCGTTCAAGTTGCTCTAAAAACTCCGGGTTGTAGCCCTCCAGCCCGCTCATCGGGAATCGTCCCCGGCGACATCTACATGATTCTCCAACCACCCCGTTGCGTTCGCTCTAGCTCGCCCAATACGATCAATTGGTCGAGGCCCTTGTCGCAGGAAGGCCCGCGCAACGGTTCGTAGACCGGGTCGGTTCCCGTTCGGGAAAGCTTTTGGATCATCACATCCAAGTCGAAATACTCGAACTCTGTCATGCCAGCTTTCGTCATCTTCGCGATGACCTGTCGCAAGGCATTCACCTGGTACTCCACTGGCGACATGAAAGCGACACCAAGTCCGGGTGGCCGAACCTCGGTACGTTCTGACTCGGCTTTGATCCGTGCTGCTCGCTCATCGCGAGCAACGAGATAAAAGCTGAGAGCAACCACGAATGCTCCGCCAATCGCAGTCCATGCCAGCCATAGACGACTGGATAGGGCTAACGCGATGACCGAGGCCACGGCAGACACCGCCCCTACGATGGCCAGCCATCGCTGCCCCACGCTGACGAACAGACTCGATTCACGCATCGCTTAGGCCCCCACAAATCGCGATACGTCGTCGCGCTCTGACGTAGGTGGGCCCAGCGATCACCCGCGTACGTCCAGTCCTGATTTGCCCGCCACAACCGCCATCGTTGCCCATCACGGCCCGCAGAAACAGCCTTGGGGTAAGCCGCCTCGAAATTTGGGGTAGGCCCCCGCTTGGGGCTATGCACCCGACCCCCTGACCAGGAGCCCTGAGTTTCGCCGATCCCTATTAGCTGCTGGTTGCCCTGACCGAGTGGTAACTGCGGTGGAGGCGATGACCCGTCACAACGACGAGGATTACGAGACCTTCGTGGCCCGTGCTGCTCGGGATCCCATCGCGCGGGCCGTCAAGAAGGCCGATGTGGCCGACAACGCCGATGAGGGCCGACTGGCACTTCTCCCCAAAGAGGTCGCAGCCCGTCTGCGGTCCAAGTACGCCAGGGCGGTCGAGATTCTCAACGAGCAGGAGCAGCCGTGAGCAAAGGATGGCGGGTCGAACTCCGAAAAGAACACGATGGCACTGACTCCCGGTACCTCCGGGCCTACCTGGACGCCTCGGGCAACCTGCACATAGACGGCCACGATCTAGGACCTGGGACGGCTCCTGTCAGTGCCGACGGTGAGTACGAGTGGTTCAAGACCATCAGAGCCGAGGACGTGCCCAAGGTTGTGACGCTCCTGGGCGGCAACGCTGGCGACGACGTGCTCAACGTGCTGGAGGCTCGTTACACAGGCGAGGGTTCGTACGAGCTGGAGAAGCGGCTGCGGGAGAGTGACATCAAGGTCGAATTCTATAGCTACTGAGCCTTACCGAGGAGACCCCATGGACGCGAACGACCGACTCACCCGGCTTGAGAACGCACTGATCGACCTCGTCATCGTCGTGACGGAGGGCAATCTTGCTCGCCTTGGCGCGCATATGGCCCCGGACGTGGTCGCGGCGGGCACGCGGCTCCAAGCGTTCCACCGGGCAGTGATCAATGAGCGGTCGTTCTAAGGACCGGCGGTCAATGCCCAGTGCGGTCTGGAAGGGCAGCGTGCGGCTCTAGTCAAGTCCAGCCCTGGTCGGCCCCGTGGCGCAGTACAATGTCACGCGCTGTCCCCATTCCGCGAGTCACCTGCTCTGTGTCCCCATTGATCCAGCCTTCGAGCATGTCCTTCGTTGCACCTTCTAGGGGCTTGGTGTACTGGACATGCAACCCCGCCTCGGCAAGTTCAGCGAACGAGTAGTGCGCGGTGGTTAACGCCTCGATTACGACCTTGTGCCCTTTGTGTGCCTTCTCAGCCGTTGTAGGGCTGTTGGACTCATCGCCTAGGAAGCGCATCACGGAGCCAAGGCGTTCGAAAGCCGTGTTCCATATCTCCTGCGGTGGGTCACCCATTTGCCACTGTTGCTGGCTCGTTGCCTTGAGCAGGTCGGAGAACGTCTTCTCCCGTGGTGCGCTCTCACGGGCGACCTGCTTGACAGAGGGTCGGACGTCGTCCAAAGCCGATCCACAAGTAGCACACACATCCTCGGCGGTAAGGAGTTGTGTCCACTCGACATTGCATCGGGGACAATGCCAGATCCCAAATCGGGGCTTCCTTGGAGGACTGGAGCTGGACGGTGATATGCGCTTTGCCGACTTTGACGAGTTGCCACTCGCGGCCTCTGCCGGAAACAACCGTGCGCGGGCTGCATCATACCCGCTTATCTCAAATAGCTTGTCATCTCGCTGTTCGCCTTCGGCCGTTTCCGTCGATAGCCGATTCATCAAAAGCGCGAAACGACGGATGCCACCGATGTCTTGCAAGACGGCGTCGGCGATGGTCCTTTGGCGCTCGGCTGCTTGATCGTCGTTCGAGATACTCGCGGCCTCAGCAATCATCAGCTCGTGGCCCATGACGGCCACAGCCGCCAGATCCGTCAGGTCGAACATTGGCTTCTGTTTCCGCAAGAATCCCACTTCATCCTTCCTCGCCGACGCAGAGCAGGGTGTCTCCCCACCAACAGCCGCTCCGTTTTGATGACATGCTTGCATACTCCACCGTCCCGAGTTACCTGAAACGTCCCCTGCCTTCCCGCAAGGTCGCGACTTGCAGACCCGTCTCCCTGCTGGCGTTGGGGCGCGTGTCGACGGTGACCACGGTGCCGTCGGGGTAGCGCCGCGTTTCGGTGCCCCAGCGCTTGGACGTGGACAGCACGCGGTAAGGCTTGGTGGTCTGGTGCCGTTGCATACGGCTCCGCTGCACCAGCGCCCGTCGGCCAGCCGAGGACGATCCCGACCACTCCGACCTCGACGACGCGGAGCCAGCCCCGGTGGGTTCGAGGGGGACGACGTTGCCCGCACGCTCAGACACCAGACACCTCCTCGCGTCCACGAGGACCCTATGCCCCGGTTGTGACACCGGCTCAGAGAAGCGAAGCCTTTTGGGCGAGCGGTGCTGTTGGCGGCGACCTCCCGTGCGACTCCGGCTACAGGCGCGTCAACCGCCAGATCACCGAGGGGCCTGGTAACCGGCGCGACGTTCGCAAGACCACGTCAGTGATGTGGCCGTCCAAGTCGATCTTGAGCACGCCTATGCGGGTACCGCTTGAGACAGGCGACGGCAGAGCCCCCAGGCGCACGTGGATCGGCACGGCTAGCCCAGGCCAGCCGATGATGCTTGGCGACGTCGATGCCACGACAGGGGCCGATGTTCCCCACGGGGCCACGATCCGCCCCACGAGATGCCCCGCTGAGACAAGGGGGAGCGGGCCGATGGAGGCAAAAGCGGCTTTCACGAGCAGATCGGCGTCGTCCAGCGCGGTGGTGATGGGACTGGTCCCCTGCTGACCGAGCACCGCCCCGATGAGAGTCACGTCCTTCGCACCAACGGTCCGCTGGGCAGCGAAGAGGAAGCACCCGCCCGCAGCCGTGTCGGATCCGGTCTTGATGCCGAGGATCCCATCGTGTCCGAGGTCGTAGTCGAAGTTGTAGACGAGCCCGGCCAGAGGAAGGGTGACCTCGCCCATGGCGACGACTTGAGAGAAGGTGGGAATGGCCATGGCAGCCTCGCCTAGGCGGATCAGGTCGGCTGGGGTGCTCACCGTTCCAGGATCCAACCCACTCGGATCGGTGACGTGGGTGGAGCTGAGACCGAGGACATGCGCGGCGCTGTTCATCTTGGCCACGAAACCAGCGGTGTTCCCCGCGTCCCAGTCGGCGAGCAGGGTGGCGATGTCGCTGCCCGATGCGACGAGCAGTCCTTCGAGCGCTTGCAGCTCGGTCAGGGTCTCGCCTGCTGACACGGCGACCTCCGACTGCTGAGTCGTTACCCCCGCCTGGTAGGCAGCGACCGTGTCTGGGGTCACAGGGATGGTTGGCCCGGCGGCACCGGAGGCCAGCGGATGGTCCTGGAGGATCACATAGGCGGTCAAGACCTTGGCGATGCTGGCGATAGGGACCGGCTGGGTGCTTCCTATTTGCCCGAGGCTTCCGACTCCCTCCACCGACAGCGCCGCTGAACCCGTGGTCGGCCACGGAAGCGACGGGGGCATTCCGGGGAGACGAAGCGACGTCGATACGGCGGAGCGGAACACCGGGGATGGGAGCGGGCGGAACCACTGAACTCCAGCCAAGACAACGACCAGCACCACTACTACCCCCACTACTAGCGCCATGACGTATCGCTCAACGCGGGCGGTCCTCTCCCTGGCGATGGATCTGACCATGTCGGCGCTCATCTGCGGGATGCGTTCACCCAGTGCGCTAAGTCGCTCCTCGCCTGCCCTTGAAAGCCCTCGGCGGCGACGGCGGCGATGAGCAGGACCCCCGCCAGTCTCAAAGAGGCGGCCATTGCTCATCACCCGTGACAGTAGCGACCGTATTGGCCCGCCCACAGATAAATGGGTCCCCGCCGGGGACCGGTTGTTCGGTGTAGAGCTGCGGGACAGAGAGGGAAGGACGGGAGGGCGACACGGAGACCGGGGACGGCGGCGGGAGGGAAAGGCGCGGACAGGGAGGCGACACCCAGCCAGCCGAAGCAACCGGGGACACGCGGCGAGCGGAGCGACGAGCACCGGAGCGGGCGGGCGGCGACCTACTACCGTCAACAACAAGAGGCCGGTCAGGCCGCGTGAATCAAAGCGCGCGAGTCTCTATCGAACCCATGGCGATTTACCTTCGTCGTTGAGGGCGCGCACTGCCAACGAGTGCTCCGGCAGCGCAGTCGGCGTCTCGAACCGAGGAAGGGCGACGATGAGATACTCCCAGGTCGTCATCCCGACCGTTCTCCCCCGAGGAGCAGACTACGGGGACCAACAGAGCAACAGACCATCGGCACCTACCTGCCGAGGGTTCTTCCTACCCCTTTCTTGGCGGCCTTCTTTTCGTTCTTGGCGGCCCGCTTCTCCTTGAGGCTCTTGCCTGCCTTCTTCTTCTCGCTACCCTGTTTCTGTTTGGTTCCCATTAGGCCACCGTACGCTCCTACCACGTTCTGGGCCGCTTCGTCTGCC
>Ga0187864_10002303_pt1 | contig 16754 bp, 7 predicted proteins | sample June2016WEW_11_4_FD_132985 | JGI IMG/M metagenome (GOLD analysis project Ga0187864, IMG submission 132985) | Peatland microbial communities from SPRUCE experiment site at the Marcell Experimental Forest, Minnesota, USA - June2016WEW_11_40 | ecosystem: Environmental > Terrestrial > Soil >...
ACCCCTCCGGGGGCCCGGTGGCTGGGGGGGGCGATTGGTACGTCTGGCATGCCCCTGACGGCCTCAGGGCGAGAGCGGCCACCGGACTCGGATGCATGCAAGCATGTGCCGAGAAGTTGGGTGTCATAGAGGCAAGTTACGCCTCCGCGATAATCGGCGTTCTTAGCCCCGTGTCGTCTCATTGTTTTTCTTATCCGTGTCCATCCGTGTTCATCTGTGGCAAATCCTCCCCCCGTCTTCCTCCCCGGTCTTTTTCATCCCCAGCCAAAAGAAAAACCCGCCGGGGTGGGCCTTGCGGCCTGCCCCGGGCGGGTCTCATGAATGCTGGGCGTCTGGACTGTCTGGATCGGCTCAGGTGAGGTCAGCTAGCTTACTGGGCAAACTGATCCTGGTTGACAGGAAGCTGCAAGAGGCCCGTGAAACCGGTGCTGTCAGCCGAGGGCAGCTTGCTGCCCGCGGAGGTGACGAGCTTGGCAAAGACGGTGCCATTGATCTGGTTCTTGAGGTAATGGACGGACCCGTCGCACATGACGACGTTGAAGCCGCCGGGATGACCGCTATTAATGAACGGATAGCTTCCCTTCAACGCGCTGAGACCATAGCCGATGGCCTCGCCGGTACCCTGCTTGGGGTTGGCGAAATTCCAGTTCCCTCCGTCGACTTGGCCGCCGGTCTGGTTCGTCGCGCCGAGGTTGGCGCTGTAGCAGGCGCCGGTCGTGCCCAGGCCATCATTGGCACCGCAGACGTTGTCTGACGCCATGAATGAGGTGAAGGCCGGGTGCGGGCAGGCCCAGTTCGTCTCGGTGTCGCCGAAGATGCCCTGACCCGCCGCCGAATAACCGGCGGTCGTGCTCTCCCCGACGAGGATCGTGTTGCTCAGGCCATCCTGGATGCTGCTGAGCGTGGTCGTGATATTCCATGAGAACTTGGTGTTTGACAGCGTTGTGCCCGTCGTCGTGCCGGTGTGGACGGTGGCACCCGGGAACATCACGCCCATCTTGGTGCCGATGTTCTGCGCCGTGGCAGGTAAATCACTGGCACTGTACCACTGGAGATTGAATTGTTGATTGTATCCACCGACAGGATTGCCCAGCCAGGCGATGGGCACGGCCGGGAACCGCGAGAAGCCACCGTTGACCACGTAGCTCAGGTTACCCTTGCCGTCCTGAGCGTTGAGGTCGTCCGGGCATCGCAAGATCTGCAGGGCGGTGCTGCCGATCGTGTAATTGCTGGCTTGACTTACCACTCCCCCTGGTCCAGGGTCGAGGTAGCTGCCGTCAGTGTTCCACTGGCTTGCCATGTCTTGCTGGTCGAGATATGGAAGGATGTCCACGACCCAGCTTTTCGCCCATGAAATCACGAGCGGCTGCGCTGACAGACCGCCCGCTGCGGTCTGGAGAGCGGTCGCCTGGTAGACGGCCGACGTCTTGGGATCCAAAGTGACGGCGGTTGGGAGCAGGCCCTCGAAGAAAGTGCCCGAGTTCGGGAAGGAGTTCTTGGCCGTGGAGAACTGGATGAGGGCCAGCCCGACGTTCTTCATGTTGTTCTGGCACTGGACGCGGCGGCCGGCCTCGCGGGCCGAGTTGATGGCCGGCAGCAGCAGTCCGACGAGGACGCCGATGATGCTGATCACCACCAGCAGTTCGATGAGGGTGAAGCCTCGACGAGGACGACGACGGGGAGTCATGAGCGGTCCTTGACGGGGAGTCATGAGCGATCCTTTCATGGGTTTGACGACGGTTTCAATCTCAACTCTATCAGCGTATCGTCGCCTCCGACAATACGTTCAAGCATTGACTGTTTGTGACGTACCCGGCCCGATTGGGCGGGGCTAGTTGCTAGTTGCTAGTTCCTGGTTGCATTCCTCCATGTGGCCCTCATTTCTGACTACTGACTACTAACTATGGACCATCATCATTATTCGATGGTCTGGCGATAGACGACGGCGGGGCGGAAGCTGCCGATGATGTTGGGGTCGTAGCCGGTGAGCTGGAGCCGGTCGACGAGGAAGAAGCCTCGGTATCGCGTTGTCTGCCCGGTCGCCGCGCCGACCTCGGGACCGAGGATGTCGAATGCCAGGACCGGGCTTCCCGCCTGGATGTTCAGCAGGTCGCCCTCCCGCTTGACCTCGAAAAACCCGATCGTGATCCAGACCGCGTACTGATGGGTCCGCACGGTGGTCAAGTTCATCACACGCTGCATTATCTCCGAACGCCAGTACGGATGCTGGCTGTAATCGGCGCCGGAGGTGTTGCCGCCCAGGTAGACTCCCGGGTTAGGCACGTTCGCGGTGTTGCCCGACCAGACCAGGTTCGGATAGCCGTTGTTCACGTACGGACCGGTGGTCGAGAGCGCTTGGAGTGCCCCGGTGACCTGGGTGACGTTGATGAACGGGTCGCCGGAGTCGCTGGCGTTACTCACCGTCGAGGTCGAGGTGGGTGGCGTTGGTGGGTACTTGGTGGCAACGCCGTTGGTGTAGACGTCCGGAATCTGGAACAGCCGCCGCGCCGGGATCGGCGGGGGCATGGCCACGTTGCTTGTGACTCCGCTGAACAAGGTCCCACCGGCAAACGATGTGTTTGCTGCTCCGGTAGCCAACATGCTTGCTGGCCCCCACGGATAGATGTAGGGGTTGCGCACGCCGGGATCGCCGGTATAGGTAGCGATCGCGTAGCCCCCTGTTCCGGTGTAGGTCGGTGAGGCTGGCGGAAGCGTGGCCGGCCGCATGACCGTGTAGTTGATGTCGGGATAGCTGAGCGAGTGGAAGGGCCGCTCCGGACTTGCGCTATAGAGCATCCAGTAGCCGAGCGCATTCTGGTTCGCTCCGTGGCGGAGGATCAGGAACTGGGCGAACGCGGCCTTCAGCCCGTTGAATGCCCCGCCGGAGTTATTCACCGCGTCATTGGTCACCACACCGGGCTGGATGGGAAGTGACGGGTCCCAGAGCGGGTAGTACGTCTGCGCGGCCCCCGTCGAGGTCGACTCGGTGACGATCTGGGGAATGAGAGTGCTGCCAGGCGCAGGCGGAAGTTGCGCGAAGTCGAGCAGCAGTTGGTTGAACGAGTCAGTGTTCTTGCCGGCGGTGCCGTTGGAAAGCGTGGCGGACTGAGAGCCCAGGAGACTGAAGAAGACTTCCTCATCGATGATCAGATTCAAGTTCAGCAGTCCGGGCTTGGAATCTTGCCTGGCCCAGTCAAAGTCCGTCCCGGACGCCACCGAGCCGATGGCACCCAGCGCCTGGCTGGGCACCTCGAAGAATTCGAACATCTTGAACCAGCCGTCAGCCGCGTTGCCGCCGACAACGGTGCCGGGGTCCGGTACCGGAGCCGCCGTACCGCCGTAGCCGGAATAGAAGAACTTGTCGACCAGATACGGATAAGTGTGCGGCTGCGCGGCTGTTCCGGCCACTGCCGCCGGGAACTGGATCGCGGCGCTGGGCGAGGCGAACGGCGGCGCGGTGGTCAACCCGGCGATCGGGGTCGGCGGGCTTGCCGTCGGGTTGGGCGGCATCTGAGCGGGAACGGGGAAATTCGTCGGCGTGCCAGAAATCGCCGACGTCGTTGGCGTCATCGGGGCCAGTTCGACGAACTGCTTGGTGAACAGGCCCGGTGGGCAGCCGGGAACCAGCATCAGCTCTGCGACGCTGGTGAAGTCGCGGTCGTTGAAGGGGAAATAGTCCCACGGCTCGGCCTGATCGTTGATCGCGCCAATGGTATTATAGTATGCTTTCGTCGCCTGGCCTGAAGCGTTTTGCCCGTATCCGCCGGGCTGGTTCCCGGGCAACGCCATCTGCTCGCTGTAGCCATAGGGGGTGTAAAGAGCAGCCGCAGCCGTCGTGGCATCGTTGGGCAGCCGAACGGCTTGTCCGCCCCGGAAAGGCTGGCAGCGCTGGCTTGAAAAGATCTGGTTCGTACCCGGCGCCGGCCCCGCCTCAATATAGGGGAACCGCATCGTGTCGACCACGATCATCGGGTTGTAGGTGGACAGGTTGGTGACCGAATCAACCTTGGTGGGGTCGGGCTGGGGCAGTGCGAACAGGTTCGCCGGCCGCCGCAGGCAGACCCAGTAATACTGCATGGTGCCCGAGCCCGCTCCAAGTGACGGGATGTTGGGGGGCATAGTAATAGTATTCGGGTTGCCAACCTGGGCCGGCGGCACCGCGATAGACAGCAAGTTAGGGCAGTAGCCAGGCGGAACGACGCCAGTCGGCCACGTCTTAGACCCCCCCATGGTCCCGGTGAACGGGTCGTAGGCCGTTGAGAGGTACGCGGTCGCCGTCGGGTAGGGAGTCGCCTCGCTCTTCGGATCGGCGTTGCCGATCACGTAGAAGTAGTTGGCCGGTCCGGGCGGCGTGGCTGGGTTTGGGGCAAAGTCGGTCGTCGCGAACGGGCTGGCGGGCGCACCGACAGAGTAAAGGGGCGTAAGCAGCACGTGGCCGGCCACCGGCGGGTTCGTCAGCGCCCCCGGGGGGAACATCGGGTTCGTAGTCGCGTTGGCCTGATTGAACGGAAGCTGGGCATAGTAGTTGGCCGACGCGATCGGCAGGAGCTGGCCGGTGAACGGGTCGGGCCGGCTGACGGGATCGTCGGCCGTCATCACCAGGTCGTAGTTGGCCAGCGACAGGTCGAGGGTCGAGACATCCGGTGGATTCGTGACGCCACCGAAGGCGCCGGCCGGCAGCACCCCCAGCGCCGACTGGGACAGCGTGTTCACCAGCTCGACGAAGAATCGGTTGACAGAACCTGAAGTGCCCTGGAAGGAATAGGCCATCGCCTCGTTGATGGCCACCGGGTTGTACTCCATGCCGTACTGGTCCAGCGGAATCGCCGTGCTCCCGTTCGGGATTCCCTGCCCGATCGGGGCCAGGTAGGTGCAGGTCGGGCTGGCGGGCGTGCTGGGGTTGCTCCCGAGCACAACTTCAACGTCCGGGTTCCGGAAGTGGGTCATCGTGCAGTCAGGATCGCGGAAGTCGACCACGTTGGTCAGGAACTGGCTGAGCTGTGCCAGCTCTTCGGGCGTATCGACCGCCTTGCGCGGGAGCACTCGCTTGAGAAGCTGGTAGGCGTCGCTGATCCATTTCTGACGAACCGGTTCTTCCGGGCTGTTGGAAACCGGGAGCGGGTAATTGAGGTTGATTTTCTTGTCCCGATGAGCCAGCGAGGGGGTCGGAATCGTCGTATTGAGGTTCATGCTGAGCTGGAAGAAGCTGGCGTTCTGAGGGTTGGCCCCCCAGGTGAACTGGCTGTTGGTTGAGAAGTTGCCTCCCGGGTTGTCGTTGGTCCATGCAAAGTTGTTCATCTCCCAGCAATCGAGGGCGAAGAGACGGCGCCGGCGCTGGCCGTCGTACGGGTTGGTGAAGCTCACCGGGGCGAGTTGTTTCAGCCGGCTGGAAAGCGAGGAGCCGTCGATGTCTTGCTGACGGTACAGCCACTCCAGGTCGCTGGGGCCAAACGGGAGGTCGGCCTGCGGATTGGGCACATACAGATTCATCTCGTCGGCGTCGTTGAGGCCGTCGGTGTGCTGCGTCGAATTCACCTGGTGGTCGTAAGTTGGGAAGGAAAGTGGGAAACCGTGAGCGTCCTGAGTCCCATCTATCGGCATTGCCGGGTTCCGGAACGCGACCATCAAGCTCTGGGAACCACTGACCGTCGCGGCCGCCGAAAGCGAGATCGTAGTGGTTAAGCTGGAGACGGTCTGGATTGTCGTCCCGACCGGAATACCAGTGCCGACAATAGTCTCGCCCGCCATCAGACCTGTCATATTGCTGATGCCAGTGATCGAATTCGACCCGCTCGTCAGAGTACCGGTAAAGACGAGATTCTGTGGGAATTGGAACATAAACGTGAACGCGCCGCTGATCGTGTGGCCCGTTATGGTGCCACCGGTCGCGACCGGCGGCAGCCGGAAGAACTCGAACGCGTGCAGCGGGTTGTTGGTCACGTCGGGCAGGAAGGTCTTGTAACCCAGGGCCGGTGTGTTGGGGTTGTTGTTCGGGCCGTTGCTGTAGAAGAAGTTGTTGCCCGTGGCATTGGATGGGTAGTAGATCACGCCAGGGGTCGGAGGGGGGGTTGCCGTGGTCGGCAGCGATGAGGCGATCGACCCCGGCGAGCCGGGGGGGCGATAATAGCTGCTGAAATTGACCCGCCCCAGCGTATCGGCGCCTGCGATCGCGCCGTTGGTCCACGGTGTCACTGACCCGGTCCCATTGATATCCGCCGGGGTCACGTAGCGGCGCATCCTGTCGACAGGCAGCATCAGGGCCCCCGCCGCGTCGTACATGTCCGAGTCGTTGGCCTCGCCCATGTGCCCCGTGGGATAGGGGTCGAAGGCGTTGTAGTTGTCGTCGGCGGCGTCGCGAGCAACACCCTGCAGCACGTCGGTGATGTCGTACGAATAGCCCGCGCGGACGGGGTTGATGAAGCTGTCTTGCACCAGGTTCACGTAGCCGTTGATCGGATTCATTGCGGCTGGCGGCGCGGTGATTCCGCCTGGGATCGAGTCGGGCTCTCCCCAACGGCCTGCCACGGGCGGGTTCTGCCGCAGGACGTAGATCCTGTTGGTGGTGGTGTCGGTGTAGAAGATCGTGTCTTGCGGGTCGGCCACGCTGTTGGGCATGTAGGCATTTTGCCCGTTGATCGATACGAAGTTGGTGTCTCCGTTGCCGGTTCCTGGCGGGCGGGTTCCCGCCAGCAGGTTGCGAAGCTGGGTCAGCCGCACGTCAATGCCGGCATTGTCCACCTGGGTGTCGGGGGCCGTGTTGCCCGCGACGGGCGGATTGAACGCCCCGATCACAGTCCCCGCGGTGCCGATGTCGGTGGCCCGAAAGCAATTCTGAAGCGCGTACGTGGGGTCGATCTCGCTCGTCGAGTTGCCCAGGTGGGCGGCGTGGGCCGCTCCGCCGCCGTAGGTCTGTGCGGGTGGGCCTGTGTAATACTGGATCCCACCTACCCGGCCGGCCAGGTTGCCCGCGGTGTTCAGCGGGATCCGGCCGTTCAAGCCGATGACCATGAACGCGAAGAGGGGCTTGTAAAGCTGGCCCTGCGCATTGCGTCGGGCGGGATAGCCGAGATCGAGCCAGACCGAGTCGGTCTGGCCGTCGCCGTCGTTGTCCACGTCGTAGGTGATCCGGCCCGTCGTGGTATTGGGCTTCAGGTCGGGGAAAGTCGTGAGGTCGTGCCCGTCGGCGGCACAGGGACGAAGAATCCGGGAGGCGGAGTCCTGCCAGGTCCACGCGGGAAGAACGGTCGTGTCGGCCTGGCGGAGCCAGTCGTCAACGACCACGTTGCCGGTTGTCGGGTTGTACTCGACGCGGATGGCCGACGGGCGATGGAACGAGGGGATGATCACCGATCCATCGGCGCTTTGCATCGCAAGGAACCAGTTCTCCAGATCCACCGCGTCGTAGTCTTCGTCCATGCCCACGGTGTTTGGGCCATACGGCGGGTTCGTGAAGCTGGGGTTCAGGGCGGCATTGTAGCGGAAGTTGCCGTAGTACGAGTTAGGGACATTTGTGACGGAGGAGACGACCGCGCCCATTCCCGGCCCGTTAAAGGCATGGAGCCAGCGGCCATCGAGCACGAAAGGGCAGGTGGTGCCCAGATTCGTGGCTTTGGTCGCGGCCTGGATGAGGTAGTAGCCGGGCAACTGCGTGTTCGTGCCCGCCGTGAGATTGATCAGCAAGGGGTTCTGGTCGGTCGCGGCCATATTGACGCGAAAAACCAGGTTGCTGGTGGATGACGCCAGGTACCCGTTGGACCGGCCGCTGACCGCCAGGACCTCGAGCGTCTGGGTGATCGTGCCGGAGGGGGTGGGTGGGCCAGCCGAGTAGGTCCCGAAGTACGACACGCGGAGGATCCAGTTGGTGAAGTCGTAGCCATAGATGGCCGAGTCATTCTGCACGATGTTGGTTGTTAGATCGTAGAGCGTGCCGCTGACGGCCGTCACGCCCGTGATGTAGAAGGTGCTGTAGTTGTAGGGTGACACCGCCCCTGCTCCACCGGGACGAGCCGTCAAGTAGCCGTTGAAAGCGGCGTCGTTGCCGAACATGTCGCGGGATAAGCTGTGGCCGCGGATGGACGAGCGGATATCGGGCGTGTCGCTGATCAGTTGCGACAGGGCGTAGTCCATCAGCTCGTCACGCTGGGGCTGGTTGACCGACTGGGCGAAGTTGCGAGCGCTGACCCGCGACTGGCCCGAGAAGATCGCGAACGTGACCCCGATCACCGCCATCAAGGCCAGCACGCCGAGGATCAGGACCAGGACGATCCCCCGCCGCTCGCACTGGCTCTCTCGTGTTCTGGCCTGCATGGTCAACTCTCCCCCTTGAATCCCGCACCGCAGAAGGTGGGTTTACCCCACCGTGTTGGTCTCAGCCCCGTCGATCGTCTCTTCGCTGCTGCCTTCGTCCCTGGCAACTGACAACTCGCAACTCGCGACTAATCCTCACAACTTATCCGTGAAATCCTGCCTGATCGTCAATACTTTGATACGCTGGTTGGTCGGATCCGTGACCCGGATCTGAATCTGGATGCCCCGTAGGGGCGCCGGGTAGGGCGGCGGATACGACGGGTATACCGGCGGCGTGAACGGCGGGCCCGCGGGAAAACCGTTCGCGAGTACGCCTGTTCCCGGGGCCCGGGAGTAGTCGGTGGACCATGAGTCCCAGACCCGCCGCAGCCGGGTCACGGTCGTGTTGTCGTCGCCCACGTTGCCGTCGTAGTGAGGATACGTTGTCGTCCCGTAGTAGCCAACTGGCACCTGCCCGAACTGGGCGTCGTAACGGTAATCCTCCACGAGCGGAGGCATCCGCCCCTCGTGAGCGAAGGTCTGGGCCAGGGTATCGTAATTGAGCCCGTTCCTGGGGGTGGGGTACACCGTGCCCGGAAGGTCCGGGGCCGTGGTCAAGTTCGTCAGCCGCGGGTCGTCATACCATCCCAGGTCAACATAGCCGGGAAACGTGTTGTCGTACGCCTTGACATCGAAGCTGCGCACTCCGGTCATGACCAAGTCGTCTTCCCACGACCCGCTCCACACCGCCGTCAAGTTCCCGGCCGTGTTGAGCGCGAACATGCTGTACGTTCCGATTCCGTCGTTGAACGGCTGTGGGCTATTGCGAAAACCCCCGGGCACCTCCAGGTTTCCGGTCATTGCCGGGAGGAACTGGGACAAGGGGGGCGGGGCGGGCTCGCTGGGCAACGTGCTCGGCGAGAGCGGGGTGAGCCCGTTCGGCTGGCGCTGGAAGACGTTCACCTGCAGGGTCGGGTCCTCCCAGGAGGGCGAGAGAGTTTCTCGCCAGATTGGAAAGCCCCACCACGTCTGAAAGTTGAGGGGCTGCCCGCTCTGTGGAATCGGCAGGTTATCGCCCAGGTCGACGGGATTGTGGTTGATAAGCTGGAGATAGGTCAGGGGATTGGTGTCAAAGGCGACGTTTGAGGAAGTCGCGGTATTGTAAACCTGCGGATCCGGCGAGTGGATCCAGCCGTAAGGGGCAGGGTTCGCCGTTCCGCCGCTGAGCACCTGTGGAACCGAATAGGCTCCGGGAAAGACATAAGGGAACGCCGGGAGAGTGGCTCGAAAGGCGGGTAGGACCGGGGGCATACCGGGAAACGGAGCTTCGAAGACGAGCTGGTTTCCGCCGTTTGACGAGGCCGGGCCGGTGCCCCCGCTTGCCGAAGCCGGGCCGAAGATGCCCGGGTAAAGCGTCGGGTAGTAGTCGGGAACATTGTCCTGGTTGAAGTCGTCGGCCAGACCATCGGGATTGTGCTTGCGCTGCAGGTCTTCGATGTCATCCCCGAACCGAGAGTAGAACGCCCGGTTCTCGCGGTTGGTAAGGTCTCCCAGCGTGTTCAGGAGCACCGAATTGCTGTTGAACGGGGCGCCCCTCGCGGAGGGGTGGGCCGACAGGTCGTTGACGCCCTGCCAGCTCACAGCGTTGGTTCCCAACGCAACTGGCGAAAACGCGGTGGTGCCGCCCGCCAGGTTGTCGACGGTGCCCTCAATCGTCGACTGCCGCTCCGGCGCCACCAGCAGGACGCGGCGATACAGGTTGCCGTTGCGCAAGAAGTAGATGATCTCGGCATACTCGCTGGTGATCGTGATCGGCTGAGGAAGCTGGTTGACTGCGTTGCCGACCCACATCCGCCCCGTGAAGGGTCGGCCGGCGGGGGCCTTGGCGGTGAACCGGATGTAGTCGTCGGAATCTTCGCCCTGGACGTCGGCGAACTCGTTCTCGCCGTACTCGAAGTACCCCTTATTATTCTTGGGGTCGTTGGGCGGCGTCATCGTGCAGGTGACTCCATTCAGGTCGGAGCGGATCGTCGAGTCGAGCAGGCGAAGCTGGTTGTCCAGCTCCTGGTACACCTGGGCCGCGTTGAGCGCTCCGGTCGCGGCCTGGAAGATCTTCACGATGGCAGTCATCATCAAGAGCAGGATCGCCAGTGTGACCAGCATCTCAACCAGGGTCACACCGCGCCGGCCTGCTGCGAATCGGCCATCGTTCCGGGGAGATCGTTTCACGTCTGGACCCTACCTCTCTGCCCACCGCCTGCTGCCTACTGCCCACTACCTCACGAAAAACGTCTGCGGAATCACGTTGACCACGTAGGGGCAGATCAGAGCGGCGTTCAGGACAGCAGGGCTGCCGTTGCTCACATTCAGAAGCGTTTTCGCCTGGAGGGGACTGTTCACGTAGACGGTCATGGACCGGTATCCCTGGGCGCCCAGTTGCGGGTCGAGCTGCGCCGGCGTGACCTTCTGCACCTGGTACCAGAAACAGCGCTGGGCTGGCAGGTTGTCCCACTCGCTCTTGTTCAGCGGATTGTCGTAGCCCACCAGAGGAGAAGTGCTGGAGTAAAACCGGCTCAAGACCAAGGACTGACTACGCTCGTAGGTGACGTCGGCGATCCAGTCGCCGACCTTGACCACAGGGTCCGGCTGGGGCGAGCTGGTGATGCCCACGATCTGGACACCGGGCCAGCGCAACAGCACCGTCCGGTCGGCGCCAACGCCGTAGCCGTAGGAGGCGCTCGCCGTGGAGGCAGCCACGTTGTTGCTCGGCCCGTAGACCGCCTCAACCACGGTCTCGCCCGCCACTGCGCCGGTACTTGAGTCAAACGCAAACGGCCGGTTCTCGAAGATGACAATGTTCCCCTCGAACGAAGCACCGTTGGACCCGTTGGTCTGCTGAGCGGTGACCATCCACGAGAACCGCCAGTCATTGGTAGGAACATTCGCGCTGATGGCAAGGTCGGGGACCACCGGGCTGGGCGTGCCCACGAGGCCACCCACAAAAGCCACGAGGTAATTCTGATTGGAAGGGTCCTGCCAGACCACGTCCTCGGGGGATACGAACGTAGAGTTCACGATCGCGGCGACAGCGCTTGCCGACGACATCAGCGGGTTGAAGTTCGTCAGCCGTTGCAAGCCGTCAGCGCTGGCTTGTTTAGTGTCGGAGGGATCCGCACGAAGAAACGAAGTGGTGGATGTGGGATTGCCCGAGGCGAACCGAAACTCCGGCAGGTTCACGCCCAGTGAGTTCAGTGGGTCGAGGTACGTGCCCTGGGTAGGAGGGGTCGTCAACGTGTTGATCGTCTGAGACCGCCAGAGCGGGTCATAAGCAAACGGCAAGCCATAGCCCCCGGAGGTGGGAACGCTCGCGCCGGGGTTCGCGCCGCCGTGGGCGGTGTCGTATGCGTCGCCGCCATAATAGGGCGTGTCCTGGATCAGGGGGTTGTACCGGACGCTGCCCGCTGGATTGCCGCCCAGGGGATTGCCGGCCGGGTACCACATGGCATTCGCGGGGTTGAACATGTCAGCATAAGTAAACGAATTCGCATTGAGCAGCGCCCGGGCCGCGACGTCGGCGGTGGCCGATTCGAACAGGTAGGCCGAACGCGTCTGCCGCTGGGCCTCGCGCAGCCGCAGCAGTCCGATCGGGAAGAGCGTGGCCAGCGAGACTAGGCCGATGCCCAGGATCATGATCGAGATCAGGATCTCGGTGAGCGTGATGCCCGCCCTGCGCTTCGGATCGGCCGCGGTTCGGAATGTCATCGCGTGTCCCCCCTGACCCCTTGCTGGGGAAGCAGGAATGGCAAGCTCGGCTTGGTGCCGTTGAAATTCGAATCCTCGAGCTGGTTGGTGATGATCTGCCCGGTGCGGGTGTAGAGCGTGACCAGCCGGCGCTCGCCCTTGAGTGCTCTGCCGGAGGTGTCATTTTTGTTAGGATAATTGGCCGCGCCGGCGATCATCGGTAGCAGGTAGGGCACGCCGGTCGGCGTGCCGGGCTGGGCTTGAGGATCGAACAAATCCCCCCGCTCGGACAGCCAGAAATGGTAGAACGAGGAGGCCATCCCGAACGACGACGGACTTGAGTAGACGCTCGTCGGCACTACCGTGCCGTTGGGATTGATCAGGATTTCCACGTATCCTGTCGTCGGATCCACCGGCAGCCGCGAGCGCTCCGCGACCCAGGTGATGCCATAAGTGTTGAACGGCGCGGTGTTGTTGTAGAATCCCGGGTTCCAGGTCGTCAGGTCGACCACGACATTCGAGGGCAAGAGCGTCTCACGGGCGCCCGGCGACACCACCGGCCGCCGGGTGATGATGTAGGACTGATTAACAATGCCGGGAAGCGAGAGGGGCGCGGGGAGCGTCGGCAGGTTGACCAGCGAGCCAAGCCACGTTTCAGCTTCCCACTCAATCGGCTCGTCGATCACCCCGTTGCCGTTGTTGTCGACCCCGTCCCAGCCATCATCAACGTAGCCGTTGCTGTTGTCGTCTTTCCCGTTCACGAGCAGGATATAATCTACAATGTGTGGGGAGGTGGGGTCCCCGTACTTACGGTTCAGTACGAGGCTACCCAGTTCGGACCCGGGGAACCCGATGTTGACGAATAGCTCCGGATTTCCTTGCAACGATGGATTGGGATTGGCCGGGCTCACCCAGACCGGCCCGACGACAACGTAGGTTTGTGAGGCGCCCCCGAGCTGGATTCTATCCCCCACACGAACGTTCCAGAACCAGGATGTTGGAGAGTTTGGAAACCAGTTGCCGGTCGCGGGATCCTGATAAACCGGGCACTCCTCGACCATCAGGGGGCCCACCCCCCCGGTTGGAATTGGGTAATTGATGAGAAACCCGCGGTTGCCGTATGGTAGGATCGCCTGGCCGAAAGGAGACACTATGTCCCTGATTACACTGGCCTTACCCTCCGAATAATCCGGCGCGAGCTGAATCGGGGCGAACCGGTTGGAAGCGAGGATGAAGGTGGGGTCGAGCTGGTTGGGGGGGGTGGTGTTCGGGTTCAAGCCGTTGAACACCGGGTCGGGCAGCAGGCGGATGCCGGCGGGGGCGTTGTTGTTCAGGGCCGTGTCCCGGGCCCCGGCGAGGGCGGCCTGGAGAATCCGTGCCGCCTCGCTGACCTGGCGATGGCTGATTGCCGGGATCACCGTCGGCAGCACCACCGCGCTAACCAGCAGAATGATGAGCATCACGACCAGCAACTCGACAAGGGTGAACCCGCGGCGGAGGGGACGCGCGGCGGGTCGAGCCCGAATTCCGTGGTTCCCACACATGATCACGACCCTCCTCCGCCGCCGGAAGCCTGGCGGGTCTGGTTGGTGATGTCGTCCTTGCCGGCTTCCTGCAGTCCGTAGTTTGTCGGGGCGTTGGGATTGTACGTGTCGTACGTGGAGTCCGGGGTGATCGCCGTCAGCGCCGGGACTGTGTAGTTCGACGAACTGGTGAAGTCGTTGACGAACGTCACGGCGTTGTTCTCGACCATCAGCAATTCGGTTGCCGTGATCGTTGATCCGTTCGGGTAGAGATAAACCCCCAGTTGCTGGTCAGGCCCGCCCGAGAGGATCAAGGGCCTGGAGAAGAACGCCCGGCGGGACGGGTAGGTTGATCCCCGGTCCCAGTACTGAGCGCCTCCCGCCCCAGCTAGGGGCTCGGTCAGCCGGTGAAAGAAATACTCGAAGGCGTTCACGCCGTAGCTGGCGCCGAGGGACGTCGCACCACCGGGAAAGGTATAAAGGTTGTTGACGTAGGGCGTGTTGTATGAGGACCACCAGGCCGGCGCCATGAGCTGCTGGTTGGGGTCCAGCGGATCCTGCTCGCGGGCCTCGAACGTCGAAAGGTAGGGTGGATTCAAGAGAGCGCTGGCGGCCGCCTTGGGAGGAGTCTGAGTGTAGTCCCAGTTGGCGATGACCTGGCCTTTCTGGGTCGCAGTGTGATAAAGGATTGGCCAGCGGAAGAACTGGAGCGGCTGGCCCCAGGCGTCGACGAACTCGGGCAGGCCGTCGCCGTCAGTGTCTTTGATCTCCCGGTCGCTGAAGTCATCGCGATTGAAGACCGAGCCCAGCGGGCCCACGCCCTCGACCAGCATGGCGTAGAGCGTCTCGGCTCGGGCCGTGTGGTGCTGGTGGGCGGCGAGGTTGCTTTGAACCTGGCTGACCACGGCCGGGTTCGCGGTCGTATAGCCCGGCGGGTTGTTGACCCCCTCCGCCCATTCGTCGATGAGGCCGTTTCCGTTATTGTCGATGCCGTCGTACCCTGCCGGCAGATATCCCAGATTCTTGTAGACGCCCGTCGCCGCAGGATAGGACGCCCCGTAGATGCCCTCGCCAGGTGGCGACACGCCTGCTCCCAGAGGTGGCGACACGCCTGCTCCCAGGGGCAGCATGAAGTCGAGGTCGTTATTATTGCCCAAAGGGTACGCCGGGGCGGCGAAGTTCAGGGGGTAGCTCACGTTGGGGCTTATGGGCTGCACGAAGAACACGTCGGGCAGCTCACGCTTGATGTAATCGTACCAGGCGAAGACCTGGGCTCGCGCGGGGCTCGACAGGGGCGGCGTCGTGGTATAGATGCCTGCCAGCGCCTGGTGGGCCGCGTTGGGGTCGGGGCGGGTCTGCAAGAGCGCCTCGAGCCGGTCGTTGATGCCCCCCTCCAGCTTGGTGATCAGCGCCAGGGTCGCATCTTCCTCGGCGCGGCGGCGGGCGTCGCCGGCCGCGACGAGCAGGAACGTGATGATGATGCCGATGATCGTCATCACCACCAGGAGCTCGATCAGGGTGAAAGCCCGGCAAGACCCGCGCTTTGCCGGCCCCGGCCGTGTTCTCGTCAATTTCTCCTGCCGTTGTGCCATGTCCGACGTCCCGATCCGATCTTGGAGGGTGGGGGCAATCAACCGCGTGCTCTGCTCAAAGTGGCTACGCCTCGAGAGAGATCATCCGATCAATTCAGCCGACCGCTGTGGAAGTTGGTCACGTTATCGTTCTCGCCCTTGCGCAGGCCGGGGCCGATCCAGTTGTTGACGTAGGGGTTGTTGACCGTATCCAGCGGGAGCACTCCAGTCGTATTGTCCGGGGCGTACTGCCCTCCCACGCCATAGGTGCCGTCGCTGCCCGACGAGATGATCTGGAAGGTCTGCGGGTTGAAGAAAGTGGTCGTTCCGGTACCCCCGATCGTGTATGAGGTCGTGTACGGGTTGGGTCCGTACGAGATGCTCGGGTTGGTCGTGGCGAGGGGCGGAATTGGGAAGGTCACGTAATACTGCAGCTCCGGGCTCGTCGTGCTGACGGGGTCGTAATTATCCGCGACAAAATTGACGTCGTTGGGATCGTATCCGTTGTTGCCGTAGGACGAAAAGAATGCGTAAAAATTGATTGGGTCGCCGGCGTTGACTGGCGCGGGGTTGCCAAGCGAGTCGAGATAACCCGGGATGTAAACCTGGCGGTTAAAGGCTGTCGGGTTCGCCACGGGGTCAACGCGGCTCGGGTCGACCACGAGCCGGTTGCCGACAAATTCGAAGAACGGCGCCTGACGATTCGAGGTCGCGGCCGCGTTCTTGAACGGATTGGTTGGGTCCTTGCCAAACCCGGTCATGCCAAAGCCCGAGGCTGTCTGCTGCGGAATCCCGCCCAGAAAGAAGACCAGGCACTCGTGCCCTTGTAGAATGTACGGAGCGTGGTACTGAAACAAGCCGTCGCCATTGAAGTCGTACCACTGCGCGGAGCCAGATCCGAAGACGTCGCTGGACGAATTGAACACGACCTGCGGGAAGAATTTTCGCATGATCGCCAGCGACCGCTGGGCAAGCTGCACTGTGCTGATGTCGCCGGTGGCAAGCGCTGCGGTGGAAGTGCTCACGCCGAAATTACCATCCTCCGACAGCCAGACCCGGCTCGGCGGATAATCGCCGTATTTGGCCTTGAACGACGCCAGCGCCTGAGCGAGCTGGTTGATCTCGGCGCCGACGGCCGCGTTCTTGGCCGTCCGCACGGCGCCGTTGATCGCCGGCAAGAGCAGCGCGATCAGGACCGACAGGATCAGGATGACGGCCAGCAGCTCCACCAGCGTGAAACCGCGCGGTCCGCGGCCCTCGCCAGGCCGGCGGCGGATGGGCGGGCTTGAGGTCGAGCAGATCATCGGTCACTCCGAGCAGTAGTCAGTAGTCAGTCAAGCAATGGCAGATGGCAGATGGCAGATGGCAGATGGCAGATGGCAGATGGCAGATGGCAGATGGCCGGACCCCGGTGTTTACTGGCCACTTCTCCCCGGTCTTGACTCGTCACTTCCCTTTCTAGCAACTAGCAACTAGCAACTTCCTCCATCAGCCGGAGAGCTTCGTAATGAGGGTGATCAGCGGCAGGAAGAGGGCGATGACGATGAAGCCGACGATGCCGCCGAGGACGACGATCATCATCGGCTCGAGGAGGCTGACCAGAGATTCCACGGCCACTTCCACCTCTTCGTCG
>Ga0187864_10002307_pt1 | contig 16728 bp, 15 predicted proteins | sample June2016WEW_11_4_FD_132985 | JGI IMG/M metagenome (GOLD analysis project Ga0187864, IMG submission 132985) | Peatland microbial communities from SPRUCE experiment site at the Marcell Experimental Forest, Minnesota, USA - June2016WEW_11_40 | ecosystem: Environmental > Terrestrial > Soil >...
ATGCGCTTGATGCGGCGCGCGCCTCTTGCCTGACCTCATCGAACGATTTGCACCGCTCGCGCGCGACTATGACGTGCTTCTTTGCGACGTCTGGGGGGTGGTACATAACGGGATCGCCGCTTTTGCGGCGGCCTGCGACGCGCTCATGCGCTTTCGTGCCGGCGGCGGCACTGTGATCCTCATCACCAATGCACCGCGGCCGGGCGCCGCGGTGCAGAGGATTCTCGACCGGCTCGGCGTGTCGCGCGAAGCTTACGACGCGATCACGAGCTCCGGCGACGTCACCCGCAGCATCGTCGAGAGCAGGCTGAGCGAACGCGTGTTCCATCTCGGACCGCCGCGGGACCTTTCCATCTTCACCGGCCTCGATGTTACCTTCGCGCCGTCCGAGACCGCCGACTACGCGGTGTGCTCCGGCCTGTTCGACGATGCCACGGAGACGCCGGAGACCTATCGCGAGCTGCTCGCGGCGATGCGCGCACGCTCGCTGTTCATGGTCTGCGCCAATCCCGACATCGTCGTCGAGCGCGGTGACGCGCTCGTCTACTGCGCCGGCGCGCTGGCCGATGCCTATCTGGAGCTTGGCGGCGAGGTGCTTTATTGCGGCAAGCCGCACGCGCCGATTTATGCGGCGGCGCTCGGCAAGGCCGCCGCGTTTCGCGGCGGCGAGGTGCCGCCGCTTGAGCGGGTGCTCGCGGTCGGCGATTCGGTCAGAACCGATCTCAAGGGCGCGGCTTCTTTCGGCGTGGATTGCCTGTTCGTCATCTCCGGCATCCACGCCGAGGAATTCGGCGGGCGCGAGGCACCGGATCTGTCCGGTCTAAACGCGATGTTCACCGCCGCCGGCGTGGCACCCAAAGCGGTCGCTCGCAAGCTCGTGTGGTGAGAAGTGCTCTTCAGCGGGGAGTCATCGCTCGATTCAGTCTTCCGCTCGTCCCCGCGCAAGCGGGGACCCAGTTCTTTGCGCGTCGCGCGGGACACTGGATTCCCGCTTTCGCGGGAATGAGCGGAGAATGTCCGAAGTGATCAGCCGCAAACAGTATAAGCCGCTACGCCGAAACGGTCTCTTCGCTCTCGGCAAACACCGCCTCGATCTTGGCTTTCAGCGTCTGCGCGTTGAACGGCTTGACGATATAATTGTTTACGCCCGCCTTCCTCGCCGCGATCACGTTCTTAGTCTTCGATTCGGCCGTCACCATGATGAAGGGCGTCTCACCCAGGTCCGGATCGGCGCGCACCTGGCGGAGCAGGTCGAAGCCGGTCATCGGCTCCATATTCCAATCCGAAATCACCAAGCCGTAGCGCTTGCCGTGCATCCTGGCGAGCGCCGCGGCGCCGTCGCGGGCATCGTCGACATCGGCGAAGCCGAGTTGCCGCAACAGATTACGGATGATGCGAACCATGGTGCTGTAGTCGTCGACCACGAGCACGGGCATTGTGGGATCGAGAGCCATGGCTCTCTGCTCTCCTTGGCGCGGGTAATTGCGCGGAGTCGAGCTTGGTCGGCTCGTTCCGAGGGGGAACTGCCCTAAGGCTCTCTCCCCGATATGCGGTGATGTATCATTAGGGGTTTGAACATCGGGTTAATCGCGGCAATCGGCTGTGACTGCGGCGCATCCTCTCTGATGCTTGACGGATGCTTGACTTGGGTGCTTGACTTGGCCCTGCCGCGACGGCACCTACGGCCCGCACGTTTTTAAACCATTAAAGCCCGATGGCGCCGAAACGCTTCCTCGTCGTGCGCGATACTGCGCCCGATGGCGCGCTCCGCGGCGCCGTCCTCGCTGTGGGCAATTTCGACGGGGTGCACCGCGGCCATAGGGCCGTGATCGCGGCGGCGCGCGATCACGCCAAGAGGCTCGGAAAGGCCGCGGCGGTGCTCACATTCGAGCCGCATCCGCGCGCTTTCTTCAATCCCGGCGAACCGCTGTTCCGGCTGACCGACGAGGCCACCAAATTGCGGCTTCTCGCTTCGACCGGGCTCGACGGGGTGATTGTGCTGACCTTCGATGCCGCTCTGGCGAGCGTGACCGCGGAGGACTTCGTCGCCCGCATCCTGGTCGGGCGGTTCGCCATAAGCGGAGCCGTCATCGGCTTCAACTTCCACTTCGGCATGAACCGTGCGGGCTCGCCGGATTTTCTCGCGGCCGAAGGCAGCAAGTACGGCTTCGCCGTCGACGTGGTTCCCCCCTTCGAGCTCGATGGGCGTCCGGTCTCCTCCGGCCCGATCCGGGATGCGCTCGCCGCCGGGCGCCTCGACGAAGCGGCGGCGTTTCTCGGCTTTCCATGGTTCGTGTCCGGTGCGGTCATCCACGGTGACAAGCGCGGGCGCCAGCTCGGCTTCCCGACTGCGAACCTGCGTCTCGACGCCGCGTGCGGGCTGCGCCACGGCGTCTATGCGGTGCGCGCCGCTTTCGGCGGGCGTCGGTACGATGGCGTGGCGAACTTCGGCCGGCGGCCGATGTTCGATACCGGCGCCGTGCTGCTTGAAGTCTTTCTGTTCGATTTTGCCGGCGACCTTTATGGCCAGAGCATCGACGTCGCCTTCATCGGCTGGATCCGCGAGGAAGAAGTCTTCGGTTCAGTCGACGAACTTGTGCGCAGGATGAAGGAGGACAGCCGCGTCGCGCGCGCCGCGCTGCTGCGGGCCGGGGATGCTTTTCCGCCAATTTAGCGGTGGAACTAATCCCCGCCCTCGGGCTGGCGCGCACGGTAATCGTGCACCCATTGCGCCGCCATGAGACCAAGCACGGCGATCGGCACGATGCGTTCCCAGCCGAGCGCGCGGCCGGCCTGCATGGCGATGCTGAGAAACTTCGGATCGAGCCACCACGACGGCGCCTGCGCCCGCGCAGCAAGTTCATTGATCGCGCGTTGCTTGGCGCGGCGGCGCGCCACGGCGCAAACGATGGCGCCGATCGCCGCGATCAGCACAAAGATGCCCGCCATCGCCAAGCCGGCGACCATATCGCCCCATTGCACCGCCAGCCAGTCGTAGGCAGCGATACAGAGGAAGACGAATGCCGTCAGCGATGCGACCATGATGACCGCGGCCGAAACGAAGAGGGCGGGGCTCACGCCGCTCCTCGCTTGGATCGCCAGCATGATGTCGCGCATCCAGCTCTTGAGCATGGGACCCTCGCGATGCGCTCGGCGCCGCGTTAGCGGTACAAAGTCCTCATCGGCGCCAGGTCGCTCCGAAGAGGAATGCCAGACCGGCAACAAGCGCGAGCGTGGTGTAGGGCCGCGTCTTGATCGAGTCGTCGATCGCGTCGACAAATTTGTCGGATACTTCGCGCACGGCGCCGGCCGCCTCGCGGCCTTTGTTCTCGGCATCGGAAACGGCGCCATCCATGCGGGCCTTTGCCCGACGCCATGCCGCGTTACCCGTGTTGGTGACGATGTTTGCGACCTGCTCCGCGAGGTGTGCGAACTCCTCGCGCAACGCCTTCAGGTCGCGCTCGATGTCGCCAGAGGATTCGAATGCCGCCTTGCTGGTTCCGCCTTCGCGCGCGTCTTTGCCCGTCGCCCCAGTGTTTTGTGAAGCCGTTGACGCGGTGTTCATGCCTATTCTCCGTGCATTGGATAAGCCCAACCCGACAATCATATAGGCAGCGAAAAGTTCCATTCAATCAGGGAGTTTAACGTCATCGGTGGGGAACAAATGGTTGAATACCGAGCCGACGCCCCGTTCAGCGTGTTGCTTGGTCCACACCGAAGAGTCTCCGATCGAAGGGTGCTTGGATGATTTCGGCGATGCTTGCCTTCGCGGTGTCTCTATGTGCCGGGTTCAGAAGCCAGTTCAATGCGAACGGCACGATCGCCGACGGCACGCGCAGCAGCGCGGTTCGATTCTCCCGCAGCCACAGATCACCCAAGTTCCGTGTCAGGCCCGGATGATCGCGCCATCCGGCCGCAAGCTCTTTCTCCAGGATAGATTGAATGGGGACGTTGTCGGGAAAGTCGACGGCCAGAAGTTGATAGGAATCGGGAAGGTCCACTGGATCGACCTCCAGATGGACAAGGACTTCCACAAGCGCTGAGGCCGGGTGATCCGTCAGGTAGACGATTCTGCTGCCACGCGTGTGCCAGCGCCCGGCTGCGAGCAATCCACCCTCGCCGGACAAATCGGCGTGCGTGGAAATGCGCCAGAGCCGCATTTTTTGGCCGATCAGGCGAAAATGCCGTGCTCGATACGGCGCAACATTTCCTCGACGACGCGGGCGCCGGTTTCGCTCGCGAGATACGCAAGCGGCGTTTCGCCTGCAAGGCCGCGCTTGGGCTTGCGCATCCAGCGGTGCGCCTTGGCGGGATCGCCGAACACCTGCTCGGCCAGCGTGGCAATGCGTTTGAGCCGCAGCGCCTTGTCGGTCTCCTCGACCGTGAGCAACTCATTGTCAGAGCGCCGACGGGCGAGGGTGCGCTTGGGCACAACGAGGTCCGATAGCTCTTTGTCAGAGTATCCATGGCGGGCAAGCTCATGGATGATGTCCGTCCGAGCACGAGCAGCCGGGGCGAGCGGCAATTCGTCGGTCGACTTGATCACCGCAATTTTCGCGAGCGGCTTATGCTCCATTGAAATGCCATTTGCCACAGTATCCCCACAATATGGCATTTACGTTCGGTGTCGTCCAGTCAGCTGAGGGGCGACGAAACTCTTTGCGCTGCGGGAAGCCCTTGTTAGAAGGCGCGTCATGAGCGACCCGCCGACGAAAGCGCGCGATTACAGCGAAACGCTGTTCCTGCCCAAGACCGATTTCCCGATGCGCGCCGGTCTGCCGCAGAAGGAGCCGGAGCTGCTGGCGCGCTGGCAGAGCCTCGACCTTTACGGCCGCCTGCGCGCGGCCGCGAAAGGCCGGCCGCGATTCATCGTCCACGACGGCCCACCCTATGCCAACGGCAACATCCATATCGGCCACGCGCTCAACAAGATCCTCAAGGACGTGGTGACGCGCAGCCAAGGGATGCTCGGCTTCGATTCGAATTACGTGCCGGGCTGGGACTGCCACGGCCTGCCGATCGAATGGAAGATCGAGGAGGAGTACCGCGCCAAGGGCCGCGACAAGGACAAGGTGCCGGTGATCGAGTTTCGCCGCGAGTGCCGCCAATTCGCCGAGCACTGGATCGAAGTGCAGCGCCAGGAGTTCGAGCGTCTCGGCGTTGTCGGCGACTGGGCGCATCCCTACACCACGATGGACTTTTTCGCCGAGGCGCAGATCGCGCGCGAGCTGATGAAGTTTTCCGCCAACGGCACGCTCTATCGCGGCTCCAAGCCGGTGATGTGGTCGGTGGTGGAGAAGACCGCGCTCGCCGAGGCCGAGGTCGAGTACGAGGATTATGTCTCGGATCAGGTGTGGGTGAAGTTTCCAGTTGCTCCATATTTCTTTGGCCAATTAACTGGAAAGTCTTGGGTTGCTCGCGAAGCAGTTCACTCCAAAAACGAAATTGCCGATCCGTATGGGCTTCTCGGAACAAGCGTTGTTATTTGGACAACGACTCCTTGGACGTTACCTGGAAATCGGGCGATTAGTTTTTCCCCAAAGATTAGCTACGGCGTCTTTGAGGTAACGGACGCGCCCAATGGCAATTGGGCGAAAAAGGGCGATAGGTTTATTTTGGCAGAAAAGCTTGCCATCGACGTAATGAGGCAAGCGAGAGTTTTGGCCTATCGGCAGATTAAGAAAGTATCGGCACACGACCTTTCGACGATTACGTGCTGGCATCCGCTACATCAACCCCCGGGACCTAACTGGACGGATAGCCTCGATCCTGAAACGCGGCACGGATTGCGCACGGGGCTCAACTACGAATTTCCTGTTCCACTTTTAGAAGGTGACCACGTCACTGACGATGTAGGCACGGGTTTTGTGCACACCGCGCCGGGCCACGGCCGTGAGGACTTCGACGTATGGATTGCACACAAATCAGAATTGGAGGCGCGTCGTATCGACTCAACTATTCCTTACACTGTCGACGAGAATGGCGCGTTTACGGCATGGGCCCCAGGCTTTACCGGCAAGCGCGTCATTACTGATAAAGGCGAGAAGGGCGATGCCAACGAGGCGGTGATCAAGGCTTTGATCGACGCCGGCATGCTGATCGCGCGCGGGCGGCTCAAGCATCAGTACCCGCATTCTTGGCGGTCGAAGAAGCCGGTGATTTTTCGAAATACGCCGCAATGGTTTATCGCGATGGATACTCCCATCACGCTGTTGAGCCGCAGTGGCACACACGGCTTGACGCTTCGGCAACTTGCGCAGGAGGCGATCAAGGCGACGCGCTGGGTGCCGGAGCAGGGCGAAAAGCGCATCACCGGCATGATCGAATCAAGGCCCGACTGGGTGATCTCGCGCCAGCGCGCCTGGGGCGTGCCGATCACGGTGTTGATCAAAGAAAAGCCGGACGGCTCGGTCGATATCCTCAACGATCCCGAGGTGAATGTCCGCATCGTCGAGGCGTTCGAAGAAGAGGGTGCGGATGCCTGGTACAAGCCCGGCGCGCGCGAGCGCTTCCTCGGTAAGCTCGCCAACCAAGGCTGGGAGAAGGTCGACGACATTCTCGACGTCTGGTTCGATTCCGGATCGACGCATGCGTTCGTGCTGGAGGACCCAAAACACTTCCCGGCGCTTGCCGGCATCCGGCGCAAGAACGACGGCGGAGACGAGGCGGTGATGTACCTCGAAGGCTCCGACCAGCACCGCGGCTGGTTTCAGTCCTCGCTGCTCGAGTCCTGCGGCACGCGCGGCATTGCGCCCTTCGACATCGTGCTCACCCATGGCTTCGTGCTCGACGAGCACGGCCGCAAAATGTCGAAGTCGTTCGGCAACGTCACCGCGCCGCAGGACGTGATCAAAAAAGCGGGCGCCGACATCCTGCGCATGTGGGTGTGCGCCGCCGACTATGCCGACGATTTGCGCATTGGGCCGGAAATCCTGAAAACCACCGTCGAGACCTACCGCAAGCTGCGCAACACGCTGCGCTGGATGCTGGGCAATCTCGCGCATTTGCACGGCGAGGAACGCGTGGGGTTCTCGGACTTGCCGGACCTCGAGCGGCTGATGCTGCATCGGCTCGCCGAGCTCGATGCGCTCATTCGCGCCGCTTACGCCGATTTCGACTGCAAGCGCATCTTCGCCGCGCTCAATGCGTTCATGACGGTCGACCTCTCGGCGTTCTATTTCGATATCCGCAAGGACGCGCTCTATTGCGATCCCTATTCGTCGATCAAGCGCCGGGCCTGCCTCACCGTGCTCGACCACCTGTTCCGCTGCACGGTGACGTGGCTGGCACCCATGCTCTGCTTCACCGCCGAGGAGGCGTGGCTCGCCCGCGATCCCGCCGCAGTGTCCGTGCACGTTGAATCCTTTCCTTCCGTGCCGTCATCCTGGCGCGACGACGCCCTGGCCGAGAAATGGCGGGCGCTGCGCAGCCTGCGCCGCGTCGTCACCGGCGCACTCGAAGTCGAGCGGGCGGCCAAGCGCATCGGCTCTTCGCTCGAAGCGGCGCCGATCGTCTATGTCGCGGATCCCGAGCTTTTCGGCATCGCGGTCGAAGTCGATCTTGCCGAATTGTGCATCACCTCGGCCGCTAGCCTGGTCGAAGGAGAGGGGCCGGCTTCGGCATTCCGGCTCGACGACGTGCCTGCGGTCGCCGTCGAGCCGCGCCGCGCCGAAGGGCGCAAATGCGCCCGCTCGTGGAAGATTTCACCTGCCGTTGGTCTCGATCCGCAATATCCCGACGTGACGCCGCGCGACGCCCAGGCGTTGCGCGAATGGGACGTCATGCGCAAGGCGGCGGAGTAGGGGGCGCCGTGGCGGATGCGGCGCAAACAAAGGCGGACCGCTCCTACGCCTGGGGGCCGCTGAGCGCGCTTGGCCTTGCGGTCGCCGTGGTGACCGGAATTATCGATCAAGCGTCAAAGCTTTGGCTTTTGTACGTGTTCGATCTCGCCGGCCGCGCCCGGGTGGCCGTCACATCATTTATCAATCTCGTTGTCACCTGGAACACCGGCATCAGTTATGGCCTGCTTCAGCAAAAAGGACTCTTCGGCATTTGGGCGCTGTTCGCGTTCAAAGCGGCGGCGATCGTGTTCCTCTGGATCTGGCTGGCGCGAGCGTCCTCGCGGCTGACCGCGGGGGCGCTCGGGCTTATCATCGGCGGGGCGCTCGGCAACGCTGTCGACCGGCTGCACTGGCCGGGGGTCATGGATTTTGTGTTTTTTCACATCGAAACCGCCAGTTGGAGCTTCCGCTGGTATGTCTTCAACCTCGCCGACATGGCCATTGTTGCAGGGGTGGTGGGCCTGCTTTACGATTCGCTTTGGGCCGGGGCGCCGCAAAAGCGCCCTGATCGCGGATAAAAGGACTGGTTCCTGGAAAGTGCCGTACCGGCACTTCGGGTGAGGGCATGCCGCAGGATCGAAGTTGCGGCCGCAAGGTCGGTCACAGGGCGCAAATGCGTGCAACACCTTTGCGCGCAGTGCTTTTGCGCGCCGCTTTGGGCGCCGCTTTGGTCGGCCTTGTCGTGGGCCTCGACACGTCCACGGCGCGGGCCGGCGACGACGACACCAACGAGTCCGCCTGGAACAAGTTCATGCAAACGCTCGGCCTGAAGAAGCCGTCCGACCCGGACTCGGACATCAAGTACACCGAGCGCTCGCCGCTCGTCGTGCCGCCTAGCCGCGACCTGCCTCCGCCGGCGCCGGCGGCGGCGATGCCCGCCCCGGAGTGGCCGAAGGCGCCAGCCAAAGAGGTTAAGCACGCCAAAGCCAAAGGGGAGATTGTTCCCGCGACCGCTGTGCAGACTCCGAACCCGCCCGTTGTAAAGAAGCCCTGGTACAATCCAGCCGGTTGGTTCAACAAAGAAGAATACGCTACCTTTGCGGGCGAACCGGCGCGCCATGATCTGACCGACCCGCCCGCCGGGTATAGGATTCCGTCGCCGGAACAGCCCTATGGCATCAGCCCGGAAAACAAGACGGGCAAAGCGGCAACGACTGCAAGCGACCTCCATATGCCCCCGGCGACGCAATCGGGCAGTCAGACCGGGAAATAGCCGAGAGCGGGGGTGGATTGCTTCGGCACTACGCGCCTTCCGGCGCTCCGTGCTTCGCAATGACGGCAAGCGGGGGCGTTTCTTCGATCCAGTTTGCGGAGGCTGCATTCGTGTCGAAAATTCTGCTGCTCGTCCTCGCGCTTGTCGGCGCCTCCGCGGTCGCCGCGCGCGCCGCGACCGAGTCCAAGGTTACTCACTTCACCCTGGGGAACGGTCTTGAAGTCGTGGTGGTGCCGGATCATCGCGCGCCGGTCGTCACTCAGATGATCTGGTACAAGGTCGGCGCCGCCGACGAGACCCCCGGCAAATCCGGCCTCGCGCACTTTCTCGAACATCTGATGTTCAAGGGCACCGCGCAGAATCCCGGCAACCGGTTTTCCCAGGAAGTCGCCGCCATCGGCGGGCAGGAGAATGCCTTCACTGCGAGCGACTTTACCGGGTTCTTCCAGCGCGTCCCGCGCGAGCGCCTCAAGGAGATGATGGCATTCGAGGCCGATCGCATCACCGGCCTCGTGCTCACCGACGAGGTCGTGCGTCCCGAGCTCAACGTGGTGCTCGAAGAGCAGAACATGCGGGTCGCCAACGATCCGAACAGCCGATTGGCCGAGCAGATGGACGCCGCGCTCTATCTCAACCATCCCTATCACCGGCCGGTGATCGGCTGGCGGCCCGAGATCGAAGCGCTTAACCGCGACGACGCGTTGGCGTTCTACCGTCGCTTCTATACGCCGAACAATGCCATCGTGGTCGTCGCCGGCGATGTGACCGCCGAGGAAGTCAAGGCCGACGCCGAGGAGACCTACGGCAAGGTAGCGCCTCGCGCCGAGATCGGACCGCGCCTGCGGCCCAAGGAGCCGGTGCAGGAGGCTCTGCGCAGCGTTACGCTCGCCGACGCCAGAGTCGAACAGCCGAGCCTCAGCCGCTACTATCTCGTGCGCTCGCGGACAACGGCCAAGCCCGGTGAGAGCGAGGCGCTGGAAGTGTTGGCCCATGTGCTCGGCAGTGGCGCCAACAGCCGTCTCTACCGGAGGCTTGTCGTCGAGCAGGGCATCGCGCTCAATGCCGGCGCCTATTATTCGGGTACGGCGCTCGATTACGGTAAGTTCGGCGTCTATGGCTCGCCGAAGCCGGGAAAGACCCTGCACGAGTTCGAGGCAGCGATCGACGCCGTCCTTGCCGACGTCAGCGAACACGGCATCACCGCCGACGAGCTCGATCTCGCCAAGAGCCGGCTGATTGCGGACACCATCTATGCGCAGGACAATCAGGCGACACTGGCGCACTGGTATGGCGCCGCGCTCGCGACCGGCCAGACCGTCGACATGGTCCGCGACTGGCCCGAGGGCATTCGCGCGGTGACTGCCGACGCGGTGCGTGAGGCCGCGCGGACCTGGCTCAACCGCCGAGCGTCGGTGACCGGCTATCTCGTCAACAGCTTTCAATCCGAGGAGAAGCACTCGTGAATGCGATGGCGCCGGCCTGTTCCCGCCCCCTCCCTATCTTCCCCCGCAAGCGGGGGAGGGTAGGGTGGGGGCGCCGCGTTGCCGTCGCGATCGTGGCGCTTGTTATTTTCGCCGCGCCGGCGCTCGCCACGACGATCGAGCGCGTGGTGAGCCCGCTCGGCATCGAAGCCTGGCTCGTGCATGAGCCGGCGGTTCCGCTCATCGCCGTCGATTTTGCTTTCGTCGGCGGCGCCGTCCAGGATCTGGCCGGCAAGGCGGGCACCGCGAACCTCGTCGCTTCTCTCCTCGACGAAGGCGCGGGCGATCTCGACTCGAAGACGTTTCATGATCGCCTCGAGCGCAAGGCCATCGAGTTGAGCTTTGCGGCCGACCGCGACACCCTCCGCGGCTCGCTGCGCACGCTGACCGAGAACCGCGACGAGGCGTTCGGCGATCTGCGGCTTGCGCTCACCGCGCCGCGCTTCGATCCGCCCGATGTCGAGATCATCCGCGCGCAGATCCTGTCCATGCTGCGGCGTGCCACGACCAGCCCGACCGATATCGCGTCACTGCGCTGGTGGGAGACCGCGTTCGCCGGCCATCCCTATGGTCGCCCGGTGAACGGCACGCTGGAATCGGTTCCCAATATCACCGTCGACGATCTCAAATTCTATACGCGGCGGGTGCTGGCGCGCGCAAACCTGAAAGTCGCCGTCGTCGGCGACATCGACGCCGAGACGGTGAAGTCGATGCTCGACCGCGTGTTCGGCGCGCTTCCCGCGCGGCCCGAGCTTACCCCGGTCGCAACCGTGTCGCCGCAGGGGCTTGGACGGCGCATCGTGATCAAGCTCGATGTGCCCCAGGCGGTGGTCGCGTTCGGCGGCCCCGGTATCGCGCGCAAAGATCCGGATTTCATCGCCGCCTATATCGTCAACCACATACTCGGCGGCGGCGCGTTTTCCTCGCGGCTGTACGAGGAAGTGCGCGAGAAGCGCGGCCTGGCCTATTCGGTCTCCGACAGCCTGGTCTGGCTCAATCACACCGCTCTGTTCCTCGGCAGCACCGCCACGCGCGCCGACCGCACGGCGGAGACCCTCGATCTGATCGAAAAGGAAATCCACGGCATGGCCGAAAGCGGCCCGACGGCGGAGGAACTCGCCAAGGCCAAGGCCTATCTCAACGGCTCGTTCGCGCTCAATCTCGACACGTCGAGCAAGATCGCCGGGTTCCTGGTGCAGTTGCAGCTCGACGACATCGGCATCGATTATTTTTCGCGGCGGCCGGAGCTGATCAACGCCGTAACGCTCGACGACGCGCGGCGCGTGGCCAAGCGCCTGCTCGACGACGGGCTCCTTGTCACCGTGGCCGGCCGGCCGGAGGGGCTCGTTTCGACCAGCGCCGATTGATAACGTGCGAATGCAACGGGGCCATCAGGCGCGCCAAAGGCGCGCCCGATGCTGAAACGTCACTTTCACCCAATTCCGAAACCTGGGGGGCCAATGTGTGGCGAAAGGGCAACATGCTCCTAATATCGACTTATCAACACGGACGGAAGGTTAATTTTTGGTTAGGATGCAAAATCGACGACTCGTGGGGTGGGCGTATCGAAATTTTAATTCAGTGGCGACTGGGGGCTAAATGTGCTGCCATTTGTGGCGCCTCGCCTTTGCGCACGTCGCGTGTGGGCGTTGGCCGAAGTCTAAGTTCTTGTCCGCGGGCGTATTCGCCCTTGGTGTTTCGGCGGTCCTGGCGCTGAGCCCGCCGGCAATTGCGCAGATTGTAACGACCCCCTCAGCCTCACCCTGCTTTGACGATTTAACTCTGGCGCAATTTGCCTGTGGGTTCAGTTCCAACGCCTCCTCGACCGGAGGATCGACTGCGGTCGGCAACTCTGCATTGGCAACGGCCACCAGTGCGTCGGCGTTCGGCCAGGGAGCGCAGGCATTAGGATCTTTCTCAAGTGCCTTCGGACAGGGGTCTTTGGCGTTTGGAGCGTCCGATACCGCGGTGGGGCAGGCGGCGCGGGCTGGCGCCTCCTCCTCGATAACTTTCGCCACTGCGGTCGGCCAGGGCGCCCAGGCTAACGGCAACGGCTCGGTCGCTTTCGGCTCCGGCCCATCGGGCACGACTGCTTCCGGGAACAATGCGATCGCCATCGGCAACGGCGCCGCCGCGAGCGGCAGCGGTTCGATTGCTCTAGGCTTCAGCCCAACGGGTTTAACTCCTGCGTCGGGGACCAACGCCATCGCCATCGGCAGCGGCGCCTCCGCGACCTTCGACAATTCGGTCGCAATCGGCGCCAATGTCCAGACATACGGAGTCGGGCAATTCATCTTCGGCGGTTCGACGAACACCTATACGCTACCTGGCGTTCTATCGGCCGCGAGCACGGCAGGGCAGGGCGGCGCGCTAAGCGTGGTCACAAGCGACGCGAATGGGAATCTCGCGACCGTCCTGCTCAGCAGCATCAGCGGCGGCGGTGGCGGCGGCGGCGGCACGCCCTGCTCGCAACCGGCAACCGGGTCGTTTCAATGCGGCACCGGCGCCTCGGCGAGCGGCAATAAGTCGACGGCGGTGGGTCAGGGCGCCCAAGCAACGTCCGATTCGCAAGTCGCCTTCGGCAATGGCGCGATTGCCGGCGGCACCAACGCGACGGCCATCGGTCAAGGCGCAAACACGAACGGGGCATCGACCGTAGCGGTGGGCCAGAAAAGCTCTGCGACTGGCCTCCAATCGACTGCAGTGGGCGCCCAAGCGGGCGCAGCGGGCGATTATTCTGCCGCGTTTGGCCAAGGGGCGCACGCGAACGGTACTAATTCTATCGCTATCGGCGCGGGCACAACGGTCAGCGACGCAAACTCCGTCGCGATTGGCCCCGGCGCGCGCGTATCTGTACTCAGCAGCGAGCTGTTCGGCCGTGGCGGCAACGTGGCTATTGGGCAGCAAGCTTCTACTGCGGGTCTTAACAACGTCGTGATCGGGACTAATGCTACCACCAACTATTTTCTCGCCGGCAATGAGGGGATTGCAATCGGCGATTCGGCGATTGGAGCCGGGAACAATGCGATCGCGATCGGACAAAATACACTTGCTGCTGACACGGGCATTGCTCTCGGATTGAAGGCGAACTCGATCGCGGGCGTAGCGATTGGTAACCTTGCTTCTAGCGTCAACGGCATAGCAATCGGCCAGGGGGCAAATACCCCGCTTCCGGCCAGCTGCGGAGGCGGTGCGGAAACTTGTATGACGTCAATTGCTATTGGGGACAACGCGTCGACGAAGGAACCCGTAGACCCAACAACTGGACTGACATTTGGCGCCGCAGGGGCAGTGGCACTAGGCTATAACGCAAACGCAACTGCCGATGGTGCAACGGCGCTCGGCGCAAATTCGATTGCCAACGACCCTGGCACGGCAGTGGGATTTTCCGCCGCGGCGACCGGGACCAATGGCTCCGCCTTCGGCGCCAACGCAACAGCGAGCGGAACCAACTCCACCGCCATTGGCCAAGGCGCGGTCGCGAGCGGCACCAGCTCGACCGCGCTCGGTCAGGGATCTCTTGCGAGCGCAGCGGGCGCGACCGCGCTCGGCGCCAGCGCGCGGGCGACGTACAGCAATTCGGTCGCTCTCGGCGCCGGCGCGGTGACCACCGCACCGAACCAGGTGGTGATCGGCGGACCGGGCACGACGGTCGCTTTACCGTCGATTGTCGGCGGTCGCGCCGCGCAATCGGGGCCGACCTACTTCGTCACCTCGGACACCGGCGGCAACCTTGCGACCTCGAGCTTTAGCACCAACGACATCCTCAACAACGAGAACAGGCTGCGCGATGGCGTAGCCCTCGCGCTCGCTGCCGGGGGAACGCCGGCGCTGCAGCCCGGCCGCAAACTCGCCGTATCGATGGACTTCGGCGCCTTTGACGGTGCCGGGGCCATGGCCTTGGGTGCGACCGGCCTGGTTTACGACGGCAAACAGTACTCGGTCGTGGTCAACGGCTCCGTCGGCATGGGTTTCAACACCGGCGTCTTCGGCGCGCGCGGCGGTGCGTCCCTTCAATGGTAGGCTTCGCCAAACGGCGCGTCATCCTCGCGTCGGCGATGATCGTTTCTGCGGCGGTGGCCGCTGCGGGCGTGATCTGGGCGCCCGATTTTTTGCGCGCGCGACGCCTGGATTCGGCGGCCGTTGCGCAACCTGTCGTGCCGCCGTCACCATCGCCCCCGGTTGCGCAGCCTGATCCGGCAGGAGCCGCTATGCCGCAACAGCAGGTCGCCCAGGCACCGCCGGCGCAAGCGCCGCCACTGCAAGGACCAGTCCAGGCACCCGCCCAGGTGCCAATTCAACCGCAAAACCAATTGCCGCCTCAGCTATCGCCAGCGCCGCCTGCGCCGCCTCCCGCCGCCTCGGCCTCGACGGCGAAGCAATCCGACGCGGAAGTGGTGTTTACCCTGATCCGCACTACGCTGGTCGCGCTCTATCAGGCCGACGTGACCGGCAATTACACGGTGCTGCGCGATCTTGGTTCGCCGGCCTTTCGCGAAAAGAACTCGGCTGCGGATCTGGCGCGGATTTTCGCGCCGGTGCGCGATGCCAAGATCGATCTTGGAGCGGCGGTCGTGCTCGATCCGCATGTGTCGCGTGCAGCGCTCAACGACCAGAAGATGCTTGATGTCGCGGGCACGCTCGAGACAAAGCCGGTCCCGGTCAATTTCGAGCTGCTGTTCCAGCCGATCGACGGCGTCTGGCGCATCAATGGCCTCGCCGTGCTGCCGGTCCAGTCGACGGCAGCCGCGCCAACGCCGGTTCCGGCCAAGCCACCGGCAAAGAAGCCGGCACCGAAGCCCCAGCAATAGCTGGTTCCTTGGCGGCGCGGCGACGGCTAGTACCCACTTTCATAGAAACGCGATTCGCGCGGGCAGTGAATTCGAGAGTCGGATGAGACACTTGTTCGCATCGTTGCCTGCGCGGATTGGTGATTCCGGGTACTAGTGTGCGTCCGCCATGATCCGCGTCACCGCCCAGATCAGCATCGACGAGCGCGAGATCGAGGAAAGCTTCGTGCGCGCTTCGGGGCCGGGCGGGCAGAACGTCAACAAGCTTGCGACCGCGGTTCAGCTTCGCTTCGACGTACGCGGATCGCCGTCATTGCCGGCCGAGGTGCGGGCGCGGCTCGAGCGGCTCGCCGGCGCGCGGCTCACCGGCGAAGGCGTTCTGGTCATCATCGCGCAACGCCACCGCACCCAGGCGCGCAATCGCGAGGACGCCCTCGACCGCCTCATCGAGCTCATTCGCCGCGCGGCGATTGCGCCGCGGCCGCGGCGACCGACCAGGCCCACCAAGGCATCGCGCGAGCGCCGCATCGAAGGCAAGAAGCGCCGCTCCGGCATCAAGCGGCTGCGCCGCGCAAGGCTGCCGCTGGATTGAAATATTCGTGGAGACGGTTGAGCGGTAGCGAAACGCCGCAATGGACTTTTCGGACCGACAATGGGTTTCGCTGCGCTCAATCCACCCTACATCTACCTGGGGGTCCCGGATTTGGCTGATGCTCAATCCGGCCCAGGCTCGTTGCCGCTCAATTCAGGCTACGCCAACCGACAGCCGAGGAGAGGTTCATGAACGAGGCGACTTCGACGGAAAGCCTGGGAAAAGGCGCCAAGCGCGTGCTTCCTTTCGAGGGCGTGGTGCTCGTCCTCCAGGGCGGCGGCGCATTGGGGGCGTATCAAGCCGGTGTTTTCCAGGCGATCCATGAGGCGCATATCGAAGTAACTTGGCTTTGCGGAACCTCGATCGGCGCCATCAATGCCGCTCTGATCACCGGCAACCCGCCGGAACAGCGGGTCGCCAGGCTGCGCGAATTCTGGGAGGCGGTGACCAAGCCGCCGCTCCGATTTCCAAATGTGCCGTGGTTTTCGAATGTGCCGTGGAACGGCAATGAGCAAGCCCGTCACTGGAACAACAGGATGAGCGCTTTTGCCACGATGTTCCAGGGAGCTCCGGACTTCTTTTCGCCGCGTCCCTTTCCGCCGGTGAACTCGGCAGCCGAAAGTCCCGATCTCGTCAGCTATTATGATACCTCTCCCTTGCAGAAGACTCTCGCGCGATTGATGAATTTCGATTTGATCAATCGCCAACCGAAGCGGTTCACCGTGCTTGCCACCAATGTTCGCACCGGCGAACCGGTTTATTTCGACAATATCAAGCAAACAATCACGGCCGCGCATGTCATGGCGAGCGC
>Ga0187864_10002308_pt1 | contig 16723 bp, 13 predicted proteins | sample June2016WEW_11_4_FD_132985 | JGI IMG/M metagenome (GOLD analysis project Ga0187864, IMG submission 132985) | Peatland microbial communities from SPRUCE experiment site at the Marcell Experimental Forest, Minnesota, USA - June2016WEW_11_40 | ecosystem: Environmental > Terrestrial > Soil >...
GCCTCCATGGCATTGCTCCTGTAGGACGGTAAGTGCTTCGCAACACGCACCGTACCTTAACGAGCAATGCCTAATTATTTGGGTTGCGGGCGAAGCCCGCGCCAGGCACTCTGCGGTTCAATTAGACTTTGAATCTAAGGAGCTTGCGCGATTGATGAAAAATGCTGCCGGATTACCGGGGAGAGGGGATAAGCAAGTCAACCTGCGACTGCGCCGGCCGAGCACCCCTCACGCCGCCGCGTGTTCGCTGATCCGCCCCTGCGCGTCGATCTGATCGAACTTCACCGAAACCCGCTTGCTCACCCCTTGCTCCTGCATTGTCACGCCGTACATCAGGTCCGCGATCTGCATCGTCCGCTTGCTGTGGGTGATGATGATGAACTGGCTCTGCTCGAGGAATTCCTGCACGATCATGTTGAACCGCTGATTGTTCGCCTCATCCAGGGCCGCGTCCACTTCGTCCAGGATGCAGAACGGAGTGGGCTTGGATTTGAATATGCTCATCAGTAGCGCCACGCACGCCATCGTCTTTTCGCCGCCGGAGAGCTGGCTGATGCTCACCGGCTGCTTGCCCGGCGGCCGAGCGATGATCTCGATCCCGGCATCCAGAATGTCCACCTTGATCTTCCGCGGCGGAATCGGCTGGCCGGAATCGTCAAGCTGCACCGGCGCATTTTTCGGCGGATCGAGTTCGGTCTCCAGATAAATGTCGGCCCTCCCGCCGCCGAATAGCTTGCGGAACATCCCCTGGAAATGCTCGCGCACGGCGTTGAACGTCTGCTCGAAGCGAACGCCGCTCTCCACATTGATCTCGTTGATGAGCTGCTCGAGCTGCGCCTTCGACGAAGTGAGGTCGGACACCTGTGTCGCCAGGAAATCCCGCCGCTTCTCCAATTCATCCTGCTCGCCGATGGACTCGACGTTCACATTCCCCATCCGCTCGATTTTCTCGCGAAGCTGGACAATTTCCTCCGCGACCGCTTCCCAATCCACCTCACCCGGATCGTATCGCTTGCCGTCGGCGGTCAATTGGGCGTAACGGGCCGGCAAATCGAGGCGCGATTCTTCAAGCGTTCGCTGCACCAGGGCCTCGATGCGCACGCGCACCTCGCCGGATTTCAGCTCCAGATCGTGCAGCTCGCGCTCGATCTCCTCGCGTCGCTCGCGCGACTGTTGGACCTTGGCCGACAGCTCGCTCAGGAGCTTGGCCGCCTCGGCGATTTGCTCGGCGAGGCCCGCCGATTTCTTTTCATCCGCCGCCACGCTGCCGATGAGCGTTTCCTCCTCGTGGGCGGCCGCCTGCCGCTCGCGCTGCACTTCGGCCCGGCGCGTCGTTGCCGCTGATGCCGCCCGCGCCACCCGCTCGATTTGCTGTCCCAATTCAGCCTGCGCGGCGGTTTGCCGCTGCACCGCCTGCTCCCGCGCCAGCTGCTGCTCCTGAACCTGCCCCAGGCGCACGCGCAGGCCGGTCAACTGCTCGCCAAACTCGCGAACCTGCGCGGCGATTCTCGTTTGCTCCCCGGTGAGCGCCTCCACCGCCGCGATCGCCGTCGCCTGCTCCGCCTCCATTTGCCCTTGTTGTTCCGCCAGCGAATCTCGTTCTGATTCCAATCGGTGCATCTGCCCCGCCAGCGCCGCCAATTCGCGATCCAGCACCGATTCCTCTCGCCGCAGCGCGTTCTGCCGATCCGCGTTCTGGGCGGCAGCGCTGTTCAGCTCCACCTTCACGGTGTTCGACTGATAGACGGCGTTCCGCAGCGACGCAATATCCTCCTCCAGCGACCGGGCTTGCGTGCTTCCCTCGGCAAGCTCGCGCCCAAGCCGCTCGATGCGCTGGTCCACCTCCGCGATCTGCTGGCCGATCACTTCAAGTTCCGACCGGCGCGACAGCAAGCCCATCGCCGCCGTCAGCGGCCCGGCGCGCAGCACTCCATCCGCTTCCAGAACCTCCCCGGCCGTCGTCACGTACCGATAGCCCCGTGGACCATTCGCCAGCAGATCCCGCGCGTTCAATAGATCATCCACCACGACGGTTCGCCCCAGCAGATGCCTGGCAATGACCGCGTCGGACGGGTCGAATCGAACCAGATCGATCGCCAGGCGGATTCGCTGCCGATGCGCATTCCAATCGTACGCTTCATCCGGCGCCGTTAACCGGTCGGCGCACAGGATATTCACGCGGCCTTCCAAATCATCCAATGCCTCGCTCGCCGCAAGCGCCGCCGCCGAGTCATGCGTCACCAAAAACTGGTCCTTCCCATCCAGCGCCGCTTCGATGATGTGTGCATGCTCGACATCTACGCGCAGCACATCCGCCACCAGCCCGCGAATGAACGGGAAATTCGTTTCGCGCTGCCGAAGGACCGATTGCACGCCTTCGCTGACGCCTTCGCGATTCGCCTCCAGGTCCGCCAGCAATTTCTGCCGCGAAATAAGTCCCGAGCGATGCTCCTTCGCCGAACCCAGCCGCTCCCCGATCTCCGAGATCTGCTTGCCCAGCGCCGCCGCCGCGGCGCGCTGGCGTTCCATTTCCGCCTGCTGCTCGGCGATCCTGGCGGTGACCTCCTCCAATTTTCCAGCCAGTTCCGCCCGGGCCGATTCCAGCGTTTGCAGTTCCCGCTCGAGCTGCATGCGCCGCTTGTCCAGCCGGTCCTGCTGGGAGGCGACGTTTTTTCGCTCGATGTCGATTGCCCCCAGCCGGCTCCCGACCGCCGCCAGCTTCCTCATCAAATCCAGGATCGCGGATTTCCGCTTCTCGATCTCCGCGCCGACTGAGTTCAGTTGCAGTTGCCCCTCGGCAAACGCCTTTTGCCGCTGCTCGATCGACTGCCGCTGCGCCTCCAGCTCCGCCGTCAGGGCCGCCAGCGCCTGCCGGTCCACGCACAGCCCTTGTCGCACCTCCTGCAATTTCGCCTCGATTTGCGACTTGTCCTGCTCGAACCCCGTGAGTTGCTCGGCAAGTTGCTGAAGTTGCTGAGCGGCATAGTGCTGCCGCTGCTTTGCCGACTGAATCTGCGATCGCGCCTGAACCAGCTCAACCTCCATTCGCTGCCGGCTTTGCGTGAGCGATTCAAATAATTCCTTCTTCGCGGCCGCCGCGTTTTGCGCCGCGGCCAGATCGCCCGTCACATCATCCAAACGGAAGCGCGCCTCCTCCAGCGACGCTTCCAATTCCTTTTGCGCCTGAGAGTGCGTGTGATATTCCTGGAGGCTGTGGCCCGAGCGCAATTCGGCCAGCTTCGTCGAATATTCCTGGAACGTGCGAGCTTTTGTCGCCTGGATTTTGACGCTCCGGAGGCGCCTGTCCACTTCCTCGACGATATCGTTGACGCGCAGGAGGTTCTGATCCACTTTTTCGAGCTTGCGCTGGGATTCCTTTTTTCGCGCCTTGAACTTGGAAATTCCCGCCGCCTCCTCGAAGATCAACCGCCGTTCCTCAGGGTTCGCATCCAGCATCGCCACGACGCGACCCTGCTCGATGACGCTGTAGGCGTCCACGCCGATGCCCGTGTCCAGGAACAGTTCCCGAACGTCCTTAAGCCGCGCCGTCGTGTTGTTGATCTGGTATTCGCTGGTCCCGTCTCGAAACAGGCGACGGCCGACGGAAATCTCATCGGCATCGAGGTTGATCGCCCGCTTTCCATCCGGCCCTCGCGGGTTCTCGAAGACGAGCGTCACTTCGGCCATCCCCGACGGCTTGCGAGCGGCCGATCCGTTGAACAGCACGTCCATCATCGCATCGCCGCGCAGGCTTTTGGCGGATTGTTCGCCGAGGACCCATTTGAATCCGTCCACGACGTTGGATTTCCCGCAGCCGTTGGGACCGACGATGCCGGTGATCGGCGTGTCGAATACGAATTCGGTGCGATCGGCGAAGCTCTTGAACCCGTGCAGGATCAGTTTTTTCAGACGCATGGCGTGCGATCCTCCATGATCGAAGCGGCGGCCAAATCCCTGGCCCGGATTCCATTCCAGCCCCACGGCGACGCGGTGGGCTTTTGAAATCCTTTGGTAAACTTACCCGATCCAATTCCGATTTTCCAATTCATCTACTCCCCCGCCCTTGCCGACGGGCCGCGGCCCGTCACCACGCCGCTGTCACCCTGCGGCCGGCCTTCGGTGTTCTCTTTCGGAATGCTGGTCCAGTCGTCGGCCTCCAGCGTCGGACGCTCGAGTTGAAAAATGCCTTCCACCCTGGAGTTGTCGGCCAGATTCACGCCGTATACTTCGTGCGAGGCCACCAACTGCTGCGCGACCGCGACGACGTCGGCGAAGCTCAAATTAAACCGCTGGTCATCGCTGGGGCCTTCCCCGCCCAGCCGCGCCAGGATTTCCGGCAAATCATTGTGCGTATCCACCTTCACCGGATCGGGAGAAAGGGGATCGCGGTAGAACATCGTCAATAGCCTCGTTCCGTCGCTGGATGAAATGCTCAATCGCATATCCATCGCGGTAAACGTCAGAGGAGTGCGCAGCCCAAGTTGATGCCCGATGATCGCGATCCGCGGCACGCCGGTGCTGGTCGCATAAACCATCGGCGGCCCCTCGCTGGGTACGATATCCAGCAGGAAGCGATGGGCGATGTTGTACGTCACGATCCCGTAATGGTGGCGCATCTCCCCGTCGGCGTTCTCGTCGCGCCCTTCCGCTTGCATGTCGGGGCTGCCGACCAGCAGCCGATAGGCCTCGACCCGCACGTCGGCGCGGTCCGAATCCAGAAGCTGCGCGATCATGTGATCGATCTCCGGTGAATCCGGCAATTCACCAAGGACCCGAACGGCCTGGAGTTGATTGTGCTGGGCCGGGTCCAGTGCCATTTGCGTCAGCGCCCTGCGGGCGGGGGCATCGCCCAAAAACGCCGCCGCCCGGGCCGCCGCGAACGCCACGTCTGGATTCGGATCGGAAATGAGCGGCTCGAAACTGGGCAGCGCTTCGGGCCCCATCGCCTCCCAACAAAGCGAAATGTCCGCCAGCGGGGCGCCGGGCTCCTGCGCCTTCTGCACAAGCTGACGCAATCGGGCCGCCAAAAACTCCGGCGACTGATTCAAATAGAGGTGCGACACCACCCCGAGAAAATGCTTCCAATCCCCCTTGTATTGCGGGGGAACAAACACGAGGACCAGCCCCTCGTTCTCGGCCTTGGCGACCAGATCGCTTTTGTCGCCGTGCACCATCCCCAGTTGCGTCGGCGCCTGCCAGCGCTGTGAAATGACCTGCTCGATCAACCGGGCGGTGCTGACCTGGGGGCGGCGAATCTGCAGATTGATCGGCCGATCGAATCGCACCACGCCGCCGTTCAAAACCGTTCCCACCCGCAAAGCCGCCGGAGTTCCGGGCTGCGTGGTTGCCCCTTCGCTCAGGGCGTACGCCGGGTTCACGAAAATCGGCCCGCCCGGCACATACGCCTGCAAGCGCGACTCGATTCCCTGCGGCTCCATCCGTCCGATGTCGCTCAGGTCACATTGGTACAGATCGCCGTGCGCCAGGCTCTTGGTGCTGTTGCGGGGCAGCGCCCGCACGATCACATCGAAGCTCTGTCCGGCCCGCGCGCCCACGGGCAACCGGCCTTCCACTTCCACGATCGCAACCCGCTTGTCTCGCAGCATCTGTTCCGGAGAGACGTTCTGATACGTCCCCATCACATAGCTGTCGAAGCCGCGCAGCAGCATCTGCTTGATGATGTAGTCGCGCACCGCGCTGGGGGCGTTGCTGTCGCCCGTGTCGTGTAGGTTCACCGCCAGGCTGTAGCCGTAAACCGGCATTTCTTCCAGGGCGGAAAACCGCACGCGCTCGAAGAGCGTCCCCTGCATGAAATCGGGCACCTGCTGCAACGGCAATGTGGGCCAAAGCGGTTCCTTCGGCGGTGGAGGCGCGCTCTTGCTGGCGCAGCTTGCCAAGCCCAATAGGACCGCTCCCAGCGCGGCGCATGCGATCCCGCGCCCTCCGCCGAAGATCGCGCACCCTATCCATCGCCGCATAAAAGGCCTCCAGTAATTATCGGACCGGCCAATGGTTTGTCATGAGTTACTGTCACTGTCGAACAACCAATGACGCTGCTTACGCCTGGGAGGGAACCGCCGGCGAATGCTGGGGCGTCTTCCTGCCCCGGCCGGGACGGCCTTTGGCCGCGACACTCTTGGCCGGGGAGGCGCTTCCATTTTCGCCATCGGCCAGCGGAGGCGCGGACGCATCCACGAACAGCCGGCCCTGGCTTGGATCTTCATATCGCCGCGAATCGATCACCGCCTTGGCCTCGTCCACCAACTCTTCCAGCGTCTTAAACTGCTTGTAAACGCTGGCAAAACGAACATACGCCACCTGATCGATGCGGCGCAATCGCTCGGTCACCAATCGCCCGATGGTCTCCGAGGGGACTTCCCGGTCGTAGGTCTTGAACACTTCTTCTTCCACCTCGTCAACGAGGCGTTGCAACTCGGCGTCGGGCACGGGCCTCTTAAAACACGCCCGCTCCAGTCCGCTGAAGATTCTCTTTTGGTCCCAGGGAACCCGCCGGCCGTCCTTCTTCACCACGTTCAGACGGATGTTTTGTTCGATCTTTTCGTAGGTCGTAAATCGCTTACGGCATTTGAGGCATTGCCTTCGTCTGCGGATCGCCTTTCCACTCTCGCAGGTCCGTGAATCAATGACCTTCAGGCTATCCTTCTCGGCCTCGCAAAATGGGCAGCGCATGAACCACCAAATTTACCAGAATCTCCACCAAAGCACAAAATTGAATTTAGTCGCTGATAGGTAATTCCGTCCGGATCGCCCTCGGTTTGCGAATCCCGCGGAAGGCACCTTGGCGAGGCGACCTGGGCGGCATAAACTGCCTCGTAAAGCGGCTCTTTTGAAGGCAATTGACATGACTACGACCGAAACACCCCCTGGCGCCATTAACTTCGACGATTTTGCCAAGCTTGATTTGCGCGTTGCGACCGTGCTGGATTGCAAGCCTCACCCCAACGCCGACAAGCTGCTCGTCCTCCAGATCGACCTCGGCACGGAACGCAGGCAGATTTGTGCCGGGCTTCGCCAGCACATCGCCGATCCACAATCGCTCGTCGGCAAACAGATTATCGTCGTGGCGAACCTGGCCGCGCGACAGATGCGCGGCGAAATCAGCCGGGGAATGCTCCTGGCCGCCACCGACCCCCTCACGGGACGCGTGATCGTGATAACCCCGTCGGAGCCGGCCGCCCCGGGTTCAAAGGTGAGCTGAGGATGAAGAAATCGCCTTAGGTTTCGCGTTTTTCCGGCGATAACTCAGGTATCGCCTGCAACTGCCCATCTCTTCCCACGCAGGCGATGGTGGTCGATCCCTCCGCCAACAGCGTTTGTCCCCTTCGCAATTCATACGCATGGTCAATCCGCACCGCCGTTTGGCGAACAATCCGTGTGGTCAGCATTAATTCATCGTCGTATCGTGCCGGGGCTTTGTAGTTCACCGCCGCCTTCACCACGACGAAGAAAACCCCTTGTTTCTCCAGATCGGCATAGCTCACCCCGGCCGCTCGCAGCAGCTCTATCCGCCCCATCTCGAAATACTGCAAATGCCGGCTATGATGCAGATAACCCATGGCATCCACTTCCGTGTAGCGGACGCGGATGGGAATTGTGTGCGCATTGAACATTTGGTTGATTCCGTTAAACTACCGGCTTTGGCGGATAGTGGAAAGGATTGTATTCGATGATCAGAGTCAAGTCGCGCGGCAACGAAACCGCCGAGCAGATGTTGCGACGCTTCAAGAAGATGTGTGAGAAAGAGGGTCTCACCAAGGACATCAAGCGGATCGCCTATTATGAAAAGCCCAGCGAGAAGCGCCGCCGGCAAGCGCGCACTTCCCGCAAGCCTCCCATGGGGCCGCCCCGTCGCTAACTTCTTTTGATCATGCAACTTCCAGCATGCCAGCGCATTCCTTTTATCGCCGGGGCATAGTTGTCCCGGGCCACGCGAGCGGACGCGACTTTTCGACACCATGATCGCAACCAACGACGAAGCGGTTCATACCGAACATTTGACCAAAATCTACAAGGATTTCTGGGGCCGGGACAAAGTCCGCGCCTTGGATGATCTGAACCTTACCATCCATCGCGGCGAGGTCTTCGGACTGCTCGGACCCAACGGATCGGGCAAGAGCACCACCATCAAGCTTTTGCTGGGTTTGATCTTCGCCTCACGCGGCAGCGCAACGGTCCTGGGACATCCCGCCGGCAATACCGCCATCAATGAACGCATCGGATTTCTTCCGGAAGAATCCTATCTTTATCGCTTTCTCAACGGCGAAGAGACGCTGCGCTTTTACGGCCGGCTTTTCAAAATCCCCCGCGCGGAATTGAAACGCCGCGTTCCCGCCCTGCTCGACACCGTCGGCCTCGACGCCAAGGCCCGCAAGCGAAAGCTTCGCGAATATTCCAAGGGCATGGCCCGGCGCATCGGCCTGGCGCAGGCCCTGATCAACAATCCCGATCTCATCCTGCTTGACGAGCCGACCACCGGCCTCGACCCCATCGGCACGCGCGAGATGAAGGACCTGATCCTGTCCCTCAAGCAGCAGGGAAAAACCGTCCTGCTGTGCAGCCACCTTCTGGCCGACGTGCAGGATGTCTGTGATCGGATCACCATTCTATTTCGCGGGGCGATGCAGACGATTGGCCAGGTGCGCGATCTGCTTCAAGTGAAGGATGTCACGCAGATTCAGACCGCCAGCTTGAACGATCAGCAGATTTCCGAGATCAAGACGTTTCTTTCGCGCATGGGAATAAACGACACGGTCGTGACGCATCCGACCACGACGCTGGAAGAGCTGTTCATCCGCGTCGTCCGCGAACACACCACCGCCGGGCAATCGTCGGTTGGATCGAGCTAGATTTTCCGCCGTGGGGCCGCGCCCCACCCTTTTTATTCGAGGACCCCAGGTTGTACCCGCTCCATCACATCCTCTGGCCACTGGCGGCCGGCTACTGGCTCGCCGCGAACGTGGGCTGGCTGGTTGTCGCCCTCATCGTGATTTTCGGTCTGCTGGTCGTCGGCGCCAGCGATGTCAGCCGTTTCAGCTTCAAGCGCGTCTGGGCCCTCTCCGGCGTTTGCTTTGACGAATCCATCCGAAAACGCGTCCTCTGGATCACGCCGCTGGCCATCGTCGGAGTCATCGGCATCACCGAGTTCCAGCGCGCCCTCGACGAGCAGGACGCCGTTCGCCAATCCCTGAAAATCTGCCTCTTCGCCACGGCCCTGGTCGTCATGCTCTCCAGCGTCATCCTCGCCTGCACCAACCTCCCCAAGGAAATTGAAAGCCGCGTCATCCACACCATCGTCACCAAGCCCATCACGCGTCTGGAGTTGATCCTCGGCAAAGTGATCGGATTTTCGCGCGTCGCCCTGGCGATCATCCTGATCATGGGGCTGTTCACCTGGGCTTACATGCGGGTGACCGCGCATCAAAAGCGGCAGCAGATTGACTACCGCCTCCAGGAAGGAGATGTCAGCGATACCGAGCGCAGTCGGCTGGCCGGTTACGAACAAACCGGGCTTCTCACCGCCCGCAGTTTTTGGGCGCCCGACCAACTGGGCATCTACGGCGCTCCCCCCGACCCTCACTCGTCCCTGCGCGTTATCAGCAACGAAGGCGATCAGGATTTCCTCGTCGGATATTCAGCAGACCGCACCGTGCTCTTCGGACCCCCCAGCGAGGTCCCGGAGGATTGGGCACACCTGGGCATCGGTCAAAATGGCCTCGCCATCCGCGTCGTTCTCAACACCCAGCGCACGGGCCCGGCCAACGACCAGCCCCAGGTCGTCCAGCCGTTTGGACCGGTATTCGGAGAAGCCCCCGTGCCGACGCACCTGGTTCCGCCCCGAATCTCCATCGAGATTTTTGACGAGAACTTCAATAGTCTCTTTACGCCCGCCGCCTTGGTCGGCGGCTCCAGCGCCGGCGAATTGGTCCAGAACATCGCGCAGTATTCCAAGACGATGAAGGTCGATCCCGCCCATAGCGGCAACGTCCGCTTGAGCGATGCGGTCCAGCTCCCTGACGGAACCACCGCACAATATGCTTACGCCTGGCTTCCGCCGCAAACCGCCCTGAGCCTGTTTAACCATGCCGCCTTCCAGGTCCGCGTCACCGGCGGCAGCGGAAATGTCGACTTCCTCGTCGCAGCCCACCCCGTCGATTGTTTCATTCCCGAGATCAAGCCGGGCGAGATCGACATTGACGGTCCACACGCCACCAGGATCGACCCGCGTCCCGGAAATGGCGGCGCCGATGAATTGCTTGCTTTCCGCGGCCGGCTGGGCATTCACCTGGATCAGGAAATGAGCGGCGGCAGCGACGCGCCTCACGCTACCGCGTTGTACAGTTTTCGTAACGCTCCGCCGCCGTTCGCTGAGGCGGGGATTCCCTTCCAGATCAACGCCCAGGTTGATCGATCCAATTCGGAAGTTGAGGCCGGGCATGAAGATGCCACCAAGTTGGATGTGCAAGTCATCGATGACGCCACCCAAAAAGTCACTCGCCTGGCTCGGCCGGTGCTGATCGAAAGCCGCCTGCCCGCTTTCTTCCGCATCCCGGCCGACGCGATTACCAGCGGCGATTACGACATCGCCCTCCATTGCGAAAACAGCGACGAAACCATCGGGCTTCTGCCCACTTCCCTTCTGCTGGTCACCTCCCATCAGTATTTCGAGGTGAACTTGATCAAGAGCCTTTCGATCATCTGGATGATGAGCATCCTTGTGATCATTATCGCGGTGCTGTGCAGCACGTTCCTGTCCTGGCCGATCGCGGTCGTGCTGACCGTCCTGCTGCTCTTGGGGCATTGGGGCGTCGATCAACTCGCCGATGTTTCCGGGCCCGGCCTCGGTCGCCAAATCGTCAATGATTTCAAATTCACCGATGTTGCCCTCTCCGGCATCGTCAGCAAGGGCGTGGACACGCTTTCCCGGGTGCTCAATTATGTCGCAGATGGATTGCCGGATACTTCCAAATTCGACGCCATCGAGGATATTGAGCAAGGCGTGAGCATTTCCGGCGATAAACTCCTCCAGGCGATGACGGTATTGGTCGGTTTCGGCGTTCCCGGCATCGTCATCGCGTACATCGTGCTTCGCAACAAGGAGGTCGCTCCATGAGCGCCCTTCATCCGCCCCAGTCCAAAGTCCGCCGAAATACCGCGGGGCGACTGATCGTCGCCGTGATCCTGGCCCTGGCGGCGACCCTCTATACCCGCGATTGGGCCATCTCCGACCACGACGCCATCCGCAGCAACGGACGCCTTCCCCGCCCCGCCGCTTCCACCCAATCCCCTCTCAGCACCATGCCCAGCTTTGCCACCGCCCTATTGCTGGGCGGCCTGCGCGGGCCGCTGGTCATGATCCTCTGGACCAGCAGCGAATCTCAGAAACAGCAGCACGAACTCCAGGATTTTGACACCAAGGTCGAATGGATCCGCCTCCTTCAGCCCGAATTCGACACCGTCCACCTTTTTCAGATCTGGAACAAGGCCTACAACATCTCCGTCCAGATGGCCAGCCTCCGTAATAAGTACACCACCATTCTCGACGCCATCGATTACGGGCAGAAAGTTGAACGGGAGCGGCCCGACGACATCAACATCATCTCGGCCGTCGCGGCGCTCTATGGCGACAAGCTGGGCACCAGCGCGGAACACGTTTATTACCGCAGCCGCATCCGCCGCGAATCTCAAACCCTCACCCGCGTCACTTTCCCCTCACCACGCGCCGGCGAATTCCGCTCGCTCGCCACTAAAGCCGGCTGGATCGAGGACCAATCCCCGATTGCGGTCGATGAGAAAGCCCAAACCGATTCGGTCGTCCTGGAGCCCATTTTCGCCAAGCAGCTCGTCAAGGAATTCACCGGCGCCGGCGTCACGTTCGTCTCCGAGAATCGCCCCCATTCTGAGCAGAACCAACCCAGTTGGCGCCGCGTTCGCCTTGATCCCATGCTCGACGAGAACGGCTACATCCTGCCGGACCTGTTGGACCCCCCCTATCCGCGCCCGCTTGATTTGGCCGCCTCCCAGCCCTGGTATGACGGCTCGAGCCTGCAATTCCTGAAGCAATACGAGCCCTTTCCTTACGGCATTTCCACCTTGGCGCTATCCTACAACGATTACAAGCGCTCTCAGCTCCTGCAAAACCTGTGGAATCAGCACCACATTCAGTCCGGCGACACGGTTATCGACGCCCGACCCGCCCTCACGCTCAAGGACTGGGCCAAGGACGAATGGGAGCGCGGCCGACGATTCGAATTGCGCATGTGGGGACTTAACGTTCCGCAAAGCGCCGATCCCATCGAACTGGAGCGACCCACAGCCGAAAACGCCTTCGATCAAGCCACGGCCGACAAGACCGACTACGAGGCCGCCCTCTACAGCTACGCCCTGTCGTCGCGTCTTTTCCAGGACGCCCGAGAGGAATTCCAGCAGCACATGGGAAGATACAAGGCCAACGCTTCGATCTATTTCGTTCACGTTGACGACGCAATGAGCGGCGAGCAATTGATGCGGGCCGACCACGATTATCTCGCCGCCGCCGCCGCGGAAGGATCACGGCGCCGTCAGCTTCTCCTGTCGGCCGCCGAGGCGTACCAGAATGCCATGCTTCATTTCGCCCTCACCATCCTCAAGTTTTACATCGACGAGCCGGTCGCGATCCAGACATACCCCAAAGACCCCCGCACGGGACGGCAATACAATCGAGCCACCATCGAGTCGGCCGACCCCAGCACCTATTTGCCCACCCTAAGCGCCGCAAAGGAAGCCACAACTCGCTATCTGACCGACCCGGCGACTCACCAATACATCGCCGCGAGGGATGACTACCGCGACGACCGTGAAACATACCTGATATACGTCAGCCGCTGCGCCACCCGCCTACAGGCCCTCCAACAGGCCCTCCATTCCGCCGGCGCGACCGCCGGCCCCTGAATCGGCGACTTTTTTACCCGCATTCCCTATACTCCCCCGGTAACGCCAAACCATTGACTGGACCTGCAATTGAGTATTTCCGGCATCCGGCCGATAAGAGGGATAAACTCGTGCCTCAACTGCGACTTTGAACGGGTGGCTATAATCCATTACACTGGGACTTCCGCCGCTCCAGAGGAACTCTTTTGGCCTGCCGGCTTCGACCGCTGAAAAAACCATGACCATGCAAGCGATGAATCGAGCTGTTGAAATGCCTGTAGCCGATCAAGTGGACCGGCGTCCCGCGGCCAAAAAATCTGATGGTCGTTTGGAACGCGAGCGACTCCGGATGATGTTGCTCATCCGCCGCTTCGAGGAGCGAACCTATCAGGAGTACACCCGCCCGGGCCAGAAAATCGGCGGATTCTGCCATCTCTACAGCGGCCAGGAAGCCATTGCCGTCGGCACCGCGGCCATCTTCGATTCAGCCAAGGATTATCTCGTCAACGGCTACCGCTGCCACGGCCACAGCCTCGCCCTGGGAATGTCCCCGCGCGCCGCCATGGCCGAGTTGTTCGGAAAGGCCACCGGCTGTTCCAAGGGAAAGGGCGGTTCGATGCACCTGTTCCAGGCCGCCGTCGGCAACAACGGCGGCCACGGAATCGTCGGCGGCCACCTCCCCCTGGCGGGGGGAATGGCATTTGCCCAATGGTACAAAAAGACCGGCGGTGTCACCTTCTGCTTTATGGGCGACGGCGCCGTCAACCAGGGGACCTTCAACGAATCACTCAACCTCGCCAGCCTCTACAAGCTCCCCTGCATCTACGTCGTCGAAAACAACGGCATTGCCATGGGGACCCAGGTCGAACGCTCCAGCGCTGAAAAGGACCTCGTCGAGCGCGGCAGTGGATTTGCCATGCCTCACTACGCCGTGGACGGCAATGATGTCGATCTCGTCATCGCTGGATTCTCCACGGCCAAGCAGCGCGCCGAGCGCGGCGACGGCCCCAGCTATATCGTTGCCAACACCTATCGCTTCCGCGGCCATTCCATGTCGGATCCATTGAAATACCGCACCAAAGAAGAGGCCGAACGCGCCAAGCTCCGAGACCCGATTACCTTGTACACCGACCGCCTGAAAATCGCCGGCCTGTTGGCCGATCCGCAGCTCCAGGAGATGGAGCAGGCGGTAGCGGCCGAGATCAACGAAGCCGCCAGCCAGGCCGATGCCGATCCCTTCCCCGCCCTCCAAGACCGATTCAACGACATCCTGGCTGAAAAGTACCCCTTTGAGCCCAAATGACCAGAGGCCCCAAAGCCCACGGCGTCGCCGTGGGGGACAAACCCATGCCACAGATCCAATTCCGAGAAGCCCTCCGAGCCGCGATGACGGAGGAAATGGAACGCGACGAAAACGTCTTCCTCATGGGCGAGGAAGTCGCTCAGTACCACGGGGCCTATAAAGTCTCCGAGGGAATGCTCGAAAAATTCGGCCCCCGCCGCGTCATTGACACACCCATCAGCGAAGCCGGATTTTCCGGACTTGGCGTCGGGGCGGCCTGTTGCGGCCTGCGACCCATTATTGAGTTTATGAGCTGGTCCTTTACCCTCGTCTGCCTCGACCAGATCGTCAACAACGCCGCCAACATCCGTTACATGTCCGGCGGACAGTTCAAGGTTCCCATCGTCTTCCGCGGCGGCAATGGCATTGCCCACCAGCTTGCCGCCACCCATAGCCATCGCCTCGAATCGGTTTGCGCCCGAATCCCCGGCTTGATCGTCGTGGCCCCCAGCACGCCATACGAAGCCAAGGGGCTCCTTAAATCCTCCATCCGATGCGACGATCCCGTCATCTTTCTCGAATCGGAAAAAATGCTTGCCGAAAAAGGCGAGGTCCCCGATGAGGAATATCTCCTGCCCATCGGCAAGGCCAACATCGAGCGCCAGGGCGCCGACGCCACCGTCGTGAGTTACGGCCGGCCTCTCCAGCGCGTCGTCCGCCAGGCGGTGGCCGCTTTGGAACAGGACCACGGCATCGATGTCGAACTCATCGACGTGCGCACCCTCCGCCCGCTCGATGTCGATACCATCGCCAAGTCCGTGAAAAAAACCAATCGCTGCGTCATCGTCGACGAGGACTGGGGCTATTGCGGCATGGGATCGGGCATTCTTTTCAAACTCCAAAAGCGATGCTTCGACGATCTCGACGCCCCAATCGAATACGTTCACAGCGACGAAATCCCCGTCCCCTTCTCCCATCCCTTGGAGGAGGCCATGATGCCCAGCGTCGATCGCATCGTCACCGCCGTCAAGGAAGCCTGCTACAGGTAAAACCATGCCCGCCGACATCACCATGCCCCAGCTCAGCGACACCATGACCGAAGGCGCCGTCGTCAAATGGCTCAAGAAAGAGGGCGAAAAAATCGCATCCGGCGAAAAAATCGCCGAGGTCGAGACCGACAAGGCGGTCATGGAGATGGAATCCTTCGACGCCGGCGTGGTCGCGGCATTGGTCGCCGCCGAAGGCCAGAAGGTTCCCGTCGGATCGCTTCTGGCCGTCATCGCCACCGGTTCCGAAAATCCAGCGGAAGTGAAAAAGAAGATCGCCTCGCGTACGCCGCCAGCGGCGTCCCCGCCGGCCTCCCGCCAGGAAGTCGCCGCCCTGCGCAAGCCCGCCCTCGTCGCGGCAGCCAGTTCCAGTTTTGCAAAGGCCAGCACCGGCGAGGTTCGCGAACCCGACGACGTCGGCCACGGCGCCACCCGCCAGCCCGCCACTTCCGTTCCGCCCGTCCATCACCAGGACAATGGCGGCGAGCACCGCGCCGTTTCGCCCCTGGCCCGGCGAATCGCCGCGGAAAAGAATATCGATCTTCACGCCCTTCGCGGCTCCGGTCCCGGCGGCCGAATCGTAAAGCAGGATGTCTTGTCCCAAACACCCGCCACCGCCGCCGCGCCCCCGCAGCTTGGCAATGCCCAAACTCAGGTGATCCCCCTGACCAAGATGCGCTCGGCGATCGCCCGCAGCCTCCTTGCTTCCAAGCAGAATATCCCGCACTTTTACGAATCGATCGACGTGGACGTGGAAGACCTGGTCAAGCTTCGCGTCGAACTCAACGATCTTCTGGAGCCCGAAAAAATCCGCCTCAGCCTCGGCGATTTTCTCGCCAAGGGCGTCGCTGCCGCCCTGCTCCGCCATCCCGCCCTCAACGCCACCTTCAACGGCACGGAAATCACCCGTTACACAGACGTTCATCTCGGCATGGCGGTTGCCATCCCCGACGGCCTGATCGTTCCCGTGCTGCGAAACATTCACCTCATGGGCCTGAAAGAAATCCGCCAGCGAAGCGTCGACCTGGTCGATCGCGCCCGCGCCCAGCGGCTCACGCAAGATGAATTGACCGGCGGCACATTCACCGTCAGCAATCTCGGCACCTTCGGCATCCATGAATTCGTAGCCATCATCAATCCCCCGCAGGTGGGCATCCTCGCCATCGCGGCCGCCGAAAAACGACCCGTCGTTCGCAACGACCAGATCGTCGCACGCACGATGATGACGCTGACGCTGTCGGCCGACCACCGCGTCGTGGACGGCGCCACCGCCGCCGAATTCCTCAAAACCCTCAAAACCCTCCTCGAACAGCCCGGAATGATGCTCGTCTGACCGCCGAAGCATTCGTTTAGGGCTAAGGGAAAAAACCCTGCCGCATGAAGATTATACAGCTGGCCAATTGAACCCAAGCCAGGTATCTGCGGTCGATGCGGTCCAACCGTCGGCACACTCGGCCAAACTGATTGA
>Ga0187864_10002309_pt1 | contig 16719 bp, 16 predicted proteins | sample June2016WEW_11_4_FD_132985 | JGI IMG/M metagenome (GOLD analysis project Ga0187864, IMG submission 132985) | Peatland microbial communities from SPRUCE experiment site at the Marcell Experimental Forest, Minnesota, USA - June2016WEW_11_40 | ecosystem: Environmental > Terrestrial > Soil >...
GCCCGGTGAAAGCCTGCGCTTTGGCCAATAACTCATCATCGAGGGCAAGCGTGGTCCGCATGAAAGAAGCCTCCTGTAAAGCACGAATATATCATCGTTCGATGCCAAATCCAGTGCCTTCGAATGTACCACTATCCGGTAGATCGCCGGGACGATTTGACCACAAACGAACGGCTTGATTAGCGCGCCCGAGCGCGGTCATATCAACCCTTTGTGGGAAGCTACTTTCAATAATCACGGGAACGCCTCCGCACCGACGGGTGCGGCAATCAGAAGGATGCACGCGATGATCAGGACAGGACTTGTAGCCGCGGCCGCCGCCGCGCTCGCGCTCGCGGCGGGCCCGGCCATGGCCCAGCAGAAAACGGTCAAGATCGGCTTCATCAGCACGTTCAGCGGGCCCACCGCCGTCATCGGCAACGACATGCGCAATGCCTTGGAGCTCGGCCTCGACCATCTCGGCCGCAAGCTCGGTGGCCTTCCGGTCGAGGTCGTCTACGAGGACGACCAGCAGAAGCCCGACATCGGCGTGCAAAAGACCCAAAAACTGATCGAATCCGACAAGGTGGATTTCGTCGTCGGCTACATCTGGTCGAACGTAGCGCTGGCGTCGCTCAAGCCGCTGGTCGACAGCAAGACCATAACGGTTGTGGCCAATGCGGGCGCGTCCCAGCTTTCCGGCGAATTATGCTCGCCTTACGTGTTCTCGACCTCGTGGAACAACGACCAGACGCCGCAGGCGATGGGTCTCTACATGAACCAAAAGGGGATCAAGAAAGTCTTTCTGATTGGCCCCAACTACGCTGCCGGCAAGGACATGTTGCAAGGCGTGCGCAATACGTTCAAAGGTGAGGTCATCGGCCAGGAAATGACCCGTTGGCCCGATCAACTGGACTTTTCGGCCGAGCTTTCGAAAGCCCGCGCGGCCCAGCCCGACGCCATCTTCGTATTCTATCCCGGCGGCGCCGGCGTCCAGTTCATCACGCAATATGTTCAGGCGGGCCTCAAGGGACAGATTCCGCTCTATCAAGCGTTCACCATCGACGAGCTGTCGCTGCCGCGGCTCAAGGATCTAGCAGTCGGAATTCCCGGCGCTCAGGAGTGGGTGAACGACCTGCCAAACGAAGCCAACAAGAAGTTCGTCGCCGACTACATCGCCAAGTACAAGACAAGACCTTCGTTCTACGGCGCGCAGACCTATGACGCGGTGTCGCTGCTCAACAGCGCCGTCACGGCGGTCAATGGCGACCTCACCAAAAAAGAAGAAATGCGCAAGGAAATGGAGAAGGCCGATTTCAAATCCGTCCGCGGCAACTTCAAGTTCGGCAACAACCACATCCCGATCCAGAACTTCTATCTCCAGGATGTGGTGAAAGAGGGCGACGATTACGTTCTCAAGACCGTCGCGACCATCGTCGAGAACGACCAGGATCGATTCCACGATCGCTGCCCGATGAAATAGGGCGGGGGTCGTTGCCTTTGTTCGATCGCGCGAAGGCCGTCATCCGGACGTTGAGGCGCGTGCCGCTGCCGGATGACGGCGCAACGGAATAGCTGTCGGGGCCATGCTGTATTTCATCGAGCAATGCCTCAACGGTGCGCAGTTGGGCATGCTGTTGTTCCTGCTGGCCGCCGGGTTGACGCTGGTGTTCGGCATCATGGATCTCGTCAACCTGGCGCACGGCTCGCTTTACATGCTCGGCGCCTATTTCGCCGCTACTTTCGCCGCGTTGACCGGAAGTTTTGTCCTCGCCCTCGTTTTGGCGGTGGTCGGCTCGTTCATTGCCGGCATGGTGCTCGAAGTCGTCGCCATAAGACCGCTATATGGACGCGACCATCTCGATCACGTGCTCGGTACGTTCGGGTTGCTGCTATTTTTCAATGAATTGGTAAGGCTTGTATGGGGTCCGGCCGGGATGACGCTGGCACTGCCGCCTGAAATGCTGACCGCAGTCCAAATCATCCCCGGCATCCATTATCCGGCCTATCGTCTCGTCATCATCCTCGCGACATTGGCGGTCGCGGCCCTGCTCTATGCCGTCGTCATGCGGACCCGGCTCGGCATGCTGATCCGCGCCGGCGCCTCCAATCGTGAGATGGTGGGTGCCCTCGGCATCAACATCAAGCTTCTCTACACCCTGGTCTTCGGCCTTGGCGCCGCGCTTGCCGGTTTTGCCGGGGTGATGCAGGCGCCGATCCTCACGGTCCAGATCGGGATGGGCGAAAACATTCTGATCCTTGCCTTCGTGGTCATCATTATTGGCGGCATCGGCTCGATCCGGGGCGCGTTCGTAGCCGCGATCATCGTCGGCCTCATCGATACGGTCGGCCGCGCCTTCCTGCCCGATGTTCTTCATCTCACGCTGAGCACGAATGCCGCGCAAACGCTCGGGCCGGCGCTATCGTCGATGTCCATCTACATGTTGATGGCGGCGATTCTGGTGTTTCGGCCGGAAGGATTGTTCCCGGCGGCAAGCAGATGAGCGCCTCCCTCGATCCTTCGCTCAATGCTGCGCCCGGATCTGTGCTTTCTGCGCGCAACGCATTCACCGTCGCATTGCTGGCGATCATCGCGCTGTTCCCGGTCTATTCGACGCTGACCGGCGATACCTTCGTGCTGACGCTCTTTACCCGCGTCCTGATCCTCGCGATCGGCGCGGTAAGCCTCAATCTCATCATGGGCTATGGCGGCATGGTGAGCTTCGGCCACGCCGCCTATCTCGGCATCGGCGGTTATGCCGTCGGCATCCTGGCGAAAGAGGGCATCGATACAGGGCTGGTGCAATGGCCGGTCGCAATCGCGGTCTCGGCGCTCTACGCGCTTGTTGTCGGCGCGCTGAGCCTGCGCACGCGCGGCGTCTATTTCATCATGATCACGCTCGCCTTTGCGCAGATGATCTATTACGTGGCCATCGGGCTCGACCGCTATGGCGGCGACGACGGCCTGACCATTTACAAGCGCAGCCAATTCGGCGGCGTCATCGATCTTAACAACAAGACCCTGTTCTATTATTTGTGCTTCGCGCTGTTGCTGGCGAGCATTTATCTCATCTCGCGCCTCGTCAATTCGCGGTTTGGCCTTGTGATCCGCGGCGTTCGTTCCAACGAAAGACGCATGAGCGCGATCGGTTTCCCGGCTTTTCGCTACAAGCTCGTGTGCTTCGTAATTGCCGGCGCGATGTGCGGGCTTGCCGGAGCGCTTCTTGCCAACCACACCAATTTCATCAGCCCGGCGATGATGCACTGGACGCGCTCGGGCGATCTGATCGTCATGGTGGTTTTGGGCGGGCTGGGCTCGCTGTTCGGGCCGCTCATCGGGGCCGTGACTTTTCTGCTGCTGGAGGAGGGGCTGTCGCGGCTCACTGAATATCCCGACCTGATCCTCGGACCGGTGCTGCTCCTGGTCGCGATCTATGTTCACGGCGGTATCGAAGGTCTGCTGCAAGGCCGCCGCCGTGGCTAGATCGCTCCTGCAAATCCAAAGTTTGACGAGGCGCTTCGGCGGCGTGGTCGCGGCCGATGCGATCACGCTCGATATTACGGCGGACGAAGTCCATGCAGTGATTGGGCCGAACGGCGCCGGTAAGACGACTCTCATCGGCTTGCTGAGCGGCGAAATCACCCCCCAAGAGGGGAGCATCCGTTTCGAGGGAGCCGAGATCACGCGGCTCCCCGTCTATCGCCGCAGCATGCTCGGGCTTGCGCGCTCGTTCCAGATTACCTCGCTGTTTCGCGACTTCTCCGCGCTCGACAACGTTGCGCTCGCCGTGCAGGCGCATCGCGGTCATTCGTTTCGCTTCTGGCGCGACGCCCGCGGCGAGGACGAATTGCGCCAGCCGGCGCTGGCCGCGCTGGTCCGCGTCGGGCTTGCCGAGCGCGCCGCTGTCCGCGTCGACAAATTGAGTCATGGCGAGCATCGGCAGCTTGAAATCGCAATCGCGCTCGCAACGCAGCCGCGCCTTTTGCTGCTGGACGAGCCGATGGCCGGCATGGGCCCTGAAGAATCGGCGCAAATGGTTCAAATGCTGCGCCAGCTCAAGGGCAGCATGACGATCCTCCTGATCGAGCACGACATGGAGGCGGTGTTCGCGCTGGCTGATCGCCTCACCGTGCTAGTCGATGGCCGCATCATCGCCAGTGGACATCCCGAAGCGATCCGGGGCGACGCCGCCGTGCGGCAAGCGTATCTGGGCGAAAAAGAAGGCGGCGACCAGGGCGGGCGTCATGGCTGACATGCCGCTCCTCGAAGTTGCCGATATCGAAACGAGCTATGGCTTGAGCCGCGTGCTGTTCGGCATTTCGCTGGCCATCGCGCCGGGTGAAATGGTTTCGCTCATGGGCCGCAACGGCATGGGCAAGACCACGACCGTGCGATCAATCATGGGATTGACGCCGCCATTGGCAGGCTCAATCCGATTCAGCGGAAAGGAAATCCGCGGCCTGCCTGCCTATCGCATCGCCAAACTCGGGCTCGGACTGGTGCCCGAAGGGCGCCAGGTCTTTCCCAATCTCACCGCGCGCGAAAATCTTCTCGCCACCGCCGCCAACCGCAGCAGCGCTGCCGATCCGTGGACGCTCGAAAAGATCTTTACGCTCTTCCCGCGGCTCGCCGCGCGCGCGTCCGCGATGGCGAACCTGTTGTCAGGCGGCGAGCAGCAAATGCTGGCGGTCGGGCGAGCGCTGATGACAAATCCGCGCCTTCTCATTCTCGACGAAGCGACCGAGGGGCTTGCGCCGTTGATCCGCGAGGAGATCTGGCGCTGCCTCGAACTCCTGCGCACCGCGGGGCAATCGATCCTGGTGATCGACAAGAATGTCGATGCGCTGACCCGGATTGCTGACCGCCATTACATCATCGAGCGCGGCCGCGTGGTGTGGGCCGGAACTTCGCAGGCACTGGCGAACGCGCCCGACATTCAGCACCGCTATCTCGGCATTTAAAGGCGATCGAAAACGGTCCTCCGGACGGTCGCGAATGTGGTCGATTGTCCGGGCGGCACGCTCGCAAAAAGTTTAAGCTTGAAGGATTTTCAGCTTCTGAATAGCATCACTAATCCGCGTTCAAATGGAGGGTTGGCGACATGATCAAGAAAGTCGGAATAGCTGCGCTGGCGGCTTCGGCCATCGCCGCGCTGAGCCTCACCACGACGGCATGGGGCGCCGACAAGCCTGTGTTCGGGCTGGTCATGTCTTTTAGCGGCTGGTTCGCGCCGATCGATGCCGATACCATTGCCGGCGCAAAACTCGCGGTGGCGGAAATCAACGCTGCCGGCGGCGTTCTTGGCCAGCCGATCGAAATTGTCGAGTTCGACAATAAATCCGAACCGCCACTCGGCGCCGATGGCGCCGTCGATGTGATCGGCAAAGGCGCGAAGGCGATCCTGTTCCCGAGCGATTTCGATTTCGGCGCGCCGGGGGCCTATGTCGCGCAGCAGAAAGACGTCGTTGCGTTCTCCGGGGCGTCGGATCCCAAGTTCGGCGTTCAGGGCATCGGCCCGCTGGCTTATTCGGGCTCGAACGCCAGTCAGGCCCAAGGCGGGATGCTGGCCGAGTGGGCGTACAGACAGAAGAAGTGGAAAACCGCTTATGTCCTTCTGGATAATACCATCGCCTTTACTAAGTCGCTTTGCGGCAGCTTTGCCACACGCTGGACGGAGCTTGCCGGCAAGGACGGTCTGCTCGGCCAGGACACGTTCCTCAACAGCGATCCATCGATTGCGGCGCAGGTCACCCGCATCACCAGCTTGAGCAAGAAGCCCGACATGATCTTCTTTTGCTCCTACGCACCTGGCGGCCCGAGTGCAATCCGCCAGCTGCGCGCCGCTGGCATTGCCGCGCCAATCGTCACCGGCGAGTCGCTCGACGGCGACTACTGGATCGGCTCGGTTCCAGACCTGAGCGACTTCTACGTCTCCAGCTATGGTTCGAAATACGGCGACGATCCGGATGCCGAGGTGAACGGCTTCTTCAAGCGCTTCGAAGCCAAGTTCGGTAGGAAAGCGGACGTGTCCTATGGGCTCCGCGGCTATTCCATAGTCCAGGCGTGGGCGATTGCCGCCAATAAGGCCGGCTCGCTTGATGGCGCCAAGGTGGCCGCCGTGCTCAACACTTTCGACAAGCAGCCGTTGGTGATCGGTCCGACGACCTACACCAGCAAGCTTCACATCGAAACGACGCGGCCGATGGCCATTCTGAGCGCCACCAACGGCAAGTTCTCCTGCGTTGGGCGGTTCTCGGTGGAGAAGTTTCCGGCCTTCCAGTAAGAGGGCGGGCTTTCGACCGGACGTCCACTCATGCATCTTGACGCGCAGGAGGTGAGCGTCCGGTTCGGCGGCCTCGTGGCGGTCGACAGGGTCAGCATTCGGCTTAAACGTGGCGAGATCCTCGGCCTGATCGGCCCGAATGGTGCTGGCAAGACCACACTCGTCAACGTTCTTTCTGGTTTCCAGCGGCCCAATACCGGCGCTATTGCGATCGACGACCGCGATTGCACCAGCCTGCCGCGCCACGGCTTCCCGCGCGCCGGTGTAGTGAGGACATTTCAAGCTGTGCGGCTGTTCCGCGGCCTGACCGTCAGCGAAAACGTCGAGACTGGTTATGTGGCGCAAGGGCTCGGACGCGCCGAGGCGCGACGGCGTGCGCTCAATATCCTGGGCGACCTCCACCTCGCCGATAAAGCCCATCGTCTCGCCGCCGGGTTGAGCTACGGCGAGGAGCGTCGTGTCGGTCTTGCGCGGGCTCTCGCCGTCAATCCAAGCTTTCTCCTTCTTGACGAGCCCGCGGCGGGCCTTGCTGCGGCCGAAGCCGAGGAGCTTCGTAACCTCATTCTCGACATCCGCTCAAAATACGATTGCGGGGTCTTGGTGATCGAGCACAACATGGCGCTCGTCATGAATCTTTGCGAGCGAATCCATGTGCTCGACAGCGGCAAGACAATTGCCGCGGGAACCCCGGCCGAGATCCGGTCTCACGCTGGCGTCCGCCGCGCGTATCTCGGCAGCACGACACTACAATGAATGCGCCGGCGGCGTTGCTCACCGTCGCCGGGCTGGTCGTGCGCTACGGCGCCATCGCAGCTGTCAAGGGAGTGGATATTCACGTCGGTGACGGCGAGATCGTAGGCATCGTGGGGCCGAACGGTGCCGGCAAGACGTCGCTGGTTTCGGCCATTGCCGGCATCGTTACGCCGGCCGATGGGACCATCATATTTGCAGGGAGGCCGCTCGGCGGGGGCGCCCTGGAAGATGTAGTTGCCCGCGGCATAGCACTCGTTCCCGAAGGTCGGCACATCTTTGCAAGCCTCACGGTAATCGAGAACCTGATGCTCGGTGCGACGATCCGGCGCGATACCGCGGCCTTGCGGCAGGACATCGAGCGATACTTTGCAATGTTTCCTATTCTCGGGCAGCGCCGGCGCCAACCGGCGGGACAACTCTCCGGCGGCGAGCAGCAGCAGCTCGCCATTGCGCGAGCGATGCTGTCGCGGCCGCGGCTTATTATGCTCGACGAACCTTCGCTCGGTCTTGCTCCGACCGTTGTTGATCAGGTCTACGCGCTGCTCAACGCGCTCCGCGAGCAAGGGATCACCATTCTGCTCGTTGAGCAGAACGCCGAGCGTGTATTCGGCCTTTCCGACCGCGTATACGTAATGAGCGGCGGCGAGTTCGGATTAAGCGGGAGCGCCGCCGAGATCCAGAACGATCCGCGCTTCGATGCAGCGTATTTTGGCGTGCACATGCAGGAAGCGGCGAACCCTCTCTGATGGAGCGATTTGTCCAGACGCTGGTCGATGCCTTGAGCGTGGGAAGCCTTTACGCGCTGACCGCGCTGGGCATTGGACTTATCTTCGGCGTGATGCGGCTGATCAATTTCGCTCACGGCGAGCTCATTACGATTTCCGCTTACACGTTGCTCGCGCTTTTCGGCCTCCCGATCCCGGTCATGCTGTTCGGAGCGATCGCAGTGGCGATCGGCCTCGCGTTGTTGACCGAGCGCGCGGCGTTCCGTCCGTTGCGCAACGCCGATCCAACAACGTTGCTGATATCGTCGTTCGCGGTCAGTTTTTTCCTGCAGAAGACGCTCATCCTCGTCGTCGGGTCTCGGCTCAAGGGCCTAGATTTCCTCCCCGAGCTTAACCGGCACGCCGACTTCCTCGGCATTCGCCTGCAAATTCTTCAGATCGTCACCATCGCTATCAGCGCCGGCCTGCTGGCAGCACTGACGTGGTTCCTGAAAGCGACGCGCTTGGGGCTGCACATGCGGGCGGCGGCTGAAGATTTTCGCATGGCGCGGGTTCTTGGCGTTCGCGCCAACAGTGTTATTGCCATGGCTTTTGCGCTGAGTGGCATTCTCGCCGCCGCGGTGTCCTGCCTGATCGTGGTGCAGACCGGCACAGTACAGCCGCGCATGGGGGTGCAGTTGGTGATCATCGCCTTCGTCGGCACGGTGATCGGCGGCCTCGGAAGTCTGTCCGGAGCCGCGCTTGGGGGGTTCCTCGTCGGCGCGGCCTCAATTCTTCTGCAGGCGTTGCTGCCGCCCGATCTGCGCGCGTTTCGCGAGGCGTTCGTGTTCATCGCCGTAGCGCTCATCCTTCTCTTCCGTCCGCAGGGATTGATTCCGGCGCGCGGCCTGAAGGAGCGAATTTGATGCCGTCAAGGGTGGGCGGGAACGTTCCGGCCATGCATAACTTCGAACGACTGTGGCCGCTCGTCGCATTGGTTATGGCCGTCGTTCTGCTGGTCCTCATCATGTCTTTCGCCCCGGCCGTTTTGCAACGACGCGCGACACAAGGCCTAATCAACCTCATCGCGGTGGTTGGATTGTATGTGTTTGCCGGCAACTCGGGCCTGCTGTCCTTTGGCAATGTCGCATTCATGGCCGTTGGCGCCTACGTCTCGGCGCTTTTGACCATGAAGGCCGCGGCAAAGTCAGTCTTCCTTCCCGACCTGCCGGCCGTTATTGCCAGCGCTGAGTGGCCGACATTCGCCGGGGCGCTGGTCGGTGGGATCGCCGCAGGGTTAGTCGCCCTGGTCGTCGGGTGGCCGCTGATGCGCCTCTCCGGCGTCGCGGCCAGCATCGCGACGTTCGCCATTCTTGTCGTCGCCTATGTGGTTTTCGGAAATTGGACGGCCGTGACCGGGGGGCAAAACTCGTTGATGGGGCTGCCGGCCTATGTCGGCTTGTGGACCGCTCTTGGTTGGGCGGTCGCGGCCATCGCGATTGCCTTCGCCTATCAGGAAACGCGTTCGGCGCTGCTGTTACGCGCATCGCGCGAAGACGAGGCTGCGGCGCAGGCTTCGGGCGTCAATGTGGTGCTGCATCGCTTGATCGCCTTCGTCATTTCAGCCTTCCTGTCGGGCATCGCCGGCGTTCTGCTCGCCCATTTTTTGGGGATCGTGCGGGTCGAGAATTTTTATCTCGACCTCACATTCCTGATCGTGGCGATGCTGATCATCGGGGGGAGAGGCAGCCTCACCGGTGCGGTCGCCGGCGCGGTCGTCATTGCCATGCTGACGGAGTTGCTGCGCCAGAGCGAGATCGGATTTCAAGTTGGAAAGACGGTTATCGCCGCGCCGGCCGGCTTGGGCGACGTCATCCTTGCGCTCATCATGCTGCTGATCATTCTCTTTCGTCCCGATGGAATAGCCGGCGGACGCGAGATCAGATGGCCTTTCGCCAAACGCTAACCGAGCGAGGCAAAATAACGGATCGCGAAATCGATCCATTCCGGCGCGGACCAGTCCGGATGCTCGGCGCGAACCGCTGGCGCCAGGTCGGCGACGATCGCATCGGCGTGCCTTCCGGACCTTCGCTCCGCCGCCACGCGCCCGCCGAGGTCGATCATGTAGTCACGCACGGCGGCGAGAATCTCGACACCGCCGAGGTCGCCGTGCCCGGGAACCACAATGGCCGGTTTCCAGGCTATCAGCTCGGAAAGGATGGCCGCCCAGCGCGCCCCGTCGATAGTCGCATCTTCCGGGGGAAACCAGGGAAAGATCGGAAAAATGCGCTCCTCCGCGAGATCGCCGGTGAACAAGATGCGCTCCTCCGGTAGCCAGACGACCTGATCGCCTGCGGTATGCGCCAGACCCCAGGTTCTCAACTCAACTCTGCGGCCGCCGAGATCGATTGCGGTCGACGCCTCCTCGTAGACGTCGTCAGGCAAAACCAGCTGCGTATCCTCCAGCGCCGCGGCGACGCCCGGGCCGAAAGTCTTGAACATGCCGAGATATGCTTGGCCCTTAGCCTGCAGTTCATCCCGCTGCGATCGATTGTAATGGATCTTTGCGTGGCCCTTGAAAGCCTGGGCGCCAAAGCCATGCTCCGGATGGAAATGGGTGAGCGTCAGCACCAAAGCCCGTTGGCCCGCGAGACGCTTGGCGACCTCCAGCACCGTTCGGCCATTGGCTGGTCCCATCCCGGTGTCCACGACCAAGGCTGCGTCCGAGCCGAGAACGATTCCGATGTTGGGTACGAGCGGGATTCGTCGATCGGAAATGACAAAGACATCGGCCGCGATTTCTTTGATCGCACTCGGGTCTACGATGGGAGCCGGCTGTTCGTTGCTCGTCGAAGCTTCGCTCATTGCGGGAACTCTCTTCCGATCAAATTTCGCCATCGATATCGACGGCTTCGCAATTGGACATTGTAAGTCTACAACGTCAAGATCGACTGCCGAGGAAAATGTCTATGAGCGATGCGCTTATCGCCCTTCATTTCCAAAACGATATATGTCATCCGCAAGGGAAAATTCCATTTTCCCTAAACCGCAACACCGAAGGTGCGCACGACTTTCTGCATGCAAGCCGGCGTACATTGGCGGCTGCCCGCCGCGCGGGCTGGACCATCGCCCATATGCACATCGTGTTCGCTGAGGATTATTCGGACCTGCCGCGCAACTGCCGCCTGTTCCAAAAGACCGAGGCGCTCGGCGCACTCAAGCGGGGCTCGTGGGGAGCCGGCGCTTATGCCGGTTTTGAGCCCCGGGACGGAGAAATATTCGTTACCGGCACCGGTAACAGCGCCTTCCGACGCACCGATCTAGAGGCGTTGTTTCGCGAGCACGCAGTCGACCGGCTGAACGTTATCGGTTTGGCGACCCAATTTTCGGTCGAGCACACTGTGCGCGACGCGGCCGATATGGGTTATCTCGTCAGACTTCTCGTCGACTGCTGCGCGTCCGGCGACCAGGAGGCGCACCAGGCATCGCTCCGCACGCTGACGATGCTTGCAGATGTCGTAACCAGCGACTCCGTGTTCGAATCCGGCATCTGAATTTGCGAACGCGAAAGTTGATCATTCCACTAACGTGATAGGTTGGCAAAAACCGGGGAGGGAGAGATGTTCAAGGACGGGCTCCTGCGCGGCCGACGCATCCTGGTGACCGGCGGTGGCACCGGCCTCGGTAAGGGCATGGCCGAAACGTTTCTCGCGCTCGGCGCCGAGGTATTTATCTGCGGGCGCAGGAAATCCGTGTGCGAAGCGACCGCTGCCGAGTTTACCGGCAAGCACGGCGGCAAGGTCGGCGTCTACGGGGTCGACATCCGCGATGCCGCCGCAGTCGACGCCATGGTCGGCGACATCTTCACCTCCGGACCGCTCACCGATCTCATCAATAACGCCGCTGGAAATTTTATCTCGCGGACCGAGGATTTGAGCACGCGCGGTTTCGACGCCATTGCCAACATCGTGATGCACGGCACTTTCTATGTCACGCACGCGGTTGGCCGCCGCTGGATCGCCGGCGGGCATCGCGGCAACGTGGTTTCGATCGTGGTGACGTGGATTTACAACGGCAGCCCCTACGTGGTGCCGTCCGCCATGAGCAAGTCCGCCATCCACACCATGACCATGTCGCTCGCCACCGAATGGGCCAGCCACGGCATCAGGCTCAACGCCATCGCGCCGGGCGTGATCCCGACCGAGGGCGCGAGCAAACGCCTCAGCCCCGGCGAGACGCCGGGCGAGCGCACGGCCCGTATCAATCCGATGGGGCGGGTCGGCCGTATGGAGGAACTGGCGAATCTCGCGACCTTCCTGATCTCGGACGGCTGCGAGTGGCTGACAGGACAAACCATCACGCTAGACGGCGGACAAAGCCACGCGACCGGGGCCAGCTTCTACGAACTGCGGAATTGGACCGATGCGCAGTGGCAGGCCGCGCGCAAATCCATCAAGGCGCAGAACGAGAAGGACCGCGCTCAGCGCGCGGTTTGACGAGAAAGACGAACGCCAATGAGCGCACTGGCTGAGCAATCCTCGCCTGACGCGAATCGACCGATCGCCGAATCGCTTTCGGAGTTTACCGTTCGGCTCAGCTATGACGCGATCCCGGCCGCGGTTCGCGAGCGCGCCAAGCATTTGATCCTGGACTCGGTCGGCATTGCGCTGGCGTCGACGAAATACGATTTTGCGTCCGTTTCGCTCGCCGCGCTCGATGAATTGGGGACCGGAGAATCCGCGGTGATTGGCATCGGTCGCCGTCTTGCGCTCCGAGACGCGGTGCTCATGAACGGAATTCTCGTTCACGGACTTGATTTCGACGACACCCACACGCGTGGCGTGCTTCATGCGACCGCCAGCAGCTTCCCTTGCGCCTTGGCGGTGGCCGATCGGGACGGCGTGGACGGCAAAACCCTTTTGGCGGCCTACGTCGCCGGAATGGAAGTCGCGACGCGGCTCGGCTCAGCCGCCAAGGGTGGCTTTCACCAGGCCGGTTTTCACCCCACCGGATTGATCGGCGCATTCGGCTGTGCGCTGACGGCAGCGAAGCTTTTGAAGCTCGATTCCGAACGCGCGACGATGGCGCAAGGCATCGTGCTGTCAATGGCTAGCGGCAGCATGGAGTTTCTGGGGGAGGGCGCCTGGACCAAACGTCTGCATCCCGGTTGGGCCGGCGTCGCAGGCATTACCGCCGGAACATTGGCCAAGCATGGCTTCATCGGCCCGCGCCGCGCTTACGACGGTCGCTTCGGGCTCTATGCCAGCTATCTCGGACAGCATTTGGCGAAGGCGGATCTGGCGCTCGCCACTGAAAATCTGGGCGGCAGCTGGCAGATCGACGAGGTAGCGATCAAACCATTTCCTGCGTGCCACCTCGCACATGCGTCGGCCGACGCGGCCATTGCGCTACACAAGATGCACGGGCTGCCGGCCGACGCCATTAGGCGCGTACGAGTCCTCGTACCGCGGGCAGCGGTGGACATTGTGTGCGAGCCGATCGCGAATAAGCGCAAGCCGGCCAGCAGTTATGATGCGCAGTTCAGCATCCCATACATCGTGGCGACAGGCTTGCTGAAAGGCTGCTTCACGCTCGGCGAACTCGAGGATGCGGCGCTTCATGACACGGCGGTGCTGAATCTAGCCTCTCGCGTTGAGTACGAAGTCGATCCGGCGTCGACTTTCCCCAAGCACTATAGCGGCGAGGTGGTCGTGGAAACAAAGGATGGACGAAGCTTGCGTCACCGGGAGGCGATCAATCGCGGCTGCGCCGATCGGCCGCTAACCAACGATGAGATCGTGACCAAATTTCTGGACACTGCCCAACGCGCCGTTTCGGCTCGTACTGCCAAAAGCGTCTTGAACGCCGTTCTCAACTTCGATCGCGACAGCGCGCGCACGTTGGCGGATGCGCTGTGTGCACAGGCCTGAGGCAGCCGCAGCTCAAGCGTTGCTTACGACGCCGGGCCGCGCACTACTTTGTATCCGGCCTTTTCGCGATCCCAGGTGGCGGCTGTGACGCCGCGCTCGCGCAGCTTGTATTTTGTCACCTTGCCATTCTCAGTCACCGGCAAAGCTTCAACGAATTCCAGGAACCGCGGCACCGCGAAGTACGGCATGCGCGGCTGGCAGTAATCCAGCAGCGCGGCGTGGGTAAGCTGCGCCCCCGAACGCATCACGACGGCGGCCATCACCTCATCCTCGGCAAGCTCTGAGCGCACCGGAAAGACCGCGGCGTTTTCCACCGCCGGATGGTTCACCAGCACCTGTTCCACTTCGTAGGAGGAAATGTTTTCGCCGCGCCGGCGAATGGCGTCTTTCATGCGGTCCATGAAGCGGTAAAAGCCCTCCGATTCGCGGACCACGCGGTCGCCGGTGTGGAACCAAAGATTGCGCCACGCTTCCACGGTTTTTTCCGGCATGCCGAAATAGCCGGTGGCGAAGGCAAACGGCTCGTCGGCCCGCAGCATCAGCTCTCCGGCCTCGCCGTCGGGGACTTCGTTGTCGTGGGCGTCAACGACACGTGCGGAAAAGCCCGGTAACAGCCGCCCCATCATGCCGGGCCGCTGCTCGGCAAGCGGCGCGCCCATGATGCAGTTCGTTTCCGTCGAACCGTACCCGTCGAGGAGCCCGAAGCCGAAGCGCTTCGAGAACTGCGCGTGGAAGTCCGCGGGCACCGCGGGGGCTAGCGCCAGGCGTACGCCGTGCGCACGGTCGGTACTGCTTGGCTTCTGCGCCAGCAGCATCGGCACCATGGCGCCGAGCACAAAGGTCACGGTCGCTTTTTCTCGTGCCAGCGCCGAAATGAATCCGGACGCCGAAAAACGAGGCTCTACGATCAGCGTCGCGCCGTTCAAAAGTGTCTGGAAGAAAGTCCCCAACGCATTGGTATGAAACACCGGAAGCGTCGTCATCAGGATATCCGCTTCGCTGATGCCGAGGAGTTGCGACGTGTAGTAGCCCCACCAGAAATATTGAGCGTGCGGACAACAGACACCCTTGGACAGGCCGGTCGTGCCTGAAGTGTAGAGGATCGCGAAGGTATCTCCCGGCGCGACCGGATGCGGCGGCACGCCGTCTCGGGGCGACGGGAATGGAACGGCCTGGAAGTGCGCCAATTCCTGATGTCGACCTTCGCCGACCAGCCATATCGCTTCAAGGGGGAAGCGCGCGCGGTCGAGGGGCAGGAGCACCGGCGTAAGCTCGTGCTCGATGACCAACAGTCGCGCACCGCAATTGCTCAGAATGTGTTCGAGCTGCGCTCCACGAGAAGCCGTGTTGATCGGAACGGCGATGGCCCCGAGCCACGCGCAGCCGAGAATCGTGAGAAGCAGTTCCGGACGATTGCCGCACATGATGGCGACCCGGTCGCCGGCTTTCGTGCCGGCGTTGGCGAGCGCGCCAGCGTAACCCGCGGCGGCGGCGCACGCCTCCGCGTAAGTCAGTGTCATTCCCCCAATCGTGACGAGGCGGCGCTCACCGTATCGCTCGGCTTGGCGCGCCAGTATTTTTGGCAGCGTGCGCTCAAGCGGCGAAAAAGCTTCAGGAAGCGACACTGGCGGTGTCGGGGCTGCGCTTTGGGGCACGCTCGCGGTCGCTGACATGAGCAGTCTTCTTCCTCCAGTCTGAACTGGCTCGCAAGTTTCCGCCCGCAACGGCGAGAAATGCATTAGCACAAAGTCCGCCGGCGCGTTATTTTAGGTTTAAAGGATCGGATCTGCACTGGCCATGACAGTCGACATTGATGGTCGTCGACGCCGGAGCGAAGGCAGCTTGCCTCGCGCTGGCGCGGCGGAGGAAAGGTTCCGCGTCGAGATATTCAGCAAGGAGGCGCCGATGGCTGAAGACGCCGCAATCGAGGTCGTGCTCCGGCGCTCCGGCCTGACCTTCATCGTTCCGCCGGAAAAGAGCATCCTTCAAGTGCTGATAGAGGAAGGCATCGATCCGATGTACGATTGCCAGCGCGGCGAATGCGGCATCTGCCAGGTCGCCGTATTGGAAGGCGAACCCGATCATCGGGATCACATCCTCAGTGAAAGCGAGCGGGCCGGGAACAAGGTGATGCAGGTTTGCGTATCGAGAGCGAAGACGCCGCGACTGGTGATCGATCTTTAGAGCGATGCGCAGCAATTGGGAGAAGGCGATGGGCCGATACATCGGAAATGCGGCGGCGGTTCATGACCTGGTACGGGAGACCGAGGTCCACCGCGACGTCTACATCGACCAGGAAATCTTCGATCTGGAGATGGAGCACCTGTTCGCCAACACCTGGATCTATGTCGGCCACGACAGCCAGGTGGCAAATCCGGGCGACTATTACGGTACCACGATCGGCACGCAGCCGGTGATGATGGTCCGCCACAGCGATGGTGTCGTGCATGTCCTCTATAACCGCTGCCCCCACAAAGGCACGCGCATTACCATCGATACTTGTGGCAACGCCGGAAAATTTTTCCGTTGTCCCTATCACGCGTGGTCCTTCAAAACCGACGGCTCGCTGCTCGCGATCCCGCTGCGCAAAGGTTACGAGCACACCGGACTAGAGCAGAGCGAGGCCATCAAGGGCATCGCTCCGGTCAAGCATGTGAAGAACTATCGCGGCTTCGTGTTCGCCAAGATGAGCGATACCGGCCCGGACTTCGAGGACTACTTCGGCGAAAGTCTTTCAACTATCGACAATATGGTCGATCGTTCGCCCGCCGGGCGGCTTGAAGTTGCCGGCGGCGTCTTGCGCTACATGCACAATTGCAACTGGAAAATGCTGGTCGAGAATTTGACCGACACCTGTCATCCGATGGTCGCCCACGAGTCCTCGGCCGGAACGGCGATCGACGTATGGAAGAAGATGTTTCCCGGCAGCAACAAAAAGCCGGCTGCGGTCGAGATCTTTGCGCCGTTCATGTCGCCGTACGAGTCCTTCGAGAAAATGGGAATTCGCATCTGGCGCAATGGCCACGGCCATACCGGCGTGCATCACTCGATTCATTCCGACTATTCGGC
>Ga0187864_10002311_pt1 | contig 16719 bp, 7 predicted proteins | sample June2016WEW_11_4_FD_132985 | JGI IMG/M metagenome (GOLD analysis project Ga0187864, IMG submission 132985) | Peatland microbial communities from SPRUCE experiment site at the Marcell Experimental Forest, Minnesota, USA - June2016WEW_11_40 | ecosystem: Environmental > Terrestrial > Soil >...
CAACCACTTTTATATCAATTACGGCACGAATCCCGATCCCGTTGCCGCGATTCGGGCCTATCTGATCAGCGGCTACAGCGGGGGGACATGGAGCGGAAATGGGATCGACAGTTCCGCCGCCCAAGCTAATGCCGCCTATGCGTTGGGGTATGCCGATTCGGCCGACCCCGGCAACCCCGCTGGACTCGCTACCCACCAGATCGAAGTTAAATACACGCTGTATGGCGATGCGACGCTCACCGGCACGGTCACCGGCACTGACTTCACCATCTTGGCCACCAACTTAGGCAGGACGGTGTCGGGGTGGGATCAGGGCGATTTCCTGTACACCGGCACGGTCACCGGCGCCGACTTCACCGCCTTGGTCACCAACCTCGGCAAGACGGCCAGCGGAAGTGACGTGGCGTTGCCCGTCGCCGACTGGGCCGCGGTTGACGCCTTCGCGGCCGCCAACGGTTTGATGGCCGATGTGCCGGAGCCGGCAGCGGGTGGATTGTTGCTGATGGCGGGCGTCGGGATTTTGGCTCGCGGGCGGAGGCGCTCTTCAAGAATCGGGTGAAGGAGTGAGGCTTAATTAGCGGCCCGGGAAATGGCGATTGGAAAGGCTTCGCTTTCAGGTGATTCTGTCTCAATAGTTAAGGCCCGGCGCTTCAATAAGATATTTTTAGTAGTGGCAATTCGCGAAATGCGAGTGTAGAACAGACCTCGGCATGACGGCGCGTCACTCGAGAGAAAGCGCCGCCCACCGGTAACAGTCGTCGTCAGGCTGCCGACAATTTCATTTCAATTCGTGCGCTCTTTTTTAGTAGGTCCAAACCTTTTGCCTCGAGGAGGTTGTCATGCGCCGCGCTCATCAGAGAGGACTCGGTTTTTCCCGTTCAAACCACCGTTCAATTTCACGTCGATCGGTATTGGCGACGGCCATTGCCGCTTCGATGGCAACGATTACCGCGCCCTCGGCGCGGGCGGATGGGACATGGGTGGGCGGGGTGGTGTCGTTCCCGCCACCATACCGGTCGTGGACCAATCCAGGCAACTGGAACGGAGGGGTTTTGCCTGGAGTCGCCGATCCCCTGTTTTTCGAGACCTGCGGGGATGGGAGCGTCGATCTGGGCGGGGTAGTGCGAAGCAATCCGTCCGTGTCTTTCGGCGACTGGGTCACCTACACGCTGACCGGCGCGCCGCCGGCCGGCAGCACTCTAAAGCTTACCGGGGCGGTAGCTCCGCAGATCACGGTTGGAAACACGGTTCAAGCCACGTATGGCTCGGACTATTTCGCCAACGGGAATGTAATCGCGACCAACCTGGATCTGGAATCCGCCGGGGGCACCACGATCGACTTTACCGGGATCAATGGCGGGGTGCTCAACCTCGAGGGCGCGATTTCGGGGCCGAGTTTCCTCACCCTCACCGAGTCATCGTCTATCGGCACGGGAGAGGTTTATTTTGGCAACGCCAACGGCGGCTACGCCGGCCTGGTCACGGTCAACAGCGGGACGGCAGTTCGGCTTCTCGATGGCGGCAGGACTGGCGCCGGTTCGGTCCAATTAAACGGCGGGCGCTTCGATATTCTCAGCAGCACCGGCGCGCAAGGGATGGGCAATACGATCAATTCCAGCACTGGATCGGTATTCGCCGACCTGAACTGGTCGGATCCGGCGGTTCCAGCGCCGGCGCCCACCACGGACTCTATCGGGCCGGTGCTAGTGGACAATCCAGGCGCGCTGGGGGGCACGACGGCGGCGAGCATTGGATTCCAGGCGGACAATGAGTTCAACTTCGAATCGTCGGGATTGTTTTTGGGCAATTCCGCGGGGTTTGTAGCCCCATCGCGAACGATCAGCGTGAAAAACGGCGATCTCCGCGAGGGGATAGATGGCAGCACTCTGCAAACCGGGCCGAACAACCTTAATAAAGTCGTTGTGACGGCACAGATGGATTCGCTTTTCGACCTTAGTGGGGGCGGAGGCTTGTCGCTCGTGAAAAGCGGCGGGGGCGTGCTGGCGATCGGCGGGGACAATGAAACAACCTCCGAAGGAGCCAAGTTCGTCCTGGGCGGTACGTTGCGGTTTCTGACGGGCAAGTCGTATGGCACCGTCCTTGGCGTGGTAGGCGGCGTTCCGGTCACGGTGACGCTGGAGCCCGCCGGCGGACCGGGCACTCCGGTTGGGGACGCGATGGGAATCGGCTACGCGGACCCCGCGGGCGTTCCCGTAAACTTGGCCACCGCCGGCACTGTGCCGGGACAATCCGGAGCGATCGACATTGATGTCCTTGGCGATCCGGCGGCGGTGATTCTTCCTATGGTCAATACGGCCGGAGCGCTGACCGCGCTGCGCGTGGGGTCCAGCGGCGTCGGGTCGCTCACGGGGGCGGTGATTCCTTATACGCCCGTCGGAGGTGGATTTAGCGAATATTACCTCGGTGGAGGCGGCGGGTCGCTGACGATCACGGCTCCTTTGGGGGCCGGGGCTGCGGGCGCTGCCCTCACCACCGCCGAGATGGGCACGACGGGCGACCTGCTGCCCGGCGAGGTGACGCTGACGGCAGCGGTAGGATACCACGGCGCGACTTCCATTAAGGCCGGAACCTTGCATATCCCGGGCGCTGGTATTTTGAAGCCCTCGGCGGTGACTCACCTTGGCACGTATTCGAAGGCGATCCTGACCGGCGCGGCATACGGTGGCGCGCCAGCCGGAACCCCTTACAACGGACCCGGCCAACTGCTTTTGTCAGCCGCCGGCGGATTCGGGGCCTACGCGTATGGCCCGGCTGGCAGTTTCGGAGCGGGAGGGCTTCTCCTGGATGGCGGGGCTGTCGGTTATGACGGCGCTATCGTATTGCCGGCCATTCCAGGCACATACGGCGCGGCAATCCCCTCGACGTTGTACGAATCGGACTTCCTCCCGGCGGCCCCGGTGCCGACCGATATCCTGCACCTCGGCGGCGAGAATAGCCTCGGTACCATGACGGTGGCCTTTCCGATCACCGACTCGGGCCCAACACCTGTTGCGCTGATCAAAAGCGGCATCAACAGCGTTCTGGACCTGACCGCGATGCCCGGCGCCAACACGGCCACGGGCGGAACCGGAATCATGGGCGGCGCGGTTGCGGTAAACGCTCCAACCCAGCTTGGGCCGGCGGTGGTGACCATTGCCGACGGCGGAATCCTGCACGTTAAGGCGGGCGGGCCGTCGCCAGTGGCGTTCACGCAAATTCTTCGCGTTGCCAACGGGCCGGGTCGGCGCGGCAGCGTCGTCAACGTGGATGCGGGGGTTACCGCGACGTTCGACATAGGCGGCGGACCCGGGGCTGGCGGCACGCTCCAGGCGGACGCCGAACAATCCGTGCTCGAAAAGGAGGGCGGCGGCGTGCTGGACATTCTGCCCGGTTTCCTGTTCCCCTCCAGCGATCCAACCAACACCTGGGGCGTGAAAGTGGATTCCGGCTTGCTGGAAATCAACCAGTTGCCGGGGATCGCCACGCCCGCCAACGGCGAGGCGATCTTTGCGGGGAGCGCTGCCGCCCCCACCCCCGCCGTATTGCATCTAGTGGGACCGACTTCGCCGGGCGGCATTCCCATTCCGGCGTCGACACAGTACAGCCCCAACTACGGCTTCTCAGGCATCTCGACGTATGCCGGAACCAACAGTTACTTATTCATCGACAACGCGGCTTTCTTCCGCGTGGACGGCTTTAATCCCAGCAATTTGATGGGAAGCCTGGCCGTTTATATGGGTCCCACTTCCGTCTTCAAAGTCTCCGGGGCCCCGGGGGGTGGAACTTTAGACACCTCCGGCACAGGCAGCGTGGATTTCAACGGCGGCAACGTGCAGTTTTCACCGACCGATACTCATTTTCTGCTTCCCCAGGATGGAGCATTCTCGCTGCACCTTAACGGCACCGCCGCCAGTCCTGTCCTTTTCAGCGGCTGTGCAAATTCCGACATCAATGGCAACCTTTATTTCAACGATGATGCGGGTTCGAGCGCGGTGGCAATTGATGGCGCGACAGTCGATAACACGCCGACTCCATTCTCGGCGACGTGGACCGTCGGGGGAACGGGTTTAACCAGTTGGAATGGGACCGTGATCAAGGGCTCGACGCAGGCGGTGCCCGGCGGAGGCGGCCCGTTCACGACCGGGACCGTCGATATCAACCATTGCGCCGGCGCGCCGGTGAATGTCGCGGCGGGGTCTCTACTCATCGTCAGCGCCGGCACCTTTGAAGCAACCGGCGGGACCGACCCGTTCACCGACAATAGCACTGGAGCCACCCACGGCAATCATGTGGCGGTCGTTAACAACGCGGCCTTTGAGGTGCTGGGTGTAAATGCGACCATCGAGGGAATCACCGGCACCGGCACGCTTACCGTCGGCGACGGTGTGACCGGCAACACCCTGAGTCTGGCCACGAATAGCGGCGGAAGCTCTCAAGACGCATTGTCCATCGCGGGTCCATCCGCGCTGGATATCGAAAATAACCACATCTACATCAACTACGGCGGAGGCCCCGATCCGGTGGCGGCAATCCGCGCATACCTGATCAACGGCCGCAACGGCGGATTATGGAATGGCACGGGCGGCATCAACAGTTCCACCGCCGCCCTGCCCGCCAACAGCGCCTACTCCCTGGGCTATGCCGATTCGGCCGACCCCGGCAACCCCGCCGGACTCGCTGCCAATCAGATCGAAGTCAAATACACGCTGCTCGGCGATGCGACTCTCACCGGCACGGTCACCGGTACTGACTTCACCATCTTGGCCACCAACTTAGGCAAGGTGGTGTCGGGGTGGGATCAGGGTGATTTCCTGTACACCGGCACGGTCACCGGCTCCGACTTCACCGCGTTGGTCACCAACCTCGGCAAGACGGCCAGCGGGGCTGACGTGGCGTTGCCCGCGAGCGTTTACGCTGCGGTTGACGCTTTCGCGGCCGCCAACGGCCTGATGGCCGATGTTCCGGAGCCGTCATCGATAGGATTGCTCACGCTGGGCGCGATTGGCCTGCTGGCGCCGCGGCGCCGGACGCGCTTGGCGATGCGTAATTGAAGCAGCGACTGGGCGGATGCGCCCGCTGACGGCGATCGTAAATCACGGCCGCGATCGCGCCCGCTCGTTCATCGCCGCCAGCAGATTCCGCATTGCAGTCGCGTTGTGCGGATCGATCGTCAGCGCGTTTTGTAGCATCGCGATTCCCGCATCAACGTGGCCCTGCTGGGCCAGAATCGCTCCCACGCTGGCCATCGCATCGGCATTCTCCGGATCGAACTCCAACACCCGCCGATATTCAGCCAATGCGGCGTCCAGCTTGCCCTGCGCGTAAAACGCTTTGCCCAGATTCGTGTGGGCGCTGGCGGATTCCGGGTCTTCGTTCAGTACGATCTGACACTGCTCGATCGCTTCCGAAAGCTTGTTCTCGTCGATCAGCAGTACGGCCAGGTTCGTCCGTGGATCCTCATATTCTGGAAACAGATCGATTGCCCGCTGATAGGCTTGCGTGGCCGCGAGCCGATATTGGCGGGCCATCACGGCGCTGGTCGCCTGCCGGGAGAGACCCTGGTAGGCCGTGCCGAGTTGAAATTCCTTTCCGGCGCGGAGCCGCTGAAAGACCGGCTCGGGGGAATCCGGGGTGGCGGCGATTGCCTTGAGGTACATGTCGCGCGCGGCGGCGAAATTTCCCTCGATGGCGAAGCATTGCCCAAGGCCCACCCAGTCCATCGCATCGGGCCGAAGGTTCATGGCGGCGCGGAACTGCGCCTTGGCCTCCTCAAGCTCCCGATCGTGCATCAGCTCAACGGCATAATTGTTATGTGCCATCGGCGAATCCGGGTTCTTCGCCAGCGTGTCGGCCCAAAGCGTCCGGCGGTCGAGGTAGGCGCGAGCGCGCAGATTGCTCGCGGCGCACAGGGCGATGATGAGCAGGACCGCCAACAAGCGCATAGCACCGGATGTACATCCGGTGCTTAGGCTTCCAACAATCAGGGCGATTGGGCCGATGCACGCCAAATACTGGAAATGATCCGCGACGTAGGAGTAGCGCATCGGGAAAACATTTACAAAGCCCAGGGCGGGAAAGAGGGTTCCGACGAAAAAGAATGCCGCCGCCGCGGGACCGCGGCCCAGCCGCCGCCGCAGCAGCCACAGCGCCATCAGCGCCGCTGCCGCGAATAGCGGAAACAGCAGTTGCCACGGCTGCCGCAGCGGATCGATCTGCCAGCGCGGATAGATGAAGCTTAGATTTGCGGGCCAGAATAATTTGGCCAGATAAAACCAGACGGCCCTGCCGGCGATGGCGCAGCGATCGAGGGGGGTGAGGAAATCAAAATCCGGCCCGATCGCGCCGACGACGTGTTTTTCCATCCACCCGGTGAGACATCCCATCGCCGCCCCGGCCAAAACAAAAGGCGCGAGGGGCCAGACGTCGGCCGCGCGAATTTTTCCTCGCCGCCACCAGAGCAGGAGCAATATTGCCGCCGGCAAGGTGGAGGTGACCGATTTGCTGAGCAGCGCCGCCAAAAACAGCAGCAGGCTCAGTGCATACCATGCGAGCCCGGGTTTGCCGCGGCAATCGTCGCTGTAAATTCGCCGGCCCCATCGCGTGTGCAGATAGGTCCAGAGCGCCAGGAGATACAACGTTCCGCTGAGGACGTTTTTTCGTTCCGTTGCCCAGGCCACCGATTCCACCTGGACCGGATGGACCGCGAAGACCATCGCCGCCACGAATGCCGCCGGAATCTTGAGCCGCAACAGCAATCGCCACACGAGCAGCGTGCTGGCGAAATGCAGCAGAAGGTTGTCGAGGTGATATCCCAGCGGCCGCAAGCCCCAGAGGTGATGCTCAATCCAGAAGCTGGTGTGGGTCAGCGGATAATATTGCGGCTCGGCTTTGAGCGGGCGCAGCCAGATTCTTTCCAATCCCGCCAGCGTGCGGAGCTGAAGGTTCTGCTCGATATATCGATCGTCGTCCCAGATGAAGCCGTTCTTCAGGACGGGAAAATAGGCCGCAACCGTGATGACGATTATGATCCCGACCTGCCCCAGTTGCCGGAAGATGGACCCGTGCGTTGGTGCGCTCATGGCGACGGCTGAGACGATGGGGCGGGTTGCGTCGTGGGCCGCGTGCTGGCGAGCATTTTCAGGGCCAGGTCGAGGTTCTTTTTCGCGCCGGACAAATTCGGGTCCTGCTTCAGCGCCTCGCGAAACGACTCGACCGCCGCCTCGTATTGGGCCATGTTCGTCGGCCGGGATTCCAGGATCACACGCCCGATCTCGTTGTAGGCCAGGGCATTATTGTGATCCAGGTCGCGGAGGATGGCGAGGAGGTTGACCTTGGCCCCGTCGAGATCGCCGATGTTTTCCAGCGCCAGCGCCAAGCGGTAGCGAGCCTCGACGCTGTTGGGATTGAGCTGAACCGCCGCGCCAAAGTCCGCCGCAGCATCGCGGCTGAATTGGTTCTCGGAATTCACGTCATTGTGCTGGTGGGCAAACGCCGCGAGCGTCCAATCCACGTTGCCCCGCTGAAGCGTCGCCAGCGGCAGCACCCGCAGCGCCTCCGGAGAGGTCCGGGGCGAGTTCAGCGCGGCGAGCGATAGCTCGGTCGCCCGGCCGACGTTCTCCCGCGCCTTCTCGAAGAGATCGATGAATTGCCGCTCCTGGGGCGTGGCCGGCCGGGTCGTCGCCGATGTCGTCGTTGCCTCATTCTCCGTCGCCCCCAGCCGTTTCTGAAGCCGCTGCGCCTGATTCAGATCGACAATGCCCAAGGTGTAATAGGGCAGCGGATCGGCTTGGGCGGCGGCAAAGCTCAATGCGTGGGTCAACTGCCCGGCCGCGTCTTCCAGCAATTTTGACGCATCCGACTCCGGCGCCAGCATTCGCGTGATGTCATTTTCCGCCGCCGTGTCGTACGCCCTGTACTTTGCGTCCTCGGGCGCGAGCGGATTGTCGAGCACCATCCGCACCAGCCGGTTCGATTCATCAAGCTCTGCCAGGGCTTCGCCAGCCGATGCCTTGGATGAATCCTCATCCTTTGCCTGGAGATAACTGGCGGCATCTTCGAAGCTGGCGGTCGCTTGGCCTCGTTGAACGATGGCCAGGTTGTATGCCGCCAGCCAGCTTTGCGGATTCTTATCCGGCTTGAGCACGTCCTGCCAAAGGGTGAGCGGTTCGGCGAAGACCGCGGCGCGATTCCACGAGGCGATTCCCAACACCAGAAGAACGGCGGCGATCACGGCCGCGATCGGGGCCGATTTTCCAACAACCGGCCGCTCCGTCAGCGCCTCGCGCGGCATCCACAAGGGCGCGGCGATTTTCGATACCAGCCAGACTGCCAGAACGATCAGCCCAATCCCCGCGAGGTATTGATAGTGATCGGCCACAAATGAAAAGCGGAAGGGATAAACATTGGCAAATCCCAGGGCCGGAAACAGCATCGCGATGTAGCAAAGCACCGCCGCCAGCGGTCCTCTGCCCAGCGTCTTGATCCCCACCGCCAGCGCCGCCAGCACCACCGCCGCCGCGATGAGCGGCAACCACTCGGTGATGTTGAGCGGGGTGGGAACGTGCCGGGGATATATAAACGACTGGTGGATCGGCAGGAGAAGTTTGCCGACGTAGAACCACAAATCATTTCCCGAGATCAGCAGTCGCTGCGCGAAGGACAGTTGCCACTCGGGTCCCGACGCTCCGATGGGGCCGCTGGGGTCGGTCTCCAGGCGCGACGTTTCCCAAGCCAGGGCAGCGCCAATCACCAGCATCGGCGCCAGGCCGAAAATCGAAATGGGCGAGAGCCGCCGCTTCCACCACAAAATGATCAGGATGACCACGGGCAAGAAGCAGACCGCCGTTTTCGACAGCATGGCCAGGAGAAAGAAGCCGGCGCTGATCGCATAAAGGTGCCAGTCTTCGGGGAGGTCCCAGAGTCGTCGCTTGGAATCGGGATCGCGCATGCCTGTGAATTCCAGATAGAACAGGACCGAGGCCAGGGCGAGGATTCCGCTGAGGATATTTTTGCATTCGCTGATCCAGCAGACGGATTCGGCCTGGAGGGGATGGATGGCCCAGATGGCCGCCGCCGCCCAGGCCCCGGGCACCGACAGCCGCCGCAGGATTCGCCACAAAATCAGGGCGGCTCCCGCGTGCAGGATCAGATTCACGACGCGATAGCCGAGCGAATTGTTCTCCCAAAAGTGGTGCTCGATCCACAGCGCGGTGAAGGTCAGCGGATAATACTGAATGGTTCCCGGCGGGATCTTCCAGATTTGCAGCAATCCCGAGGAGTCCAGCAGGGCTTTGTTCTGGGTGACGTACTGATCGTCATCCCACAGGAATGTCCCGCTGATCGCCGGCCAGAACGCCACCAGGGCCAACAGGGCCAAAACCGCCGCCCACAGATACCAATCCGGTCCCGAGGCCGGATCATCCGGCAACGTAATGACAAACGGCTGGAGGTCCTCCGAAGCAGGCTCGTTTGAATCGATCGGCGAATCGGGCGGCGGATCGGGCGGTTGCGTTGGCTGGCTCATCGGTTCCTCGTCTTGGGTCACTTTCGGCGGCGTGACATTGGAGGGGAACTATGATTACATAACGGCCCGTTTGGAGCAACTGAATGACTGGGGGGTGCGGTTGGGTTGAAATTGAGGAGCCGGGGCGTGTCGCCCCGGTCCGGGCCGGCACGGCCCGGCTCTGTAAGAGAATGCGAGCCGACGCGCCATCGAGCCATTTAACCCATGAATACCGTATCCATCCCAGTTGACCTCTCCGATCCGATCAACGCGCGGATTCTGGCCGTGTCCGAAGACCGAATCGCCGGGTTTTCGCGCGACCCGATCGCTGACATCGCCCGACAAAGCGGCACCGAGCCGGCCGTCGTCATCGAGCGCATTACTGCCATGCTCCGGGCTGGAACCATTCGCCGGGTTCGCCAAACGCTGATGGCGACCAATCTTGCCCAGGGGGCGCTGGTGGCGTGGGCTGTGCCTGCGGATCGGCTGAGCAGCGCCTTCGATTGGATGTTCCAGCACGATCCTTTTTCCGGACACGTCGTGATTCGCAGCACCGATTCGGCCGTCGCGGGCAGCAAATATCGACTCTGGACGACGCTGAAGGTGCCGCAGGGATATTCGATGGATAAGCATTGCCGGCATCTGTGCGCCCGGACCGGGGCCGAGCAATTCAAGCTCATGCCCGCCAAACGGCTGTTCGCGTTGGGCGTGGGACACGTTCGCCGCCGCGGCCTGGAACCCGGAAGCAAGGCCGATCAACCGGCGGACGTGCTGCAAACGGGCATCGTCAAATTGAGCGAGTTGGATTGGCGGGTGCTGATTCCCCTCAAGCGCGAAATCGAGCCTGAGGAAATCTCGCAAAACCTGTGGGCCGCCCGCGCCCAGGAAGCCGGCGTTTCGCTGGAGGAGTTTTGCCGTGTCGCCGAGGATTTGAATCGCCGCGGCGTCATCGGGCGATTCAGCACATTCCTCGAACACGTCAAGCCATTGGCCGACGGCCAGCGCGTGACCAAATTCAACGCGCTGTTTCACTGGGCCGTGCCCGCGGGCAAGGAAATCGACGCCGGGCGGGAGGTGGGCCGATTCCACATCATGACCCACGCGTACTGGCGCGAGGGCGGGGCGGAATTCAATCACGTCAACATCATGGGCGTTGCCCATGGCACGGATAAGGAACTGGTCCTGGCTCACAAGCGGGCGATCGATCAGCATCTCGCCGCCGAGGGAATATCCGTCAGCTACACCAATGTCTTCTGGGGCGGCCGAAGCGAGATCAAGCCGAGCGAAATCTCGCCGTTCGAATACGAACGCTGGTGCCGGGAGCAGGGGCTGGAGCCGGCGTCGCTGCGAGAATGAGGCGGCGGGGCAAAACGCTGCCGCGCGCCTCCTCCGGATCGAGCAAATGAATGCCAATGTTCGCTACGGCAAGCAGACGATAGAATGCTGGAGTCCGGCGGGATGGACATCCCGCGGCTTTTGTGAATGAAGACTGCCGCTCGACCGATCTTCCGATTCCTCCTGGCCGCCGGTTTCGCGGCGATCCTGGCCGCCTGCGCTTCGGACAAGCCTCAGTCGGTTTCGCCGCAGGATTTCTATGCCCAGCCGGCTGCGCCGGCGATGCCCGCGTCGCCCACGACGATGGCGGCTGGCCCCGGCTTTTCGCGGTCGCCGGAGCTCGAAAATTCCCCGGCGCAGCAGAATTCCGCCGCCGAAGTCGTTCAGAGCGAACTCGCGTTAAAGTCGCGGCCGACCACGTCGCCCGATCTGGCGCTCAGCGCCCCGGCCACCAGCCCGAGCACCCTTCCCGCGATTGCCGGCGATCAATATCTGACGCTGGGAGGGGTGGTCATGGTCGTCAACGGCCGGCCGATCTATGCCGACAAGGTGCTGCGCATGGACGCCAACATCCTTCGTCAGACGGCGCGGCAGATGAGCATGACGGATTTTGAGGAGGCGGCCCGCAACCAGATCGAGCGCACCGTCGGGGAGTTGAGGGACAACGAGCTGGAAATCGCCGCCGCAGAACGAACCCTCGATCCCAAGGACATTCAGCTTGCCAAAGTCCTCACCGCCCAATGGAGCAAACACCAGATCAGCGAAGTGGGCGGGTCCGAGCAACTCGCCCGCGTCCGCGCTCACGCATCCGGCGAGGAATTCCAGGACCAGGAGCAGGACCAATACCGCCGTTACCTTCAGGACCTTTATTACTATCGCAAGATCATTCCGCAGATCGACATCAGTCCCGAAGACGAGCGGCGGTATTACCGCGCTCATATCGATGAATTCACGACACCCGCCCAGGCCGAGATTATTCTGATCGAAGCCGACCCGGCGAATCTCAACGGCAACCGGCAGGCGGCGATTGACAAGCTGCGCAAACTGCGGCAGCGGACCCTCGGAGGCGAGGATTTCGCCGCCTATGCTCGCGATCAGAACGATCTTCCCAGCGCCACCAGAGCAAACGGCAACGGCGGCCATCTGACGATCAAGCCCAACACGTTCGTTTACACTGCCGTGGAGGGGCAGGTCTGGAAAACGCCGGTCGGAGGAATCAGCGAGGTCATCGAAGACCGGGATGTTTTTTTCATCTTCAAAGTTCTCACCCGCGACGAGGGGGGCACAAAAGCGTTCGCCGACCAGGCCGTGCAGGAGGCCATCTACAAGCGGCTCTTTGACCTACAGCGCCAGCAGCGCCGCGAAGCCGAATTGCGCAAGCTGGTTTTGGAGGCGATTGTTTACACCGATCCGCACATGATCGACGCGGCCGTGGAAATGGCGATGCAGAATTACCCGCGATGGACCAAATGACGAGCAACGTTTTTCATCAATTACACACGCTCATTAATTTCAACGTTTAATTGAATCCCGATGTAATCGGGAAGACCGCAGAGACAGACGCGGAGAAGAAACACGAGGAGAGGTTTGGCTTGTTCCTTCTCAGCGATCTCCGCGTTCTCCGCGGTTAAATATCCACGTCTTTACGAGAGGGTCGTCGGTCCGATCGCCTGCACGATCCTGGCCGCCACTTCCACCGCGTGGAGCCCGTCCTGGGCCGTCACCACCGGCGTCGATCCATTGTTCACCGCATCGACAAACGCATCCAGCTCCGCTCTCAGCGGCTCGATGTCGTCGATCTTTAGATTTTCGATATGCACCAAATCCTGGAAATTCAGCTTGGAAAGGTCCTGCACTTCCCCGCGGCGTATCTTGGCCGCGGCGTTGCGGACCGCCTCGATGTTCCCATGTTTCCGAATCACCGCCCCCTGCCGCTTTTGATAATCGATTGATACATACGCATCAGGGCTGAACACGCGCAGGCGCCGCTCGGTCTTCATCGCGATCCGGCTGGCGGTCAGGTTGGCCACGCATCCGCTGGCGAAGGTGAGCCGGGCATTGCAGATGTCCTCCACGTCCCCGATGACGCTGACGCCGACGGCGTCGATCTTTGAAACCGTGGAATTCGCCAGTCGCAATACGATGTCGATGTCGTGGATCATCATGTCCAGCACCACTCCCACGTCGATGCTTCGGAAAGTCATCGGACTGATGCGGGTGGCCTCCATGAACCTGGGCTTGATCTCCAGCCGCGACATCGCTCGAATCGCCGGATTGAACTGCTCGATGTGCCCAACCTGCACCGTCACCTTGTGCTTTTGGGCCAGTTCCACGATCTGCCGGGCTTCGGCCGCGTCCCGGGCCAGGGGCTTTTCGATCAGGCAGGCGATCTTCCGCTCGATGCACTGACGCGCGATGGCCAAATGAGAGAGGGTGGGGACGGCGATGGTCACGGCGTCCACCTGCGGGAATAGTTCGTTCAGGTTTTTGATCGCCGGCGCCGCAAACTCGGTGGCCACCGCGGCCGCCGCGTCCGGCGATGCGTCAAAAACGCCGGTGACCTTGACGCCTGGGATCTGGGAATAAACGCGAACGTGCAGCCGGCCCATCCGCCCGCAGCCGATGACGCCCACGCGGAGCGGCTTTTCCGGTTTGTTAGATGAAGTGTTGCTCACGACCGAATCCTATCACAGGCCGCGACGCAGGCATATATCGCGGCCACCCGCTCCCGGCGGCTTTTTCATGCGCGGGTGGTAGGATGTTCCCATGCCAAATGAGCCGGGACTGTGGCGTATATTTGTTCCGCTCATCCCGTGGGTGGCAATCTTGATATTGATCGTCTTAGCGGTATGGGCGATGGCCCGTATCGTTCGATGAAGGCGCAAAATTCAAATTAGGGCACTACCAAGCTTTCCGGTCTGGTCCCGATAATCTTGACATCCCCCCTTCAAGGTCTATCCTTCTGCCCTTCGTAAACCGCCAAAGCTTGGGGAGACATCCCCAAGCGCGGGGAACCCATCGCGGGGCGAGTGCCTCGCGCAGCTCGACGGGTTGATTTGTGTGGGCCGGGCAGCGTTTCCGAGTGGTTCGGAAGCACGCAATTGCCCAGTTTACCAGATGAACTCTTCCGAGCAGGGGCGAATCGGTCTGTATTGGCCGAGGGCGACTTTCAACGCCCAGCCCGTCAGCTAACCCCGTCGGCATGTGAAAGGGAATTTACGCTTGGGTACAATCGGGTCCTTGCGGGACAACCCACTTGAAGCGTTCCCCCCTTTAGTTATTTCGCTTTCGCTCCGATCGACCGGCTCCGGTCTTGGTCCGGCCTGCTGTGGCATTCGATTTGCGCTTTGCAAATCGACAGGCTCGGATGGGAGTTTGCATTTTTATGGCCTCGGTTCCCGGCTCCAGCAGCGGTTTTGACGTAGCCCAACTTCCCGATGCGACCCCGCGGCGGGCGATTAACGTGCTGGTCGTCAGCAGCGTGGCGCTGGCGTTCATCAGCTTCTGGCGTGCGGCGGCAATCGTCTTGTGCGATCTGGCCAGCACCGCCTATTACATCGGCGGCATCTCCGAGGAGGCCATCGGCAAGGCCGCACCCTGGTTCATCCTCGGCGTCATGCTTTTCAGCTACGCCGTCCGCTCGGTCTATGTCGAAAGCTGCACCATGTTCACCCGGGGCGGCGTTTACCGGGTGGTCAAAGGGGCCGTCGGCGGGGGGCTGGCCAAGCTCTCCGTCAGCGCCCTGATGTTCGACTACATCCTCACCGGCCCGATCAGCGCGGTGTCGGCGGGGCAGTACATGGTCGGGCTGTTCGTGAACATGTTCAACCTGATTTTTCGACACTATGGGTTTCATCCCATCGACCCCACCGGCGAAGCAACCAAACGGCTGATAAACGGCGGGGCCGTGCTCCTGGCTGTGTTCATCACGGTTTACTTCTGGCGGGCCAATATCATCGGAATCCACGAATCCAGCGACAAAGCCCTGCGCATCATGCAGCTCACCACGGTCATGGGCGTGCTGATCATCGGATGGAGCCTGCTCACGATGGCATTGCGCCATCAAGCCCTGGAAGTCCCGCCGATCCATCCCGTTTTCACGGATTCAGGCATCGGGGGTAACGAGTCGTCGAAGGGATGGCTGGAAGCGTTCCCCCGAATCGTCGGCGCCTTCGGCATCCTCATCGCCTTTGGCCACACGCTTCTGGCCATGAGCGGCGAAGAATCCCTTGCCCAGGTCAATCGCGAGATCGAGGCCCCCAAGCTCAAGAACCTGCTCCGCGCCGGCTTTGTGATTTTTCTCTACTCCATGCTGCTGACCAGCCTCATCAGCTTCTTCGCGATATTCATCATTCCCGACGGCAAGCGGGTGATGACGATGGTGGTCGCCAACGGCCACGCGGCCCAGGTCCAAGGCTCCGATTATGTCGAGGTGGATTACCTCCGTCGCCATGATGCGGACCATCCCCACGACTGGGGAAAGCGTCTGGTCCGCTGGGTGGACAACAAAGGGGAGGAGCATCTTGATAAAACCAATGACACCGTTGTCCTCGACGCCAATCATCACGTCCAACGCGAGGACGGCGGTTATCGGGACAACCTCATCAACGGCCTGGTCCAATACCTTGCCGGCCCGTCCTTCATCAAAATCATCATGGAATGCTTTGTGGTGACGGTCGGCTTCCTCATTCTCGCCGGGGCGGTCAACACCAGCATGGTCGGGTCCAACGGCGTGCTGAACCGATTGGCCGAGGACGGCGTGCTCACGCCGTGGTTTCAGCATCCCCACGCGCGGTTTGGCACGACTCACCGCCTGATCAATCTCATCACCGCGCTGCAGATCATCGTCATCGTCGCGAGCCTGGGCGATGTTGACACGCTCGGCGAAGCCTATGCCTTCGGCGTCATATGGTCATTCGTCTTCATGACGATGTCCATGGCGGTCCTGCGTCTCAAGGACCACACGCCTCGGCAGTTTCGCGTGCCGCTGAATTTCCATATCCGGAACAAAGCGGGCGAAATCGATATTCCGATCGGCATTTTCACGGTGTTCCTCATCCTCATGAGCACCGCGCTGATCAACCTCCTGACCAAGAAAACCGCCACGATCTGGGGCGTGGGATTCACCGTCACCTTCCTGGCCGTGTTCATCCTCGTGGAGCGGATTTCGCATCGCCGTCATGGTGGAAAGCACGAACACCTCGAGCAATTCAACGAGCGTCAGAGCGATGGGGTGAGCATCGAGGCGATCGGACTGAAGCACCCCAAGCCGGTGGTGGTGGCGGCCCGTGGCCCGCGCAGTCTGCCCGTCCTGCAAAAAGTCCTTCGGGAAATCGACACCGATCAGCGCGACGTGGTGGTCGTGACCTGCAAGGTCCTGCCGCCCCGAACGGCCGGCGTCACGCCCGAGGAAACCAGCGTGGACGACAGCGACCGCGACTTGCTCACCAAGATCGTCACCGTCGCCGAGGAAGTCGGCAAACAGGTCCATCCCGTCGTTCTGCCGACCAACAATCCGCTGTACGCCATTGCCACCGTCGCGCGGGATTTGAAAGCCAACGAAGTGGTCCTGGGGGTGAGCGAGAAGATGCACGCCGAAACCCAGCTCGAGCAATTCGCCCTGGCCTGGGGCAGCGCGACGGCCGATCCGATGTATTCCGACATCGCCCACGACATGACCGTGCGAATCATCGGCCCGCAGGTGGAGATGAGATATGAGATGGAGTAGGAGGAGAATGCCGAATGCCGAGTGCCAAATGCCGAATGGGAGGAGAATGCCGATTGCCGAATGGGGAAAGAATGCCGAATGCCGAGTGCCAAATGCCGAATGGGAGGAGAATGCCGATTGCCGAATGGGGAAAGAATGCCGAATGCCGAGTGCC
>Ga0187864_10002312_pt1 | contig 16718 bp, 16 predicted proteins | sample June2016WEW_11_4_FD_132985 | JGI IMG/M metagenome (GOLD analysis project Ga0187864, IMG submission 132985) | Peatland microbial communities from SPRUCE experiment site at the Marcell Experimental Forest, Minnesota, USA - June2016WEW_11_40 | ecosystem: Environmental > Terrestrial > Soil >...
CGAAGCCGGCAATCACGCAAGGCGTTTTATAATTGTCCACCACTTCCTGGTATGCGCCTGCGCCGATTATCGTACTGACGTGACCAGGGCATATGAACCCGTCCAGATTGACCTCGCGGGCATCGAGGAGCGCTCTCATCGCTGGCGGGAGCAGCTTGTGGGCCGAGAAGACCGAGAAGTTATTCACCCCAAGCTTCGAAGCCTGCTGGATCGCAGCAGCGATAGTCGGCGCTGTGGTCTCGAACCCAATGCCTATGAACACGATCTTGCGGTCCGGGTTGTCACGGGCGATCTGGAGCGCGTCCAGCGTTGCATAAACGATCCGGACGTCAGCCCCCCTGCTCCTCTCGATATGCAGCGATGAAGACGAACCGGGCACCCGCACCAGGTCTCCGAAAGTTGTCGTAATCACCCCTGGTTGCTGAGCAAGCCATATCGCCCTGTCTATATCTTCGTTCGCCGTCACGCACACAGGGCAGCCGGGACCGCTGATCAGTTTTATCTCCGGCGGAAGAAGCTGTCTCATGCCGGACTTGAAGATGGCTACAGTATGCGTGCCGCAGATTTCCATCAGCCTGATCTCTCCCCTGGAGAAAGATCTGTGCCGAAGTCGTTCGATGAGGCTTTTTGCCAGTTGAGGGTCCCTGTACTCATCGAGGTATTTCATTTGGAAAGGCTCCTTGAACAATTTCCGGTTCAAAATCGGACCTGCAATCAATGCTCCATGAGCATCTTTTGGGCGCCAATCCACGCCTGGCCGAGAGAAATGCACGCGTCGTTGGCGGGAACCTCGATATGGGCGTAAACCTCCAGGCCCATCCTGCACAGATCTCTTTCCAGGCGTTCCGAAAGATAGGCGTTCTGAAAAACCCCGCCGCTAAGGGCGATACGATTGAGGCCTGTTCTTTCGGCTGCAATCACTGCGGCCTCGCGAAGAATGTGAATTACACTGTTGTGGAAGCGCGCGGCGATTCTACCCACAGGGACCCCGCGTCTGACATCTTCGATTAGTGCCTCAATTATTGGGAACTGGTCGATTAGAATACAATCCCCACCGGTTTCCAATCTCCCTTCGTAATGTCCGTCATCCGGTTCGATCGCCTGTTCGAGTTCGATGGCCGCCTGCCCTTCGTAATTGACGGACAGGCGTATCCCGCAAAGAGCGGCTGCGGCGTCGAAAAGCCTGCCGCACGAGGAGGTTGGCGGGCAATTCAGCCGCCGCGAGAGCATCTGCAAAATTATTTTTACATCCCCTGCTCCCTGCTTAGAAGAGTTTTGAGTTTTGAGTTTTGGGTTTTGAGTTACTAAAAACTCTTCAGTTTCCTGCTTCCCGCTTCCCGCTTCCCGCTTCGCCCACACAGTCCGTAAGTCGGCCCACCTGCGCTCGACGTCATCCGGGTCGATGCTCCAGAGATAGCTAAGCGCCGTGCGCCAGGGTTCTTTTATGGCCTTGGCGCCACCCGGCAGAAGTACCTGCCGGAAATGGCCGAGCCGTTCAAATCCGAGATTATCCACGCGAAGGATTTCACCGCCCCAGATCGTCCCGTCAGTACCAAGACCGGTCCCGTCGAGCGCAAGACCGATCACTGGCCCCTCGAGCCCGCGCTCTGCCATTACCGCAGCAATATGCGCGTGATGGTGTTGGACGGCCATCCTGGGGAGATCCTGCCGTTTCAGCGCCCATTGGGTGTTCAGGTAGTCGGGATGCAAGTCGTGAACAATGAGTCGCGGTTCGATCTCCAGTATCCGTTCCAGGTGGGCGATTGAATGCTCGAAGGAGCGCAGTGTTTCGAGGTTTTCCAGGTCCCCTATATGCTGGCTGACAAAAGCTTCCCTGCCGCGCGTAAGGCAGACGGTGTTCTTGAGCTCGGCCCCGGCGCCAAGGACCGAGGGGACAGGGTCGCGAAGAAAAACCGGCATCGGCGCGTAGCCTCTTGCCCGGCGCATCGGGCGCGGAGAACCCCCGAGGACACGAGTCACCGAATCGTCGCACCGCATGTAAATCTCGCGGTCGTGTAAAAGAAAGTAGTAGGCAATCCCGTTCAGACGCGATCGGGCGTCCGCATTGTTCATCACAATGGGTTCATCGCTCTGGTTCCCGCTGGTCATCACCAGCGCACGGTACGGCGCGTTCGCAAACAGGAGAAAATGAAGGGGCGCATAAGGAAGAAAGACGCCCAGGTTCCTGTTGTTTGGCGCGACGCTCTCAGCGATTACAGGCGCGGTACGATCCGGGCGTCTCGCCAGGAGCACGATGGGCCTTGCAGGGCTCTTGAGCAGATCTTCTTCCCTGCTGTTCAGGCAACAATAGCGTCCGATCTCTTCGAGGTCCGGAAACATTACCGCAAAAGGCTTTTCCTCGCGTATTTTGCGGCTTCTCAGCCGGCTAACAGCCGCCTGGTCCGTTGCTTTTACCGCAAGATGAAAGCCGCCAAGTCCCTTGATCGATATAATAGACCCTGAATCGAGCAGCGCTACTGTTTTGACAATGGCTTCATCGCGAGCTGCGATCGTGTTTCGCTGCGCGTCTTCGAGCCACACCTGCGGGCCGCATTCCCAGCAGGCGTTGGGTTGGGCATGGAAGCGCCGGTCAAGGGGGTTGTCATACTCACTGCGGCATTGCGGGCACATTTTGAATTGCGCCATGGTGGTCTTGTCCCTGTCGTAGGGAATGTCCTTTATTATAGTGTAGCGCGGGCCGCAGTTGGTGCAGTTGATAAAGGGATAGCGGGACCTTCGGTCCCGTGCATCGAAAAGTTCCCGCAGACAGTCCCGGCAGGTGCAGACGTCAGGTGAAATAAGGGTCGAGCGCGACTGTAGCGCCCGGCTGCCGATTATCCTGAACTCTCCGAGGTCCTGATATGGCAGGTCGGTCGTTTCTACCTTGACGATTCTGGCCATAGGAGGCGGCTCGCAGGAAATTGAGCCGATAAAATCGCCGACCGAGCCGGCAGGACCTGCGACCTGGATTTCCACGCCGTCCGACTGGTTTCGGACCCAGCCATTGAGCCCGCAGCGCCTGGCCAACTGGTAAATAAAGGGCCGAAAGCCAACGCCCTGCACGATTCCCCGGACCTTCACCAAAACGCGGCGACCCGTGCCTGCGCACTGGGCGCATTCAGGCTCAAGAAGGCGTGTTTCTTCGGATGAGGATGTCACTAGCTCTGTTTACCCGCCCGGAGCGTCCGGTGCTCGCCGACCTTCTCCTCTATCCAGGAAAGCCAGGGAGCGAAACCTTCTCCGGTCCTGCATGAAATTTCAAAAATCTTCCCCCTGGCGTTCAACTGCCCTACCCTTTCCCGAATCTTTGACATATCGCAGTCCGTATAGGGCAGAAGGTCGATTTTATTGACCAGCAGGACGGAACAAATCTGGAACATGAGCGGATATTTGACGGGCTTGTCGTCCCCCTCGGCAACGCTCAGTATCATGATCTTTTCGTGCTCGCCGAGGTTGAATTCAGCCGGGCAGACGAGGTTTCCGACGTTCTCGATTATCAGCAGGTCAACTCCGGACAGGTCGAGGGACTCCAGCGCGATCTGAATCATGTTGCCGTCGAGGTGGCATCCCCCATCGGTGTTGATCTGCACGGCCTGTACGCCTTTTTTTTGTATGCGCTCGGCGTCATATGACGATTGGAGGTCCCCTTCGATGACCGCGATTCCGATCCGGCCGGCGAGCGCGTCTATGGTTTTTTCCAATAGAGAGGTTTTGCCTGCGCCTGGCGAACTCATGAGGTTAACCACAAAGATTCCCGCTTCGTCGAAGCGCCTCCGGTTTTCCGCCGCAAGCCGCTCATTGGCCTGAAGAATGTTACGAACTACTGGGACCTTGATTTCCGTCATCGTCTTCTCCCGTTTCACCTTCTATGCTCGTCACGGAAAGCTCCCGTCCTCTGAGCAGCTCCAACGCGGGCTCGCCGCACCGGGGGCAGAGGAATACCTGGTCTTCCACGTCAAAGGAAAAATCGCACTTGTCGCACCGGGCGGTAATGCCCACACTCTCGATTTCGATCAGCGCCCCGGACGCCACTGTATCGCGGCTTACCAGCTCGAAGCAAAACGTGAGCGACTCCGGAACCACGGCGGCAAATTTTCCTATTTGAAGTTTTACCTTGTTGATGCGCTCCAGCCCATGCCTCTTCGACTCATCGACTATGATCTCAAGCAGGCTTTGGGCAATAGCCAGTTCGTGCATGAGGCTTCCCGATCTCATTCAATTCAAGCGCATTATCGCCGCACTGTGCGAGCTGTGGAGATAATGCAAGACCTTTCCATATCCGGCCGATAAGAGCAGATTCAAACGTTGCCATTTAACATACCACCCCTGGCGGGTCAATAGATGGCGCAGGGGAAGCGTAAGTACAGTGCGCAGTGAACAGTGAGCAGTGAACAGGAAACCCGACGCCGGCCCAGGGGAGGAGTGAAGGGCGAAGGGTGAAGGGTGAAAGAGCGGGGGCGGCGAGCTGAAGAGTTTTTGGTTACCAGAGGCGCGGCATAGTCCGGTCAAGGAGAGCGACGAATTCCACCTGCCTTTCCGGACGTGTTCGGCCCGGCCCCTTCTCCAATTCCAATGCACAAACTTATCCGGTTAGCTCGGCCCTACCCCCCTTGCCGACACCTATTCACCCATGCCCCTATTCGCCTGCTTTTTATGACTTATTGGACGCAAGAATGCCCTGTGCCTCTATAAACGCCATTGTCAAGGCAAGGCTGGAGGAATTTGTTTCCACTGATTTAGCAAGGGAAGCTGCTTTAAGAGGACTCGATGAGTTCTATGCGCATAGCAAAGCAAAAGTCGGCAAAAAGACCTGGGGTCGAGAAGACATCCACGAGAGATAAGGTTTTATCCTAAGACCCATTCCTCCAGAAGATGCTCTATGGTTCATGCAATTCATGTCCAATATGGATGTAGTTGTCGCCGATTTCGATATGGTCGTAGCCGCCGTCCATCTCCATCGCAAATATAATATTTCTTTCTGGGATGCCCTCATCCTGCAGGCTGCAAAATCCGCTAACTGCTCGTTTGTCCTTTCTGAAGACCTTCAGAATGCGTTCCGGTTTGACGGCTTGGTTGTAAAAAACCCCTTTTTGACCTGATGGGTCTTTTCCATTGTTTTACGTGGGTGTCGCCGGCAATTGCCGGTAACCGGAGGGATGAGATCTTCTCACCGGGAGATCCTCGTAGACATGATTGCCCTGTGCATAATCCGCCTGGCAATGGTCGAAGCCGGTCACCAAAAAACGCTTGCGTCGCTCAACTCAGCTTTACACGTGCCCTGACCGAGACACGCTTGTTTCTCAAGCTCCTCGTAGCCCCAACTGACCTCGTATGATAGACTTATATAGTACCCTACCGAAAAGAAATAACGACTCTGCGTCGTGCGAGCGCGAAGCGGGCAGGCCGACCGCCGCCATTCTCGACGCTCTACATTCCTGACCTGTCTATGATCACTGTCCATGACCAGAGACGGGGCGTTCGCCGGATGCCTGGTGATGTCTGCGGCTGTCCCTTGAACGGGCGTATTATGAGGGAAACTGCACGGCTTCCACTGTGATTCCCTGAAGGCCCTTCTGATGAGCGAGATCCAGAAGACCCGCATAAACGACGAAGTCTCTTCCTTTGAGGTTGATTATGAACCGCTCTTCGAGCTTTGGCCTCTGATTGGTTTCCTGATTCTTTCTTTCTTGAACTGCCATTGGTCATTTCTCCTTTTCGTTTTAGAAGGGGGGATCGCCGTTATCATGCTGCCCGCCTTCGAATCCCCTGCCGTCAGTTTTGATAAACTCGATCCTGTTGGCAATGAGTTGGATTGAGGTCCGCTGTTGGCCTTCTTGGTTTTCCCACTGGTTATAGTCAAGATTCCCAGACAAAAGCACCTTGGCCCCTTTGTGGAGGTAGGTTTCGGCAAGTTCGGCCGTTTTATTGAAACATGTCACCTTGACCCAGCCCGTTTTGTCTTTTGATAGCCGGAAGGCGAGATTGAATGTGGCGATGGCGTCGCCGTTTTGGGAATACCGGATATCTGGATCAGCGCCCAGATTGCCTGTAAGAATACATTGGTTCATTCAGTTTTCCTCCTCTTTTTTGGAATCAGCCATCCCGAGACATTTTTTGATTTTTTCCAGCAAGGGATCATCGTGTAACCGGATTACAAGGTAGGAGATGAGCAGGATCAGAAACACAATCACAACTGCCGCAATAAAGAAAAAGGATGCCCCAAGCAGTTTCCCATTTAGCCACAGCAGAACAAGGACGCCTATTGCCATCAAAACTACACTGGGCGTACTGAACTCACATTTATTCATTGGACTTGTATGGTCCTCCTTTCCGGCTTTTATGTTTTCGTTGCAGGTAAATCAGCAGCACCAGGACCAGGAGTGTCAGCAGACTCACGATAATGACCGCTAAGGTGGCCTCTTTTTGAATGAGGGAATACTCCATTGACCTGTCGTAGAGGAGAGCCAGTGCTGCTATGATCGCAATGGGGATGAATGGAAATACCCAGAACCTTATAACTTCCACCTCCTTTCGATTTGGAATTACTTGGGCAGAGTGGGGCTGAAATTCGATTTGAGCAGCATGAGAGATTTTTTCAATCTGTGATGGGACAAGACCAGAATAAGTAGGGCCAGAGATGAGATGATGAGCGAAACGGCGATGAGAATTATGGCCAATTTCAGATCGAGAATGTTTTCTAAAACCTGATTGGAGACGAAGAGCTGGGAAATTTTGCTTCCCACGGTGGAGAATAACTGATGGATTTCCAACGGATCAGCTCCTTTGGGGGGGATGAGAGAATTGTTTCTATTCCGGCTTGTGTGAGTGGAAGTATTGAATGAGTTTGGGTTTGGATTCAGGTATTTATATATGTAGGCGGTGGTTTTTAAAGCGGAGTCTGTCCTCTGGGGGATTGTGAGTAGGTTACCGAGGTGAGTTCACGTGCAACCCGACTTTATGAGCAAGAGCGGGAGGAGCCTTACGATTCCTCCCAGCTTGGGTTGTGCGTTGAACGTTTGCTTCGGTGGCTATGGGCGGTTTTAAGAGATTTGAATATCATCCAAGTTCCCACCGCGATGTGACCGGGTCAAATCTATAAACAGTGAGATTCCAAAAAACTACCGTATCCGGCTTACGGGGCGCAGCAAGCAACTGGATACGACGAGTTGCACGGCTGATTTGACATCCCAGCTCCGTACCCTGAACCTCCGACCAAGATGCTGCCGGACAGGGACGGATCGTTGGATGTCCATTCGGCGGTGTAGGTACACGAGTTCGCCCAAGGTGATTCCGCGATCCGGCCCATACCGGACATCCAGCACATTACGTTATAACCGTCATAAATACACTCGTGAAAGGCCGTTTGGATCCACATAGTTGCGGGGTTCAGCTGACCGCCTTTTGGAACAGCCGCCGTCTGGAAAAACTCATCCGTATTGCACATATGCGCGGTGGCTTTGTAGGTTGCTTGACATAAGGCGTTCATGCCAACGATGCCATGAGCGTTACCATCGGTCGAACCCTTCGACGGACCAACGTAATGGTACGTTGACACCGCCCCCGTAGTCCAGGTCTGTGCCTCCGCATTCATGCCGCAACAACAAATCAAACAAACAACTGCTGCCAACAATGCGAGCTTTCTCATTTTCGCTCCTCCTCTGTGATTATTAAAGTTGACGGTGCTGAGGCAGGAAATATCGGTGGACACTTTACTCTCAGTGCGACTCAGGCAACCGTCAGCGCTATAAGCGTTGTGACTCGCCTCGCTTCCCAGAACTGCCCGTTCCATATCGTCATCCTGACCTGAGATATCGCAAAACTGAAAAATAATTCTGGCAGTTTGAAGGAATTTGAATCTTACCATTTATGCCTCCCTGATTCGGGGGCTATCAAAAGGAAGGGGGCAAAGCAGGTGAACCTGGTGCTGAAATGATATTACAGTAACATTCCGGTTTTGCAAGAATATTTTTGAACAATGGGTCAAGGAGCAAGGTGCAAATTGACATGGGTTTCAGGTATGGGTTTAGTGGAGGTCGCCGATCGTGTTGCATTCTGAGAGGGTTCGAACTAATGACGCCGGACCAGGCATCTTCCCTCCGCTGAAATAATGCTTTCTCCCTACATATATGAATACATGTAAATTTCATCCACCATCTACTTTCAGCCAACTGATCTTAACTCAAATCGACATCGACACCAACGTCATTCAGCAAATGGGAGACCGAGCCATGATTATTCAAGATCCACGAATAAAAACGAAGTGTCCGGAGTGTGGAGGCGAGAATGTGAAATCCAAGCTGTCCTTTACCACCATCGTCGCATGGGTGGGGAGGATTCTGGGAGTCCCGACGGTTAAGATTTGGGAAAAGAAATGTGAGGAGTGTGGGAATGAGTTTCAGGTGTTTAGAAAGTAGCCTCAAAATCCCACTTAAGGCAGGCTTCAAACCTGCTCTCTACTCTACCCTTTCTCTAGGAAAAAGGCGCACCGATATTTCCTCCGGAATCGTCCTGTTCAACTGCAATGGTTTTGAAGAAGGACCCTGCGTTATTACTTAACCCACGACCAAATATCCCGCTTCCCGGTCTGACGCCCACCGGCCGTGCTGTCTCGCAGGACGCACTTGTTGGCCCAATCACCTCCCGCCTTGGGACCGTGCCAACTGGCCACCCGACATCCCTCGTCATTATAGCATGCTTCGCCGCAAGCTTGTTGATCATAACATCGAAATACTCTGATTTCATGACCAATGTAATTGACCTTATGCCAGTTGAACACATGTTCCGCGAAGGCTACGCAGCTAAAAGAGAATAAAACCACGAGAACGAGCAAAACAGGGTATTTCAGTCCTTTCACGATCCCCTCCTCCGATTGTGATTTTCCGTGCGTAACAACAAAAAGAACGCCGATCTTAACGTTAATCCTAAGGCCGATACGACAGATTGCTCCCCGAACCCACGCCCACCTTCAGAAATTCAGCCCTGCCACCACTTTTTCAAACGCACAATGCAACAAGTACATGTAAGGCAAAAAAAGGCGCAGCACAAGAGAAATCAGGGGTATTCTGTCTGTCTGTCTCGAAAAGTTCTTTAGGCCGCGCTTTCGAGTGGCGTCAGACTTACCTCGTAGCCCACGTTTTTTAGCCGGTTTACGAGGTAGGGCACGAGTCGTTTCGAGTTAAGTTTGTCAAAATAGTCCTTACCAAGGTCTGTTAGCAAAATTCTTGAACAACCCCAAAGCCCGCAGAAACATACAATTTCCCTATCGAATACGCAAGTAATAGGCCAATGAGACTGGTTTTTGCAATTGCAGGACACGCCTCCTTCCCAACAGTTGATTCGCTCGATTCCCCTGCCCCAGAGTATTCGATAGCGCTCAGGCGAATAGAAGGTATTATCCGGAATAATGCATCAACTTCTGTGCTCCGCATCCAACCTGCATGTCGAGATCGAATTTTTGCCTAAAAAACTTCCCCCTGCAGCTCCGAAGTCGGCAAAATCATACGATTTCCCGATCGACAGTGCAACAAATGTCTCAGTGGCACTGGTTTTTGCGATTTCAGACACACCTCCATCCCCGGAGTTTTGTAGCCCGCTTTCCGCCTGTCAGAGTGAAAGCGTTCAGGCGAATAAGATGCGATAATAGCGTGCGAAGGAAAAAGCAGACGCAATGTGTACATGCCACCTCCTTGCATGGTAGACCACCCTTGCCCCGACCTTCACGAGCCGCCTGATGATCGATCCTATAGACGGCTTGACGCTCTCGCCCCAGAACGCCGTATCCCAGATAAGGTGGACCAGCATTCTCAAAATCCCAGGATACCGTCCTCCTCATCGCATATGGGATTTTTGTCTTCAAAGTGGTTACATGAAAGTGTTTCTTCGATCAGGTGGCTGCGCCCATACCAACAGAATTCCTTGAATATCCCATCTGTGGCATCTGTTACGCTATCATAGGTCTCTTTCGATTTTCACACTTCTAAAATCCTTCTTCCCTGTGTTTCATTCTTATTATCCCATCCCCAAGCCTCAGCCACTCTGATCTCCGCCACAAACGGGACCTCTGGGATCATCCGTCCCAATGCCGCCTCCATCGACTTTTTCACAATCTCCCTCACCTGATCCTCTATGGCATCTCTGGCCTCGATTATTATCTCGTCGTGTTGTGTATGAACAATACGTGCATCAACTCCCTCCAGCCCACGGGAAATGAGGCACAGGGCCAATTTAAACCCATCGGCGCCATTTGCCTGGACGGGCCAGTTCAATAATGAGTTGTCCGTCACATCATCAGCGATTTTGATTACCCTGCCAATCCTTGTTCTTACTTGCTTCTCTGATTTTGCCCTTCCAACGATTGTCTGTCTCCACTTGAATATGCCTGCTAACTTGGAAAAATACCCGGCCACAAGTCTCTTAACCCAAGCAAGTTCCACCGAGCAACCTAATTTGGTTAATTCCTGATGGTTGCTGTAGGCCGATCTGCGGTTATTGAGGCCAAGCACGATCAATCCAGGATTCGGGAATGGGGAGGCAAGCACGTTATGATGTTTCCCCATACATTTTCAGTAGCCATGCCATGATTTGACAGGATCTCCCAAAGGCTTTGATTTAACCCGACAGGGACTTTCAGCCGGCCGGACTTAGGGACCGCCCATGTGGACATGGGTCATGATTTGGAAGTGAGAATACGCAAGACGATACTCGCCAGATCGAGAAAGAGGAGAGATCTTTGGAACTCTGGTAGGCCCCAGAATATCTACAGACACGATCATCAGGCGGTTTGTAAAGCTCATGGCCAGAATGGTCTACCACACCCGACAATGGTATGCCCATGTTGAGTCCGCTTTTCCTCTCGCCCGCTATTGCCAGATTCTATTCGCATAAGCTCGCCACCGAGCGGCACGGCAGGGCGAAATCACCAAGCGTGGGGTAGTGGTGTGTCTCAACATTGCAGAAACGTGTTCCCTTGACATTTCACTTGCGTATTTTTGTGGCAAGGTTGTATACTTTTTTTAGTCTCAGGCGCGCAAGTGAAGTTTTTTGAGGAAAGACCCGACCCAAAAACGCGGTTGGGACGTTTGGCACTGAAGTTGGTGCCTTATTCTGAATTACACTTCTTCTCTGAGCCACTGCCAACAGGCGAGATGAAGTCGCAGTGGGGCTGGAAATTGGACTATGCTGAAACACAAAAGACAAGCTTATAGAGCCCGATATCTCTTGTGAAATGTCGGAGTAAATAAATATGATAAACCGAATAAATCTCCGCAAGTTCTTCGCCGACCATCTTATAGTTACCTGTATACTGTTCGCCATTCTATATCAGATTATCGACATTACTCTCAATAACTTTATGACCACACATCTACATGGTGGATTCATTAATTATTACGAATCACCTTACGGTCAAGAAGATATAATTTGTTTTGTAGTAGTTATGTTTATATTTATAATGTTTGGTGTTATGCTTAGGAGCATAATTCGAGAAATCATTGCGGAGAAGAATGAAAAAGACTTTATTCTTAATAGAAATAAAAAATTTGCCTATTCAGTCATACATGATGTTAAAAATCCTGCAATTGGTATACACACCATGGCGATGTTGTTGAAAAAACAGTACGCAGAACACCTTGATGACAAGGGACAATATTATTTTGAAATCATGGAACACGTTTCTCAAGATATAATTACACTTATGGAAAATATTTACGTGTTTATCCAATCTGGTGAACACCAACTTGATATTGAGAATGTTAATATCCATGATGAACTTACAATAATTAGAAAAAGCATCGAGTCACTTTTGGAAATAAGGGGTATTAAATGGTTCCAAAAACCTGAGCATTTCCCAGAAATTAAGGCAGATCGGTTGTCCATAAATCGTATTTTTAGAAATTTGATAGATAATACATTAAAACATGGTGGGGATGACTTGAGCCAATTAAAGGTTGAATATCACAAAACCGACGAGTTTCACGAATTTTCCATCTGTGATAACGGATGTGGAATTGATGAACTTGTGCAGGAAACCGTTTTTGAAGTATTTAAGAGAGGTAAAACTTCAGCTAACGTTGATGGATTAGGGTTGGGTCTAACCACAGTCAAGGATCTGGTAGAAAAACATAGTGGCTCCATCTGGATGAATTCAATTTTGGGAAAAGGCACCATGTTTACTTTTACTATTTCCAGAAATCTCTGACAATGATTGATTGCGACCACAATAGCGTTAAGATCGCTGGGAGCGTATCGAGCACAACGAACCGCACCGTCACCCTTAATAACACGGGGACAGCAAATTCAACATAATGTGAAATTAAATGTTCTTGCCAATCCATTGAACTAACAGAACGGACCACCCATAACGCCCTACGATCTTAATATGTGGATTCCCTTGAACCGGCAACATGTGCGATGAGATCGGAAACTCGGGTGTGAAGCGCCTAAGATCGAATTGAAGCGACCACATTTTACAACCGACGCCGTCATGAAGCTAAGGCTGGCTTTGTCTACTTCTCTGCCCATGTCTTCCCAATCGTAACTTCCACCTCAACCGGAACTTTAGACAGGAGTTTAAGGAATCTCAGGGCACAAAAGGGTAATTGCTTTGCGAATTCGGTAAGTTATCAGTTCAATTTCTGTAAGACCCTACTGGCGATTTGGTAGCCTAAAGCTTTGAGTATCGCGGATTGATTTTCAGTGACTTCCTCGATGATCCTCTGCGGCCTGGACTTGCCTGGATACCAGCAGAGGCAGGAATGAAGCTTGCGCATTTGCTCCACCACGGAGGAGGCCGTTTTTGGAATCCCAGCCTGATGGAGCCGATTTTCCAGAATTCGAAGATAGGCCAGTGCGGCCATGCAGGTAAAGATATGGCAGCGAATCTTTCCGTCTGTCCAGTGCCGGATGGGAAGTACGCTCACCAGGTCGTCATCTTTTGACTGCCGGAATGCCTCTTCGACTATATGGCGGTCAAGGCTTGCTTTCACTATGTCATCGGTCGACCAATCGGTGTGGTCTGTGATGATGATGTTTCTCCCAAATTTTTCTATATACTTGCCAATTCGATAGTAATCTTTCCTGAAAACGAATTTCGGTTTTCCCTCCTCCTTCTCCAAGTCGAACTGATAAAGGTCATTTGGCAGGAAAAGCTTTCCACAGGCCTGCAAATAATTTTTCTCAAGATGATTTAGTTTATTCCATGGAGTCTTGCCGGATTTGGCCCTGTTGCGCAGCTCAAATAGTATTTCCTGGAGTTCGAGCATCTTGCTGTCGAATCTATATCTCTGCTTTGCGGCAGTTCTGGGATTATAGGTAACGACAACGGTCCTCTGTCGCCCCCAAAAGTCCCCCGTGCCGCGCCAAGCCTTTATTTGATCATCTTCTCTGTCAAGCCTTGCGAGCTCACGATTCTTCGGGGAATCAACAGGTTTGAAATCCGAAAGCTTTACACGGACAAACTCTTGGGCAAAGTGGGTAGAGTAGGTGGTTATGAAATGGAAGTGAGGCCTTTCATCGATTCTTTCAATATTTTGCTGAGCATTCATTCCCTTGTCAAAAACTATGGTGAGCTCGGCTCCAGGGTCTGCGAACTCGCGCATGGCAGAGAAAACCTCATCTATTATCCGCCAAAATACCTTGGAATCATGACGATTTCCTTCATACTCCCGGTAAAGGAGCGGAAGCCGGCCCTTCTTTGAAACCAGGAGCGCAAGCCCCACCTGCCTCAGCCAGTGTTTTCCGTCCTTGTTTTTTCCGCGCCTGGCAAGATCGGACTCCATCTGTGCGGCCATATACGTGTAATAATTGGTGGTGTCGAACAGAAAGCAATCCGAGCGGCACTCTGAGATCGCACGAACTTTTGAGAAAAATAACGAGGCTATCTGCTCGATTTGCGCCTGTGTGATCCTTTCCCATTTCTCCCAGTATCGTTGCGAACTGAGGGCCTCGATCTCAACAGGCCTGATTTGCTGAATAGCCGTGCTTTTATACCACTCGGGAAGAGTTCTTTTTGAGCAGGGATCAACCATCCGGTTGAGTACAGCGTAGAGAAAGTACTCACCAACCGAAGGCCCTTTCTCATTGCGTTTTCGCGGAACCACCGAGTCGACGATTGCTACAAGATCGATTTGGTTGGCGATCGAGTTGGCAAGCCAGAGCGCTCCGAACTCCTGCACCAAAATATTTTTGCAGATTCCCCTTTCGGCGGTAGCCATCTCCTTTATACGCTCAGGGCCGCCAAGATAGATCTGCTCAAGGACTTTGAGCTCCCCGCCGATCCTGCCCATCTCGCGGTAGTAGTAATAGGGTCTACCCTTTTTCATTTTTTTATGAATGTGCGCCATGCGGCAAATATGCATAGCAGGGTCTACTAAGTCAAGAGAAAAATGAGCAACCATCTAAAATTTTAGCAAATTTGTTTCGGCTTTCAAAGTTGAAGGAGGGTCTACGGGTGTATTGGCTGGAAGTGGTTGAATTTACAGATAAATCTCAGGGCTGGTGGATTGATTCCTTAAACTCCTGTTTAATGCCCATCAATCGAAAGAGTTGCCCTCGGAATTCAAGCCTGCATTGAGCTCAGAAAGAATGACAGCGGGGGATAGTGGTGTGTTCTGAAACTGCCCAGACCACCCTGCCGACATATCACTTGCATGTTCGATTGGGGCATCGTATAGTTTTGCGGGCTTTGAAGTTGTTCAAGAGGTTTTTTCGAGCAGAATCCGACCCTAAAATGCGGTTCGGATGCATAGCACGGAACTCGATGCATTATTCCAGATTAAGTGCATATGAAGCTTTGGCCGCCCAATGGCAAGTTTTATTAACAACCCCTCAAAGATCCACGAGCGCTGTACGGAGGAGGGGAAAGCCGTTTTCATCCAAATCAGGTAAAAACTTTAAGAAGACTTGTACGGGAGGAGATCATGAAAGTGTTTTTTAAAGAATTGATTGTTGCTTTTTGCGCCCTTTTTCTGTTTAGTGCAATTCCCGCTCTCGCGCAAAAGACCCCAGACGAACTGGCCAAAGAATCCGAGGATGCCTGCGTAGCCAGCGAATCCACAAAGCCAACCCCCCAGATGATCATGGACAAGGTGGATAAAGCGGCCGCTCTTCTGAAAAAGGAGGGTAAGGCGGCTTTCCCGAAATTCAGAGGCAAGGACAGTGAGTTCATTTTCGCGGGCACTTATATGGTGATCCAGGATTTGTCGGGTAGGGTTCTAATGCACCCGATCAAGTACAAAATGGAAGGCCAGAATATGGTCGACCTCAAGGATTCCAACGGGAAACTCTTTTTCATCGCCATTAACGAAGTCGCCAAAACCAAAGGGGCTGGCTGGGTAGACTATATGTGGCCCAAACCGGGAGAAGAAACACCTTCTTTGAAGGTATCCTATGTAAAATTGCTCAAAGCTAACGGGGAGGACATGGTAGTTCTGCGCGGCATATGGGATGTGCCTGCGGAAGAGGTGCAGAAACTCGTGAAATGATTTTAGTTCATAAGGGGATATCCATGATAGTTGTGTAAATTTGAGTGCCATGACTTCGTTTGTGGTGCCGAAAGCCGGCTAAGATGACCGAATGGAGTGAGTTTAGCACGTTAGCGAAGATTTTTTACATTCCGTCCCCAAAGCGAAATTATCATCCTGAATTATGTGTGAACATACCATAGACTCGATCATCAGGCGGCTTGTAAAGGTTCGCGCAAGAGTAGTCTACCATGCTGGAAAGTGGTGTGTTCTGAAATTGCCCAAACCGGTCCCGTTGACCTTTCTCTTGTGTTTTTGATTCGTATATGGGAAGGTTCTATTGCCTTGAAGATGTCCTGGGATCTTTTCAGGGTGTTGGACGAATCAAGAATGCCCTTCGAGATTCGTTGGTGGTCAGGTATGCATTATTCGGAATTATAGCACTGACGTACCCCTGTGGTGTCCAATGATAGTAGAGTATCCACCGAAATTTCCTGCATCAGCACCGTCAACTTTAACAATCACAGAGGAGGAGCGAAAATGAGAAAGCTCGCATTGCTGGCAGCGGTTGTTTGTTTGATTTCTTGTTACGGTATGAAGGTGGATGCCCAGACCGTATCCCACTACGTTGGTCCGTCGAAAGCCCTCACGAGCGGGGCGGTTGCGGGAGGCCCACTCGGCATGAACGAGTTATGTGTACAAACGTACGGGTCCACAGCGTATATTTGCAATGTGAAAGAATTCTTGCACACCGCGACGCCAACGAAAACGACGTTAAATAAGGGGTCGGTTCCCAACGCATTGTGGGCCAATCCAGAGTTTGAGAACTGTACATATGACTCATCCAGCGACCAAGTTAATTGCGTGGTCCCCGGATTAAATTTCGGATTAAAAAGCGCGTTGTTCCCGCCCAATGATCCATCTGTGAACTGTAAGTTTTGGAGCGTCGCGGAGGGTACTTACCAAGGCACTGTAGTGTATGTTGGCGCGTCCGGGACATACGAGCGATGGCCGGCAACCCTATTCCCGTGTAGTAGTTCGTTTCCCATTGCGTGTTGCAAGCCGTAAGCCGGCGCGGGATGATGAGATTGCCAGCGTTTGTAGATATGATCCGGCCGCATCGCCCCGGAAACTTAGGGTTCATCCGGCTAACGAGTACCTCTGTGTATGAAGATGGTAGAGCCGTAGTTTAAAGTACTCAGAATCCCGGAATCCGTAAGCCTGCCTTTTGAGGGTCTTGATTTTATTGATCAGGCCCTC
>Ga0187864_10002315_pt1 | contig 16715 bp, 14 predicted proteins | sample June2016WEW_11_4_FD_132985 | JGI IMG/M metagenome (GOLD analysis project Ga0187864, IMG submission 132985) | Peatland microbial communities from SPRUCE experiment site at the Marcell Experimental Forest, Minnesota, USA - June2016WEW_11_40 | ecosystem: Environmental > Terrestrial > Soil >...
CAGGGCGAGAAAGGGCGATTGCTCAAGCTGCACCGAGAGTCCCTGCTTCAGCGTGTCGTCGAATACGCTGTCGCCGGTCTTGTTGTCGAAATCGGAGAGGACAATGGTGTCCTTGTCGGTCAGGCGGGTGGTGGCCTGGCGCGAGCGGAAGTAGAGCGTTCCCCCGATGGCAGCGGCGACAAGCACCAGGGCAGCGGGAACAAGAACCTTCCAGAGTTTTCGTAGGGCCGAACGGCGTTCGGCCGGGCGAGCGCCGCTCGCCCCTACACGCCCCGATTCCGTAGCGCGCTTCAGGCGCTTCAGGTCGGCCCGCAGGTCAGAGGCCGTCTGATAGCGCGTCTCCCGGTCTTTCTCCAGCGCCTTGTTGATGATCGATTGGAGCCGCGGGTTGAGGGCGGGATTCAGGCGCTGTGGCGGAGTTACTTCGCGCGTCAGAATCGCTTCTCGAAGCTCTGCCGAGGTCGCGCCGCTAAAGGCTTGCTGCCCAGTCGCCATTTCGTAGAGCACCGCGCCAAAGCTGAAGAAATCGGTTCGCGCGTCCACCTCTTCGCCGCGCGCCTGCTCGGGAGACATGTACGCCATAGTGCCCATCGCCGAGCCCGGGACGGTGAGGTGACCCTCGTCGATCAAGGCGGTTGCCGGGTCTTGTAGGGCCGAACGGCGTTCGGCCTCCCCCGGTTGGAGCGCCGCACCTTCGGCCTCTTCCGCCGGGCGAGCGCCGCTCGCCCCTACCCGGCGGTCAGAGACCGCCGCTACAACCTTCGCCACACCAAAATCCAGAATCTTCGCCTGGCCGTGCGGGGTGACGAAGATGTTCGCCGGCTTGATGTCGCGATGAATGATGCCTTGGGCGTGCGCAGCGTCCAACGCGTCGGCAATCTGGATGGCGAGACCGAGCAGCGTGTCCAATTGTAGGGGCGGTCTCTGACCGCCGATTCGTCGATCAGACGCCGCTACAGCTAGCATCTCCTTCAGCGTCTTGCCCTCCATCAGCTCCATCGCGATGAAGGGCTGACCCGCATATTCGTCCACATCGTGAATGGTGCAGATGTTGGGATGATTCAGGGCCGAGGCGGCGCGGGCTTCACGCTGGAATCGCGCCAGCGCCGTGGGATTCTTGGCCAGGCTGGTGGGCAGGAATTTCAGCGCGACTTTGCGACCCAGCTTTGTGTCCTCAGCCTTGTAGACGATTCCCATGCCGCCGCCCCCCAATCGTTCGAGGATGCGGTAGTGCGACAGGGTGCGGCCAATTAGATTGGAATGGGTGAAGTCGGGACTCTTCGCTGCGCTCAGAATGACAGGAGGGGCTTGTAGGGCCGCCCCTTGGGGCAGCCTGACCGGGGCCCCCGCCCTGGGAAACGGGCCCGGCCCTACAGGAAATATGAACCGAAACCCGCGCTTGGGCAGGGTCTCGACATAGCGCGGGGCCTCGGCATCATCGCCCAGCGCTTGCCGCAGTTTGCCGATGGCTGTGCCGATGCTGTGGTCGAATTCCACAATGGTGTCATTCGGCCAGAGCTTTTTCTGGACTTCCTCGCGCGTCACCACATCTCCGGGACGCTGGAGCAGCATGACCAGGATTTGAAAAGGCTGTTCCTGGAGCTTGATCTTCAGGCCGTGCTTGCGCAACTCTCCCGCCTTCAGGTCAACCGTGAAGTCGGCAAATGCGATCGTTAGTGAAAGCGCCTGTACATCCATCGCGGCCTTCTTGGCGCAGGCTGTTGCACAGACTATAACCGAGAAAAAGACAAACTCAAGCTCTAAAAAGAATCTGACGGCAGGAGTCCCAGGGAAGGGCAGCAGGCTAAGCCCCCTAAAACCTCGCCACAGTCGCATCTCCGAAGACCCATAAGCGGTGTCATTACAAGACGTTACATGTTGAAGCGCAGTTGACATTCAATTGAATCGCTGTGCATTGAGGCAAGACTTCAGCGGGCTCATGCTTCGCCCCGAACAAGGAGGCGACCATGAGCAAAACGCTGAGAACGTGCTTGGTTTTGGGGTTAGCGACGGGAATCAGTCTTCCAGCCAGTGCGAGGCAATTCGCCAGCCCAGAAGGGAAAGCTCAACCGCAAATCACGCTCATCGTTTACGACTGTATGGGGCTGAAAAGCAGAGTATTGACCGCGGCGCTGGAGGGCGTCACCCGGATTCTGGCCAACGCCCGCGTCAATGCGATTCCGATCGTCTGCCGGAACACAAGCTCCGACCCCGCCAGCGCGCATTGCCGGCAGGACCCAAGCCCGGTGGCTATTCGGATCCGCATCGTGGCGAATCCCACGCGCTTCATCGCCGGAACCGATGGCGAGACCATGGGCTATACGGCGGGCGATTTAGTCACCATTTACTTTTCACGAGTAAATGAGCTCGCGATAAGAGCGGATCTCGATTCGGATGAAGTCCTGGGGTGCGTGATTGCCCACGAGCTGGGCCATGTTCTGCTTGGTCCAAATCACACGCCTACCGGCATCATGAGCGTATCCTGGGGAGAGGACGTGGAAGCGAAGCTGATTCGTCAGCGCGCTCTGGGCTTTCTGCCGTTTCAACAGGAGCGGATGAGGGCTGAAGTCCTCTCGCGAGAGCGGCAAGCGGCGTCCCAGCAAGCCGGCTCCGTTGCTGTCGCTGCTAAGTGAGTGCCGAGCGCCGCGTGCCGAGCTGGTAGCCACCTCAGGGGTTTGGTGACGTGGGCTCACGAAAGCTCCGGGGCACGACCTCAGCCGGGGGACTATTAGCGGCCCTCGAAGGCTAAATAAATAGCCGTCCTTTTCCCCGACCCAAGAGCCCACGGGACACAAACCGTCCCGTGGCTACCCGAGATGCCCAAGAAACTACAGGAGAGTTTCCAAAACCGAAATGATGCGCTACCGCACCGCAGGTCTGTGGCGCGGCTTGCTGGGCCGCACCCGTTCAGGTCCTGCAGTAATCTGGGTGACCACCAACGAAGGTAGATCCCCCGTAACGCCGTAGTATTTGCCGATGGCACTGCCGCCGTTTCCTTGTGAAAAGTCCCCACCCCACCAGTGATTTTCGAGTGATCGATATTGCCACGAACGGATTGGGAATGATAACTCGGCTTCACGTCGACTATCCCGGTGCGTGGCTGGTTTCCAGCGTGGGAAGGGCGTTCGTTCCCGATCCGGCGAAGCGCCCGCTCAACATTGTGTGTCCGCGTGCGGTGAAACGAATGATACTCCTCTGATCTGGCAACCTGATTAGCCCAGTGAAGCACCATCTCCAAGACGGGACCACATCATTGGCTCACGGTACTAGAAGAAACCAGGCAATTTTCAGGCTTCCTTCAGGCTCCATAGTTAAACTGTTCGCCCGGGGGCATCCTAGAAAGCTGGATTGTTCTGCCAGCCCGGCACTGGAGCCTTGCCGGGGGATCGACGTAAACTTACCGGGCGTGTCTGATGGTCGCAGTTTCCAGGGCATTCACCCTCGGGTCGGGAAGCTCAAGGTCACCGCTAGAGATGTCACGTTCAAGGAAACCCGGAAAATCGACCTGTAGACGAAAGCCGATTGGGTGATCCATTTCGATGACCTCACGGTAGAGGAGCTGAGCAGTGGCACGATGTAGACTTTCTCGCCAGAGGTGTGTATGAAAACGGCATCCCTTGCCTTTCTTGTGGGGGCCCTCGCGCTCCCAGTCGCAATCCGAGCCGGAGAGCCGCTCCAGCTCGTTCAAAAGATTCCCTTGCCAAGCGTCGAAGGGCGCATCGACCATATGAGCGCCGACGTCCATGGCCAACGCCTGTTCGTTTCGGCTCTGGGCAACAATACACTCGAGGTAATTGACCTGCATGCAGGCAAACGACTGGCCCGCCTCACGGGGCTGAGGGAGCCCCAAGGAGTCTTCTTTGTCCGGAAAGAAGACAAAATCTCTGTGGCCAACGGAGACAATGGAACATGCAGGGTCTTTGATGGCAGCTCCTATGAGCTGCTTGCGACCGTTAACTTCTCGAGCGATGCGGACAACATTCGGTACGATCCCCGTCAGAAACAGATCTACGTCGGCTACGGCGAGGGAGCGTTGGGGATCCTAGACGTAACGACAGGCCAGAAGGTGCGAGATATCCCGCTTCGTGCTCACCCGGAGTCATTTCAGTTGGAAGAATCCGGACCGAGGATTTTCGTCGACCTGCCCGACGCCAATCACACTGTCGCCGTTGTGGACCGGTTGAAAGGCTCGGTGATCGCAACCTGGGGGCTGGCGGAGCAAGCGAATTTTCCGATGGCACTCGATGAGTCAGACCGACGCCTCTTCATTGTGACCCGCAGACCTGCGCGTCTGCTGGTGTTGGACACAGACTCCGGAAAGCCGCTGGCGGACTACCCGGTGGTGGCTGACGCCGACGACGCTTTCTACGACGCTGCGCATAAGCGCGTGTACGTCTCGGGGGGCGAAGGCTTTATTGACATCTTCGGCCAACGTGATAGGGACCACTATCAGCTTTCCAGCAGAATCCCCACCAGGAGCGGCGCTCGAACCTCGTTGTTCGCTCCGGAGCTGAATCGCCTTTACCTTGCAGTGCCGCAGCGGGAAAATCAAGGGGCAGAGATCCGAGTCTATGAAGCGCAGCCCTAATTTCTGATGCGTCGCGCGGAGAGGGTAGATTCCCCTAATGCGAGAGTCGAAGCAATCCGGGGATTCGCTCGAAAGGTAGTGGAGAACACCTGCGACGTTTTCAAGCGGCTGTGGGGGAGTTGCTTAGCTCGGAGCCTCTCCCATCGAGAAGAATGTGCTGAGACTTTTCCTTTATCTATCGTCGGTCCTCATACTTGCGCTGCCCGTCTGGGGTCAAACGGCGGGATTGCGTGGGCAAATCACTGACGAAACGGGCGCGGCTGTTCCGGGAGCGACCGTTAGACTAGCCGGGCCGTCCGGTTCGTTTCGATCCACGAGCGCGAGAGACGGGAGTTATGCGTTTTCCGGACTCGCTCCGGGCGAATATACTGTCCAAGCTTCTGCACCGAACCTGGGTCTCCCTGCACCGGTGAAGATTTCGCTCAATGTGGGCGTGCAGACACTGAATCTGCAATTGAAGGTGGTAATGGCTACGCAGCAGGTTACTGTTCAAGGGAACGTGGGACCTACGGTCAGCACGGCCGCTGCGAGCAACGCGAGCGCGACGGTGCTTCGTGGCAACGATCTTCAGTCGCTGGGGGATGACCCCGAGGATTTGCAGTCGGACCTCCAAGCCCTCGCCGGACCTTCGGCAGGGCCGACGGGCGGCGAAATCTACATTGACGGTTTCAGTGGCGGCGAACTGCCTTCCAAGGACGCCATCCTCGAAATCCGCGTCAACCAGAATCCTTTTTCGCCTGAGTATGACAAGCTGGGATACGGCCGCATAGAAATAATCACCAAGCCAGGGGCGGAGAAGTTCCACGGCACGGGGTACTACAATTTCGGTGACAGCTTTTGGAACTCGCGTAATCCGTACGCCGCGGAGAAGGCGCCCTTCCTGCTGAAAGAGTACGGCGCCAACCTGACCGGCCCTCTCAGTCCGCGGACGTCGTTTTACATGAGCGCCGACCGGGCCGCCATCGACAATGGCACCATCATCAATGGGAGCACGCTGGACCCTTCGACGCTGGCTATCATCGACCCTTACACTCAGGTATTCCGAATTCCGCAGCGGCGCCTGATCCTCAGCCCTCGCCTCGACCGTCAGGTGAGTGCAAACGACACACTTTCCGTGCGTTACCGCTCTGAGACGGCCGACATCCGGCCCGACGGAGTCGGGAGCTTCAACCTCGTATCAACCGGCACCCACAATCATAGCGACAGCCAGACGGTGCAGGTGGCGAATACCGTCGTCATCAGCACCCATGCGATCAATGAGACTCGGTTTCAGTTTTACCGCGTTCCTCTTTCGACGGTGGCCGATGAACCGCAGCCTACAATTCAAGTGCTCGGCTCTTTCATCGGTGGGGGAGCACCGGCGGGCCATTCCGTCAGCCTGGAGAACGACGATGAGCTGCAGAACTACACGAGCCTGCTTCGCGGGCAGCACACTTGGAGGTTCGGCGTGCGGGTCCGTGCTGCCTACCTCCATGACACATCGCCAATGGATTTTGGGGGCACGTACGTATTCACCGGCGGTGTCGGACCGCAGTTAGACGCTGGAAGTCAGCCGGTCCTCAGTTCCAACGGCACGCCCGTCCTCATCGACATAAACTCAATTGAAAGCTATCGGAGGACTCTCGTATTGGCACAGATGGGCCTCGAGCCGGCCGCAGTCCGCGAGCTGGGCGGGGGCGCCTCGCAGTTCACCATCGCGGCTGGAAATCCTAGGCTTTCACTCAACCAGTGGGACGTAGGATCGTTCATGGGGGACGATTGGAGGGCTCGTCCCAATTTGACCCTGAGTTATGGGCTGCGCTATGAGGGGCAAACCAACATCGGTGATTGGCGGGATTTCGCCCCGCGCATCGGTGTGGCCTGGGCGCCAGGTCACACCTCTGGGAAGTCCGGGCCTAAGAACGTCATCCGGGCCGGATTCGGGATGTTCTACGATCGCTTCGCCCTCGCCAACACCCTTAGGGCCGAACAGTGCGGGCTGGTGCAGCAGCAGTACGTCGTCACCAACCCAGATTTTTACCCGCAAGTGCCTTCCCTCGCCACGTTGAATGGGCTCGGGGTGCAACAGGTGATCGAAAAGGCCAGCCCCACGTTGCGCGCGCCATACCTTGTGCAATCCGCCGTGGCTTTCGAGAGACAACTGCCGGCCCACACCACGGTGGCTGTGACCTTCGCCGACACTCATGGTCTTCACCAATTGCGCTCTCAAGATATCAACGCCCCGTTGCCGGGAACGTACGATCCTCAGGTCACGGGTAGCGGCGTATTCCCGCTCGGCAACCCTAATTCCGTGTTCTTGATGGAATCGGCAGGGCTTTACAACCAGACGCAACTGATCACGAACTTCAACTCTCAGGCCAGCAAGAACGTCTCGCTGTTTGGCTCCTACCTCTATAACCACGCCACGAGCAATACCGATAGTCTCGGAACTTTTCCGGCGAATCCCTACAGCATGGCGGGGGAATACGGGCCAGCGGCCACCGACATTCGGAATCGAGTGACCCTTGGGGGCTCCATAAGTACTTATTGGGGCTTCCGCTTCAACCCGTTTCTGGTGGCTAACTCTGGCCCGCCATTTGACATCACCGCAGGTCAGGACCTTTATGGCGACACCCTATTCAACGCCCGCCCCGGCCTGCCCACGAACCCGAACAAGCCCGGACTGGTTCCCACCAAGTACGGCTTGCTCGATCCAAATCCATCTCTTGGTGAGAGAATCCTGCCCCGCAACTACGGCCGTGGACCGGGCATTGTCCTCTTTAACCTGCGGGTGTCGAAGACTTTCGCCTTTGGGGGAAGAGAGCCCGGCGGCAGCGGGGCTCCGGGAGGTTACGGAAGCTACGGCAGACGGGTGGAAGGCGGCCCGTTTAACGTGGGGGGCCCGCGCGACAACTCCGCTTCGTCCGGCCGGCGTTACACGGTCACCATCTCTATGGCCATGCGTAACATCCTGAACCGCAACAACCCCGGTCCGATTATCGGCAACATCGAGTCGCCGAGTTTCGGACAGGCCAATCAACCCTACGGGGTCGGCGCACTCGGCGGGACCGGCTTTTCAGAATCCGCTGACAACCGGCGCCTCGAACTGCAAACCCGCTTCACATTCTAGCCACAACGTACAACTCTGGAGGACGCGGTTGGACGAATCGTCGACTCGGACAGTAGTCTCCAGTTGTCTGCTTGGGAGTATAATTGCTCGTCGCGCTGGAAGCTGCAGCCGTCCTCCGATTCCGCCGCGGGTGTGGATTCGGCCTGAAGTCGGGATCACGGAAAATGGCCAGCCGCCAATGCAGCCCCCGGTGTGACGCCGTTTCGGCGAGAAGCTCGTTGGTACGAGCCCCCACGATGATTACCTGTCTCATGGCTATAAGCCTGGACCAATTTCGGTCTTGCATATCGACTTGTTCCAACTCACATCATAAGAGCATCCTATCTTAGCGGGGTCGGCTCTTGGGATGAGCCAACCAGTTCTTAGCTTTTCCGGGCGATTGCGAACATGAACGAAATGTAATTCCGTGGACATGCAGCGTTCATGCTCTTCGCGTACGATAAATGTGTGACCACAAAAAGAGGCAGTTGTCTTCTCAGACGTTATCGTTCGTTCGCGTTATGCACGGCGATGCTTCTCGTCCTTATGTGTGGGGGTAGCCTTGCGAAGGCGCAACAACCTGCAACCTCCGGGACCCAGCCCTCTGCAAACAGTGAGCCTCCGCCCCCGGATTCCGTCCAGCCGAGGAATGACCGCATCTTTGGAGTTCTTCCCAATTACCGGACGGTGGAGAATCCTAACATCCCCATGGCGCCGCTGTCGGCAAAAGGAAAATTCAAGCTGGCAGTCGAGGATTCTTTTGATCCTTACGCGTACGTGATCGCTGGAGCCTTTGCGGGACTCGGGCAGACGAAGGGCGACCCGAAATCTTGGGGAGAAGAGAGTTGGGGCCCTTACATCAAACGCTATGCGGCCTCGTTCGCCGATCAGACCAGTGAGAATATCATGACCGAAGCTGTGGTTCCCTCCTTGCTGCGCGAAGACCCTCGCTATTTTCGTCTGGGAACTGGCGGCTTTTTGAAACGCAGCGGGTATGCTCTGAGTCGCATTTGGGTGACGCAGACCGACGCGGGTCACAGGACCTTTAACTTCTCCGAAATCATGGGCGCCGCGGCTTCAGCCGGAATCTCCAATATCTACTACCCGCGAGAAGATCGGACCATGTCCGCGAACCTCAGCCGGTGGGGAGTGATGGTGGGAGAAGACACATTTTTCAATCTACTCAAGGAATTCTGGCCCGATATTCGCCTCAAAATCTCTAAGCGATAGCATGCGCCCCATCCGGCATTTTCCCGCTTGTCCGACTTTGCTTTCCCTGGTCGCATCCTATGGGCTCGGGCAGACAAGGACCAAACTGTGGAGGTCATCAAATGGCAACTTGGGGACGCGTGTACGTGTTCGCAGCATGCTTGGCCATGCTCTGTTGCGGCGTTCGGATTGACTTCGCTCAGGATGGGCCCACAGGACCGGACGCTCTTCCCTTGACTATCCCGGTGGGAGCGCCCCTTCATATCATTTTGACCAAGAAAGTTCCCGTTAAGCGTCCGGGTGTTCCGGTTGAGGGGAAGGTGGCCGAGAATATCTACGTGTTTGACCGCCTGGTGATTCCTACGGGCAGCCTTGTGACGGGGCAAGTAACCAAAGTGGACAGCGCTCCGCGTAAGCAGCGAGCTCTGGCTATCGCCAACGGCAACTTCACACCCTTGCGGCATGCACATGTAGATTTCAACACTCTGGTGGAGGCTGACGGGAAGCGCATCCCCTTGCAAACTAACGTGTCGCAGGGCGGGCCCGCGATGGTGCGTATGGTTGCCGGTGGAAACGAAAAAAAGAATAAAGGACGGGTTGCGAGCAAAGTGGATGAGATTCACCAGCAAGTGCTGGATCGAGAACAGGCAGCGATCAACAATGTAACGTTGCCGGGCAAGTTGCAGCGGCTGAAGGCCGCCCTGTCAGCCCGATTGCCCTACCATCGCCTGTCTTTGCCTGTGGGCGCAACCTTCACCGCCGAACTCAAAACCCCCTTGACCTTCGGTGTTGAAACTCCCTTGCCTCAGCAGTTCGAGAAAATAGGAGGGCCCATACCAGCCGGAAGCCTCGTTCACGTCCGCATGATTACGCCCCTGAGTTCAGCCACCGACCACCGGGACACTCCGGTTCGCGCGGTGGTCTCGCAACCTCTCTTTTCTTCTAATCATACCCTCATCCTCCCGGAAGGCGCGAGGCTAAACGGGATCATCACGGAAGCGGTTCCTGCCCGACATTTCGGGCGCAATGGCCAGCTCCGGTTTACGTTTCGCCAGCTCGAACTTTCCTCCGGCGTGCGTCACAAGGTTGAGGCCAGCCTACAAGGAGTGGACGCCGCCTCTGGGAGTCACTTGCAGCTCGATGCCGAAGGCGGTGCCCATGCTGTCACGCCCAAGACGAACTACGTGATGCCGGCCATCGACGTCTTTCTGGCGGCCACATCTCTGGACCTGGATAAAGATCACGGAGTCAACGGGGCCGCCACGGGACAGGGTGCAGACTACGGGGGAGCAGGAATACGGGGTGGGGCAAGCCTGGGGTTAGCGGGCGCTGTGATCACCTTACTGGCTCACTCCCGTCCGGTTAGCGCTGGGTTTGCCTTCTATGGCGCGGGTTGGGCGGTTTATTCCCACCTTGTCGCACGTGGCGTGGACGTGGTATTCCCCAAGAACACTCCCATGGAGATCCGCTTTGGCACCCACGACGGCTCAGGACCGGCTCCTCCGGGCAATCACTTCGTTTCGCAGGTGGTGAAGCCCTATTAGGGTTGCTGACCGCCCGCTTGTCCCGCTAACACCGCGGTGACCGATTTGGGAGCTTGTCAGCATTCGCCAGCATCAGCGAGATCTGCCACATCTGGGTCTCGGACAGGCTCCGATTGAAGCCCGGCATTCCCGTCAGCCGAATTCCATTCGCAATTTTCCAAAATGTCTCTCCGGGTGGATCATCGGTGACACCTTTCCCCTTGAATAACTCTGGCGGTATGGGAAACTCTCCGCGAGCGATCGGAGTTTGCTTCTTCCCCGGAATGCCATGGCACACGGCGCAATTTATTAAGCGGTTTTCCGTTTCTTCGTACTAAGCGCGGATTGCCTCCCTGCTCCGCCACCACGCACCTCAACCTTTCTAGTGGATATACGGGCCGGGTTTAATCGCCTGGCCTAACCCCCAACCCGCAAGCTTAGGGTCGCCAGGCGTGCGCATTCAGGTTGCGTGACAGCATCAACTTGACCGTTATTTTGTCGGAGTCTGGAGTCAAACCAAACCCAATGCCGGCTTCGACGGCGAGGCCGAGAAACTTGCTGCTGGAGTGATCCATTACGGCCCAGATTTCGTGAAACTGCTGGTCGTAGGGTACAAAGCGGCGGAGTGGGCCGAAGCCGTCGTACTCTTCCGCGGCGACAGCCCACCGGTCATTCAGGTTGTAGGCGATTCGCCCGGCCGGGTTGTATTGGAGGTTGCCAAAACCTCCCGTAAAGTCCGTGTCGACAATCGGGTTGTAAATGATATCCCAGGGATGCAAGTGCAGCCCGATAATCGGCCTGATCTCGGAGCTGATGCGTCTGTCCTCCCAGTATTTGGCGTTGACGCTGAACTCATAATTGACCCCGTAAAAGAATGTGTGGTCGTGAGCGTGGGGCCGGACAAACAGCTCGCGGATTTTAAAGCCGTTGATGGTTGTGGCGTGGTTCATCGAATAAATCGTGTACACGGGAAGATAGAGTCCCTGCTCCATCCAGGGCGTCACGCCGTAGGCCCATTCGGAAGTTCCGTTGAACGAGTGATCAGCGATGATGGCCCCAGGGAAGACGGGGACAGTCCGTCCAGCAGGCGTGAAGTTGCTGTGAACCATGAGATTGAATATACCCGGCGGCTCGATCTCCGCATCATAGACCTGGATCTCGTCGGTTTGCGCGAGAGCGGTCGATGACACTGCCGTCAGGCCGCTAATGATCCACAAGACAGCGCGCATATTCATCCCGCAACATTCCGCCAACCCTACCTTCAACACGCGATGGGGGGCGCCTGGCGATTTGGAACATCAAGAGAATAAAATCCTATCACGGTGAATATGGCCGAGGAAAAGGTGGGAAAAGGTGTCGGTTAAGTACTCATTCGCGCCCGCAGGGTAATTCGCTTCGTTGGCCTCAATCGGCACCGTCTTCGGGAATTCTCTTTTTAGTGCTGCATTAGGTGCCATATGCGCGAGTTTCCTTTTGAACCGCAGTGGACGCGAGGCTGTAACCACTGGCGCGAAGCCTCCGGCGAAGTAGGCGTACTCTCCCCCGATGATACAGACAAGGGTTACGATTACACCTGCCGCGAATTTTTTCATCTCTAGCCTCCTTTTTTGGGCTTGCGGTCGAGTTCGCCTCCGCGAGTGGCTTTAGTGATTGCGTAATACGACGTAGTGGCTGATGAGGTAGCCAAACGCGGCGCCCGCAAATACGTCTGACGGAAAATGAGCCGTTAATGTAATGCGCGAAAAGCCTACAAGTCCAGCAAGCCCATAAGCGACCCACGGCGCCCAATGATGGTCGCGGTAACGATCGGCGAAAACCGTTGCCACAGCAAACGCCGCGATGGCATGGCCGGAGGGGAAACTTGCCTGGCCGCCCGACAGCGTTTCGTGCGCCCGGAACCATGTGTCGTCAAAGTCGCCGTAAGGTGGAACATCAGAAGGTCGAAGGCGGCGGTCAACGTGCTTCATTACCGTCGTCAGGATTTCCGCGTCGGCTACGGCTTCTCCAGCCAGCAGCGACGTGTGCTGGCCGTACGCGTTCTTGCGAACCAGCGAAATGGCATAGAATGACAGCGGGACAACTGCCGTAGCCACACCCGTATTCGTTCCGCTGAAGGCTTTATTAAACTGGTTGAAGGAATTGGTGCGGCGGAAGTAAGGGGCGTCAACAGTGTCAAGCGCCACTAAACCAGCGCTGGCGCCGATAATGGCAAGCGTTGGCTTCCAATGTTCGCCCTTTGCCACCGTGGCGGGAAAGGTCCAGATAGGTTTCTGATCGTGGAGAATGGTCGGCACCATCAGCTTCCACGAGACCGGGCGGTTTTCTGCCTGCTGGGTTCCCGACGGGGTGGCCGGACCGCTGGGGGGAACCTGGGGAATTCCTGCGTCCGACTGAGCCCAAATTGGGAGCGTTCCGCCGAGCAGCACGAGAGCAAGAATCGTCTTCAACTGTACTGCCGAGCGCGAGGCGCTAGCCGCTGGCCTCATGCCTCCAGCGAAGAAGACGGACACACGGTGAATAGTGCGGACATTCACGTCAGGACTCCCATCTCATATTCGTCGCAAAGCCCTGCTCACCCGTTGGCCGTCTCAATCTATCGCAGAGTTGGGCAAACACTGGGTTCGGCCAACTTTTGGGGAAAAGCCGCAATCCTTTTACCTGGGGTGCCAAGTCATGTCGACCCGCACCGGAATCTCGTTCTTGATGGGCATAGTCAGGAGCGTAGGCGGATCGATCTTGAAGTCAGGTAGCTTTGCCGGAATTGTTCCTGTGATCCGCGTCTCGCTGCCTTGAACCGACCGTTGGAAGGGCACCTGCTTGTACTCGAAGGTCTGGCCGGCGAATTGGACCTCCAGATCGAGAGTGATGGTCGCGGACGTGGCGGCCGATTCGGGCAAGCGAGTGCGCACAGTCACAAAAGGAAACTGTGCACCCCGCGTTACCTGAAGCATGTGAAGATCGCGGTTGCTGTCACCCGAATCGAATGACTTCACGGGCACCGCGATCAGAAAATTACATTCCCCGTCGGCGCAAATCCCCTTGCCCTTAGCTGTGTGGCTGACGCCATCGAATTGGTGCAGCGGGTGTGATACATGATAGGTGAGAGTGCTTTGCTCCAGTACCCATTGGCTAGCCGCCCAGGCAAGGCCGGGCAGCGACAGTAGCCAAAAGCTTATCAGCAGTTTCCTGAGCATTAGCCCTCGCTAGAATTTAAACGATACAGACGCTACCGCCAATCCAAACGCCCCTGCCGTCACGATGGCCACCGGTCCGTGCGCCGAGGCGATCCCGTGGACCCTTTCGCCGCGGCTCTTTTGAGCGAAAGCCATCTCTCCCAGAATGGGTGTCAGGATCATCCCAGGTCCATGAATCCAAGCCAGGGTCTTGTGCAGGCGGATCGGCCCGCGCGTTTTCGTGCCAGCGAGCTTGGGCGCACGGATGGCAAAGTAAGCGGTGGAGAGATACACGCCCTCTGTCGCCGTACCCAAAGCGGCATGCGCGTCCCGACTGGCCCTGCTTGTTTCCCTTCCGCCGGCGAAAGCGGAAGTAATGAGTGTGGCGCCGAGCGGCGCAATCGTGATCAAGCCGAGCCGTTGATGCATCTTGAGCATGTGCGAGCGTCTGTCAAGCAGTGCCTGTTCTCGTGCATTGCCCTTGACCTGAGAAGGAGAGATGCCGAGATCCTCCAGCGACGGCTCCGCCGGCTTACCAGAAGGGCTGGGCGCGGTCTTCTGAGCCGGATCTGCAGTTATACTGCTTTGCGTTTGCGCGACGGCTTCGAGCACGCAGTTCTCGACCACCGTCGAGAGCGCTGCGACGTTCGCGGCAGGAATTTCCTGCGTCTCGTAGCCGCGCGATTCAAACTTGATGCGGTAGTTGCCGGAAGGAAGAGTAAATTTGTAAATGCCGTCCATGCCCGTGGCAGCAGGTAGCGCACGGCCAGTTTCCACATTGGTGGTGGTGACGAACGCAAACGCCACAGGGGTGCCGGTCGGATCGGTCACTGTTCCTGTCAATTCTCCCAGCGCCTGCGCCATCAACGATGGGTCCAGCATAACGATCAGGCAAGCGCCGGCGAGGCCGGCAAAACAAATCCGCTTCACATGCGCGATGTCTACAACCATCCCTGACTCCCTTTTTGGTTTTAAGCCCACTGATACGATCAGGGGCACATTCAAACGGCTCCTCGGCTCCCCGTCTCGTCGGAACCGAGAGCCCCCAAAATTCAGAATAGCGCAGTCTCGCTCAGCTTGACGCGTACATTTGCAAACATGAACAAAATGTAATCTCGCGACATTCCCGGCTCATGCGCGCATATGTGAAGGAAAATCGAGCCGGTGAGTCGCGGCGGAGGTGTTCACTACCTCCGCGCGTCAACATAGCTTTTTTAAAGGAGTGTTTGCGGTACTGGTCAACGGTAAGCGGGCACTTTCGAGAGGGAGGCCGGCAACGTCTTGGCGCTAAGTGGCAGTAACAACGAGACCATGGCGCCACCGCCGGGATGATCGGAGATATTTACTGTACCCCCATGGGCCTGAACCACGGCGTCAACAAATGCCAACCCGAGTCCATGTCCGGGCGAATGCTTTCCTTTCACAAAACGCTCAAATACGCGGCTGCCGATCTCGGGAGGAAAACCCGGCCCATTATCCTCGATCACGAGTTCAGCATAACCCTGGTGCGATCGGAGCCGAATTTCGATCTGGCAACCCGGAGGCAAGTGCACAAGTTCATTTTCCAATAGATTGCTTAGAGTGCGATTGATAAGCCCGAGGTCGGCCTCAACGATAACGCCGCTTTGCAGGTCAGTTCTTACCTCATGACGTTTGTCAGCCATGGCCGGCAAGTACAACTGCAGTAATTGAGTCACAACGGCAGGCAGGTCCACGGCAACCCGCTTCATGGGTAGGGCGCCAGCTTTCGCCTCGGCGACATCCAGCGTCGTGTTGAGTAAAGCAGACATGCGGTCCAGTCCTTCGATAGCCTGCGCGACTGAATCTCGCCATGGCTCGCCGTTCTCAGCCGAGAGCGCCGATTCAAGAGTTCCTCGGATCGAGGTCACGGGACTTTTCAGGTCGTGAGCAACCGCGTCGGTAACGGATCGCAATTGTTTGACCGACGCCTGAATCCTCTCCAGCATGTGGTTGAACGTCTTCGCCAACCGGGAGATTTCGTCGGAACCGGCGGGTTCCGGCAATCGCTCGTCGAGTTCCTCGCTGCCGATTCGTGCAACTGTCTCCGTAATGCGCTCCACTCGCCGCAGGGTCCGGCGCGTGCTGAAATAAGAGATCAGGAACCCTAGAAAGACTGTTCCGGTCCACCCCCACAGAAAGCGCTCCATGAGCGTGTGCAAGACGTGCCTGGCGCCCCGCTCCGAAAGCCCCAAATAAGTCGGATTTCCGCCCTCGTGTACTTGCACAACAACTCTAAAATCAGGTTGCCATCCTTCCACTCTTATCGACTGCGGAATGCCAACCACAAAATGCGCCTGTTGGATGGCGCGCCAAAACGCGTCGCTCGATCCAGGGCCCACAAACAGGATGTCCCCGTTTGCGCTGGGGTTGACCCGGAGGAAAAAGACATAATTCAACCGCTGCCCTTGAGAACCGCGCTCGTCCGGGACTTCCTGCATCGCCAGTTCGGCAACTTCCTTCACGATCTGGTCATACAAGCCGTCTCGCGGAGTATGCTGCGCAATCTGCGCAAGCACCTGAGCTTCTCCGGTGAGCCACGCGTCGGACCGAGCCCGGAACTCTTGCGCCATCAGCAAGTAGACAATAAAGAACGCCACAAACGTTCCCACGGAGAACGCCAGCGTCGTCCACAAGGCGATGCGCCAGGCAGCGGTTGTGCGTGAATTTTCAGGCATGCTTCAAGAGGTACCCCACACCTCGGATTGTGTGAATCAAGGGCTTGCAACCGTCGCAGTCAACCTTGCTGCGCAAACGGTAGATGTGAACGTCCACCACATTGGTGGCCGGATCAAATTGCATATGCCAAACATGGTCGAGGATCATAGTTCGAGTGACTACACGGCCCGCGTTCCGGCAAAGGTACTCCAGCAGAGAAAACTCCTGGGGAGTAAGTTGGAGGACGCGCTCACCTCGCTTTGCTTCGCGCCCGATCAAATCAACCTGGAGATCAGCAACTTCCAACCGCGACGGTTCCTTTTGTGAAGCGGAGGATCTGCGCAGCAAATTCCGTATCCTTGCTAATAGTTCCGCAAGCGCAAACGGCTTGGTGAGATAGTCATCACCACCTTGTTCGAGACCCTTCACGCGCTCATCGACCGAGCGCCGGGCTGACA
>Ga0187864_10002317_pt1 | contig 16709 bp, 13 predicted proteins | sample June2016WEW_11_4_FD_132985 | JGI IMG/M metagenome (GOLD analysis project Ga0187864, IMG submission 132985) | Peatland microbial communities from SPRUCE experiment site at the Marcell Experimental Forest, Minnesota, USA - June2016WEW_11_40 | ecosystem: Environmental > Terrestrial > Soil >...
CACATCCTGCGTCTCGGGCCTGCGGACTCGGAGCCCGCCCCGTGAGCACGCCCGTCAGAACCCTGTCCGAGACACCCGCCGTCTCGGCTCCTTTAGATTCCGACGCCGCACGCTGGTACAAGGACGCGGTCATCTACGAGCTGAACGTGCGCGCCTTCCAGGACAGCGACTTCGACGGCATCGGCGACTTCCGCGGCCTGGTGACACGGCTCGACTACCTCCAGAACCTCGGCGTGAGAGCTCTGTGGTTGCTTCCCTTCTACCCGTCGCCGCTTCGCGACGACGGGTATGACATCTCTGACTACCGCGCCGTCCATCCCTCCTACGGCACTCTCAGGGACTTCCGGACGTTCTTGCGCGAGGCGCACCAGCGTGGGCTGCGGGTGATCACAGAGCTGGTCCTCGCGCACACCTCCGACGAACATCCCTGGTTCACCAGGGCTCAGAGGGCCGAGCCGGGGAGCGTGCAGCGTGACTACTACATCTGGAGCGACACCCCGGACCGCTTCGCCGACGCGCGGGTCATCTTCAAGGACTTCGAGAGCTCCAACTGGACCTACGACCCGGTAGCGGGGGCCTACTTCTGGCACCGTTTCTACTCCCACCAGCCCAGCCTGAACTACGACAACCCGGCCGTTCGTTCGGAGATCTTCGACGTCGTCGACTTCTGGCTCGCGATGGGCGTGGACGGACTGCGCCTCGACGCCGTTCCCTACCTGTACGCGCGTGAGGGCACCACCTGCGAGAACCTGCCCGAGACCTTCGCCTTCCTGCGCGATCTGCGCTCCCATGTCGACGAGCGCTTCACCGGGCGCATGCTGCTGGCCGAAGCCAACCAGTGGCCCGAGGACGCCGTCGCGTACATGGGCAAGGGCGACGCCTGCCACATGGCGTTCCATTTCCCCCTCATGCCACGGATCTTCATGGCCGCCCGCCAGGAGGACCGGTACCCGGTCGTCGACATCCTTTCGGAGACCCCGGCCGTGCCGGCCGACTGCCAGTGGGCGCTCTTCCTGCGCAACCACGACGAGCTGACCCTGGAGATGGTCACCGACGAGGAGCGCGACTACATGTACCGCGTCTACGCCCAGGACCCCCAAGCCCGGGTGAACGTGGGTATCCGGCGCCGGCTCGCACCTCTGCTCGGCAACGACCGCGCCCTCATCGAGCTGATGAACGGGCTGCTGTGCTCGCTGCCCGGCACTCCGATCATCTACTACGGCGACGAGATCGGAATGGGCGACAACATCTATCTCGGAGATCGAAATTCCGTGCGCACGCCCATGCAGTGGGGTGGCGAGCGCAACGCCGGGTTCTCTCGCGCCAACCCGCAGCGCCTTTACCTGCCTGTCGTGATCGATCCCGTCTACCACTCTCAGGCGGTCAACGTCGAGGTGCAACAACAGAACCCGGGCTCGTTGCTGTGGTGGATGAGGCGGCTTCTCGCCGTGCGCGGCAGGTACCGCGCATTCTCGCGGGGATCGCTCGAGGTGTTGTTCCCGGACAACCGCAAGGTCTTGGCGTTCATGCGCTGTTACGAGGACGAGCGGATCCTGGTGGTGGCGAACCTGTCGCGCTATGCGCAATCGGTCGAGTTGAACCTGTCGGAGTTCAGCGGATCGGTGCCGGTGGAGCTTTTCGGGACGACCGAGTTCCCTGCCGTGGGGGAACTGCCTTACTTCATCACCCTCGGTCCTCACGGCTTCTACTGGTTCTCGCTGGAGACTTCTGGACCGCCTCGGGCGTCGAGGCGAGGCAGGCTGGTCGTACAGGGATCCTGGGACAAGGTGTTCTCGGGGCCCTCGCTCATGGCGCTCGAGGACATGCTTCCCGCGTGGCTCGCAGGACAGCGCTGGTTCTCCGGCAAAGCAGGCCGGATCAGGTCCGTCGAGATGTTCGAGGCCGTCCCGATCCACGGCAGCGCCGACGACGCGCCCGCCCACCTGACGCTGATCGGCGTCGAGCTCAGCGACGCGACGATGGCGACATACGTGTTACCCCTTGCTTTTGCCGCCGGTTCGCGCGCGGAGGAGCTCGCCCGTCGGCACGATGAGGCGGTGGTAGCGGAGCTTCGCGTCGAACCGGTTCGTCGACGCGTAGAGCGCCGCGCACATCCAGGTGGCCCCGGTAGCGAAACCACAGACGGCGTGCTCTACGACGCGGTGTGGGACCCCGATTTCGCCAAGACCCTGTTGGCTTCGGTCGTCCGTCGTCGCCATATCAGGGGCCATGCAGGTCGGCTGGTCGGAGTGCCCACCCCTGCGTTACGACGGCTCACGGCTGGACTTGCCGAGGTGGAACCGGTGCCGATGTCCGCGGAGCAGAGCAACTCCTCGATCGTCTTCGGGGGGCGGCTCATCGCCAAGGTCCTGCGGCGCGTGGAACCGGGCGTCAACCCCGCGGTGGAGATGGGCCGCTTCCTCGGTGAGCGGGCGCGCCTGCGTCACACCTCGCTCGTGGGCGGGTCCCTCGAGTACCGTCCCGAGGGACTCGGGCGCGAGGCCGTTTGCCTGGTCACACTGGAGGAGTTCGTAGTCAACGAGGGTGACGGGTGGAGCCAAGTGGTCGACGGGCTCGCCCACTCGCTCGAGGAGGTGCTCGCCATGGCCTCGCGCACCGAGCTGAGGTCGCTACCTCCGGCGAGCCTCCTGGATTGCGCCGACTGGGCCATGAAGCGCCGAGACCGTCACCTCGCGTTGCTTCCCGAGGCCGCCCAGTTGCTCGTGGGTCCCCAATTGGAATGGGCGACGCTCCTCGGCAAGCGAACGGCCGAGCTGCACCTGGCACTGGCGGCCGACAAGGACGACCCTGACTTCGCGCCCGAGCCGTTCACCGCGATCGACCGCCAGTCGATATCGCACGGGGCGCGATCGACTGCCAAACGCGCGTTTCGCCTGGCTCGCCCGCTCGCGTCGCGCTTCGCGTTGGTGCAACAGGTGCTCGAGCGCGATGACGATGTGATCAGGCGGCTACAGGTACTCATGTCCCAGCGCATACGTGCCTCGCGCATTCGTTGCCACGGCGACTTCCACCTGGGGCAGGTGCTGTGGACCGGGAAGGACTTCGTCATCGTCGACTTCGAGGGGGAGCCTGCCCGCTCGCTCGGTCAGAGGCGCCTGAAGCGTCCCGCCCTTGTGGACGTGGCAGGGATGATCCGGTCCTTGCATTACGCATCGCGCGCGGCCGCGTTACAGCTGAACCTGAACCGCTCTTCCTCCGAGGAACTCACCGAGCTCGAGCCGTGGTTGGTGCTGTGGTACCGGACGGTGGCCGGGACCTTCCTCGGTTCGTACCTCGAGTCGGTGGCCGGGGCGGCGTTCTTACCCGAGAGGCGAGAAGAGCTCGAAGCGCTGTTGGACTTCCTGCTGCTCGAGAAGGCCGTCTACGAGCTCGGCTACGAGGCGAACAGTCGGCCCGATTGGATAGAGATTCCCGCGCGGGGGATCCTCAACCTGCTCGAAGGGGGATCTTGACGCGCGCCTCGACCCAAAGAGCGGCGCCGGCGGCGACATCGTCGACCGTCGGGCAGAACCCCGCTGCGAACGAGGAGATCATGTCGTTCACCGTTGACGACCTGTACCTGTTCAACGAGGGTACCCACCGGAACCTGGCGAGCAAGCTGGGCGCACACGTCGTTCGCGATGGGAAAGACCCTGCAACGCATTTCGCGGTGTGGGCCCCGAACGCCCGCTCGGTGGCCGTGGTAGGCGACTTCAACGGTTGGAACTCGGACTCTCACCCGCTTCGCGAGCTCGGGGTGTCGGGCATCTGGGAGGGGGTGGTCTCTTCGGCGGGGCCGGGCCATGTCTACAAGTACGAGATCACGACCGGTACAGGAGCTCGCGTGCAAAAGGCCGACCCCGTGGCGTTTCGCTGTGAGGAGCCGCCGCGCACGGGCTCGGTCGTCTGGTCACTCGACTACGAGTGGGGGGACGGCCCGTGGATGGCCACACGTGCGCGTCGGAGCGCCTTCGACTCGCCGGTAGCCGTCTACGAGGTGCACCTGGGCTCATGGATCCGCGACCCAGCCACGCCAGGACGCCTGCTCGGTTACCGCGAGATGACGGCCCGGCTGGTCGAGCACGTGCTCGACGCCGGCTTCACCCACGTGGAGCTCATGCCGGTCATGGAGCACCCGTTCTACGGGTCGTGGGGGTACCAGGTCACCGGCTACTTCGCTCCCTCGAGCCGCTACGGGACCCCGCAGGACCTCATGGCGATGATCGACGAGCTGCACCGCGCGGGCATCGGGGTGCTGCTCGATTGGGTCCCTTCACACTTCCCCGACGACGCGTTCGCACTGGGTAGTTTCGATGGCACTCACCTGTACGAACACGCCGACCCGCGCTTGGGCGTGCACCCTGATTGGAACAGCTTGGTGTTCAACTACGGCCGCCACGAGGTGCGCAGCTTCCTCGCTTCGTGCGCGGATCACTGGCTTCGCAGTTACCACGCAGACGGCCTGCGCTTCGACGCCGTCGCCTCGATGCTCTACCGCGACTACTCCCGCCTGCCGGGAGATTGGCTGCCCAACCGCTACGGCGGGCGCGAGAACATAGAGGCGATCGAGTTCCTTCGCTCGTTGAACTCGGGGATCTACGCCGACCATCCCGACGTCCAGACGGTGGCCGAGGAGTCCACAGCGTGGCCCGGGGTGTCGCGTCCTACCGAGACGGGGGGACTCGGCTTCGGCTACAAGTGGGACATGGGGTGGATGCACGACACGTTGGAGTACCTAGGACGCGACCCCGTCCACCGTCGCTGGCACCACGACGAGCTCACCTTTCGCGCCGTGTACGCCTTCACCGAGAACTTCATGCTTCCCCTGTCCCACGACGAGATGACCCACGGCAAGAGGTCGTTGTTGGAGAAGATGCCCGGTGACGACTGGCAGAAATTCGCCAACCTGCGCCTCCTGCTCGGTTACCAGTACACGCTTCCCGGGAAGAAGCTGCTGTTCATGGGTTCAGAGATCGGCCAGCGCCGTGAGTGGGACCACGGCTCCAGTGTGGACTGGCACTTGCTCGAACACGCGCCGCACCTGGGGATCTACCGCTTCGTTCGCGACCTGAACGCGCTGTACCGATCGGAGCCGGCTCTCCACGAGCTCGACTGCGAGCCCGACGGTTTCGAGTGGCTCATAGGGGACGAAGCGCCAAGCTCGGTCCTTGCTTTCTTGCGACACGCGCGGGCCGACGCGTCGGGCCCTGTTCTCGTGGTGTGCAATTTCACGCCTGTTCCGCGCAACGACATAGTGGTCGCGGTGCCCGCCGACGGCCGCTGGCGCGAGCTTCTGAACAGCGACGCGCATGACTATGGCGGAGGCGGTATCGGCAATCTGGGCGAGGTCCTCACCCAGCCTGTCACTTGGGAGGGCGGACCCAACTTGGCACGCGTGACCGCCCCGCCCCTTGCCATCGTCGTGCTCAAGCACGAGCCTCCCGCATGACCCTGGCAGTAGGGAAGCGCGTACGGTGCCCGTGAGGGTGTGGCCCGGGAGCCATTTTCCTCTCGGAGCCACGTGGGACGGGGAGGGGGTGAACTTCGCGCTCTTCTCGGAGCACGCGACCGGGGTCGAACTGTGCCTCTTCGACTCACCCTCGCAAGAGAAGCCCTCCTCGGTCATCACCATGCCTGATGCCACGGACCGGGTGTGGCACTGTTACCTGCCTGACGCCCGACCCGGCACCCTCTATGGCTATCGCGTCGAGGGCCCATATGAACCCGAGGCGGGTCACCGTTTCAACCCGGCCAAGCTCCTCTTGGACCCGTACGCGAAGGCTATTAGCGGCCCGTTCCAATGGTCCGACGAGCTCTACGGGTACAAGGTAGGCGACCGAGCGGGGGACGCGTCCTGCGACGAGCGCGATTCGACTCCCTTCGTGCCACGCTGCATGGTGATCGACCAGGCCTTCACCTGGGGCGACGACCGCCGTCCTCACACGGCGTGGAACCGCACGATCATCTATGAGTGCCACGTGCGGGGAATGACCATCCGGCATCCCGGTGTACCTGAGCACTTGCGTGGCACGTACTTGGGGCTCTCCTCGGACGCGGTGATCGACCACTTGGTCTCGTTGGGGGTCACCGCGGTGGAGCTCATGCCTGTTCACCACTTCGTCCCCGAGCGCCAGCTCGTCGATCGAGGACTCACCAACTACTGGGGATACAACCCCATAGCGTTCTTCGCCCCCCACACCGGCTATGCCACTGGTCACATGGGGCAACAGGTGAGTGAGTTCAAGTCGATGGTTAAGACGCTCCACCGCGCCGGGCTGGAGGTGATCCTCGACGTGGTCTACAACCACACCGCCGAGGGGAGCGAGAACGGCCCCACGATGTCGCTCCGCGGCATCGACAACAGCGTCTACTACCGGCTCGACCCCGACAACGCGCGTACCCACTTGGACTTCACCGGCACCGGCAACACTTTGAACATCGTCCATCCGAGGACCATGGCTCTGGTGATGGACAGCTTGCGCTATTGGGTGACGGACATGCACGTGGACGGGTTTCGTTTCGACCTTGCTCCCGTGCTGATCCGCGGTATCGAGGAGCAGCGCAGCTCGTTCTTCGAGATCATCCAGCAGGATCCCGTGCTCTCGCAGGTGAAGCTGATCGCAGAACCGTGGGACGTCGGTCCCGGCGGCTATCACCTCGGTGGGTTCCCCCCCGGCTGGGCGGAATGGAACGGGGCATTTCGCGACTGCGTGCGCAGGTTCTGGCGCGGCGACCCGGGCCAGGTCCCCGAGCTGGCGTCGCGCCTCACCGGGTCGAGCGACATATTCGCGCCCAGCGGACGGCGAACCTATGCGAGCGTGAACTTCGTCGCCTGTCACGACGGGTTCACGTTGAGCGACGTCGTGGGTTTCGAGCACAAGCGCAACGAGGCCAACGGCAACGACAACCACGACGGTGCCGACGAGAACTACTCGAGCAACTGGGGAGTGGAGGGTCCCACCGAGTCGGTTCGCATCCAGCGCCTCCGGGAACATGTCAAGCGCAGCATGCTGGCAACCGTCTTCTTCTCCCAGGGTGTGAGGATGTTGCTCTCGGGCGACGAGATCGGCCACAGCCGCCAGGGCAACAACAACGCGTACTGTCAGGACAATCCTCTGAGCTGGCTCTCGTGGGACCTCGATGACGCGGCGACAGATCTGCTCATGTTCACCCGTGAGCTGGCGGCCATCGTGCGGGCGAACCCGGTCCTACGACGGCGTGACTTCTTCACGGGCAAGGCGCTCCCACCCGGTGCGATACGCGACGTCACGTGGGTCCGACCCGACGGGCAGGAGATGACAGACCGAGAATGGTCGGACCCCGACACCCACACGTTCGGGATGTTGTTGGCGGGCCGGGCCGTCGACGATGTCGACGAGCGCGGAAGGAGGATCTACGGCGACACGTTGTTGTTGCTGTTGAACGGGGGCACCAAGTCGCGTCTTTACACGACGCCACAACTCGAGTGGCCGGGGATCTGGGAGCAGTTGCTGAACACCGCCCACCTCGGACATCGTGTGGTTCGAGTGACCACCGTCAACCTCACCGCCCATTCGGTGGTGTTGCTGCGTTACAACCAGCACATCGAGGCGTAGGGACCGTGCTGGTGGCCGGGTCGGGAATGGTCAGGGGACGCCGCAGGTAGCGTGTGCGCGATGAGCTATGCGATCGAGGCCGAGGGGATCGAGAAGACCTTCGGCGGTGATGTGCGTGCTCTCGACGGTGTGAGCTTCGCCGTCGAGGAAGGAACGGTGTTCGGGCTGCTCGGACCGAACGGCGCGGGCAAGACGACCGCCGTGCGCATCCTGACCACGATCCTCGCGCCGGACGGCGGTAGGGGTCGCGTCCTGGGCCATGACGTAGTGACAGAGGCCGCGCTGGTCCGCACGTTGATCGGGCTCGCCGGACAGAACGCGGCGGTGGACCCCTACCTCACCGGCCGCGAGAACCTGACCATGGTCGGACGGTTGAACCGACTCTCCCATGAGGTCGTGGCGCAGAGAGCGGGCGAGCTGCTCGAGCAGTTCGGGCTCGCTGAGGCAGCCGGCCGGCCGCTCAAGACCTACTCGGGGGGCATGCGCCGCCGCCTGGACGTAGCAGCGGCCCTGGTGGCCCGCCCGCCCGTGCTGTTCCTCGACGAGCCGACCACGGGCCTCGACCCCCACAGCCGCAACGACGTCTGGGAGATGATCGAGGGTCTGGTGGGAGGTGGCACCACCGTCCTTCTCACCACGCAGTACCTCGAGGAGGCCGACCGCCTCGCGCGCCGTGTCGTGGTCGTCGACCGTGGCCGTGTCATCGCCGAGGGGACTCCTGAGAAGCTGAAAGCCGACATGGGTACGACCGTGCTCGACGTGGGGATGGTGGATGCGGCCACAGCCGAGCGTGCCGCGCAGGTCCTCGCACAGGCGGCCACGAGGACGCCGAGCGTGATCGGGTCCCTGGTCGAGCTACCCGTGGACGACGGCCCCAGAGCCGCGATCGAGGTCCTGCGCCTCCTCGACCGCCACGCCCTCAGCCCGACCGTCTTCCGGCTGCGAGAGCCCAGCCTCGACGACGTCTTCCTGTCGATCACCGGTAAGCCGACCGAGGAAGGCTCCGAGGACGGGACATCGTCCCTGGATGGTCCCGGGACCGACGCCAAAGGTCGGCGGTCCCGACGCCGCCGGACAAGACAGTCCCGTCAGGTCTCCGCCACGTCTCCAGATGGAGCTGCACGGTGACCGTTGCCACCTCGACTCCCAAGACCGCCGACTTCACGTCGTCACCATCCGAGCCGAGCACGGGGAGCCAGCTCTACTGGGCGATTTCGGACGTGCTCATGATCACCAAGCGCAACCTGATCCGCTTCAAGCGGACTCCGGACGCGCTCTTCTTCTCCACTGTCCAGCCGATCATGTTCGTGCTGTTGTTCCGCTACGTCTTCGGAGGTGCGGTCAAGTTGGGTGGAACGCTGCCCACCGGCGCAAGGCTGCCTTACGTCGATTTCCTCATGGCGGGGATCTTTGCCCAATCGATCTCCTTCGGCGGTATCGGTACGGCGGTCGGACTTGCCGAGGATCTGCAGACAGGACTTGTGGAGAGGTTCCGGGCCCTTCCCATGGTCCGCTTCGCCGTCCTGGCCGGCCGGACCATCGCCGACCTGATTCGCAACGTATTGGTCATCGTCGTGATGACCGCCATGGGAGCGCTGGTGGGTTTCAATTTCCCTACAGGTGGATTGGCGTTCATAGCGGCGGTGGCACTGTGGCTCGTCTTCGCGTATGCGTTGCTGTGGTGCTTTGCCGTCATCGGCCTCTCGGCGTCGAACAGCGAGACCGCACAGGTCATAGCGTTCCCGATTCTCTTTCCGCTTCTTTTTGCGTCTCCCGCGTTCGTGCCGGTCTACGACATGCCGGGATGGCTCCAGGGGTTCGTCACCCACCAGCCTCTGGGCGTCCTCATCGACGCCAGTCGCGCGCTCATGGTGGGCGGGCCGACCGCCAGCCTTGTCGGTCAATCCCTCGCGTGGACCGCCGGGATATTCGTCGTGTTCATGCCGATCGCCGTATGGCGCTACCGCGAGCGCTCCTGACTGGACCAAGGCGCGGTCAGGGTCGAGGGCCAGGTCGGGGCAGGTCAGAGGACTAGGTCGGGGCCGCTGATGCCAAAACGGTCAGAGCCGGGCTGACGTGACGAGCCTCGGCGAGGTGGAGGTGCCACCCCCCCCGCCGGTGCCGCCGAGCGACGAGAACGGGACTGCGCCAGAGGGAGGGGTCTCCGAGACTTCCTTTCCGAAATCGCTGAACGTCATCGTGAACGACTTGTGCTCGCTCTGCCCGTTCGTGCTCAGGGTGCCGCTCTCGGAATAGTGCACAGGGAGATGGGTGGTGGCGGACACCTCGAGCGTCGCGATGCCTTTGATCGCCAGGCTCGGCTGGCCGGATATCTTCACCGGTGTCGGCGCCCCGCCGATCGTCCTGACGCGCCGGCCCGAGATCGTGCTCGTTCCCGTGTCGCGTTGCGGTTTGAACGCGATGTTCTCGTAAAGCGCGTCGTGGGTGTTGACCGCCGCATAGACGGACGCGTAGGGCGCATCTGAAGGGGACAGGGAGATCCACTGCTCGGCGTGGGCTTGTGCCACCGCGGCGTCCACGTTGAGGTTTTGCTGCATCGCCAGAGAGTCGCCCTGGAAGTAGCACGCGGTCCCAACGACGATGACCGTGAAGTGTGCCGTGCCGTTCGGGCTGTTCGTGGTGATCTCCTGCTTGCCCGAACTGCGACCGGCATCGCCGACCGTCGAGAACGTGCCGGTCAAGCTGCTGTTGGAGACCGAGACGTAGTGGAAGCTTCCGGCTCTTCGAGCGTTCGCCAGGGCGCGCTCGAGGACTGCTCTAGCAGTCGTTGAGATCGGAGCCGAGACCGGGGACGAGCTCGGTGAGCTCGGTGAGCTCGAACCACCGAAGAGCCACACCCCGCCTCCCGCCAGGAGCCCGGCGACCACGACCACGGCCACCACCACGAGGACGACCTTGTGGCGGCCTTTCTGTGTCGTCGTGGGCTGACCGACACCGGAGCTCGGCCCCGCCGCTGTCGAAGGCTCCCCCGGGGCGATATCAAAGCCACCACCTGGTGGGTACGGAGGTTGGCTCGAGCCCCCGGGCCCGGGCTGTTCCCATGGGTTGGGCGCGGGGTACAAGGGTGGCGGGTAGCCGGGCGGCGGTGGCGGGTAGCCAGAACTCGGAAGTGGTTGCGGGGGGTAGGTAGGCAGCGACGGTGTGCCCCATGCCGGAGCGCCAGGTTGTGCGGGTTTAGGTTCGTAACCGGCCGTAGGGCGCTCGTCGGTGTCCGCGGTTTCGTCGGTGTCCGCGGTTTCGTCGGAGAGCGCCCCTTGCGGCTCGTGCTCGCCGTCCTTGTTGTACGCGTCTTCTTCGGTCACCCGGTCAGATTAGGTCCGTTATGGGCCGTGTCCTACCGTAGTGGGCCATGGGCCTGACGACGCGGGCCGAGGTGTCGCGCAACGGCCCGTTCGGAACCCCGACCCGGGACCGGCGGTGGGTCACTCTCGCCGTGTTGTGCGTGAGCCTGCTCATCGTCAGCTTGGATAACACGATCCTGAACGTGGCGTTGCCGGCCATAGTCCGCGACCTGCACGCGTCTTCCACCCAGCTGCAGTGGATCGTCGACGCCTACGCCATCGTCTTGGCGGGGCTCTTGCTGTCGCTGGGCAGCCTCGGCGACCGAATCGGCCGTCAGCGCATCTTCGTTGTGGGTCTGGCGCTTTTCGCCATGGGGTCTGCCGCGTCGGCGTTCAGCCGTTCACCGGGCACGTTGATCGCGTCGCGCGCGTTCATGGGTATCGGCGGGGCGGCGATCATGCCGTCGTCTCTGTCGATCCTCACCAACGTCTTCAACAACGAGCGCGAGAGGGCGCGCGCCATCGGAATCTGGTCGGGGACCACCGGGATCGGGGTGTCGCTGGGCCCGATATTGGGAGGATGGCTCCTGGCCCACTTCTGGTGGGGATCGGTCTTCCTGGTGAACGTTCCCATCGCAGCTTTGGGGCTCGCCGCTTCGATTTGGTTCGTCCCGGACTCGAAGAACCCACGGAGCCGGCGCCCGGATCCGTGGGGCGTGGTGTTCTCGGTGGTCGGCATGGGGCTGCTGTTGTGGGGGATCATCGAGGCGCCGAACCGTACCTGGTCGTCACCGCTCATCTTGGGAGCGGTCGGGGGCGGGATAGTGGTGCTCGCGTTCTTCGTCTTCTGGGAGAAGCGCTCGAGCCACCCGATGCTCGACCTGTCGTTCTTCTCCTCGCGGCGGTTCAGTGCAGCCATCGGATCCATGTCGCTCGTGATGTTCTCGTTGTTCGGGGGCCTCTTCCTCCTGACCCAGTACCTGCAGTTCTCGCTCGGCTACAGCCTTTCAGGCGGGTCTGCGCGTGGCACCCACAGCTCTCACGATCCTTGTGGTTGCCCCCGCGTCGAGCTTGCTGGTGCGTCGGCTCGGCACGAAGGTGGTGGTGGTCACAGGGATGGGCACGATCGCAGTCGGCTTCGGCATGCTGTCGCGCATCACGGTCCACGGTACTTACACCGACTCGCTCGCAGCCCTGTTCCTGCTGGGGTTCGGCACGGGCCTGGCATTGGCTCCGTCGATCGAGTCGGTGATGGGGTCTTTACCCCTCGAGCGCACCGGTGTGGGATCGGCCACGAACGGCTCGATGCTCCAGCTCGGCGGGGCGCTAGGCGTCGGGGTGCTAGGCAGCCTGCTCGCTGCTCGCTACCAGGGCGTGTTGCACCCCGTCCTCGCGCACCAGGCCATCCCTCGGTCCGTGCTGTCGCTCATCAACGGCTCGCTCGGCGGGGCGCTGGCCGTGGCCGCCCACGTCGGAGGTGTGCGTGGAGCGGCCTTGGCTTCGGTCGCCCACCGTGCCTTCGTCAGTGGCGCGGACCTCGCGGTGAGCGCCGGGGCGGTGGTCGCCGCCGCCGGTGGGCTCATAGCGCTCGTGGTGCTGCCCAGCCGCCCACCGGCCCAGGCGCCGGATCCCGTCGCACCGTTGGGCCAGCCGTCCGGGTCGGACGGGTCTGCGGGGTCGGGGGGTCCGCCGTCGAGGAACCCAGAGACGAACCCGGATGCGTCGAAGTCGCCCGGGTCCTAGCGCGAGTGACCGAGATCGCTGGGTTTCATCCACACCGGGCCGTGATGCGGAACACCGGGTGCTCCGGGGAGATGCGGCGCAGCTCCTCTTCAGGTGAATCCGGGCCTGTACCTTCGAAGAAGATGCTCGTCTTGGTCTTCCATCGTTTCAGGTACTCGCGAAGGATCTGGGGCTTCTCGGCCTCGGTGAGCTCCAGCGCTGTGAAGGGGTCGGTCCTTCGACCCAGCGACAGCTCACCTCTTCCCGCGACGCGCAAATTGCGCACCCACTGCGTCTCGCCTCGGGGTGCGACGAGGTAACGCTCGTCGCCGAGCGTAAGGAGGTTCACCGGCGTGCTGTGCCACTGGCCGGTCTTGCGTCCGCGAACCTTCAGCACTCGTGATCCTTTGAGGCTCAGCCCCAGCCTCGTCAAGCCGGCGACGATGTTGTTGGAGACGTGGGCGGTGAACCAGCCGGGCTTTTCGTAGTGGGGCATCGCCCGATTATGTCTTCTTCGGAGCTTCGAATCACGCGCACCGTGGCGTGGTGGCCGAGTCTGTACGGTGTCGTGGGTGCGACTCGTGTCGTTCATTCCGGGCTCCCACGACACCGACCGCGCTGCCGGTGCCAAGGGCCGCGTCGGGGCGGTCGGCACCGAGACGGTGCGCACTGGCGTGCTGGTGGGGGAGGAGATCGTCGATCTGACGGACCCCGTCGTGGGCCTGCCTGGGGACATGTGCGATCTGCTCGGGGTCGGTCAAGAGGCCCTCGAGCGAGCCGAGGCGTCGGCGCGCACGAACGCGCGGCGCGTGCCGTTGGAGTCCGCCCGCCTGCTCGCTCCCGTGCCTCGCCCGGCGAAGGTCTTGGCGATCGGATTGAACTACCGGGCCCACGTTGCAGAGATGGGCAGCGACATACCGGAGCACCAGGTGTGGTTCAACAAGCAGCGGACGTGCGTGATCGGCCCCGGGCAGGGCATCGAGCTCCCGCGTGTGTCCAACTTCCTCGACTACGAGGGCGAGCTCGCGTTCGTGATCGGTCGCCGCTGCAGGCACGTGAACAGAGCCGACGCTCCCGGGGTGGTGGCGGGATGGACGGTCATGAACGACGTGAGCGTGCGTGACTGGCAGTGGCGAACGCAGACGTGGACGATGGGGAAGTCCTTCGACACCCACGGCCCCCTCGGGCCCTGGCTTGTCACCTCCGATGAAGTCGGCGACCCTCACAGGCTCCGCGTACGCACGTGGGTGGGAGAGGAGCTGCGCCAAGAAGGATCGACCGACGACATGATCTTTTCGTGCTGGGACATGATCGAGCACCTGTCGGGCGCGTTCACGCTCGAGCCCGGAGACGTCATCTCCACAGGGACGCCGGCCGGCGTGGGTGCGAGCTTCGACCCCCCCAAGTGGTTGCGAGTCGGAGATGTGGTGCGGATAGCGATCCAAGGCATAGGCATCCTCGAGAACCCCGTCGTAGCCGAATCTGTGGTGCCATGACCGCCGCCCGGAGCGCTACGAGCACGCCGAGCGAGGTGCTACGGGTGACGCGCAACCTCGCGATCCCCCTAGAAGAGCTGCAGTGGCGCTTCACTACCAGCGGCGGTCCCGGAGGCCAGCATGCGAACCGCTCGAGTACTCGCGTCGAGGTCCGTTTCGACGTCGAGGGTTCGGCTTCACTCGGTCCGCGCCAGCGCGCGCGGCTGCTCGAACGTCTCGGCCCGACCGTGAGGGCTGTATCGGGTGAGCAACGCTCCCAGGCGCGAAACCGCGAGATCGCGCTGCACCGTCTGGCCGATCGTCTGGCCAGTGCCTTGCGCGTCCAACATGCCCGGATACCCACTGCCCCGTCGGCCGCAGCGAGGGTGCGGCGTCTTGAGGAGAAACGGCGCCGTTCTGTTCGCAAGCGCGAGCGAGCTGCCAACCGAGACGGCTGGGACTGAGACGGCGGGCGTCCAAGAGCGAGGCAAAGCGTGCTGTTGAACCCTCCCGACCGGCGCCGGCGCTTCGGGACCTTCGGCCTTTTGACCGAACGCGAGTGAAACGGCATGCTGGCTGCGGGATCAGAGCGGCGAGAACCGATCGGGTCCCCGGGGTACGTCCGGAGTGCCGCCCACCTGGGACGTATCTCCAGGCTGCCTCCGGCGGGGTCACGGCCCTCCGGGTCGTTTCTGCGGAACCCGCCGGAGGTGGCCGACCAGGCACTGTCGGCGACGGCCTCGACCGGGCGCCGAGATCTCACGGCAGGTAGCACTCGAAGAGCCTCCGGCTGCGCGCTTTCGCGGCCGCTCAAGCTCCGTGCGCCTGGGCTCCCGCAGCTCCTGTGGAGGGGTCTTGGCTCAAAGGGGAGGGGTCTTGGCTCAAAGGGGGTGGGCTCCACACCTCGTCGAGGAAATCGGCTATGTGGCCGGTGAGACGTTGCGGGTTCATTCGCAACTCGAGCACCGAGCGCGCCTCGAGCAGACGAGCGTGAGGCAGCTGCCGAGCCAGGTGATTGGCATCGGTGAAGGGATGGACGACGTCCACCCTGTGACCGATCACGAGCGTCGGCACCTCGATGGCACGGCGTTCGTCGTAGGTCGGGGCGATGGGACCGACGAGCATCCCGTGGAGCACCGCGACCGCCTCCTCGGGCTCCGAGGTGGCGGCGCTCACGAAGCTGTCGATGGTCCCGATCCGCGTGCGTGGGATCCGTCGGGCGACCTTGCCGAGCAACCGAGCCAGTGGAGCCGCGCAGTGAAGCCCGAGCAGCAAAGGCACGAAGATGACGGCGGTGGCGGGTACCGCCCATTCGAGGACGGGCATCTCGACCAGGAGGCCGCGAACGCGCCCTGGGGCCTGCACGGCCACTTGCAACGAGACGTTCGCCCCCAACGAGACCCCGCCCACCACGGCCTCGTCGAGGCCCAGCTCGTCGAGCAGGGCAACGACGTGGTGGGCGTAGGAGTCGATCCGGTGCGCCCATGCCAGACGCGGTTTGTCGGAGTGCCCGTGACCGGGCATGTCCAACAGGATCACCCGATGTCCCCGCTCGGCCAGGTCGTCGGCGAGCCTCCTGTTCATCTGGGCGTCGAGCAATAGCCCATGGAGGAACACCAGGACCCGCGGTCCGGTGCCGTGGACCTCATAGGAGAGGCGGAGGTCCTCGATCTCCAGCCAACCCTCGGTGAAGGGCCTGCGGTCGAACATGGCAGAGATCGCTCGGATCTCCCGCCGGCACGGCTTCTCGTCGTCTTGCAGCACCTTCTGCCCGGAGGAAGCTCGGGCCTGCGGCTCGGAATTGCTCGGATCGACAGGATCACGGTGCTCAGGGCTGGACACGCTCACGCCTGGAAGATACCGGAAGACACCTGAGGTCTCCGGGAGCGTCGGTCGGACCCGGGGATCAGGCGTTCTAGGTGCCATCTCGCGGCCGACGCCCACCGGCGGTCGCGTTGCTAGCCCATGGCCAGATCCTCTTCGGTCTCTTCGACCTCCTCGGCGATGTCGCAGCCCGGACCCACCCCGACGAGCCGGTAGAGGGCATCCATGGCGCCCACCATGGTGGCCTTGGCCTCGTCCCCGGCCTCGCGTACCCCGACCAGCGGCGTGAGCGAGGCGAAGCCGTGCGCCACGAGGCCCGCGTCGGTGTCAGGGCCGACGTCGAGGCTGCTCCCCAAGGGCGTGAGATCCAGGCGGAGGGTCCCGGAAGGAAACGGGGGGCGCGTCCCGTGCGGTAGCACGCCCGTGCCTGTGTCGTGGACCGCGGAACGGATGGCGCCGCCGCTGCCGAGCCGGCCGTGGCGCAGCCCCCGCAGCGCATCGAGCTCGACGTCGGGGACGTTCAGGTTCAAGGTGGTCCTGGGCGGGGCCGCGGCGAGCACCGGGATCATGGCCACGGCGAGGCGAGCCGGCGAGCTCCAGGGAACCGGATCGTCGCCCCACTTGATCGAGACCGCCAGACTGCGCAGGCCGAAGTGAGCACCCGTGAGCGCCGCTCCGACGGTTCCCGAGTGCATGGCCGAACGTCCCACGTTCACCCCGTGGTTGATGCCCGACATCACGATCTCCGGGCGAGGACCGAAGCTCCCGAGACAGGCGAGGATGACCGCCAG
>Ga0187864_10002318_pt1 | contig 16708 bp, 16 predicted proteins | sample June2016WEW_11_4_FD_132985 | JGI IMG/M metagenome (GOLD analysis project Ga0187864, IMG submission 132985) | Peatland microbial communities from SPRUCE experiment site at the Marcell Experimental Forest, Minnesota, USA - June2016WEW_11_40 | ecosystem: Environmental > Terrestrial > Soil >...
AGCAGGTCCGCCTGATACTTGAGGATCGAATCGAGGGCGCCCGTCTTCTCGCCCGCCGACACCGAATACACGAAGAGGTTGTCGAATATCTCAGGGTAGGCTTTGAGCGCCTCCGAGAGCGGGGCGCCGCCTTTTACCTCGTCGCGCAGATAGCCGACTATCTCCTTTTCCCTCGCTCCTTCGAGCTGGTTTGCGATAATGGTAAGGGCCTGGAAAAGAGGCACGCCGCCCTTGAGGAGGGAAGCGAGCTGCCGTGCCAATTGTATGGGCAATCTCTGTTTTATGCCGAAGGAAAAGAACAAGGTCCTCTTTTCCCTCTGTGTTGCTGTCTCTTTGAGCGAGACCAGATAGAGCCCCCTGTTCCTTACTTCGTTTTTGGCGGTTGCCTCCCCGTCCGCCTCTATGTGGCCGTGTTCGGGTTTTCCCGTCTTTCCTATTGCGTAGTACCTGAAATTCATATCGTTCCTCTATTCCCGGTCTGCGCTCCACCCCTTCCTCGTAGAACGGGCCTTTTTGTCATTCTATGGTGACCCGGACGATTTCGGACACCGTGGTGTCTCCCGCCAGGACCCTGTTGATGCCGTCCTGCCGCAGGGTCACCATTCCTTCCTTTACCGCCTCGGCCTTTATCTCCTCCGAAGACGCTTTTCCCTGGACCATCTGTCTTATTTTGCTGGTCATCGTGAGAAGCTCGAAGACGCCGATCCTTCCCAGGTAGCCGGTGTTGAGACACTCGGGGCAGCCTTTCCCTTTATAGACCACGTGTGGTGCGCCCGCGTAGTCCTGCAGGAGCTGCCTCTCGAACTCGGGAGGCTCGTAAACCTCCCTGCAGTGGGGGCATATCCTGCGGGCAAGACGCTGCGCGAGGATGGCAGTCACGGAGGACGTGAGCAGGTAAGGCTCTATGCCCATATCGATGAGCCTTGTAAGTGCGCTTGCCGAATCATTCGTGTGGAGGGTCGAAAAGACCAGATGGCCGGTGAGGGCCGCCTGTACGGCGATCCTCGCCGTCTCCTCGTCACGCACCTCTCCCACCATGATCACATCAGGGTCCTGTCGCAAAAACGACCGGAGGGCCCTGGCAAAATCGAGCTGGATCTTCGGGTTGACCTGTATCTGGCCGATGCCGTCCAGGATATACTCCACCGGGTCCTCCACGGTCAATATGTTCTTTTCCGGTGTGTTGATGTACTGGAGCACGGCGTAAAGCGTGGTGGTCTTGCCTGAGCCGGTGGGGCCGGTCACGAGGAAGACCCCCTGGGGTCTGGTGATAAGGGAGATTATCCCCTTTTCGAGGTCCGGGTTCATCCCCACGGAGTCGAGGCTTATCAGCGCCCCGCCCCGGTCGAGGAGCCTCATGACCACCTGCTCGCCGTAGGCCGAAGGTATGATCGAAACCCTCACATCTATATCCTTGTCGCTGGCCCGCACCTTGATCCTCCCGTCCTGAGGGAGCCTCTTCTCCGCCACGTCGAGACCGGCCATAACCTTTATCCTGGAGACGATCGCGTTCTGCGCCCGCTTTGGCGGGGTATAGGTGTCATAGAGGAGGCCGTCGATCCTGTAGCGCACCCGCAGGTCTCTTTCGAGAGGCTGGATGTGGATATCGCTTGCCCTGTCCTTTACGGCGATGGAAAAGAGGAGGTTGACCAGCTTTATAATGGGCGGCTCGTTTGCCGCATCGTCAAGGAGGTCGTGCCCGCTCGGTATTTCCTGGGCGATCTCCGTGAGCGTGCTCTCGCCCAGGTCCTCAACGACGCCTATCACCACCTCCCTTCCCTGTTCTTCCTTGAACGCGTTCAGGTATTCGAGGAACTCCCCTTTCGGCAGGCGCTTCTTTTCGAGGGGCATATTCACGAAAATGGACAGTATATCCGAACGCGACGGGTTTTCATCCTGGTTGATCACCACGACGAGGGTTGGGGGATCACCCTTTACGCCAAGGGGTACGACGCCGTTCTTCTGGAAGAACGAGTGGTGTATCCTGGCTATACGGTTGGGGACAGGCGCCAGCTTTTCTTCACGGGATGCGAGGGATTCCATTATTTTTTTCCTTGCGACCCGAGAAATTTCTCCTGCTGGGCCTTCTGTTCGTCGCTGATTTTCTGGAGCTGTTTGGGGTCATAGATGATTTTTGGCGTGAGGAACATGAGGAGGTTCGTTCTGGTGTCGCTCTTGCTGCTATAGTTGAAAAGGTTGCCCAGAATGGGGATCGATGAAAGCCATGGTACCCGCTGCCCGGTGTCGTTAAGGGTGTCCGAGATAATGCCGCTGATGACGATGGTCTGCGAGTCTCTCACGCCGACGGTGGTTTTCGTGGATCGCTTGGTGGTGGTCGGCGCAGTCTGCTGACCGCTCCCGACCGTGGCCAGCGTGCTCGTCACCTGCGTTATCTCGGTGAATATATTCAGATACACCAGGCCGTCCCTGTTGATGTAGGGCTTCACCTTGAGCTTGACCCCCACGTCCCGGTAGTCGAAATTGGTGATCGGGTTGCCCGCCGAATCGAGCCTCGTGCTCGTGGTGTAGGGGATGTTCGAGCCGACGAGCACCTCCGCCTCCTCGTTATTCAAGGTGAGGAGCTGGGGTGTGGAGAGCACTTTCGTCCTGGTGTCGGCGGCAAGGGCCTGCACAAAGGACTGGACGCTCGGGAACGATATCCCGCCCATGGTAAAGGTAGACCCCACGACCCCGATATTGAGTCCGGACTTCAAGGCGCCTATGGCGGTTGCAGGGGTGTTCGATGCGATGCCCGTGGCAAGAGGGATCAGCGCCCCGCCCGTCGTCGCGTCAGTGCTGATAATATTGCCGCCGATGATCTTTGAGCCGCTGGCCGATCCGCCGACAAGCCATTCGACGCCCAGGGTCTGCGTCTTCACGAGGGACAATTCTATGATTGCCGCCTCCACAAGCACCTGGGGCCTGAATGTGTCGATCTCATCCACGATCCGCCTGATCTCCTTCATGTCTTCCGGGGGCGCGCTGATGAGCAGCGAGTTTGAGGGGGCGTAGGAGGTGACGAAGATCTTCTCCTTTGGGGTTTGCGCCTTTTTCCCCTCGGCGAGCAGGGCCTGCAATGCCTTCGCGAGATCGGCAGCACTCGTATGCTGCACGTTATAGACCTCAATCCCGGAGAGCTGCCGTGAAACAGGGACATCGACCTGGGTGATGAGGGTCTCGAGCCTTTTGAGGTTCGAGGTGGTGTCGATCATGATCAGGGAGTTCGCCGTGGGGACGCTCACCAGGTAGGCGTCGCGCGACATAAGGGGTCTCAGAATGCCCACCATGGTATTGGAATCGGTGTATCCCAGGGGATAGACAAGGGTTGTGATCCGCTCCTCGGGGGGCAGTTTCGCGAGCGCGGCCTTGTCAAGCGTCTGCACTGCCATACCCTTTGCATCCGCCGACCTGACAATCTTATATGTCTCAGGCGTCGTTATCACGGTAAAGCCGAAGTAATTGAGGACACTCTCGAAAACCCTGAATACCTCATCTTTTGTAAGGCTTTTCGGAGAGAGCACGGTAACCCTGCCCTTGACGACAGCCTCGTCATAGATGAAATTCTTCCCCATGATGTTGCTCACAAACCTGATTAGGTCACGCAGCTCTATATTATCGAACTGCATTTGGACGAGGCCGGCCTGGGGAGGCGGAGAAGCCTGCGGCCCACGGATGGGCGCCTGCATCCCGGGAGGAGGTGCGGGAGAGGGGGGTGCAATGTGCTCCGGCCCCCCCGGTTGCTCTTTGGGCGCTGCTTCCGGGTTCTCCGGCGCCGGACCTTCCGCCTGCACCACTACCCCTGCCGGCAGTCCGGCAAAGACGGGGAGGTCGCCCGCCTTAGCCCGGAGGGCAGGAGTTACGATAAGGGTTGCGACAAGAGGGCAGAGCAACAAGAGCGCCGGTTTTATATGCAGCAATGAATTCGCCTCCCGCCTATCTTATTTGGTAAAAGAGCGTCTCAGATTTTCCTCCGCGTAAGACCTTGACTTCAAAATCGGTGGCATTTTTCAGTGACTCGTAGACCGTGCTCATATCCTCGGTTGAGCCCAGTTTGTGGCCGTTCACTTCCTGAAGGGTATCGTCGGGGGCGATGCCCATCTGTTGCGCGATGCTTCCTTTATCAACCGCGACAACCCTTACTCCCTCGGGAGATGGCTTCACTGCCACTGCGGACATGATCATTGTATTATCCGTCTTCAGCCGTTCTGCCAGAGATTTAGAGATTCTGGTGACCGATCCCTTTCTCTTTATCTCTTTCCCGGGATCGACCTTGCCGATAGCCGGTCTCGCCGCGGCTACGCCGGCCGGCCGTCGGGTCTGAGACAGTTCGTTCGCGGACGAGAAAAGCCTGAGGACAGCACCGAATTCATCTTTTTCAATCCTTACCGAATCCTTCGTGATCTCTTTGACGGTGAGACCTCTTTCGGTGACGTCTCCCGGCTCGTAGACCCACACGCCCTTTTGCCTGCCCAGATCTATAACCGCGTAGTTATCCCGTTTCCGCGGACTCAGCATCACCCCTTTGAGTGCCATGGTTTTGACGATGGCGGTCAAAGCCTCTTCCTCAATCTCCTTTTCCGTTTTTGGCTTGGGAATCTCTACCTGAAGTTTCGCGCGGAAAAGGTTCCTTTCGGTGACGGCCTTGTAATCTGGTTCCGCAATAACGGCAAGTTGCGCGGGCGTAACTGCCCTGGGCACGGATGTCGCTCTCGCCGGCGGACTGTCCGGTATTTTAAGGAAAGAAGCATTGACGGCTATCAGCACGATGACGGCCGCAACCACACCAGAAACGGTGGATGTGCCGAAGACGATGAGATCTTTTTTCTCGTATCGCATGGCTTTCCGCAGCCTTTGATTTCCCTATGACCTTACTTCATCTTCCGCGTTATCGTCCTTGCGCCTCGCCTCGCTCACATCAACTGTAAAAAAAACTGGAATTGCAGAAGAGGGTCTCCCTTTTCCGGCAGTACCATGAACGAAGCGTACCACCATCCTTTGAGCTTTGTCAAACAACCGTGGGGCTCAATTACCGGGCTTAAAGCGACCCCTCCGCGAGCAGGTCTTATCGGTCCTCCTATGGGTCCAATAGGTCCTATAGGAGGACCGATAAGACCTATCAAAACCCTACCCTTTATGCTGAATGCTATCATTGGTGTTTCTGCGCTCCCCACAGGGACAATCACGGGGCTTTAGCCCCCGCCGGTTTTTCTGCCTCCGGCGCCGAGATGGCGACAACCGGCGCCGCCTGACTTCCGCTTACCGTGATGATGCCTTTTCCCTGCAAAGGGAAGGACCTGGAGAGCACCTGATAGGAGAGCTTCATGTCGATACCGCGATCAGGTTCTCCCGATTGCACGACCCCCGCGCCCGAGAGCGCAATCACCTCGCTTGTAAGGGTGAGCTTGTTGATGTTGAGCCTCGGCCCGTCTATTTTCCCCTCGACGACAATCTCCTTGTAAGGGATGATCAGCCGCGGCATATCTTTTACCTGAAGGCCCTTGATCTCGCCGCCCCTGATGGTGAGCCGGAAAACGCCGGTCTCCTTGTCCGGTCTGCCGATGGGCGTCTCCTTTCTTATCACCCCGTCAAGGGTTCCGCTCATGCCTTTGAACCAGGGGAGGGCGCCTTCGGGGCATTTGCCGATATTCACGTGATCGAGCTTGAGGGATATGTTCGGATCGGAAGTGCCGATGAAGCGGATCCCTTCCACCGTGCACCGGAGCGTCCCTTCACAGAGGGCGGCTTTCGAGTAAATGGTGACTTTTCCCTTTATCAACGAGAGCGGATTCCAGAAGATATCGACCTTCGATAATTCGAAGGGCGCCGTCTGCCCCATGCTCGCGTCAGGTCGGAAGAGGATCCTCGATGCCCTGATTCCCATCAGCTTCATGGTCACGCCTTCCATCGACACCGCAGCCCTGCCGTTGCGCGCCACGTTTTGCAGGGCTATCTTGAGCGCCTTCTGATAGGGGAAAAACAGGTAGATGACGAGCGCCATGACGAGTATGCCCCATCCCACGGCGCCTGAAAACAAGAGGACTTTGCGGTTACCCATTGGAACGCCTCCGTGCCTTTGTGAGCGGGGAGGCTCCATGAGCTTTGCTCATGGAGGGGGTGCTGAACCCCAATATTCTGCAGAGGACTTTGCGCTTACCCATTGGAACGCCTCTCCATGATGGTCGCCTGCATGTCCAGGAACGTGGGGTTTGCCGCAGGCGCAGAGAGCCGCAATTTGCTCACGTACAGGCCGGAGTTGTCCGCAGATTTGACAAAAGAAATAACCTCTCCCAGCGACGCGCCGGTCACTTTCACGTCCACGGCCATACGCTGCCCCCCCTTCTTTTCCCTGGTGGTTGCGGGCTGCAGCGCGGTGAGCGTGCCGCCTATGAAGTTCTTTGCGACCATCTCCTCAACCACGCCGAGGGAGATGCCGCGATTGTCAACTTTCCTGGATACGGCCTTTTCAAAGGCGCGCTTCTGCGATTCATACACGTCTTTAAGCTGGAGCACTTCAGCGTAATCTTTTTGTCTTGACTCTATCTTCTTTTCAAGAAGACGCGTATCTTCACTCAAAAAGTATGCGTAAATCGCCGAAGAGGCGAAAATGGCCGAAAAGGCGAGGACGTAGGCACTGGCTGGAACAGCCGGAAAGTTGTCGAGGATCTTCATAGCTTACCCCTCATTTTGAATTTCACCTGCTTACCGGGGGCCAGGTCAAGGTTTTGCACCTCCACCTGCGATACGCCTTTCACCTGTTCGAGGGCTGCCTTGATCTTTTCAGCCGAGGCAAAGGAGATAGTGGTCCCGGAGATGGTAAACTCCTTTTCGTCTGAGGCGAATTCGTTGAGCTTGACGTCAAGATCAGGTCCTATCTTGCTGCTGACCTCGTTCAATACGGAGAGAGGGTTCGTCACGGCCGCCACTGAACCTGGCTCCTTTTCCAGGAGTCTGGTCTTCTCCCGGAAGATCCTTACCGGGTCCTTTATCGGAGGAGATTTGGGGAAGGAGAGGCGGTAGATCCGGTTGGGCTCGGAGACGAGGTACTGATAAGCCCGCTCCTTGAGATAGTAATCGAGAAAGAAAAGACCTGCCGCAAGAAGGCCGCACGCGGCGAGGGCGGCGGAGAGATCGAGGGCTGTTTTCGTGGACAGGAAGAGATAGCCGCGCCCGTTCCCCGTGAGGTTGAGCTGCCCTTTGGGCCTGAGAGAAAGGAGGGCAGCGCCGATGGCCGGCCACAGCCGTTCGGGGGTTTGTTCATTCTTGAGTATCCTCTTTAAAGACGGCATTTCGATGTGTATGTGGAACGTTTTCTCGAGGTCTTGCTTCTGTTGCGCCGCATCGACGCCATCGCTCACCATTACATAGGCGCGGGGGCTATCCGCCTGGCCGCCGGTTATCTCAGCCATGGCGTCCCGCAGAGAATCCGATTGGGGCGAGTAGTAAAATTGTCTGAGATAATTGAGATGGTTCTCCTTGAAGCCCATGATCACCATTGCGTCCCCGTTCCTGTGGAGAAAGACGAAATCCCCCTGGTAGATCACATTGAACCATCTGAGGGCGTAGAGGACTGCAACGCTCTGCACGGTTGTGATCCGAAGGTGCTTCGATTGCCTCAGCTCTTCTGAAAGCGATTTGGGGATTGCTGCCGCAAGCACGTTCCCTTTCGCGGTTTCCGCAAAGCCTATTGTCAGGTCGTCCGTGGAGACCGGTATTCTCTCTTCAAGCTCGCTGCCGATCACAAGTCTGATCTTCCTCTTATCAGAGAAGGGGAAGGCCAGGTTGAACAGGTATGCCGAGCCGCTTTCAACCACGGCGCCGTAACCGTCCTCTTTGAGGACCTTTCTCAGCTCGGCGAGGCTTCCTTCTTCGAGGATTTCCAGGTCGGTTATCTCTTTGTCCCGGACGGTAAGGGTTACTCCGTACCAGCTTCCGTTTTGCTGGACAATGGCCGCTCCTTTTCTTCTCAAAACTCCCTCCAGGAAATGGTTGTCACGGTTGTGCCGTTTCTGTTCAAAAGGGCCTCCACATTTTTTACGACATTGCCGATAGTATACCTGCTGTTGACCGTAAAGTACGCAGAGTTTACCTTGACGAGGGGCGCCACCGCGCTTGCCTGGTCCTGGCTTATCTTCACGGCCGACATCATATCTTTCACGTTCGTAAGGTCGTGCTCGTCGCGGTAGCGGACGAGGTCCTGTATGTCGCTTTGACTCATGGGCTGGACAAGGCTGCTTGTCTGAGTGCCGAGAACTGCGTACAGGACCTGGATCGGAGCTGTGTTGAGGTTCACCTTGCCGTCGGTGGGGGCAATCGTCAGATAACTTTTCAGGTTTTTGTCAATCAGCAGTTCGTTGTCGAACCCCTTGACGAGAAGAAGCTCGTCCAAAGAATCCAGAGGGCCGTTCTTGCAGCGATACCCCCGCTGTTTATAGTAGTCGTCCTCGGCGCCCTCAGTCCCCGTTGTGTCGTTGTCGGGGTCGAGCCAGTCGATCAGGGCATCGACGATCTCCGGCTTGCCGCCCAACTGGGAAATGAGACTCCTGAGCCGGGTGTCAAGGTCCTTGTCTACCTGGTAGGTTACGGCGTTGCCCGTTGCCGTGCCGGCCGCATTGCCCGCGGCAGGGGTGGTGGTAGCTGCAGGTGTTGCGCCGCCCGCGGCAGGGGTGGTGGTAGCTGCAGGTGTTGCTCCGCCCGCGGCAGGGGTGGTAGTAGCTGCAGGTGTTGCTCCGCCCGCGGCAGGGGTGGTAGTAGCTGCAGGTGTTGCTCCGCCCGCGGCATTCTGACCGGCCGCCGCCTGGTTGCCTTTGACGGCGACCAGCAGGTTGTTGATCGGGATTTTGCCGTCTTCATCCACTATCACCACGTTGAGGATGCCGTCCCCGAGCGCCAGAGACGGGAAAGGGGCCGCCCATTTATCCGTTTTTGCATCATAGCTGGCATCGTCCGCTTTCAGGATGCCTTTGGCGCCTTCCACCCCCGACAGGGCGAACCGAAGGGCCTGAACGGAATTTCGGAAATTCTCGGCCTGGGTGAGGTTGAGCTGCACCTTTGCATTAAAGGCCAGAATGAGTGGGAAGAGCACCGCGATCACGAGAAGGATGGTGATGAGTATGAAGCCTTTCTCATCCGTTTTTACTTTATTGGCTCGCATTCTGACCACTCTGGCTCGCACTCTGACCACTCTGGCTCGTAGTCTGACCACTCTGGCTCGCATTCTGACCACTCTGGCTCGTAGTCTGACCACTCTGGCTCGTAGTCTGACCACTCTGGCTCGCACTCGGAGCACTCTGGACAGCTTGGCTCTGGATAGCCTCCTCTGCCACGAATCTCCTGGTTTTCCCCTTTGCATCTGAGACATCGATTGTAACCCTTATCTGTGTCGGTATCTGTCCGGTCACCCCTGAATCCCAGGTCTGGACCCAGTCGGCGCCGTTATAAAACTCGACGAGAAACCCGGTTATTATTGTCGATACCTCGAAGACTTTCGGAAGATAATCAGCAGGGCTTTTGTCGAGGAGATCGCTCAGGTCCGTCGATTCTCTCCTCACGAGGGTCTTTTCGTCATCGTCGGACAGGATAAGCGTGTAGCCTACCCTCCGCAGCCTTTGGGGATCCGTCCCGGACAAGGCGTTGGTAACGAACTCCAATTCCCCGAATGAACTATTCTGGATCATGGTATTGTTGCCCACGAGAGCGTACGGGGTGGGACGAATTGCGCGAATGTCCCTCTTTATCAATTCAGAGAGTATCCTACCCGTATCCAGGGCGTCCTGGCCCTCTGTAGCCGCGTCGACAGACCGGTTTACGGAAAAGTAGGTCCAATAGACTATGGTGAGAAGAAGCGCCGACAGCGCCATGGCAAGAACGATCTCAACCAGCGTAAAGGCCCCGGTCATGCCGGTTTTGCGAGGCAACACCGCCCCCATTGCACTGCCCCTTATCGCCAGACTTGGTTCCCTTCTCATTATAACACGGCCCGCTCTCATCTACCCGCCTTTCGAATGGTGATGTAGTCGCCGAACTTTACGCGATATTTTTCCACAAACCCCTGATTGACTTCGATTGCATGCCGCGCGTTCACGCGGGAGGTGTAGACAGGGCAGGCGCCTGGGTCCTCTCCGGGGCAGGGCGCCATATTTTGTATGTCAACGATCTTCAGGCCGTCGTCGAGAAAAATGACGGTCAGCGGTATGCGGGTGTGGTACATCCAGAAAGTCTGGCGCGCGGACTCCTCGAAAGAGAAGATCATGGCCTCCAGCTCGCCCATCGATGTCCGGCCCATAAGTCCTTTGGATCTTTCCTTGGGTGTTTCCGCCTTTTCCGCTGCTACCGACACCCTTGACGGCATAAACGTGATCTTTTGCCTGGCCGCTGTTGTCTGGCCGGCGGACAAGGCAGCGAAAGAGAAAAGGAACGCCGCCGCCGCAATGGACCGCCGCCCGACTTTTATTCGGGACCCGCCCCGGTCTCTTTGTCTCATCGTGTTTCTCCTTGCCTCTTTAGGACAAGTCCTTTCATGGAGGTCATAGTGACAAGTATACCACCTAAGACCGGCCCGATAAAAGAGGCGATTGCCGCGGTCGATCGGTATACCGCCACAAGATGTCCAAACGACTGCCGGGCAGTGGTACATATACGTGCTTAGTGCAAGTCAAGAAGCGGACCGGACGTCCTTTGCCAGGATGCCCGATCTCCTTGATTTCCTGAGGCGGGGATACTAGGTTTAAAGAAGTAGAAAGGGCAATGCCAAAGGTCAGCAACGCGCATCGACTTGAGTAAGGAATGTGGCATATGCGGGAGGTGCAGCAAAGCTCCAAAGAGTATGCGTCAAGCCCCGAACTCTACCGTATTCTGGCCACGAGCATATTGATTTTCGATTCCGCGATCACCCTGCTGGGAGAGCCGTCAGCATGCGGGGTGAGCTTGCCCGGCCCCGCCCAGGCGGCATGTATGAGGTATATCTTGCATTGCCTTGGGATCGGAGAAGATGCGCCGGAGTTCTTTTAGTGAAGGGTGCAGTTGGGCAAGACCGGATAGTCATGTCTCCCTATGCAAGATGTGTCTTATGGAATGAGACAACATCTTGTGCCGTACGGCGTCCGTTTCATCTTGATTCTCCCCGACAGGGATGATCCAACGGTCGCAATCGGTCACAGCTTGAGACCGCTCATAAAGGGGACATGGCGCGGCTGCATTGGAAGCGAAAATCGCGGGCGGCGTGCACCTTCTTTCGGACGGGCAATGAACGCCTTGCGCGAGATGTTGGCCGCCGCTGTGGATGGTTTTTGTGCAAGGGACAACTGAGAGAGTACTACCTGTAACCCCCGTCTTGCCTTGGCTTTTGGGGCTTGGCTTCCTCAATTCTCAAGGCCCTCCCCTTGAAATCGGCGCCGTTAAGCGCCTTTTTTGCCTTATCCGCGTCTTCGGGGTTGGACATCTCAAGGAAGCCAAACCCTTTTCCCTCAATCACGTTCGCCTGTATCACCTGGCCGTACTGAGAGAACAACTCCTTCAGTTCTTCGTTCGTCACCGAGTAGCTCAGGTTGCCCACATACAGCTTGCTGCCGTTCATGCTTGCTCCTCCCTAGGGTTTCTTTTTCTTCATTGTGTGGATCATATGGGCGCAGTCTCGTGATTGCCGGTTATCTTTCGGTAGTGAAAAATAGATCGCCGCGCCTCTTTCTTTAGAGATTATAAGTCCTGTTCTCGACGATAGCAAGGCCGGGTGAGATAATTAACGGTCGTGAACGCCTCCGCCGCGCAAACCTTTTTGCACGGAACATACACCAATTCGCCTGCGTATGCCATGTCCATATATACTGCTTGACGCTGAGCCATAATTCTTCTATAGTACAATAGTGCTGGGTAAGGTCTTTCACACGGTGACGAGCTTTCCGGCATGTTTTTTTCAATGTCTGTCGTTTCGGTAAGGAGATAAGGGAATGGGCCATAAGGATTATCTGTACGATCTTCTTGTGCATGACCTTACCGGGCCCTTGTCCGTGGTGGCAACAACGGCGAGGAGTCTTCTTCGCAGGGAGGCGTACGGCTCACTGACGGAGCAGCAAAAACGCAGCCTTGAACGTATAGAGAGAAACGCGAAAAAGGCTCAGGTCATCCTGAGGGAAATCCTTGATGTGAGCCGTTCCGAAGAACATCTTTTTCAAAAAAGTGAATTTTATCTGCAGGGGCTGGTGAAAGACGCCCTCGTGAGTGTGATGGAGACGATGGACGCGGGCGTTGCCGAAAGGCTTGAGAAGCTCGAAAGCCTGGAAGCGGCGCGGGGTGTCTTCGAGGAGCAGGGTATTTCTGTCAAGGTCACGGGTAAGTACGCGGGGTCGCCTTTCTTCCACGACAGGAGGAAGGTGCAGTTGATCCTGGAAAACCTGATGAGTAATGCGTTGAAGTACCGCAGAAAGAGAATGGGCGTCTCCATAAGCGGAGAGACGGACCTGGTGATCCTGGTTTCCGATGACGGATGCGGTATTCCCGAGAATGAGCAGGAAGTCATGTACAAGCGTTTCATGCAATTGAAGCGCGATGAATTGCGGCAGGCCCAGGGTCTTGGTCTTGGGCTGTTCTGTGTCAAGGCGTTAGTAGAGACCATGGGGGGAGAGATTGCGGTGACAAGCGGCGAGGGGTGTGGAACAACGTTCACCGTGCATATATCTCCCCTTCAACCGAGCTAAAGGGGGAACAATGGCATCGATTCTGGACGGCAAGAGTATCCTGGCTGTTGATGACGAGCCGGACGTGCTGACCGTGTTGGAAGAAGAGATTCAACAGGCGTGTACCGGTTGCACCCTCGACAAGGCGACAACGTACGAACAGGCGGCTCGGCTATTGGGGTCAAAGCAGTACGATGTCGTGGTGCTGGATATCATGGGCGTCCGTGGTTTCGAGCTTCTCGAAATGGCGGTGAAAGGGCATTTGAACGTTGCCATGTTGACAGCGCATGCGCTGACCCCCGAGGCCCTTAAGAAATCACACGATTTAGGAGCCAGGGCTTATCTGCCCAAGGATAAGCTGGGAGAGATTATCCCTTTCCTTGAAGATATGCTGAAGTACGAACACAAGCCCGGCTGGGAGCGCCTCCTCGAAAAACTGGAGGGCTATTTCGACAGCCAGTTCGAAGGGGGCTGGAGAGGCCGGTCGGGCCTGAGCGACTGGTAACACCAAGTCGGCCTCGAAGCCCCATCTTTGTTGACACATCAAAGCTTTCCTCAGTGATTGCCCGGCCCGTGATGCCCGGCCGTGGTACGATTACACTGTACCCGGTTGCCCATTGCGGGTACAATAATTCTCGCTGAATATCTTCGGGAGGTGTGCTGATGAGATTCAAAGACAAGATTGTGTTTATCACGGGTGGGACGAGGGGTCTTGGCAAGGCCATGGCGCAGGGCTTTCTTGCCGAGGGAGCCTCTGTGGCGGTGAACGATAAGGACGCCGAAATGGTGGTCGCATGTGCTGAGGAGTTCAGGGGAAAACCGTTTCAGGCGTACACGGCGGATATCACGAACTATGAGGAGATGGAGGGTGTGGCCGCGAAAGTCTGGGACACGTGGGGGCGGGTCGATGTACTCATCAACGGCGCCGGCGTCGTTGCGCCTCTCGTTCCGGCGGAGAAAGCGCGGAAGGCGGACTTCGACAGGGTGATCGACGTGAACCTCAAAGGGACTTTTTATGTGACACAGATTTTCGGCAGGAAGATGATCGGGCAGAAGAGCGGGAGGATTATCAGCATGTCCTCGCAGGCCGCCCTTCTGGGCGAAAGAGGCTTCCTTTCTTACTCGATCAGCAAAGCAGGGCTGATGACAATGACCCGCAGCCTCGCGTATGAATGGGGGCGGTACGGGATCACTACGTGTGCCATCGCCCCGGGATTCATGGCGGGGGGTATGAACGAAGGTTTGCTCCGCAAGAGCGATCTCGTCGATTTTATCTCAAAGAGGATTCCCGTCGGCAAAATGGGGCAGGTCGATGAACTGGTTGCCGCCATCCTTTTTTTGGCCTCTCCGGAGGCATCCTACATCAACGGCGAAACCCTGGTGTTCGATGGGGGCGCAACCGGCTACGCGCCGGAGACGCTGCTCGACGTGATAAGCAAGGGAAGGTAACCTACCTACCCCCCGTTCCCCTTGTCGTGCATCACGGCGGCCCTGGGGTCCGGGCTCGTCTTGAGTTCGTCCAGATAGCCGATGAACCGCCGGATCGCGGGGTTATGCTTTTTCGATTTCACGTAGAGCACCGACACCTCCAAAGAGAGGGGCTCGATCAGCGGCACCACGGTGAGGGAGCGGTCGTCTTCGTCGCCCTCGACCGCCCTGCGGATCAGGATCGAAAGCCCCTTGTCCTGGGCCACCCATTCCTTGATGAACTCGGTGCTGTTCACCTCGATCAATACCGAGGGGGAGATGTCCATCCGCGAAAAGGCGGCGAGGACGACGCTCCTTGTCGCGGACCCTTCCTCCCTGATGACGAAGGGGTAGGGGCTGATATCGGAGAGCGACACGGCTCTCCGCTCGGCAAGGGGGTGGTGCTTCGATGCGATCAGCACAAGCTCTTCCCGCACGAAAGGGAAGGACTGTATTTTGTTCGAGGTGTGCCGGTACGCCACGATAACCACGTCATTCTGGCCGGAAAGCAGGCTCTTCTCCATCTCTATCGACGAGCCGGCATCGAGCTTGATCTTGATATCGGGGTTTCTTCTCTGGAAGCCGCCGAGGATATAGGGCATGATCTTTCTTGCGTAGTTGATGGTCGTGCCCAGGCGCAGGGACAATGTTGTCTCCGCCTTTGCGGCCCGCAGGTTCTCTTCCAGCCCACGGGCGATCTTCTCAATCCGCTCGGCGTAGCGGTAGACGATCCTGCCCTCCCTGGTCAGGTCGAACTTGCCCCTGTCCCGCTTGATCAGCGTCAGGCCCGTCTGGGCCTCAAGTTTGGCGATGTGCCCGGAAACCCCCGGCTGCGTCATGAAGAGGATGTCGGCCGCCTTGGAAAAGCTTCTGCATTTTACGACCTGGGAGAAGACTATGAGGGACGTGAGGGAGTAGAGGAACATAAGTTTTTCTTATATAGTATAAAAATAAATGAATTGACTTGTCAACAGCATTGCATAAGAATGGATGTATAATGCCAGCATTACATTGACGCGGCCCGTGCCCGGCGTTCCCGAAGGAGTTGTGCGGGGCAAAAGGGCGCGCACGAACGGTATAGTCCACATTTCCCAAAAGGAGGAGTCCATGGACCTGAGAGATTTCATAGGCATGTGCGAAAAAGTGGGGCAGCTCAAAAGGGTGAAGGCCGAGGTCGATTGGGATCTTGAGATCTCCCACATCTGTAAGATCGTGGAAGAGAAGTCCGGCCCGGCCCTTCTCTTCGAGAACGTCAAGGGGTATGAGAGCCCTGTCCTCACCGGCGCCTTCGGCACCACGCAGAGACTGGCGATGATCCTGGGACAGAGCCCCGACCTCTCCATGGTAGAACTCACGAAGAAGTGGGTCAGCCTCGCGATCAAAGAGGTCATCCCCGCAAAGGTGTTGAAAGACGGCCCCATTTTCGAGAACGTCCGTGAGGGCGACAAGGTCGATACGTTCGCGTTCCCGTCACCCAGATTCTACGAGCTCGACGGCGGCCGCTACTTCGGCACTGCGGTCTTCATGGTCGTCGAAGACCCGGAGACAGGCGACATCAACCTCGGTACCTACCGCATGGGCATCCTCGACGAGAAAACCCTCGGCGTACAGATCCTGAAAGGGAAGAAGGGCGACAGGATCATGAAGAAGTACGGCAAACAGGGCAAGAAGATGCCGGCCTGCGTCATCATCGGCGGCGACCCCCTCCATATCTTCGCCAGCGCCGCCACCGTCGCCAAGGCGAAGAGCGGTTATGACGTGGTAGGGACCCTGCGAGGCGCCCCGGTAGAGGTCGTCCATAGTCAAGTGAACGGACTTCCCATCCCGGCCGCCGCGGAGATCGTGCTGGAAGGGGAGATCGATCCCTCTCACCTTCGGAACGAAGGCCCCTTCGGCGAATACACGGGCTACTACACGGAAGAGCTCATCAAGCCGATCCCCAAGCCGGCCCTTGACGTGAAGCGCGTCTACTTCAGGAACAAGCCCATCCTGTGGGAGACGAGCGTGGGCAGGCCCGTGGGCGACCAGCACATGCTCTATGCCTTTACCCGGAACGCATCCCTCTGGACCGATCTTACCAGGATGCAGATCCCGGGCATCAAGTCCGTCTATACCCTGCCGGAGGCCTCGGGGCGCTTCACCGTGGTCGTCTCCGTGCAGCAGATGTATCCGGGCCACGCGGACCAGGTGGCTGCAGCGGTCATCGCGAGCAACACGGGATCATATGGGATCAAAATGATCATTATCGTCGATGACGACATTGATGCAGACGACCTTCCGAGGGTCTGGTGGGCCCTCGGCACCCGCTACAACCCGGCCAGGGGCACCCAGATCATCAACAGGGGCAGGTCAACGCCCCTCGATCCGGCCCTTGAGGCAGGCGCCAACAAGCTCATCACGTCCCGGATCATCCTGGATGCGACCATACCCTTCGAGTGGAAGGAGAAACCGACGGAGATCAAGCTGACGGACGCCGTGATGGAAAAGGTGAAGGCCAGGTGGAGCGAGTACGGGATAGACTAAAAGGAGGCTTCCATGTTATTTGAAAAAGATATAGCGAGCGCGCGGGAGAG
>Ga0187864_10002321_pt1 | contig 16692 bp, 14 predicted proteins | sample June2016WEW_11_4_FD_132985 | JGI IMG/M metagenome (GOLD analysis project Ga0187864, IMG submission 132985) | Peatland microbial communities from SPRUCE experiment site at the Marcell Experimental Forest, Minnesota, USA - June2016WEW_11_40 | ecosystem: Environmental > Terrestrial > Soil >...
CCGGTCGTACCCTGATTTTCATTTTGGCCCACGATCGGCGAATTCCCGCCCAGGTACGCGATGTAAACCGCCGTCGTGGCGGTGGAATTCAGCTCGACCACAAACGTGTTCGTCCGGCTCCATTCGGTACTAAATTCGAACGACTGGGTCTGGAAGGTGCACCCGCGGCTCACGTTGCTCATGTTGAGATTGCGGGTGATGGTGCCGCCATGATCGCTGATGTCCGCGCTGGATGTGCCGGTGACGTATACGTTGCCGCTGGCGTCGACTGCGATGCCCGTACCGGAGGTGTAGCTGGAGTTACAGCCAAGGTTATACCCAAAGCCCCCGGAAACATAGTGAGTGTAATCCTGGGCGCCGATCAGAGTAGCCCAGACCTCGCTTCCCGCGGAATTGATCTTCACCGCGAACCCGTTGTTGGAGCCGCTTTCATTATTCCATTGGGAAAAGTCCCCCCAGATCGCGCCCGAGGTCGTCGGGAAGTGGCTACTTTGGATTGCTCCTGCCCCGGCCACGGTGTTGCTTCCGGTGACGTATGCGTTGTCACTGCTATCGACGGCGATGGCGGCGATGGAGTCCGAATCCGTGCTCTTACCGCCCAGAAAGGACGAGTACACCAGGCTTTGGCCGGTTGAGTTGAGCTCGAAGACGATTCCGGCGGTGTACCCCGTGAAGCTGTTTTGGAAGGCGCTGACGAGAGGGAACGTGGCGTCGTCGGTATATCCGCCGACGAAGGCGCGACCGTTGGCGTCGACCGCAATTGCCTGCAGTTGGGCGCCAACGCTCGCACTCGAGCCGTGTCCGGAGACGAACGTAGAGTAAATGAGCCCCGTGCCATCGGCGGTCAAGGCTGTGACGAACCCAACGGCGGGATAGCCGTTGGGAAAGCCCCCCGAGACGGCGGTCGTAGTCGGGTAGCTGGAAAAGGCGGTGTAGCCGCAGATGAAGGCTTGGCCCGCGGGGTCCACGGCGATTCCCTTAAAATTGTCGTCGCTACCCGATCCCAGGTAGGTCGAATAATATACGGACGGCCCACTCACCGGGTCGATCGTCAACTGCCGCTTGCGGTCGTACTTCCCGAGCCGGAAACCCACTTCGCCGTTTGCCAGCAGCTTGAAATTCGCCGCCACCGGCACGCGCGTCCCGTCAATCTCCTGGTACGCCACCGGCTTCGTGAACGGCGCCGGCCCCGCGTCCGTATCCAGGAACAGATCTCCGCCGGCATCCAAATGCATTTTGGATGCGCCCGTGTAAGCCAGGCGGATCTTGTTGGGATCCGTGCCCGGCGCCACCTGGAAATCGAACTCCAGATGCTTGCCCGCGCCCCGGTAAACCAAGTCGACGCCTGGGTAGACGCCGCTGTAGTCCACTTCGGAGTAGGTGGGAATGCTGCTGTGCCACTGGGAGGGGTCGTTGCCGATCAGGTAGTTGACGATGCCGGGCAAACGGCCGCCGCCTTGGATGCTGGCAGGCGCCTTGGACCCGGATAGGGTCATGCGGACCACGGCTTCCTTGCTGTCCTTCCGGCCCGGCTTCCCGGTGCGGTATTGGAAGACGGTCTCGCGGCCCGTCAGGTACGCCGTATAGCCGGCGCCGCGAGCAACGTACCGAACTTCCCCGGCAGTTTGTCCCTGATTTTCTTCGAAGTACAGCGGAACCCGGTCAGCGGCGGCTGCGGCAGACTGCCCGCGCATGGGCGCCACGCCGATGCTGAGGATCGCCAGCGACGCCAGCAGGAGTCGAAGCCAAGTCTGCACTCGCATCGGCACTCCCTTCCCAAGTTGGCTCGCGTCCCGAGGTGAGGGTTGGCTCCAGACTCGGGCTCCACGATCGGAGAGCGAGGACGCCGATCCGTTGGGAGCATAGCGATTTAGCAGTGCCGAACAGGCAGCTACGGTAGAGGTTTTCAGGCTAAGTAAGGTACGATCCATTGTGAGATCCCGTTTTAGTAAGTTGGCACTCCGCGAGGTACCCGTTTTGCGTTACAGGCAATGCCCCCAAAGCGGTATTGCCGCTCAAGACGACGCCAGAGGGGTTGAGCGTTCCGGTGTACTGGAAGATCGCCCCGCCCATGCCCGCGACCGCGCCGCCAAAGTAGGAATTGCCCCCATGCCGTAGCCATTGGCGAGCGTCAGGTTATTGATGTTGACCACTACCCCACTGCCCGGGTTCACGAAGAAGATGCGGGTTGTGCCGCCACCGCTAATCGTCAGATTGCTCGCGCCCGGCCTGTTGATGGTAACCGGGCCATTGATCAGGATGCGCTTCGGCAGGGTGATCGTCGAGCTGTTCGGAACGCTAAAATTCACCTCCGACCCCGCGCAGTTGGCGGCCAACGCCTGCGCCACCGCCCGGCTCAACGTGCCCGGCGTCGTCCCCGTCCCGTTATCCGTCGTGCTGGTCACGGTATAGGCCGCCGGCGTACACGGCCCCACTTCCAGCGTTATCGAACTCGTCAACCACAGCAGCGCCACAGACGCTACGGCGCGCAACACATTCTTCATGGATTTCCTCACTGTCGGAACGCTCCGGATCGTGTGCTAAAACATATCCTATTAGAGAGTGCGAGAAAACTCCTCCGCGACGATCAAAAATGACGACTGCGGTGTAGCTGCTGTCGTCCACGAGTGCCACAGCCAGCGGGGCGAAGAGGCGTCGAAGCATCGTTTTCAGCCCCCTGAAACACAGAGGCGAGAAACTCGCGGCAGGGCGATCACGGTACGATATAATCTTGTGATGGCGGTGCAGGACTTCTCTTCGGTCGCCCTGACCCGCATGCTCAAAGCCTGGAGCGACGGGGACGCATCCGCACTCGATCGTCTGACGCCCATCGTATACGCCGAACTGCACCGGCTGGCGCGGTGCAACATGGCCGGGGAACGCGAAGGGCACTTGTTACAGCCTTCGGCTCTGGTCAATGAAGCTTTTGTCCGCCTGCTGGGCAGCGCACCGTTGGTGTGGGCCATCCGCTCGCTCTTCTTTGCCGTCTCCGCCCGTCTCATGCGGCAGATTCTCATCGATTTCGCGCGTGCCCAGGACACCGGCAAACGCGGCCATCGCGCGCCCCACGTCGACCTTTCCGAGGTCAAGGATTACCCCAAAAAGACAGCGAACCCGGTCGATTTGATCGATCTCGACGCGGCTTTGGAAGACCTGTCCAGGCTTGACCCGCGCCAAGCACAGGTGGTGGAGCTTCGCTACTTCGGCGGCCTGGAAAATGCGCAGATCGCCGCAGTACTAGAAGTCTCGGAGCCCACCGTGGTCCGGGACTGGCGCGTAGCGCGCGCCTGGCTCTACGCCAGACTTCAACCCCCGAACCTTCAAGGCGCGGAGCGGCGGGCGGCCGCAAATCACCCCAACAAATGACGGCAGAGGACTACCGGCGGGCCGGCATACTGTTCGATCAGCTCCGGGAACTTCCGGACCAGGAGCGTGCGGACGCACTCGATGCCGCCTGTGCCGGGAATACCGAGTTGCGCGCGCAGGTGTTGCGCCTTTTGGAGGCTGACCGCGACGCTGCCAGCGGTTCGTTCCTGGAACGGCGCGCGATTGAAGATGCGGCCCGGCTGCTGGTTTCAGACGGTCAGAAATTGCCGGCCCCCGGAACCGCGATCGGGAACTATTGCCTCGGCTCCCGGATTGGAGCAGGGGGAATGGGGGTTGTCTTTGAAGCGCAAGATCTGCGCTTGCATCGCCGGGTAGCCATCAAGATTCTGGCGCTGCCGTTTGGCGGAGAAGGAGAAGAACGGGTCAAGCGCTTCCAGCGGGAAGCCCGCGCCGCTTCTCTGCTCAATCACCCCAACATCCTCTCGATTTTCGATGCCGACTTCGATCAGGGGCATTATTACATCGCCACTGAGTTCGTGGAAGGCAGAACGTTGGGGCGGCTGGCGGCCGAGGGTCCCGTGGAGCGGAAGGTTCTCCTCGATATCGCCATTCAAATCTGTTCGGCGCTTGCCGCGGCGCATGAAGCGGGCATCGTGCACCGCGACATCAAGCCGGACAACTTGATGGTTCGGCCGGATGGCATCGTCAAAGTGCTCGACTTCGGCTTGGCCAAACTGCTGGAATCGCCGAACCGGCCGGACATGGACTTGCGCACCCGTCCGGGAAGCGTGGCCGGCACGCTGCAATATTTGTCGCCGGAACAGGTGTTGGGCAAGCCGGTGGGGCCGCAAAGCGATATCTTCAGCGCGGGGGTAGTGCTTTACGAATTGGCAGCCGGCGTGCGCCCGTTCGATGGCGTGACGGATGGCGCGATCTTTGCCGAGATATTGAACCGGCAGCCCGTGCGCCCCTCGGAATTGGGCCGGTCTATCGATAAAGATCTGGAAGCGCTCATTATGCGGGCGCTGGAAAAGGATCCCGATCTTCGTTTTCAGACCGCCAACGATATGCGCTCGGCGTTGCGGCTTCTGGTTCGGGATTCCCAACCTTCCGGCCCGGCATTGGCGCCAAAGCCGGCTCCCACTCCGGCGAGACGAGGATGGCGGGCGCCTACATTGGCGGGGGCCGGCGGAATGGCGCTGATGGGCGTTTTGTGGTTCGCACTCGAAACCTCGCCCGCCCCGCTGCCCAGCCGGTTCGATCGCATGACCTTCGGCGAAGGCGAGCAGATCTATCCCAACCTCTCGCCCGACGGGAAGCAGTTTATCTACGCGAGTTCGGCGCGGGGCCAATGGGATATCTATTTACAGCGTGCGGGCGGCAGCGCCGAGATCAACCTGACAGCCGATTCCGCGGCGGACAACACCGAGCCCGCTCTTTCCCGGGACGGTTCGAGAATCGCTTTCCGAAGCGAGCGCGGCGAAGGCGGATTGTTCGTGATGGAGGCGACGGGCGAGAATCCGCGCCGCATCGGCAGCCGCGGCCATCTGCCGGCGTGGTCGCCGGACGGCAAGGCGATCGTATATTGCGACGACACATTCATCATGCCCAACGACCGCGGCATGCGCGGCTCGCGTCTGCACGTGCTCGATCTGGCAACCAATGCGGAGCGCGAACTGCAAACGGATGACGCCGTGCAACCGAACTGGTCCCCGCATGGCCAGCGCATCGCGTATTGGGGTATCGGCGCCGCTGGTGACCGCGAAATCTTCACGGTGGCGGCCGCCGGCGGCCCACCGGTGCCGGTTACCGACGATGCCGCGATCGACTGGAATCCGGTCTGGGCGCCTTCCGGCCGGGAGCTGTACTTTATCAGTGATCGGGGAGGGACCATGAACATCTGGCGGGTGCGCATCGACGAAGGCACGGGCAAGATCGGCGGGAGACCCGAACCCGTCACCGCACCGGCCGTCTATGTGCGATTCCTCAGTTGGTCCGCCGATGGCGCCAAGTTTCTATATTCGCAGGCGCAGAATCGGATCAGCCTGTCTTACGTCGACTTCGATAGGACTCGCCTGGAGACGGTCGGCTATCCGGTTGCTGCCGGCGGAAATTATAATATCGGCAATTTTAGTTTGTCGCCGGATGAATCGAAGATCGTGCATGACACGGTGGGAGACATACACGAGGATCTGTGGATCGTCAACCTGGATGGTTCCGGCCGCCGCAAGCTGACCTCCGATTCGTTTCGGAACCGTCTCCCGCGCTGGTCGCCCAAGGGAGACGAAATCCTCTTTATCTCGACCCGTTCGGGGCAATTCCAGGAGTGGATCATCCGCCCCGACGGCAGTGGACTGCGCCAATTGACGGACGCCCGTAGCATTGTGAACACGGGGGTCTGGATCGACGGCGGGCGGCGGATTGTGGCTTCGTTGTTTGGATTCGGGCTGGCGTTGCTCGATCCAGCCGTCACTCGTCCGATCGCCGAACCTGCAATGCTGCCGGGCCTGGAAAGGTTGAGTGGATTCTCCTACGCCTTTGTGTCGCCACCGGAGAATGGGCTCCTGCTGGGACATATCGCTGGAAACGGAGAGAATCCGCTGGTTCTTTATTCTCTGGCTGATGGCAAGCTCACGCGGCTAGGCGTGCGGGGAACCCGCCCGGCTTGGGTTCCGGGCTCCAACAACCGCTATTTCGTGTTTCTCCGGGAAGACGCTTGTTTCTTATACGACCGGGAACAGAAGCGCGAGAAGCGCCTGTTTTCCACGCCCCACAACCAGATGTACTTCCTGCAAATCAGCGCCAGCGGACGCCGGATTTTTTTCACCCGAACCATCCGCGACGCCCATTTGTGGATGGGCGAGATGACCCGTTGACTAACGCCGGCCTAACGGGCCCAGGCTTCTGCCCCTGTACGCTGAAAGCCCGGCACGCCGCGTTCGGAGTGCCGGGCTTTTTCGCATTCTATGGAGTCTGCTTATGGTTCGCCAGGTGATTGTGCGGCGGTTCCGCCCGCCTTGCCCTCGGGGAGCGGTTTGCGAATGTCAAAGCCCACCATCTCAACCGCACCACCCGGCCTCTGTTACAATACTTACCAAAGCTGCGTGATGCGGGGGAAATTCATTATTTCTATCCCTCCCATTCACAATACTTTGCCGAAGCGGCGGATAGCATTGGAAAAGGCCTGGTCGCCGTCGAGCGGGCGGGTTTTCTTAGGATTCGTAGCGTCTCCAAGGATGCGGCTGGGACTTTATGGATTTCGATCAACTCCACACGTTTCTCGAGATCGTTCGTTTAAAGAGTTTTTCGAAAGCCGCCCAAACATGCTACCGCACCCAACCCGCCATTAGCGCCCAGGTTCGTCAGCTCGAACAGGAGCTTCGGACCGATCTTTTTGAACGGTTCGGAAGCCGCATTTCGCTGACCACCGCGGGCCGGATTTTTGCCGACTACGCCGAGCAGATGCTGGACTTGCGGCGGCGGGCGCAGGATACCATTGCCGAGCTGGAAGCGAACCCGCGCGGGGAATTGGTGATCGCGGCCAACGAAGCCACTTGCATCTATGTCCTCCCCAAGGTCTTCTCCGAATATCGGCGCTTGTTTCCCGCGGTGCAACTCCAGGTGGAGCGTTCCTACGCGGCTCACGTGGTGGAGGCGGTGCTGGACAACTCGGCCGATTTCGGCCTGACGCAATTGCCGGTGGAAGAGAAACGGCTGCAGGTGGTCAACGTCCACCATGACGAAATCTGCCTGCTGGTGCCCGCGGGCCACCGGCTGGCGGCGCATGCTTCGGTTACGCCGGCCGACGTGGTGGAGAGCTTCCTGATGCTTCCCAAACACGGCAAGACGCGAGCTCGGCTGAATCAGTGGTTGGAACCGGTCGAGGACCGCCTGCGCATTTCGATGGAGCTCGATTCCACCGAAATGATGAAGCGTTTCGTGTTGGCGGGACTGGGAGTGGCTTTTGTAGCCGCTTCCAACAGCCGGGAGGAAGTAGCCGCCGGCAAGGCCAGCGCCGTTTCGCTGGCCCCGGATCCGATGGTGCGACGCCTTGGATTAGTTTATCGGAAGGACAAAGCGTTATCCAAAGCGGCATTGGGTTTCATCCAGGTTGTGTTGGATAATGTCGGTGACGAAGCTGCGGGCGCCAAGCGGCCCACGGCGCCGGAAGTGATCGTTTCATGACCTGTCACCGTTGCCGAAAGACGATTGACGCGGACGAACCGCGGTGCCCCTACTGCGGGCTTGCCAATGCCGACGCCAACGGCATGTACCAGACTTCGGTGGTCCGGATCGCCGCCGGCGCCGCGGATTTGGTGTATCGGTCGGTGGATGAGGTGCCCGCGCCACTTCGGCAAAAACTGCTGGCGTCCACCAACAGCCCCAATTCGGCCACCATCCTGATTGCCGACAGGCGGGGAAGGAAAGAAATCGCGAAAGCGGTGCGGAGCCTGCCGGGCTCGGGCAATCGCCGGCTGTACCGTTCGCTGGTGCCGGGAGCGGATACCGAGCGCGGGCCGTCCTGGTTCACCAGGGGCCGCCGCGGTGCGATCCTGATCGCCCTGGGCACCCTGGTGGTAGCGATAGTAACGTTCCTCTTTCGCCATCGTTGGTAAACGAGCCGCGGGCGCGGTGAAAAAACAAATTCGCGCCGCCATAAGCGGAGATAACCCCTTTGATTTCTTATCTGTGTACATCTGTGTCCACCCGTGCCCGCTTCCGCCCTACAGTTCGGTCCGCCATGTGCCGATAACTGTATGTATGGAACGGCGGCGCGAGCCAAGACTTAAACCTGAGCAACCGGTCCGGGTGACCATCCTGGATGAGAGTGGCCAACACCTGGACGCGGTAGTCCACGACGTTTCCGGGCGCGGCCTCGGGCTGATGACCTCGCGTCCGGTCGAGGCGGGTAAGGCCTTGAAAATTCAGCTTGAAAACGCCATGCTCCTGGCTGAGGCGGTGTATTGTCAAGCAGCCGGCTCGGGTTTCTACGTCGGTGTGGAACTGGACCAAATCCTGGACGGCCTGGCGAGCCTGGCGCGGTCGCTCGAAGAATTCTCCCCGGAAAAACCGACCCCCGTCGACGACCCGGTGCGCATACGCGAATGACATAACCGGCGAGCTGAGTATTGGTCGAGAAGATGCAACTGGGCTCAAAGCCGAGAATCCGACAATGTGAAAAAGCGTGAGTCCGAACCGCGAGCGTCAGCAGTTGCGCGTGAACAGGTTGCCGAAGTTCCGAAGTAGCGCACCCAGCCACAGGATCCGGCGCTGGCGGTTCGCCGTCCCACCGGTAGCGAGCGTCCCGTAGTAGTCCCCACACTGGAAGGCGCGAATGACATCCACCATGTTATGGAGGCTCGCATCATACAGTGACGGCAAGCGGCGCCTGTGGCGCAGGATGGTATCCTGCCGCCGATTGTGAATCGGCGCTTCGCGGGCCGCTGGGAAACTGCCGAAAGCCGGTTACCAACCCGCTGCAGGTGACCAATCTGCCCTACAGCCTCCGGCCGTTCGTAACTCTAATTTGCGAGCCGCGGTAAGTCCGCCAAGTTTCCTGTTTCGGAAATTCAGTGACGTATTCCGAGGCAACCGCTGAACACGTCACCGTAATTGCGAAACCGACTAAGTAAATAAAACAGCCCGCCGCTTGGATGTTGCGACTTATCCGTGCGCATCGTTACACGCCCTTCGGTGACGTACGGTTTGCATCTTGTTTATTGAACCCCTTAGGGGCTCTATGACGCAAAGCTCGACAGCCAACCGGTTCTCGCCATCGCCTGCGTCTTATCCCGCGGCTTTCAGCGTCTTCGCAATCGTACGGCCATAAGCCTGATCGTAGCGGTGCTGCCATCCCGATTTCACGCTCCGAATCACTTCTCTACGATCCAGCGGCTTCTCCAACACGTCCCAAGCGCCTAGGTTCAACGCTTCCGCCCAAAGGCGCGCGTCCGCAGCGCTCGACACGACGATCAAGGACGGGGGGGTTGGCATAACGCTGATCTGATTGAGCAGATCGATCCACTTTCCATGTCCTAAATGCTCGGCGCAAAGAATCACCGAGATATCGTATTGCCGCAATAAGGCAACCGCGGAGGCAAGCTCATAACAAGGTAAGTGCGCCCACGCTGAGTGACCGATAATGGCGTGTATGGACAAGTGGTCCTCATCAAGTGGGCTAAGAGACAAAACAGTCAGTCTTCCGGCGGTAGGCGGTGCAGTTGCAACGGGGGCCCTATCGATTTCGCGTTGCCCTCTCATGGGCGCTACCTCCTCTGATTGTGTCTTATGGAGGACACGTGTTTCTAGAGGCCATTTGTCTGGTCCTTGACTTCGGGAGCGCAATGTCTGGCGTCAAAAGACCGTTTCGGGGACTGATATTAAGCTAAAGTTGAATTATATAAATGTCAACAGCTTTTCTTAGTTTCTTGTCCAAAATTCTTCTATCTCTAACCTTGTGAAATATGAGGCTTCTTCGCGCGGTGCCGTTGAGGCGAAAATGTTGCAAAACGCGACGCTAGAGCTATTTCTGCCAGCAAAGATGGCCTCTGTGCCCCTAAAAACTTGTGTAGCCTTGTGCCAGCCGAGGCCCACCTTTTGCAAGAATTATCTGTATACCGTCATCAGATTTACCTGATATGCATTTCTCTATGAAATAGGCCGCCCGTTCTAATTCGGCGCCGGCGATCGCAATCGATAATCCCACCGCGCATCTGGCCGGCGCACTCGGTGTCCCCGTGTGGCCTCTGCTGCCCATCGCGCGCTGCCGGCGATGGCTCCATGCGGGCGATCGGAGCCACTAAGGAGACAGTCGTCAGTTATCAGTTATCAGTTGTCAGTCATCAGTTGTCAGTTTCTAACTGCCGGAGCTGAGTCAGTGAACCTGAACTGATAACTGATAACTGACGACTGACAACTGATAACTTGAGCCTCTATGGCACGCGTTGGAAAACGTCGTCGAAGGTAATTTGATCGCGGCTGGAATGCCACACGACTTCGATGGTATCGAGGTGGCCCGGCAAGCGGATGATTTCCACTTCTCCCTTCGATCCGTCGGCGGCATTGAAGGGGAAGCGCGCCGAGCCCGCGCCGGCGGGCCCTGCAAATTCAAAATCGATTCGGCCGTTCCCCTTGCGATCCTTGGGTACCTTGTAGCTGCCGGAAAATGAGCCGCGGAGTTGTCCCCCCGACTCGTTCAAGGTCAACGATAACGATTCCGGGGGGAACGGCGAACCTGTGGGCGCATCCGCGCCATGTACCCAATGCCCCGATAACCGCGCCAGGATGGGCTTCGGCGGCTGCACTGCCGCTGGCGCGATATTTGGAGCAGTGGGCGCCGCGGGCGCCGCAGTACCTGCCGCCGCTGAAGTTGCCGGTTGCGAGGCTGGCGGAACCGGCCGCGGTACGGACGGCGTACTCTGCGCCGGCTGGCTGGCCGCCGGTCTAAGCGGAGTATCGGCGGGCGGACGCGCGGGCGAGCTCACGGCCGGAGCCGGCGGAAGCGCGGCTTCCATCGTCTGCTGCCGCGGCGGCGCGGCCACGTTCGCCGGGGCGGCGACAACCGGCGGCAAGAATGGCGACCCGGATGGCGTGAAACTGCTGCGTTCGTGCTTGTCACGCTGGTCTTTGGTGTTGAAGGCTCCGTCAGCCAACCGCTCTTCGCCCGGCTGCTTCTCAGGCAGCTTGTCGGGCACGCGGTTCGCCTCCGGTTGAACCGCCGGCGTTTCAGCCGCGGCTTTCCCGTCAATGGCCTCCGCCGCTTCCACCGGCTGTGGCACCGGACCGCTAAACTCCGCAACCTCCATGATCGGAGCCGCACCCAGCACCCTGACCTGAAGCGTGACCCGAACGTTCGGGGAGTGCCGCGAAACCCGAAAGCTGCCCGCTTTGATCGCCGTCCGATCGAGCGCCAGGTCCATCCTGGTTTCTCCGTCTCGGATCCCGAGATTCCCGCCCAGTAGTACCGTCGAAGTCAGCGTGTTCTTGTCCCACTCGATCTGAAGTACTCCCGCTTGATCGGTCACCCGCAAGTGCAGCGGCGCCACTCTGACGGGGGACGGCGGGCGCGCCGTCCCGGATTGATACCAGGACGCGCCTCCGATTCCCAACACCAACCCGGCGACCACCCAAGGCCAGTAACGGCTCTTGCTTTTACCCACCGGCTCCAGCGGCGGCACTCGGCTCGCAATGGCGCCCGCCGGGGGACTTACGGGCAGATGCCGCGCTGGTGCTTCCGTGGGTGGGTTGGCCCGAATCAAAGCCGGCTTCGGAGAGGGCGCCAGCCCCGGTTCCGCACGCCGCGCTGGCTGCCCGGGCAGTCGTGCCACGTGGGTCGCCAGGCTAGCCGGCTCGGCTTCCGCAAGCTCAAATTCCCGGTAGGACTGCTCGCCGCGGACGGTCCCGTCCGCTTCCGTGAAAAAGAATCCCGCCCGGGTGGCTGTGTGCAGGGATGGGCACAACACCAGGGCCACCTGCCAGCTTTCGGGGAAAAAACGGCGATGCAGCTCCAGGTCCGCTTCGCTGAGGAAGATCCCGCTACGAGTATGCGAGTGATACCAACCCACCAGCGTCGAGTTGTGCAGTAACGGATCGCGGCTCGACCTTTCCAGCAGCGCACTAAGACCGATCAGATCTTTGTCGGAAACCAGAAAGCCGGGTCCGTGCAGGTGCTCGCACTCCATCGGCCGGAAGGCGGTAATGCGCAGCACGCCCTCCAAGTGAATTCCAAACAACAAGCCGGCCGTTTCTAGTCCGCCGCGCGGCGCGGAGTAGAAAGACTCGAGCACCACCTGCTCGATCTCCGCCAACAGGATGCGCGAGTACTCGATGACGAAACGGCACTGCGGCACGTGCCAAACTACGAAATGGCTTTCACCCGATGTATTCATCGAGCTTCTTCAAGGGCGTTTCGCAAACTCTATTCTATGCTCTAGCGGCCCGCGGCAAAAGTCCTGCCCCCCTCGCGGCATATCCACCTTCACTTCCCCGGGGTTGGCCTAGCGGCGCGCACGGTTACGGTTTGGGGGCCATCGAAATAGGCGAGAAACGTGCTGCCGGCGGAGGCTAGAACATCCTTCGATTTGCGGGCTCCAATGGGCTCGAGCGGGCGATCGGGCGCGGTGTCGCCATGGCGGGAGGGGGCGCTTCGGATCTTCAGGTGCGAACCGTCCACGGCGAGGGCATCGACCAGACGGTAGGTCGGCTTGGTTCGGCCGATCAACTTTTTCTTCTCCGCATCCACGACTTGGCCAGTCACGGCAGCGCCGCTGGCGATGATTACGGCGTCGCCCATCAGCACGTCTTTGGCAGCCTTGAAGTGGAGCGGCTGGCCCGGCTTCGGGTCGTCGGGAACGTCCTCGACTAGCGTAATGGGGAACGGAATGCCATCGAGGACCTGGACCGCGCGGCCCATGTCCACCGGCGCAATGGGGGCGGCTGGGGGTGGGGCGGGGGTTGCCGGGTGTTCGACCGCCGGCGCCGTGACGAGGGGAGCGGCGGCCTGCGCGGCCGGCTGCGGGGCTGCCGGTCTGGGCGCCTCGGGCTTGGGCTTGGCAGCGGCGACGACCGGGCGGTGCATTGCCTCAATCACCGCTCCGGGCACTCCAGCCTGGGTGAGCTTGATGATGGCGGCGGTGGATAGGTCGAATTTATTCGGGTGAGAATGGACGTGGTCGAGGATGACGGCAGTGGGCACTTTGGCCGCGACCAAATCGAGCACGTCCTGATTGGTCAGGACGATGTTCCCGGCCATGGCGGGAACCGGCGGGGTGGTCTCGGGCGGGGGTACGACCGGCGGGGGCGCAGGGGTGACGGCGACGGGCGCCGGTGCAGTCGGCGCGGCAACCGGGTGAGGCGCGGGGCGAAGGTGCGCCATCCACCACCAGGCGCCGCCGGCTAGCCCGCCGAGGATCAGTGCCGCTGGCACTGCTACGGCCCAGAGCGGCACGCGCTTCTTTTTAGTCGGCGGCGGAAGCGGCTTCAACACGGCCGACAGTGCGCCGGAGTCCAACTTCTGCTTGATGGAGATCAGCTCCGTCTGGACGTCTTTCATGGATTGCCAGCGCTCTTCGGGGTCCTTGCGGAGAGCGCGGTAAATCACCTGCTCCAGTTCAGGTGGGACGTTGGCGACGATCTCGGCGATGGGGCGGGCTTCGTCGCGCAGGATTGCCGAAAGCGTGGAAATGGCCGAATCGGAGGCAAACGCCTTCGAACCGGTGACCATTTCGTAGAGCACCAGGCCGAAGGAGAAGATATCGGAGCGCTGATCCACGCGTTTGGACTGGGCCTGCTCGGGCGACATGTAGCTCACGGTGCCAAGAATAGATCCCTGGGTGGTCAGGGAGGCTGCCAGCACGCTCTGCGTTTCGTCGGAGCCGAACGCCGCGGTGGCGACGCCGCCGGACGTTGCACCGGAAGCCAGGGCCTGGCGGGCTCCGAAGGTCAATTTCGCCAAGCCGAAATCCAGCACCTTGACCAAGCCCGTGCCAGTGACCATGATGTTGGCCGGTTTCAAATCGCGGTGGACGATACCGGCGGCGTGCGCGGCCTGGAGGGCATCGGCGATCTGAATGGCGTCGCTGAGAGCCTCGGAGACGCTGAGGCCGCCGGGCGGCAACAGATTTCCGAGGGTCTTGCCGTTGACAAACTCCATGACCATGAACTCGTCGCCACCCTCGGAGACGATGTCGTAGATGGTGATGATATTGGGATGATTCAGGCTGGAAGCGGCCTGCGCCTCCTGGATAAAGCGGCGCCGCCGGTCGGTGTCGCCGGCATCCATTCTGCTGAGGGCTTTGATGGCCACGAACCGGTTCAGCCGGGTGTCCTGGGCTTTGTAAATCTCGCCCATGCCACCGGCGCCCAACTTTTCCACAACCTGGTAATGCGAAATCGTCTTGCCAACCATGACCGAAAACTGCCCCTGAGTCTTCTAGACTACCTCACCAGGGAGGGAAGCACCAGACTTCCTCTTTTGACCGGTCCATTACGTCCCGCCCGTGGCGTGGCGATGACGATTCGCGCCGCGGGTCGTGTCCCGCATCGATCGCCTTCTCAAATTGACAGAGGCAGCCGATTTCCGCCAACGGTTGCGTCGGGAGGAATTGAATCCGCCCGGTGCGGATGTGAGGCTGAAAAGCGAGCCAACGGAGCGTAGGTGCAGGTTCGAATAAGTTCGAATCCTACCTGGGGGCCCAGCTTGGACAAGCAACGGCAGCCCGCGCCGACGATTCTGAAAGCAATACGCTTTGCCAGGTTCGATTACAGTGCCAGTTGGCCCGCAAAAGTTCGAAACGTGTCCAGATTGGGGAGCCACCGTCCAATCTGGCCCCCCAAGAGTTCAATTATCCAACTGCAATCCTGGTTTGTTGACAGCCCTTCGACCAAAAGAGCAGATCAATCGAGATCCATGGCAGACTTCAGCCCCTGCTCGACTTCACGCAGGGACTCAGACGGCAGAGTTCCTAGCTTTTTGGTCAGCTTGGCGCGGTCCAGCGTGGTCACCTGATGGCACACGGCAAAGCTTGTCTTCGGCAGGCCGGCAGCCCCACCTGAAAGTTCTATGACGGTGGGTCCGCGCCTGCCCTGCGATGCGGATGTTGAGATCGGGACCACGATGATGGACCTCCATCCTGGCGTTTGGTTGAAACCGTCGTGAGACACCAGGATCACGGGACGTCGGCCCGTTTGCTCCGATCCGGAGCGCGGGACAAGATCGGCCCAATAAACTTCGCCCCGGTTCATCTGGTTGCCTTGCCGGTCTTCACAAGGTGCTCGATCCCGGCCGACTCCAAATCGGCGTCGAGATCCAGATGCGTTCCCGCCATTTCCGCAGCGAAGACCGCGATCGCGTCGTGCCTCGCCTTTCGGCATTGTTGCCGCAGCCACCAATCGACGGCCTCACGCGCCAGGGTCGTCGCGGGCAACCCTGTCCGTTGGGCTTCCGCCCTGAGACCCGTGTAGATCTGATCCGGCAGCGGCAAGTGAAAGTTCTTCATCGCGTTCTCCTTGTGCCATTATGCCATGAATTGATGGCAGCCCGCGATGGCAACAGCATAGTGGCAGGACTCTGCGCCGGCGGAGAGGTCGTTGGTTGGTCTTAAAGCGGTTGGAGTGGTTCGAGCCGACCACGTTTTACGCTGCGAAAGTTCGAAACGTGTCCAGACTGGGGAGCCACCCGGAATCGACTGTTCAAATCTGTGGTTTACGGGCAACGCCAAATTTCAACACTCGAGGCCGGCGCGGCCGGGCAGCCGGTGCTACAATGTAGCATCATGAGGAAAACCTCGGTCCGCGAACTCCACATTCACACCTCGGAATTGGTGCGAGAGGCTTCAGAGGGCGGCGTTATCCTGATTGAACGCCGTGGCGAGCCGGTCGCGGAGTTGCGCCCCATCACCTCTCCACCGCATATGCCTGCCGGTAAGAAAGCGCGGATTTTCACCTCCATGCGGAAGATCTGGGCTCGAATGCCGCAAGTCAGCGACAGTACGAAGATCCTCGAAGAGGACCGGAGCCGTTAGCCGCGTGTATTTCGACACGTCCTATATTGCAAAATTCTATTTCAATGAACCCGAATCTCCTCGGGTTCGCGAGCTGGTTCGAAAAGCAGACGCCATCCATTCGTCGCTATGGGCCTTGGCCGAGTTTCATGCCGTACTACATCGCCGCATGCGTGAAGGCATGTCGTCACCCAGCGATGCGCGCGAACTGGCCTTGCGCTTCTCCGAGCATATAGAGGACGGATTGTGGAAGCTCATTCCCGTCAACGAAGCTCTGCTGCGGAGGACCAGTGCGCTGATGGTTGCCGCTCCCCGCGATGTCTTCATTCGCAGCGCCGACGCAGTGCATCTGACGACGGCACACGAAATCGGAGAACGCACTGTGTGGACCAATGACCGCCACATGCTCGCGGCGGCGGCCTACTTCGGACTGAGAGGCCAGTCCGTCTAGAAACTTCCCGGGACATTTAACTGGTAAGAAGTCTGGCTCCGGTAAGGCCAAAGCGCGTCCAAGCCCCCCAATTACGGTCGCCCGTCAGGCGGCGCCGGAAAGGATCTCGAGGAGGCAGCATTCGTTGAATTTCTTACCGCTGTTGCAGAGGCAGGGCGCATTCAAGGCGAAATCGGTGGCATTGTGCAGATTGTGCGGATTTGGGGAAAGTACGGAACGCCGGTTTGAAAGCCGAAGCGCGCCTTCCGCGGCCTCCATCTGCCCATAAGGCAAAGAAAAGCCGAGACGAATCTCCGAACTCCTGATCTCGCGGAATTCAGATTGAGCCAGGGTCGGTGATCCGGGGGTGGGACAGACCATCGTTTTTCGTGGTCTGTCAGGCCCTCGCCAGGCCAACCGCTCGACAGACGACAA
>Ga0187864_10002324_pt1 | contig 16684 bp, 18 predicted proteins | sample June2016WEW_11_4_FD_132985 | JGI IMG/M metagenome (GOLD analysis project Ga0187864, IMG submission 132985) | Peatland microbial communities from SPRUCE experiment site at the Marcell Experimental Forest, Minnesota, USA - June2016WEW_11_40 | ecosystem: Environmental > Terrestrial > Soil >...
CATTGACACAGCCCCAAAGTACAAGAATTTTATGCACAATCCGGTCATAATCTGCTCATAATGTCAACGCTTGAGCTAGTCGCACAAATATCAAAACCGGGGTTTCCGGATGGACACTATCTACCAGGTGGACAATTCCCTTTTATGAAACGAATAACATCTTCTCGCGTCAGGCTGCCCGATTCCCCCCAAGTAAACTTCCCAGCCAAACTATCGTCGCACATAAGTACGGTCAACCTATTGTTCCCGTTTTGGACGGTACAGACTGCGCCGAAGCTAAAATCTTTAATACCTTCCTCAGTAAGTTCGGTTACATTATTACACGCGATTACGCCAGCGTTCGAACCTAAACGTCCAAGTTGGCCTCTGAATTGATCAACGATATAGTTGATTTGTTTCCGATCAGTTACATACCTGATTCCGAAAGAATGTTGGCTGAGAGTTGTCTCAGCTTCGCCAGCGAAGACAACAGCCACACAGGAAACCAGCAGAACTGCCAAAACAAAAACGAAACCGGAGAGGCTGCTCATCTATGCCGTCCTTTTCCTTGTAAAGCATGAAGTCCTATTTCAAGAAAAGTATCTACGGAAATTCCTGCCTTTTCGCATTCGCCAACCTGATCCCTATTACAATTAGCAGCAAAAGATTTACTCTTAAATTTCTTTTTCAAGGATGGTAATTGAACACTAGATAGCTTTTTATCCGGTTGAACCAGAGCTGAGGCAATGATAATTCCAGTTAAGGTTTCCGCTGCCACGAGACAATGTTGGATTATGGTTTTGCGTTTCTTATCTCTAAGGCTAGGTATCATTTCATTATCATATCCATGAGATACAACATTTTCAATCAAAAACTCACTAGCTCCAGCTTGTCGCAAAATCTCTTGAGCTTTTATACAATGTAGATCTTGATTGTTTTTTGTTAAATCCCAGTCAATATCATGCAACAATCCGATAATACCCCATTTCTCTTCATCCTCATTCAAATACTTGGCTAATCCTCTCATAATCGCCTCTGATTCCAAGAGGTGTAATTTTGTCATTGGCTCTTTGATATACTTTTCAACCAACTCATCCGCCTGCTCTTTTGTGATCCCCAAATCTTCCATAAATAAAAATTCCTCTATACAAAATGTTTTTGATCCACTGCATCCTTATTTTAGGTAATGATTGCACTGGAAGCAAATAAGTTCTTTCTGAATTTTCGATCTGCCCCCGCCAAGACGATCTACCCTACACAGACGCCAAAACCAAAACCACTTCGTTCATTATCCGGTAAGGCACTGATTCACTGCCTTCAGTATGGCCTCAACATTTGGCTCATTTTCCAGATCACAAACTGGAGTGTCCAGAGACGCTACCGATACAATAACCACTATTTTGCCGGTACAGGAGGATAACTTTACCGGAGACAAGCTGTTGTCTATCACTTCAAAATCGGGAGCCTTATCGCCCACTTTAATCTCATCCCCAACCGGTGTGAGCGGCTTACCTCGCACGGTAACTGTATTTGCCTTGCTCTGGCATAGTCCTCCTTTGCGGTGAGCTTTTCCTTGGATTCACAAATAAGCATTGAATTCCCGTTGTCCAATTATATAATGCCTCTTGTATTTATCACTTTTTCTATTTTCCAATACTTTCTAATGCCGAAAGGATTCAGCAGATGCCAAAAAAACTCATCGAGATCGCGTCAGCAATCGTCCAGACTCAGGTATCCTTAACACCTATGTCGGCCACCGACATTGCTTCCTCTCTTCGGCAGGTTTTCAGCGCTCTCCAGGAAATGCAAAAAGCTGAAACGGGAGGAATTGAGTTAGCTCCGACTGCCGACATAGCTGGAGAAGCACCAACAGAAGAGAAACCGGTGCTCAGCCCAGCAAATTCTATCCAAAACGACAAAGTAATCTGTCTCGAATGTGGAAAAGAGATGAGACAGCTCACTCAAAAGCATCTCGTTTTCCACGGCATGAGCCAGAAAGAGTACAGAAAGAAATACGGTTTCACAATGAGGACTCCTCTGTCGGCAAAGTCATTGACCAAAGCCCGAAGCAAAGCCGCTAAAAAGAGAGGGTTGCCCGAGAAGCTGCAAAAGTATATTGAAGCGAGAAGGCAAAAAAAAGCTAAAGCCACCACTCAAAAGGCAATTCAGACAGCGACAGCCAACAAACCGAATCGGACCAGACTTCGGAAGAAGAAGGCATGATTTTATTGTAATCCGTTGAGTGTGATGGGAAATCTCCTCGTGCAGTGATCGGCAAAGGTTTCGTTTATGGACGGCAAGGAGAAGCATTGGTCTACGGTTTTGAATGAGATTACACCTTTGCTTATTCAAACTATCCTGAATGAGTACCAGTTATCCTGGCGGGGTGTCCACGGCATCACCCATTGGGCGCGTGTCCTTGAGAATGGTTTGCGCCTGGCTTTACACACCGGTGCTCAAACTCTAGTGGTGGCGCTCTTCGCCGTTTTTCACGATTCTCGGCGTACCAATGAAAGCCGAGATCCCGGTCACGGCCGGCGTGGAGCAGAGTTTGGTAAAATATTGAACGGCGAAACGTTCCATCTCTCTGACGATGATTTCAACTTGTTCGAAACTGCCTGCGCCTACCACACGGACAGCCTGACCACCGGCGATGTCACAGTTCAAACTCGTTGGGATGCCGACCGGCTAGATTTAGGTCGTGTCGGCATCATACCTGACCCGAAGTATCTTTGCACCACTGCGGCCAAAGAACCGAAGTTTCTGAGTTGGGCCTATGAGCGCGGCTGTCTTCAATATGAGCCCGAAATATGTAGATACTGGGGTATAGCCGACAAACCTTGAGCAGGTGACATGTTTGCCGGGCTACCCGTGTGCGTTTCCACAGGCGATTTTGGAAGGCATTTTTAGGTGAGAGACTTCTCCACTTAACTCAACCACATTGTCGTTTGGATAACCCACCCTTCGGAGACAGGACGACTCGAATTGCCTCATGGACCCAATAAGCCGGAGGCGACGGCATGAATATCCTCTTATGCGGCAAGGCCTTTCCCAAGGCTTTTGAATTGTTGAAAGCGCTCCTGCCCGATGAAGACGTTTGCAGTTGCGCGGAAGAGCATGTGGTTAGGCTCGGCATGGCGGCCGACGTTCTCATTCCAATGATGCACAGGTTGGAACCCGAATTGATCGGAGGCACTGCTGCGAAATTGATCCACCAATGGGGGGTGGGGCTCGAAGGTGTCGATCTCGCTGCTGCAACTGCACGTGGCATAATGGTTTGCAACGTTCCCGGAGATGCCACCGCCAATGCCGATTCTACAGCCGAACACGCTCTTTTCCTGATGCTTGCCGTTGCCAGACGCATCCACGAATGTTTCAGCGCTTTTCATCAGGGTCTGTGGGGGACTCCGGTGGGTCAGGCTTTGGGAGGGAGCACTGCTCTCATTGTGGGACTGGGAAGAGTCGGCAAAACCCTGGCCCGGAAACTGGTGGCGCTCGGGATGAACGTCCAGGCAGTGAGGCGCACTGCGGACATTGAAACAGAAGCGGCCCTCGGCCTGGTTGGCGCCAGTAATATGTCCCGGCTCTATGAGATGGCCTCTGCTGCCGACTTCGTCATTTCCACCATTGCTCTGACCGATCACACAAGAGGGCTGTTCAACCAGGACCTGTTCCGCGCGATGAAACCTTCAGCTTTCGTAATCAATGTTTCACGGGGACCTGTGATAAATGAGGTGGATCTTGTGGAAGCGCTGCAGACCGGCGAGATTGCGGGCGCGGGGCTGGATGTGTACGAACAGGAACCTCTCGATCCAAATAGCCCGCTTCTGATCCTGCCAAACGTTGTTGCAACACCACACATCGCCGGAGCGACGGGACAGAGTTACGAAGGAATAGCGAGAATTCTTACCGAAAACATCTTGCGGGTGAAGGGTGGCAAAGCACCCATGTATTGTGTAAATGAAACGGCATTGAAGGCTCAGACGACCCTCTGACGACAACCGGCTAAAGGCAGTCCATCAGCGGCAATTCCCAGGTCCCATTTCAACTGGCTGTGGAGGGGCAGAAACGAGGGAGGATTTTCTCAAACATTGCCTCCAACCATGCAAATAAATTGAATTGAACAAACATTAGGCAATTTGATGATAGAGTGTTCTTGTGATTGGATTGTGAGGACACGAGAGGAGCCTCTGGAAACAATTTTTCATCTCCTGTGATTTATGGTTGCAGAATCGAGTTTCCTTTAATATCTTCAAACTCATTGGCCTTGGTCTTGATGACTGATTTCAGGTATTCGGGAACCTTGGGCTTTGGCGGCTTCTGTGATACATCCATCCATCGCTTTTTTGTCGCCATTGCTGCTCTTACCTTCTTTGCTGAGAGGTTGAAATTTGCCTGCGTGCATTGAAATTCGAAAAGACAATTACGGCACAACTTTATAATTGAGTTTAAGCAAGATTTCCAGGCCCTAACCGACAGTCCGAACATCTTTGCAATGCCTGTAGTCCTAGAAACTTTATTCAATGCCTCATACTGTCTACCCCTGCCTCGAAATAGGGCAACCCCTACCATGAATTTACTGTATCGACCGGATTCCTTTTCCTTCGCGGTTCGGCTTTACTATGCAAAATTATCACCTAGAGGAGGAGGAGGAGTTTATGACCTACTGTCAGATCCGTCGATTGGTTCGCCTTCATAAAAAGGCCACAAAACACTGGGATAACTATAAGAAGCTTTCAGGGGACCAGAGCGGACAACCGAAAGCGCTCGATCATCTGATGAAAGCAGACCGGCTTAATCGTCAGATTTCGGGCATGATAAGGGATATCAGTTCGGCTCAGGTATGGATCGAAGAAGAGAAGTCCCCCGGCTTGCAGTTCCGCTCATCACAGCTGAGGATGCCGGGGTACTGTCGTTAATCTTACTTCAGACCTTTAGTTCTCTTTCCGACAATATCACTGAGGTCTTATACCTCTTCAGAGAGCCGTGAGCAGGGCCAATTGCGGCGCCTTCCTTCTCGGCTCTCACCATTTTAGCGGGTTCATCACCGGGGCCGAAAGCGGGCCGGTTGATTTAGGAATTTTAGGCTTTATACGCGATCAAGACGCTTCTCCACAACGCAGTACAGTACTTACGGGCCGATATTGCAGAGATGAGGAGAGTGGGAGAAACCCACATTCTTGTACGCCCTCCTATTCTGCTTGCGCCGGGTCCTGCTGAAAATAGAGCTTCAGCTCCTCATAGAGATCTGGATGTTTCCTTTGCAACTGGACGGGCTTTTCAAAGAAACACTCGGTGGCAACAGCAAAAAATTCCGCCGGGTCGGTAGCGCCGTATTCATCCAACACTGTGGAGCGGCCCTCTTCTGCGTCCTTCTGTAACTTTGAGTAGTCCTTTTCCAATATCCGAGCCCAGGCGACGTACCTTGATCGGTGGGGCAGGGGTGGGGCCCCGTTGGCGTAGCCGTCTTCAATGTCCAGTTGATGAGCGAACTCGTGCAGCACCACATTGTGCCCATCATTAACATCCCCGGCATTGGCCAGCACATGATCCCAGGATAAAATCAGCGCGCCACGCTTCCAGGACTCACCGAGATGTACTTGCTCTGTTTCGGCATAATAACCAGGGGCAAATTCGACGTGTCCTTTCGCTATGAAGGCGCTGGGATAGACAAGAATTGAGTAGAGTCCCGGATAATAATCGGTTTCCCGGTGCAGCAGCAGGATACAGGCTTGGGCGGCTATAGTGACTTTGATCTCATCGGTCACCTCCAGCCCTCCGCAACCCTCAAAATTCTTTTCGGCGAGGAAAACAAGGATATGCCCCTGGATCTCTTTTTTGTCCGCCCCGGATAACCGGTGGTAGATGGGCACATTCTTTTCGATTATTTCGAGCCAGGCAGGCGGAAAAGGCTGGTTTCGAAGTTTTTCCCGCCGCCGCTTTTTGAAGCCAAACATGTCACCCGCAAACTCCGTTGTTGTGATCTTGCCATTAAAAGCGTGTTAAGGCCCCTTCACCATATCGCTATCGATTAATGTGATCGAAGAAAGCCAGGCATTGCATTTCCGGGGACCACGGTTTGTGTCGAATTTTGCCTCCCGAATGTAATTGATTTGCCAGCCCTTCCTGAAGCTTTCTCGAATCTCGGTCTGGGTCACCCTTCTAGGCCCCCAGGAACCGGGTTCGTGTTCACTAAAGCATATCATGAAGTACGTTCCCCCAGGGTTCAGCACCGAGGCAAGACTCTCTACAAAGACAGGACGCTTTTCATCAGGCAGAACATGAAAGAACCCTGAGTCGATAACGGTATTGAACCTTCTTTCCAGATGTTGAAGGCCTAAAGCATCCCAAACCAGGAAGGTGGGAGCCAAGGAGCGTTCCTTCGCTTTGTTGAGAGCTTTTTCAATAGCAGTTGTTACGATATCGATTCCCGCGACTTCAAAGCCAATCTCTGCCAGATATAAGGCATTTTCCCCTGTCCCACAGCCGACATCGAGTACCGCTGACTTTATCTCACCATGTTCAACGAGATGCACAATCTCGCTCTGAGGCCCATCTATTTCCCATGGAGGCACTCCCTTGTACATTGCCTCGAACACCTTCGTTCCCAATCCATCCGCCTTCTTGAATTCCTTGCCAACGTTCCAGGCCTTGGCAATAAATTCACCGATACCCCAGTAACTGGTATCCGGCATGCTCAAGACGAGAGGATCGATCTTTTTGATGTCCGGCTTCCCATCTGTCATGACCCGCTCTTCACAGTAGGCACCCACTATCTCCCCTATGAAAAGATAATTTGACGGGAGATCGACGGCTTGCACAAGCTTGCACTCCATGTTCAATGGACAGTCACCGACCATGGGCGCGGTGGGGATTCTCCCATAGAAAAGCTCAAAAAGTTTCGACTTATCGATCGTTTTCCCAGATACCAACCCACAATAGTCAGTCACCTCCAACATTGATCTGCCCGGGATATTGATGCTGAAGGACCTGTTTTCCTGAATTCCTTCCGGCGTGTAATGGGATCTGTTAATGCTGATGGCGATCATTGGAGGATTGAAATTCACACGGCTAACCCAGCCAACGGTCATAAAATTAGCTTTCCCTTCGACCATGGTTCCAACGAGAACTATCGGCATTGGACACAAGTAGACATTATTGTCGATCTCTAATTTTTGCATACCACCCTCCGGTTTCATCGTTTCGGGAAAACCACTACCTTTTTGCTATGGCTGCGGAAGCGAATCGGAATGCACACTCCTTAATCACCCTCCCCATTTATTGCGGTCCGCAAAACGTAGGAGCACTTGAATGTCATAACCTTTCTCGGCGGCAGAGTCATCGCCTTGCCCGTCAGTGGATCCCTCCCTGTGCGTTTACCCCCTTCCTGAACGACGGCCTCGCATCCGGAACAACTTATTTAGTGTTTCCCTCCTTCAATGCTTAAAGTTTTTATATAAAGATGTGACAGATGTAGCAAAGGAGAAAAGAAATGACCACACGGAGTTCAAAATTCTTTTTGTTATTTGTCATGACGGCCGCTGTGATCACGTTCGGATTTGGCGCTGCTGGCGCCAAGGGAGGAGAATGTGAAGGCGCTGGACAACCTGACATGACTGCGTTCGGGTTTGTAGCCACTGTCAGACCAATATACGACAGGGATTTTGTAAGGAAAGCCGAAGACGGCCACATGCTGGAAGCCGCGCTTGGCGAGAGGGCCGCGGAGCGGGCAGCAAGCGCCAATGTCAAGCATTTCGGCCAGATGATGGCAAAGTACAATACTCTTGCCAGCAACCGACTTCTGGAAATAGCGAAAAATAATAACCTTGAAGTCACCACGGATATGGACAGAAAAGACCAGGAGGCGCTCCTGCATCTTTTAGAAATAAAGGGCCGGGACTTTGACCGCGAATATATGAATCAGGTGATCAAGGATCACAAGTATAAGGTGAAGTTGTTCGAACAGATGGCCAATGAGGCCGGCAATCCTGCTCTTAGAAACTACGCTCAGCAGACCATCCCTGCGCTGCGCGAGCATCTTCGGATGGCCCGGGACATCTACAGCAGGATTGAAAGTTAGGGGCAAACGGGAACCGGTTGCAATGAACAGCCGGATATAGACACTGGGAAACCGGGAGAGTTCTGTGCTCTTCGATTGTCCTGGCCAATTCTTCCCCGGGTCCTGTCTTTGACGCAGAGTTGATTTTTGATGCGGTCCGACCCGTGCCGATTTTTGTCGGCCGGGAGAGAGTGAAGACGCCCTGGTAAATGCCATGATCGAGTGTTAATGTAATGGGAACATCGATCCTTGGCCCAGGAAGAAAAGTCCAGTGCTCGCTACGATGGCGCGATTGAACGCTGAGTGAATCTGTAATATAGATGGCGCCATTTCTCCCGCGGAAATGGAAGCACCGCTGATACCGGGCGCTCCTGCTTTATTTCTTGCTTCCACCGCGATTTGACGTTAATGTTGCGCGTGTTTAGAAGGGTCCAAACCAACAATATGAAAGGATTTGAAGAGTTATGCCTCAAGGTACTGTAAAGTGGTTCAACGATCAGAAGGGTTACGGATTTATCACGGTAGAGGATGGCGGCAAAGATGTCTTTGTTCACCATAGCGCCATCGAAGGCGAGGGTTTTAAGAGCCTTGCGGAAGGTGATCGCGTCACCTTCGAAATTGAGCAGGGCGCCAAAGGACCATCGGCTGTCAAAGTAAAGAAGCTCTAGCTGCTCATCCATAGAGAAATCTGAAGGGCTGGAGAAACAATTTCCGGCCCTCCTGTTTTTGGCCCGAGTCGCTAATTTTACCTCAGACCTTTAGTTCTCTTTCCGACAATATCACCAGGCCTCCCGCGAACGCCCCGTCTCTGGTCATGGACAGGTCAGGGAGAGCGTCGAGAATGGCGGCGGTCGGCCTGCCCGCTACGCGCTCGCACGACGCAGAGTAGTTATTGTTTTTCAGTAGGGTATTTTATAAGTCTATCATACGAGGGTCTTATACCTCCTCCCAGGGCCGTGAGTAGGGCCAATTGCGGCGCCTTCCTTCTCGGCTCTCACCATTTTAGCGGGTTCATCACTGGGGCCGAAAGCGGGCCGGTTGAGTCAGGAATTTTAGGCTTTATACCCGATCAAGACGCTTCTCCACAACGCAGTACAGCCCTTCGCCCGCTCTTGCCGGTTCAAAACAAAGATTATCTGAGAGGCACTTTGCCTTACCGGTGTCTCCAGACTTCCAGCGATTGACCAAATCGGGCTCCCGAATTAAAGGACGGGACAGGGAAACGTAGTCTGCGATCCCTTCCCTTATGATTCGTTCGGCTACCGCATAGGACCGAATCCCACCAACGAGCATTAGAGGAACCTTGACCTTTTCCTTGAATTTCCTGGCCGCTTCCAGGTAATAGACTTCCATATTCTCAGCATCGAGCCTTCTCAGCCTGACAGGTATATAGTCGCCCGAATACCTGGTCCCGCCGCTTAGCTCAACGGCATCGATACGGGCACTCTCCAGGTTTGAGGCGACTTCCAGCATCTCTTCCACTGTAAGTCCGCCTGTTACAAAGTCTTCCGAGTTCATCTTGACCATCACCGGAAACTTGTCTCCGACCTCATCCCTGATATTATGCGCAACTTCCAAAAGGAGTCTTGCCCGATTTTCGACGCTTCCGCCATATCGATCACTTCTCTTGTTGTAAAACGGCGAGAGAAACTCACTCAGCAAAAAGCCATGGGCAGCATGTATCTGGACTGCATCGAACCCCGCCTTTTGAGCTCGGGCTGCAGCCTTGCCGAAAGATTCAGCAACCATTCGAAAATCATCGCCGGTCATCTCACGGCAGTTGGGCATGCCTTCACCTTTGATGCTCGACGGTCCCAGAGGCATTTGCCCTGTTAGATCCGGGTCGGCATGGCATCCTGCATGAGCCAGTTGGACGGCGATCTTTCCACCAGCGCTATGCACGGCATCGGCCATGACGGTCAGTCCAGAGACAAGTTCCTCGCTGTAAATACCTAGCTGCCCAAGTCCAGCCTGTCCTTCCCTGCTCACATATGCATGGCTCGTTATGATCAGTCCCACTCCACCTTTTGCAAGCCGGACCATTAGATCGGTAAGCTTCCGGGGGCATGAGCCGTCTGGCTTTGCCATTCCCTCCCATGTGGCTGAACGGACGAATCGGTTAGTCAGGGACATGCTTTTTATCGTTGTGGCTTCAAAGAGCATCGGCATATCTTCCCTCCACAATGTAATTGCCGTTTTTAGTCATCCAGCCCATTCATTACAGCTCTCAGAACGTTAAAGCACTAGAATGTCGTCACTTTCCTCGGTGGCAGTGTAATCGGTTCCCCTGTTTGTGGGTTCCTGCCTATACGTCCACGCTTCTCTTTTAGTGAAAATTCCCCGAATCCGCTGACGAGCACGTCTTCGCCATTTTGCAGGGACCGTTTTATCAGCTCGAAAAGGGTGTCTATGACCTGGGCCGACTCAGTCCTTGTGAAAATGTTCCGGGCGAAGAGTGTTTCCACGATTTGGGCTTTGGTGAGAGTCATTGGTCGCTCCAACACTTGGACGTGGACGGCTTTTCCGGAATGAGGGATGATACCGCACAGGCTGTCAGGAGGCAAGGATAGAGCAGACTGTTGGTTAACTTGAGGTTGAAAGGATTGAACAAAAACTAGTCGATTCTTATCAGCAGCTTGGTAATCTGCTCCGGATAAGGAAGCTGCCCCTTCAGATTACCGCACCGGCTGTCAGGACGGAAGGGCAGAGGCAAGCCGTAAGGCAACCTGAGGGTTGAATGCAGTGCGCCGAATCAATGGATGATGCAGTTCAAGGCTCTCGCGGGCGCCTTGCCCAATAATGTATCCGGAATCCGTAAATGCAGGTGGGAAGCCGGAAAAAGATCGGGAGCCCTCTGTGGGACCGGCCTTTCATTCAAGCAGTTTGCTCCATATGGTCGGCAGACCGGCATCTATGTCTTACTGCCCTCTTCCTTGAGCTTCCTTTCCCAGTAGCACGAAATCCCCAGGCCCTCCAGACCTGTCTCGAAACAGCGGTTGCATGAGATGCACCTGGCATTGCCGGTATCTCCAACCTTCCACCGTTTGATGAGATGTGGTTCGCGAATAAACGGGCGGGCCATGGAAATGTAATCTGCTTGTCTCTCCTTCAGAATCCCGTCTATGACGGGCACTGACCGTATGCCCCCAACAATTATGACGGGAACCTTAATCCTTTCTTTAATGTACTGGGCAAAGTCCGCCAGGTAGGCTTCATCTTTTTCTTTAATAATCATACTCTTCGTACAATGTTTATCTACATTCGAAATCGAGCAGCAGGCGCTTACCTGGATCGCATCTATTCCGTCATTGGCGAGACGTCGAGCAATTTCAGTTGATTCGGGAAGCTCGAGACCGTCCCCGACAAAATCCTGTGCACTGAGTTTGAACATGACTGGAAAATCTTTTCCTACCTCTCCTCTGATTGCTTCGAGGATCTCTCCAACCAAACGATACCGATTCTGAAGACTGCCGCCATACATGTCACTGCGCCTGTTCCATGCAGGAGAGAGGAACTGGTTGATACCATACCCATGGGCGCCATGAATCTGAATACCGTCGAAGCCGGACCTGCAAGAACGGGACGCTGCTGCAGCATGAGCCTCAACAAGTCTGGCAATATCTTCTCGGGTCATCTCTCTGGGGACTTTGTCTTCCGCAGTATACGGAATGGCAGAAGCACCCCATAATTCATCGCCTTCCCTGAAAAATAGCTTGGGGTTTGCCCTTGCTAGACAATGGACGAGTTGCGCTGCGATCTTGCCACCCTCTTTGTGCACCGTATCGACAAGTTTTTTCAGCCCTTCAGCCTGTGTGTCGTCGTAATTACCCAACATATAAGGCAGTCCCTGCCCATTTGTCATGACATACTGGTAACCGGTCAAAATGAGTCCAATGTCTCCCTTGGCAAGTTCACCATAAAACTCCAGGGCACGGTCGGTAACATTGCCTTTCCGGTCTCCTACGCCGCTCCATGTGGAGGACCTGATGGTACGGTTAGAGAGTTCCAGGGATCTGATCCAAGTCTTTTCGAATAGAAGGCGGTTATCAGCCCTCACGAGTCCGGATCCAACAGCTACTGCAGCCGTTGCCGCGAGCCCTGTTTTCAGAAATTCTCGACGCGAGAGTGTATCGACCATAAATCTTTGTCTCCTCTGGCAGTTCCATATTCTTTTATGTCCGATGTCCACCTATTGAGCCAGTCTTTCATGAACTTTTTTCAATTCCTCAGGGATTTTGATCTGCTGGGGGCAGTGCTCTTCACATTCGCCACATTCGGCGCAATTTGAGGCTCTCTGCTCTGGGGTGAGCATGTGGTTATAGAGCATGAAATTGAGATCCTCATCCTTGAACATGAAACTGTCATTGTAGAGGGAGAAATTCAAAGGAATATTCACACCATTGGGGCATGGCACACAGTAAGCACACCCGGTGCAGCCAATCTGGAGCATGTTGCGATAGGCTTCACAGACTTCGGCTACCACTTGCAGCTCAGCCCCTGAGAGTGTACCTGCCTCGGCATACTCTGCAATACGGATGTTCTCGATCAATTGGGACATAGAGCTCATCCCGCTTAGGGCGGTTGCAACCTCTCTATGATTCCAGACCCATCTCAGCGCCCATTCGGCAGGGGTTCTTTTCACCGGTGCTGAATCCCAAAGCTTTTGGATCTGTTCCGGGATCCGGTCTGTCAGTTTCCCTCCACGAAGGGGTTCCATGATAACGACTCCGGCCCCTTTGGATGCAGCATACTTGAGGCCCTCTTTCCCGGCCTGGTAGTATTCGTCAAAATAGTTGTACTGTATCTGACACATAGCCCAGCCATAACTGTCCACAATCTCCTTGAATATTTTCACGTCGTCGTGGAAAGAGAACCCTGCGTAGCGGATACGTCCATCTGCCAGGACCTTGTTGAGAAAATCCAGTGCGCCAAGTTCCTTCATGCCGGCCCATAATTGACGATTCAGCCCGTGCAGGAGGTAGAGATCGATGTAGTCGGTATCCAGCCTTGTAAGCTGCTCGCCCAGGAATCTCTCGAAATCATGCTGGTCCTGAACAAGCCATGTCGGGAGCTTTGTTGCAAGGAGTACCTTTTCTCTGTATGGCTTCAGGTGCTTACCGAGGAAAACCTCGCTCTGTCCACCATGGTAAGGGTAGGCCGTATCAAAATAGTTGATGCCATGTTCGATGGCATAATGGATCATCTCACCTGCCGCCGTTTCATCGATGGGTTTGCTCGGATCAAAGAGATCCACTGCACTGGTGCTGCCAACTATAGGAAACCGCATGCATCCAAACCCAAGGACAGACACATCACAACCGGTTTTGCCGAGCTTTCTGTACAGCATAAAACCTCCAAGGATGGACAAGATCGAGGGTCAACAAACCCAGATGACTTGGATTTGGGCCCAAGCCAGAGTCATTGTTTGCTCCTGAAAATTATGAGCATAAATCCTGTTGTTAATCCTCGTATGATAGACTCATATAGTACACTACCGAAAAAAAATAACCACTCTGCGTCGTGCGAGCACGTAGCGGGCAGGCCGGCCGCCGCCATTCTCGACGCTCTCCCTGACCTGTCCATGACCAGAGACGGGGCGTTCGCGGGAGGCCTGGTAAATTCAATCAGAGGCTTGTGCGATGTGGGAAAATATACCTTACCGGATGTCCGGAGGCAAGGACAGAGCAGTCAGGGAGGAGTGAATACCTCCACGCAAGAAACAGCTTTTCGCGAAATGCTTCTTGACCGCAAGTCCGTTGGGCGCCTCTCAAGCTAATCATTGGCTGGAATCCGGCTAACGGGTTAGAACATTCCAAGCTTCTTGTGACGCATTTACACATTCTCCGAGGGATGGAAAAATCATGATAGACGTTGAATACATAGACAACGGAAAGAGAGTGATTATCCCGGCCGAAGTATGATAGGCAGCCAGGGCTTCGATGTATCTCACCCTGGCATCGCGGAGAGCTTGGCGAACATCCACCACCTCCGATAGTGCGCTCCGATCCTTGAGCGATCTTTGATAGTGAGCATCGAGGAGACGCTCTAAGCCGGGCAATACGTTATCTCTCAGACCCGTTGCTTCCTTGTATGATGAAAGGAGCGCCTGATGGGCGTCACCAAGTGCGGAATTTGCCTTTATTGCGGCTTCCCTGGACTCCGCCCTGGCTTTTTCAAGCTTGTACCCGGCTGCCAGGGTGTTCCCCTGGTTGCGGTCGCACAGTGGAATGGGAATAGAGACGCCGAAAATCACGACGTTCTCGTTATTGAGTAACTATCTGTAATTGACTTTATTCAAATTCTCTGATTCGATTGTATTAATAAAAACAAGATCGAATGGACCATGCCTAAAATTCTCAGCATATTCGGGACCCGCCCGGAAGCCATAAAAATGGCGCCGGTCATAAAGGAACTCGAGAGACGCCCGGATGATTTCACCAGCATTGTCTGTGTTACGGCGCAGCACAGGGAAATGCTTGACCAGGTCCTTTCGGCGTTCAAAATACGTCCCCATTACGATCTCGACATCATGAAATCCGGCCAGGACCCCCTCCAGATAACCTGCGCCGTATTGACGGGTTTGCGGAGCGTGATCGAGGAAACACGGCCCGACCTGGTCCTCGTTCACGGTGACACCACAACCACCATGGCCGCTGCTCTTGCTTCCTTTTACTTCCGCACGAAAGTCGGCCACGTGGAGGCGGGTCTGCGGACTAAAAACAAGTTTGCGCCTTATCCCGAAGAGATGAACCGGCGGGTTGCCGGGGCCATCGCCGACCTGCATTTCGCGCCTACTCCCGGAGCGCGCCAAAACCTCATCGAAGAGGCAGTTGACCCGAAGACCATACACGTTACAGGCAATACGGTAGTCGACGCCCTTTTTGCCGCTCTCGCCATAATAGAAGAGGACCCAGGGCTCCAGGACCGTTTTGCCGAGCAGTTCTCCTATTTAAATCCCCACAAGAAACTCATAGTGGTAACGGGTCACCGGCGGGAAAATTTTGGAGAGGGACTTCAAAACATCTGCAGCGCGCTTGCCAAGGTTGCAGCAAACCACCCTGAGGTCCAGATCCTCTATCCGGTTCACCTCAATCCCAACGTTTACGGCCCGGTCCGCAAGACTCTGGGAAACATGGAGGGCGCGAATATACTTCTGATCGACCCGGTCGAATACCTCCCTTTCGTATATCTGATGAACCGCTCCTATATGATCGTCACCGATTCGGGCGGCATCCAGGAGGAAGCCCCCTCACTCGGAAAACCCGTCCTCGTGATGCGTGATGTCACCGAAAGACCGGAGGGCGCGCAGGCGGGGGTCGTCAAGCTGATCGGAACGGGAGTCCGGGAAATATACTCATCTATAAGCCGCCTGATTTCAGATGCTGCCGCCTACAAACAGATGACGTCGTCCCGCAACCCATATGGAGACGGTAAAGCAGCGCAAAGGATCGTCGACATTATCCATGCAATTTTTAGAGTAGAAAGGTAATGGTTCACCGGAAATGGTGGGTTGCATAAATCAGGAGGAATCTGGTCAACCGCTTACCGGCTGTAGCCGGAAGCTCTGCTCTAAAAAGTCCCTCCGAAGCACCCTTTTCATGGTGTCCCGGAGGGACATGAGTTATTGCGGTGAAATCCTGCCGCCCGTTTAGTCAAAACTTCGGTCCGCGAACGGTTATTTTCTTTCCAGAGTGAGGGTAAAGCCCATCCCCCCGCCGATACAAAGCGTGGCCAGACCCTTGTGAAGATTTCTGCGGTTCATTTCCATCGCCAGAGCGTAAGTGATTCGTGCCCCGGTGCACCCGATGGGATGTCCGATGGAAATCCCTCCGCCATTGACATTGACCTTTTGCCAATCCATCTTCAATTCCCGCATGCAGGCCAGGGCCTGAGATGCGAATGCCTCATTCAGCTCAATAAGGTCCACCTGGTCCATGGTCCATCCCGCCTTTTTCAGGGCCAGCCGGGTGGCGGGAATAACCCCGCAGCCCATGTAGGCCGGATCAATGGCGCCTGCTGCATACGACTTTATGTAGGCCAGGGGCTTCAGCCCCAGTTCATCGGCTTTGTCCTTGGACATTACCAGAACCGCAGCAGCCGCATCATTGACACCGGAGGCGTTGCCCGCCGTGACGGTACCATCTTTTTTGAAAAACGGCTTCAGTCTGGCCATTTTCTCCAAGGTTGTATCCATCGGGCGTTCGTCGACTTCGAACACGAGCGGATCACCTTTGGGCTTTGGCACCGTGACTGGGAAGATTTCATCCCTGAGTCTGCCGGAAGCGATTGCCGCTCTGGCACGCTGATGGCTTTCAAAAGACAGTTTGTCCTGGTCTTCACGGCTGATCCCGTATTTCTCGGTGATGTTTTCAGCGGTTACCCCCATGTGATAACCGTAATAAAGCTCCCACAATCCATCATGGACCATCAAGTCTACGGCTTCCACATTGAACATGCGGGCGCCCTCGCGCAGGCTCGGCATGGCGTAGGGAATTTTGCTCATGCTCTCCATCCCGCCGGCCACGATGACTTGGGCATCACCGGCTGCGATTGCCTGAGCAGCCAGGGCAACGGCTTTCATTCCGGAAGCACAGACTTTATTGATGGTAAAAGCCGGGGTCTCCTTCGGCATACCGGCATAAATGG
>Ga0187864_10002328_pt1 | contig 16668 bp, 20 predicted proteins | sample June2016WEW_11_4_FD_132985 | JGI IMG/M metagenome (GOLD analysis project Ga0187864, IMG submission 132985) | Peatland microbial communities from SPRUCE experiment site at the Marcell Experimental Forest, Minnesota, USA - June2016WEW_11_40 | ecosystem: Environmental > Terrestrial > Soil >...
AGAGAGCGGGCCTCGGTCCAGGCATGGCGGCATCGTTTCCTTGCCGGGCTTTTTGGGAAGTCCACCTCCCTCTACCAAAAGTCTGCCGAATCCGCGACGTTATTTGTGAAACGGACCACTTAGCCCGGGCCTCCAGCGACTTGGGCTTTCCTCTTAATGCGGCTGAAATCTTGGCCCGTGTCTCCGGCGACGCCTTGACGCCAAGAGGCGATCCTGCTTTCGGCAGCGTATTGAATCCACGTCGAGCCGAGTCGAACGCCTCGATGTGATGCTGTTCACGCCCAAGCAAAAGCGATCTGGCTTCCTCGGTGGTCAAGCCGTTGATCTCGACGTTCTCCGGAACGGACCACTCGAAGGCGTCTGTCCCATACTTGTTCCAGGCGCGTTGAAGATGGTGTGAGAGATGCTTGCCGAGTGCCAAATCTCTACGATGTTGCCACTCTCGCCGTTTCATGTCGATGGACGAGCCGACGTAAACGCGCCCGTTAACCGTGCACCGGATTATGTAAACGCCGGACTTGATAGACTTGCTCTCAGACATGCTGGGCTCCTCGAAAGCTCAGCGGGTTCAGGAGGACGGCCGGAGTGATGATCCGACCGTCTTCTGTAATAATATCAAATTTCTCGCGTATGATCAATGCCGACGTCGCGCAACGCCGCGCGAAACATGCCATGTCTCAGGGAATCAACATGAACACCGACGGCCTCTTGCTCTGGGAACCCGACGGCGATCTCGCGGCCCTCGAGATCTGGATCGGCACACCAACGGGCGCTGAGATGATCGGCGCCGGCATGTTCGGCTACTGGATCGCCCCAATCAATGGCTGACACCGACCCAAGACTCTTCCCGGCCTTGCCGAATGTCGGCGGCAGCATCACCTCCAACGACAAGAAGTGGATCCAGAAGGAGGTCGAGTCCGGCCTGCGCAACCACCGTCCGCGGCTCGCTTCCGCAATCGAGAATCAGGCATTCTACGATCTCGAGTCCGACCGCTACCAGCCGCGCCGCGAGGCGGAGACGGAATTCGACTTCGCCGGCCGGCCGCGCCGTCAGTCAGGCTTCGTCCAGCAGGCCGTGGACCGACTCTGCGAACACACCTACAATCCAGGCCCTCAGAGGACTGTCGTTGGCGATGGCCTTGCTGATTCCCTGCTCGAGCAGGTTTACGAAACCAATCACATCGACTGCATCATGCAGCATGCGGAGGCGCAAGCAGCCCTGAACGACGTCTGCGCCGTGCAGATCAAGTGCACGAACGACCCGGACAAGCCGGTCGATCTGCAGCTCTGGGGCGGCGACGAATTCACGGTCTTCACCGACCCGGAGGACCCGCGGCAGGCGTTCGCCGTCGTCACGATCGACAGGTACAATCAGCGGACGCGGTACCGGCTCTGGTTCGAGGATGAGATCAGAACCTATCTCACGGATCAGTACTCAGCGGACAAGACGGCGGGGGCCCGAGTCGCTTTCGAGACGAAGGACGCGGAGAAAAATAGTTATGGCTGCATCCCCTTCGCATTTCTCCACTATCGTGCTCCGGTTCGACAGTTCTGGACTCCTGGACCGGGCACGTTTCTGCGCAAGGCTGAATTGAGGATCAATGATCGGCTCTCGGAGCTCGATGAACTCATTTCCAAGTACGGCCGTCCCATCGGAGTCTTCCGCAACGTGTCTCCAACGTTCACGCCCGAGATCGGGCCCGGCCGGTTCATGCGTCTCAACCGCGGCGGCACCGGATACACCGGTGACGGCTATGCGGACGGCGGGGAGCCCTCGGCGGAATATCTCCAGGCCCAACTCGCAATCGAGTCGATCTGGGTCGACCTAGAAAAGTACATGAAGCAGGTTGCCACCGCGGTCAACCTGCCTTATACGGCCCTGGAGCTAGAGTACAGCGACGCGCCGAGCGGCATCAGCCTGATCATCAAGTCCGCCCCTCTGCTCACCAGGGCACGCCAGCGTCGGCCCATCTACCAGCTCGCCGAGCTGTGCCTGGCCCGCAAGATCCTGACCGCGGCCGGCAACCACTACGGCCAGGCGGACCTGGTCGCGCAGGCCAAGCAGCTTCAGCTCCTCCTGGCGTGGGCCGAGCCCCGCATTCCGATTCCGGGCCCGGACCGCGATCAGTCCGACGAGTGGGAGATGCAGGTCGGCATCAAGAGCCGGATCACCGTCTGCATGGAGCGGTACGGGCTGACGCGCGACCAGGCCGTCGAGCACATCAAGCAAGTCAGTGAAGACGAGGCCGAGGTCAAGCCCGAGATGCAACAGGAGGTGCAGCCGCCGGCCAGCAAGATCCAGCCGAGTGAGGAAGAAGATCAGCGGCAGCTCGACCAGCAACAGAGCCAGGCCGACATCACCGAAGGGTCGGAATCGGGCTATGAGGACCGCAGCAATAGCGTGACGGGACCGGCCACAACCACAATGGGCAGCGACTGAACCCTCCCCCAACGCCCGGGCCAGCCGGGGCCGCGGAACGGGGTCGGCTGGCCCGGGTCACGTCCACACAACCGCGCGTCGTGGTAGCCGCGCGGGGCCGGACCGACGGACCCAGGACCCGCCGGTCCGGCTGTGTTCCAACGAGGTGACCGATGCCACTGAAGCAAGGTAGAAGCGAGAAGGCCGTGTCGGCCAACATCAAGACCGAGATCGCGGCGGGCAAGCCGCGGGATCAGGCCGTCGCCATCGCTCTCAGCGTGGCACGCAAGAACGCGGCGAAGAAGGCGCGGGGAAAACGACACTCATGAAAGCTCACCCTGATGTTTTGGCCGCGCTTCACGACGCCCACAACGCCGAGGCGACGGCGGAAGCCAAGTTCCACCTTCAAGAGCATGCGTTCAAGGATGGGGACATGAAGCTTCCGAAATTGGCGAAATGGTTCCACAAGCGGCACCAGGAAGCCTACGACCGGCAGCATGATCTCCGCGGCACGATCATGGAGTACGGCGGCAAGATCGCAACGAAGCTCGGGGACGTCTCGTACTCGGACGACCCGAAGGAGGCTCTCGAGAAAGCCTGCGAAACCCTGGACGGACTCGCGGCCGCGCACCAGGCCGTGCACGACACCACGAAGGACGTGATGAAGGACATGGACGGCGAGGAGAAAGCCTACCACCGCGGCATCCTCGAGGAGCACAGGGATACCGTGCAGGACCTCTACGACACGTATCGGAAGGGTGAGAAGAAGCAACGGCTGCTGAGGGATCTCGGGCCCGCGCTGTTCAAGCTCAAGCATTCGTAATCAGTCCCCAGTCCCTCGTGGGACCAACGACCAAGGACCAATGACCAATGGCCAGTTCCGAAGACGCCGCATTGAAGATTTTGCAGGGCCAAGTCGAAAGCCTGACCGCACAGCTCCAGACCCTGACCTCCGAGCGCGACGAGTACCGCGACGCGCTCTCCGAGGTGGCCGAAGAGCGGGACGGACTGCGGACCGCTCCTGACGCCGCGGCCCGGATCGCCGAGTTGGAAGCCGCGGCCCGGGACCGCACTCACTATGATCGCTTCGCCGAGCTGGCGAAGGGCGCGAAGGCCAAGGACAAGGCGCTCAAACAGCTCTGGCGTGACGCCAAGGACCGCGGGTACAAGCCCGAGTCCGACGACGTCGACGATCAGGCCCTCCAGTCCGCGGTGAAGACTCTCAAGACCGAGGTCGACTACGCATTCGACCCCGAGGAGAACGCCACTACCACGGCCGCGAAGGATGCCGCCAAGGTCACTTCCCGCACGAAGTACGGCCTTGAGCTCCGCGGCGAAGAACCGCCCGCCGGCGGCGGCCGGTCCGATCGCAACAAGGGCGGCGACGGAACCATCATCACGGCGGAGATGCGCGCCGATCCGAAGTTTATGCTTGACCCGAAGAACAAGCAGATCATCGGAGACGCGGCTCGGGAAGGGCGATTCCGATAATGCCGACTCTCTCGCTAACAATCCCGCTAGGGGCCAGTTCCGTCCAGTTCACACTCACCCCGGGAATGATCGGCCAGCGCGAGATCTCGTTCAGCTCGAATCCGCCACTTAATCTGCCCGCACCGCTGTTGCTGACGGTTCTCGGCCAGCAATTGACATACACCGTCAGCCTCGACTACCCAGCTCTGCTAGGTCCGGTGGCCATTACTATCACCGACAGCGACGCAACAGGAACCGATATCCTGGCCGCCACGACATAACAGGCGGTCACATCCACAACTCATTCCAGGACCCTTCCATGTCACGAACAATCGACGCGGCGAAGATGGCCGGCGAAGCCATCAAGCGCGAGCCAGGCCGAGAGCGGCCCCCTATGACCCGTGAAACCACCGAATCCCAACAGCGGGCGGCCCAGAACCCCGGCCCGATCGACATGACCGGCCGCCCTTCGACCAGTGGGCCGGGCAAGAGCGGCCTGTAGCTTGGGACTTGGGAATCGGGAATTGGGTGGTGGGGATAGAGCGAGTCCATCCCGACAACCCAACTCCCATCTCCCAATTCCCCCTCCACGTTTGATTCCCTTCTCCACCCACATTCTTTCCCAATTCGTCATCCCGGACTTCCCCGGGTCTTTTTAGGAGCCCCCCGTGGCTAACAATTTCTCTGCATTTTTCGAGACCCTGGTGGCCGGGGCCGATGAATACAACAAGGCCAAGGTCGGGCGTACGGCGCTGCTCGATGCCGTCTACAAGGACGTCAAGCCCGAGGCCGCCCGCATCGGCAAGACGGTCGATGTCTACTTTCCCGACGTGGGCCCGCTCCAGGCCATCAACAACGGCCAGCTCGCTGCGACCTCGGTGAACCCGAACTACATCCCCTTGGTCTTCCAGACCAGGGCCGGGGCCGCGCTCCAGTTCCAGGACTTCGAACAGTGGCAGACCGCGGTCGACCTCGCCCAGAAGTTCTTCGACCCGCTCTACAAGCGGGCCAAGGAATATCTCAACGGCCAGATCGCGGCCCTGATCACTCCGGCTAACTTCAACAGCAACGCTCCGATCATCGGCACCGTGCAGGGCGAGGTCCAGGTCACCGACCAGCTCAACGCATGGTCCACGCTGGCTGACCAGAAGGTGCCCCTCGAAGACTCCCAGAAGCTCAAGCTGATGGTGCACAACCGCGTGTACCAGAACATGCTCAACGACTCGAAGTGGGTCCAGGAAAGCATCGTTTCGGCCGCGATCGCCAAGGAAGCACGAGAGAACGCCGCGCTAGCTAACGCGTTCAACTTCGTGCCCGTCTGGGATCAGCAGATGCCGACGGCGTCGGGCTCGATCATCTACGGCCAGGTGAACGTCACCAATGGCAGCGCGGCCGTGACCGGCGTCAACACCTCGTTCACCACGCAGCTCGTCGCGGGCACGTCCTACCTCATCTTCGGCAACGACCCGACCAAGACCCAGTACAAGGTCACAACGGTCACCGACAGTCTGGACATCGTGCTGGCGTCCACCTACGCTGGCTCGACTGCCACGACAAGCGCCCGGCTGATCACGAACCTCGCCACCACAACGGCACTCACCAACGCTGGTGCGATCACCTCGTCTGGCGCTGGCTCGCTCACAGCCTCGATGGTCGGTCAATGGATCTCGATCGCGGGCGACACCAACCCTGGATCGCAGCTCTACCAGATCGCCACTGTCGCCAATGCAACAACCGGAACCGCCGTAGGTACCGCCGCCGGGACAGGCTGGCCGACCAACAACATCTCTGCCGGCGTAACCACCGTCCAGTCCTACACCAACCTGGCCCTGCACGAGTACGCCATCGCCCTGGCCCTGCGGCCGATCGCCACGCCCGACGAGGCCCGCAACGTCGTCGATGTCAGTTACATCGACCTCCAGGGCATCCCGCTGCGGGTGATGGTCAGCTACGTCCACATCTACCAGGCCCTCTTCGTTACGGTCGATTTCGGCTACGCGCTGGGCGTCATCCGACCCGACTTCGGCGTGATCATCAACTGTTGATCGGGGGCGACGGTGAACCCAATCTTCGCCTATCTCTGGATAGGCCCGTACCTCACCGACGCCGTCCAGGGTTACACCTGGCTCAACGTCGGCTCGGTTCTCCAGGCTCTGGCCGGCTCTTCGTGGGGCGTGGCGGGTACTCAGTACACCATCACGGCCGTGACGCCTGACCCACATGGCAACGCGAACGTCCCGGCCTCCTATCCGGGCGATTCCGTGACGCTCTCGGGTGGGATTGGGGTCGTGTTCGCGTCGACCCTGGTGAATTCCTACCTGATCTCGCAACCCGGCGGCTACTACTGAGAGGCACCCATGTCGATCCAACTCTTCGGGCCGGAGTTCCGGTCCGGCACTCCATCCACCTACGCCTGGAACTGGTTCAGTCTCGACGTGGGCGACGTCTTCATCGATCCGCTGAACGGGGCGACCGTGACCATCTCGTCAATCACCACGACCGTGGGCGCGGCGACCTCGATCGCTTACACCCATACCGGCACGTTCACGGCCAGCCCGGCCACGCTGGCGACGTTTCGCGGCTGGCTCACTAACACAACGCTCGTGCGCAGCAGTTACCGCGGCGGAGTCGCCGCTAGCCCGCAGTGGCCGATCAGCGAATGGGACAAGGCGGGAATCTCCAGCGGCGAAACCAATCCGACTATCTGAGGGGCCAATAAATGCCAGTGCCAGGTTCACCAGGAGCGCTTCCAAGTGCTGCAAGAGGAAGCATAGTGTGCATGATCGATAGCAGCACATATCTATTGCCACCGTCATACGACAATTCGGTGTTGACGTGCAACTCTAATGCGGCGGATGGATCCGGATTGTCGTGGAGAAGCACATTAAATACCTCTTACATCTACTCCGGTACAATCGAGGCGATAAGCCTTTCAGCAGACGCTTATCTGACGAGTGCAGGCCAACTGTCTGTCACTGGAACCTATCTAGACCAGGTTCAGATGGTTGTATCCGGCAATGCCGCGCAAACGCATCACCTGACCGCATGGGAGTCGAGTGCGGGGGCCGTACTGGCATTCGTCGGTAGCGCCGGGGATGGCCATTTCGCCAGCGTCACCACGGCGGGCGCCGTGAGCGCAGCCAGCGCCGTCCTGACCGGCGGGATCGCGGTACACGGAATCGCGAGCCCGCCTGTGCAGGCCGCATTCCCCGGCACGGCGGACGGCGTGGCCGCCGATGACGCCACCGTCATCAACGCCATCGTGGCAACCCTTATCGCTTACGGCTTCGTCGCACCCTTCGTCGCCACGACCACGCTCTCAGGCGGCGACTTGGTGGGCGCTGCAACCGTTCAGTGCGCCGATCCGTTCGTTGTCACTCTCAGCGCGCCCGCGCCGGCTGGCGGAGTCGTGATTACTCCATCGGGAACGCTCTCCGGCGATACCTTTCAGGCCGCGCTCTTAGGCACCAACGTCACGTCCGTGACGATCGCAGCGGGAGGCACCACGGTGCAGTTCTACCTCACGCCCGGTGCCGACGGCACTGATCACGTCTCGTTCACCACCTCCCCGATCACAACCTACGCGGGCACGCCCAAGACCGTCACAGTGTCCGGCTGAAAGATAACCCATGGCAACCGATCTCAACGCAACCAGCCGGGCGGCGGAGATGACGAGTATCAACACCGTCGCCTCCACGACGGCCCACCTCTTCATCTACTCGGGCACCCAGCCGACCAAGACGACCAGTCCGACCGGGACGTCGGCCATCACCGCCGGGATCGTCCTGAGCAACCCGGCGTTCACCCAGGGCACGGACGGCACGGACGCCAACACGAAGCTCACCTTGGCCGGCGTGCCGCTCACGGGTACGGCCACGGCCAGCATCACCCCGGGCTGGTATCGCATCACCTACGGCGGGACTGATGACGGCGCCCACACGGTGCTGCAGGGATCGGCCGGCGTCGGCTCCGGAGACCTGAACTTCGCCAGCACGATCTCCAGCGGCGGGACCATTTCGATCACCTCACTGACCTACACGGAAGGCAACATCTGATGCCGTCCGCGGAACGCAGCATCTTCATCCGCGTGCACGACGGCCCGCGCGGGGAACGCCGGTACCGCAGCGTCGGACGTACCAACGACGTGCACGAAGCGCGGCGCGCTCGAGCTGCTCTCGAGCAGGCCGGCCAGACCGTCATCATCCAGGCCGACAGGCGGCCGCCCTGTTCTTTCTAAGGACCAAGCACCATGGACTCGAAGATCGCTCTCGGCACCCTGAAGTGCGTCGGCACGGCCTCATGCGTCGGCGGCAAGCACCCTGACCCGCCGCTGGATGCCTTCCCACTGCTGGCCTGGATGGTCAGCCATCCCCGGCACGGCAGCAGAGTCTTCACCGAGGACGGTGCGGCCTCGGTCGAGGCCATCGCCCTCCAGGTCTCCACCACGCCCAGTTACGAGGCCCTGGCGGCAGAGCACGGCACTACGCCGGAACACGTCCGGCAGGCGATCGATTACGCACTGGCTGCAAAGTTTCTGGGGTAATCCATGAGCTGGGCCCACGTACAAGGCACGAGTGCAGCACCGTCGTCCGGAGGCGTCACGACGTTGTCGTGCGCCTTCGCCAGCGCCGTCACGGCAGGCGACCTGATCGTCGTCGGCCTGGTGGCGGAAGGCGGCAGCGGCCTTGTCATCAAGGACAACGTCAATAATACAAACTACACGCAGTGCATTCATACAACTAGCTCGTCGCATGGCGTCTCCTTTTGTGACATCTACATGTTCGTCGCCCCGTTGGGCGGCACTGGTTTCACAGTCACCGCCACTTGGTCCGGCGGCTCGCACCCGGCGATGTCGATTGATGAGTTCAGCTTCACGCCGGGCTACACGATCGCGCTGGATACAAGCGGCTCGAACAATTACGGTGGAACCGCTTCAAGTTCCCTCTCGATCCCTACCCTCACGATCACGAAGAACGATCTCGTCTACTGCATCGCCATCTTCGACAACGGCACCTTCACCGGTGGAGGCAGCCCCACGGGCCTGGTGACGCCGGTGGCAGGGTCGGGAGGGGTGAATTACGCCCTCGGCGGCGAATACTGGTGCAATCAGACCACGAACATATCGCCCACCGCCACCATATCCCCCTCGGGTGAATGGGCGTTTTTAGCGGCGGCCATTTCAGCCGCCGCCCCTCCCACGGGATTCACGGTCTCGCCGTCCACAATTCCCGCCAGCCATTCCGGCTCGATGCTGCTTACCCTGACCGGGACCGGCACAAGTTGGACGAGCGGATCGACCGTCTCGGTCCAGAACAGCGTCACTGGAACCACGACGGTCACGAAGGGAACCTGGACCCAAACCAGCGGAACGGCGGCGACTCTCGCCGTCACGACGGGGGCGGGCGCCGGCACATTCACCATCACCATCGATGGGATCGTATCGCCGTCGCTCACAGTTGGAACCGCCTCGTTCACGATCTCCCCCGCAACCGGGAACATCGGCGGCGCGCCGACGATCACGGCCACGGGGACGAACACGGTCTGGAGCTTGGACGGCGCAACCGGCCTGTTCACCCTGTCCGGGGGCACAGGTGCAAGCATATCCTCGATATCTGTCTCGTCGAACACGTCGGCCACGTTCACGCTGACGACCGGTTCGGCGGCGACGACGCTGACCATCACCGATGCGCCTACCGGCGACACAGCAACGTTCACCGCCACGAACGCCTTCACCACTTCGCAGGCCGGCTACTGGGACCTGGCCTCGACGTGGGGCGGGAGCGGTCCCCCGGGGTCCGGCGCCACGGCCACGATCAGCTACGCCGTCACGGTGCGGTACAACACCACGGTCGGCATATCTCCCAGCACGGGCGGCACGGCGGCGATCACGCTCGTCAACGGCGGGTCGCTGTCGATTACTGGAATCGGCACGACTCTGACACTTCAGGGAAGCCTTTTCGGAAGCAGCTCGTCGGGCAGTACGCCCGTGACTCTCGCGGCTGGAACAAACCTGCTTTTCGTGGTGCCAGCCGGTCAGAGCTATGTATACGTAAGCACCGGCAGCGGCGGCAGCTTCCCGATCACCTGCAACGGCACCAGCGCGAACCACTGCACGGTCTCGGCAAGCCTGGGAACGGGCGCAACTTGCTATTACGGCACGATCTATCCATCCCAGGTGTGCGGATTTATTACATGCACTTACACTGACTTCTCGAATCTCTACTCCACCATCGCCGATTACTGGGGAGTCTTCACCGGCAACGCCGCGAGCAGTTCTACCCAAAATCACACGTTCACTAATTGCACCTTCACGAACTCGAATTTCCTGCTCTGGATGACCCTCACGACCAATCCATGGGCTGGCAACCTGACCTTTCAGTATTGCACGTTCACTAGCTCGCACGCGAACACCGACGTCGGTTTTTCGGCGTGCGCTGAATTCGCCTTGTATGAATATCCGACCGGTCAGACGCGGTTGATCGACACCAACTCCTTCGATCTGGGCTGTGCAGTCACATACCTTCCGCAATGCACAGTGACCAACAACTATTTCGGGGGAGGACTAGGTTACAACGGGACATGGCCGAATAGCTCCTATCTGAGCGGCAACTTCATTCCGACCATGACCTATCTTGGCTTGACGCTCGGTGGATCATGTGCCAATAATTATATTATCTCAAATTACGTGAATGGCTACTCGATCTTTCTTTGGCTTCCAGCCGCAGGAAACATAACAGTCGATAGTTGCGTTTTCGAGAGCATAAATTCATCCAATACAGGCACGGGATTGATAGTCTATCAGCCTGTCGCATCGTCGGCGCGCACCATCACCGTTCAGCGCTGCATTGCGATCCCCAACAGTGGAACCAACATCTCGCCCGGGTCGATCGGGGCAACCGGCGACTCCGGCAATACTACGTGGAATGTGCTGCACAACACGCTGTACGCAGGCAGCCAAGCGGCGATCATGGAAGGCTGGGGAGGCGAAGGTACGGCGGGCCAGTTCGCGGCTGTCGAAGCGAACTTGATCTGGAACAGCACGCAGGCAGCCGGCAAGAGTTACAAGTGGCTTGACAGCCCCAAGCCGATCTCCGGCGGCACATCCAATGTGGTCAGTCCCACGAACGCCAATTACAACAGTTCGTGGAACTGCTACACGAACGAACCCAGCACTTACAGCGGCAACACGTATACCTACGCAGGCAACGGCTACCAGGGCAACTTCACGGCCTACTGCGGCGCCAACGACATGGCCGATCAGAACCCGTCGTTCGTCCAGTCGACGCGCAATCTAGCGGCCTGGGGCGGTACGGCGGCCGGCGGTGGAACCGCGACCGTCGCCGGGGCGATGGCCGCGATGGCGGCCAATCCCGCGCTGATCAACCAGGCGGTCACCGGCTTGCTCCCCTGGGTGCGAGCGGGGTTTCGACCGCAGGCCTCGGCGTTCGAGGCCACGGGCTGGAGCGGCGACACCTCGACCGCGGACGCAAACGGCAATGCGTGGCCCGGGTCGACGCCCGGTTTCGGGGCCATGGCGTGGCAGTCGCTTGCTACTTCGGCCAGCGGGACGATCACCCTCGGAGCGGTCACCGCGGCAGGCAGCGGAGGCTTTGTCTCACCTGCGAGCGGAATCGTTTCACTGGGACACCTGGTCATCTCAGGGGCCGGTGGCTTCGTATCGCCGGCCTCCGGCGCGATCACGCTGGGCTCGCTCTCTCCGGCCGGCTCCGGCGGGTTCACGATCACGGCCAGTGGCTCTGTCGCGCTGGCGGCCCTGACCGTCTCTGGAAGCGCCACAGCGTCGATCCCAGGCATAGCCAGCGGCTCGGGCGCGATCACGCTGGGGGTCCTTGCAATCACGGGCGTCGGTTCGTTCGCCACGACCGCCGGCGGCTCCGTGACCCTGGCGGCGCTCACCGTCTCTGGCGCGGGGACGTTCGCCGGCATCGGCGGCTCGACCGGCAGCGGGACAGTCACTCTGGCAGGACTGGCGGCGGCCGGAGCCGGCGGGTTCGGCACGACCGGACACGGCACGATCACACTCGGGTCGATCATCGTCACGAGCGCGGCCAACGGTGGGGGAGTGGGCCCCCTCTATCTACCCTACGAGTTCACGTCCGTGCTGATCACTACCGAGAACGAGATCCTCGACGATCCATTCGGCATCGACGCCGAACTGACGACGCTCATTACCAGTGGGCTGACTCCCTCGGACTGACCACAAGAAAGGCCGCCTCGAGGCGCATCTTGTCGGAGGTCCCCGAGACGACTCGGCATGACCAACAGCACAGGGTGCCATTGGCGCTGCTTACAGAAGTATAACACATGGGTATTTCACTCGAACTCGTGCAGGGAACCGCCCGGGACTTTCCCTTCCAGGTCCAGAACCCGGACGGGACCATCCCCACCGGGATCTTCCTTGGCACGGACACGCTCTCCGCGACGGTCTGGGCCGGGTCCAACGAGACGCCGCTTCTGACTCCGGCGGCGGCCTGGATCAACGCGACGACTGCGCAATACCAGGTGACCCTGCAGGACACGGACAGCAGCTCCCTGGCGCGGGGCCAGTATTACCTGCAGGCGTTCGCCACCCGGATCGGCATCGGCCTTGCACCGACCCGGACGACTGCTCTCCTGCCGCGCGGAACGTCGCTCGAGATTATCGCCGCGCCTGGTATCTCGTTCACGGCCAGGCCGACCTACATCAACGTGACGGACATTCGCAAGATCGCGCCGTGGATAGATGACCTCCAGGTCCCCGACTCGAACACGGGATTCGACGACCAGCTCGCGGACTCGCGGGACTGGCTCGACGAGATGATCCTGCGGAACTATCGCGGCGGCAACGTGTCGCTCCTGGGCTATCACGGGTTCGCCCTGGACGCCTGGTATACGGGCGGCGGACGGCGGACCTCGCTCACCAACCGCTGGCTGTTCACCGCCCTGCAGACGAACCAGCTCCTCGTCACTCCGCGGATCAAGCAACTCCTCGCCTACTACGCCCTGTCGAAGATTTGCGAGTCGATGATCACGAAGAGCGGCCAGTACGTCGCGCTGGCGAGCCGGTTTCGATTCGAGGCCGAGTCACTGCTCGCTTCAACCACGGTGGAGATTGACGTCAACGGCGACGGATTCGGCGAGGTGCCGATCAACTTCAGCTCGACGAACACGCTCTGGGCCTGATCACAGATTGAAGGGTTAGTCATTAGCCCATGGTCATCAGTCCATCGAAGGACCAAGCACTTGAAGGAACAACCTTGAATGGGCGCTCACGCTTTGGATCTCCCGCAGAGTCCGAGGGACGCCGTGTTCAGAGCCATGGAGACGATCGTCCGCCAGAACGCGACGTTCCAGCGAATCGTCAAGCCGACGTCGTTCCGGACCTGGCGGGGCAACCCAGAGGACGCGAAGGAGTTCACCTTCGAGATCGCGCCGGCCATGCGGTGGACGCCTAGGAATACCGGGGAGCAATTCAGGACCCCGGACACGATGAGCGGTGACCTGCTCATCGACTGCGACATCCTCCTGCCAGGTACCAACGTCACCAACCTAACAAACTTCTGGTGGATGATCGCACAGTGCTTCTACCCCCCGAGCAGCGCTCCCGGCATCACACGCAACCAAATCATCCAGGTCCTGCAGACGACCGGCGCCCGCAGCGGCCTGGTGCTCTTCAGCCAGCCGGCATTCGACCCCTCGCCGGACGGCGTATGGCTAGCAGGCAAGGGCCAGATCAAGATCGAGATCAGCCTCCACCTGAACATCTGACAGAGGCACCCAATGGCTCGTGAATTCCTACTCCTCGTCCAGGAGTCCGCCTACAAGACCCCAGCGCCGACTCCCGTCTACTGGCCGAACGCCAGCGCAAACGCCTTCTACATGCGGCTCGAAGGCGCCAACGTATTCAGCATGAGGCCGAGGCCGGTCATGGTGGCCGTGCCGTACGGCGGCGGCGTGGCGATCGATGCCTTCCGCGTGTCCGACAAGATCGAGTGCAGGGGCCGGCTAATCACCAAGCTCTACCCCGGTCCGCAATCGCAGTTCCTAATGCAGTGGGCGGCGCAGCAGATCAACACGGGCCAGACGTCCCCCTGGACCACGACCGAACCCGCCGGGGACCTGGCCAGCGTAGCCTGCTACCACGCGATTATGCGCAGCGACGGAACGTTCAAACGGCGCGTCTACCTGGGCTGCAAGGTCGACGGCTGGGACCTCGACGTCAGCGAAGATTCAACAACCGCAACGCTCTCGCTCAATCTGTCGGCATCCACACCGCAGGGTAACCAGTTCGACAGCTCCACCGATCCGACATCGGTCGTCTTCCCCGCCCCGACCGACAGCCCGAACCAGATGCCGTCCGGGCCCTACACCTTCGTCCACGCCTCCAGCGGCCTCACGATAGGTTCAGCGCGCACGCAGTTCCAGTCAATCAAAATCACCTCGAGGAACCAGCTCGCCCGGCGGTTCTGGGCGAATCGGTTCATCAACCTGTTGCGGTTCGTCGGCCGCTCCACGACGCTCGAGGCGGTCAACTTCTACGTGCCTGCGCCGGACGACCGGACGGATTACGAGGGACTCTTAGGTTTCCAGACGTCCGGGACCGTCCCATACACAAGCACGGCGGTGACGTTCGAGCTCAATAACGGGACCCACAGCGTGACATTTGGACTGAACAACAACTCAGTCTTCACCACCTTTGAAGATCAGCTCCCGCTCAACGACCTGTACACGCAGACGATGACCATCACGAACCAGTGGGACCCCACCGCCGGATCGGATCTCGCTCTCACGTTCACCTGAGCTTACGAAGAAATGGGACGAGCCCTCAGGGAGCGGTACATTGCCTGACGAAAAGTTAAGAACAGAGCGGGGTCTGTGTCTCCAGAACTATCGGTATCTCGCGGCGCCACAACAGGTCATTGCCGAGGACGCCCAGCTTGCGACCTCGCTAGGCCAGGGCCGGGGGCACGCCGACCTCTCGCGCAGGCGCGAGTTCCTGCACGTCAGCGATGCCGCCCAGGACTTCACCAGCGTAATGGACACCCAGGGACTGGGCGAGGGCCACGCGTTCACCGCGATCCAGAACAACGCCAACGCAAATGCCAACGCCGACGTGCAGGCCAGGGACCCCCGAGCCCTGACGGAGACAGACGTCCACGACATGATGGTTTCCAAAGTGCCACGTGGCGAGAACGAAAGAACGGCCGCAGACGAGGCGCACGACGTGATCGACATGGGCAAGCTCCAGCGCCGCGAGCGGATCGAGAAGGCTCTGGACAAGCGGACCGAGCAAGAGCAAGACATCCGCGACGAGGACGCCAACGTTCGCGGTGTGAACGACCAGGTCAACGAGACCAACGAGGCGGTCAAGCAGGCCGAGACCCAGAAGGCGCGGCTGGCCAAGGACGAGCCCCAGGCGGACCGGACCAATCCGAGCCAGTCCGCGATCAGCGAGATACTCAAGCAGCAGGACAGGGTCTTGCAGATGAGTCAGAACGGCACCGTCAACCTGATGGAGGCCCAGGCGGTCATGGCCCAGCTTTCCGCCCGGATCGACCAACTCATCGCCGAGCAGCGGCAACTCCACGGCAACTGGCAAAGGCTGCGCATGGAGGATCAGAACCGCACCCAGCAGAACATGGGAGACTACTGAGTCGTAGGGTGGGCGTCGCTTCGCTCCACCCATACGCCAAACTTAAGGCACGTAGTCCAGAAGTATAGGATTCTGTAAGAGGGAGTTTGGAAACTTGAGTGGCCTGGACAAGTTTGCTGAAATAGTCACAATCACCGGCAGGAGGCACTTTAAGTTCAATCAGGGCGGAGGCCAGCGATGGAAAATCGTACGGAACGGAAGCCTTACGAGACCGACTTATCTGATGCCGAGTGGGCGATCATCGAACCACTCATCCCTGGAGGCAAGCTTGGTGGACGGCCACGCGAGACGAACATTCGGGAGGTGATCAATGCGATTTTCTACCTCTTGAGGACAGGCTGCGCATGGCGTCACTTGCCGCATGATTTTCCTGCCCCGGGGACGGTTTACGATTACTTTTCCTTGTGGACGCGTGATGGGACGCTGAAACAGATTCACGACACGCTGCGGCGGCAAGTCCGAGTCCAGGCAGGGCGCGAGGCGGAGCCCAGCGCGGCGTGCATCGACAGCCAGTCGGCGAAGACAAATGAGCAAGGCGGTATCGATGGATATGACGCCGGCAAGAAGATCATGGGACGAAAGCGCCACATCCTCGTGGACACGATGGGGCTGATTTTGGCTGTTGTCGTTCATTCTGCAGGGATCCAAGACCGAGATGGAGCCAAGGCGGTTCTCGAGCGAATCAAGAAGGAAGATCCACAACGACTGGAGCTGATCTGGGCTGACGGAGGTTATGCGGGTAAGCTAATCGAGTGGGTCACACAAGAATGTGGCTGGGTGTTAGAGATCGTGAAGCGAAGCGACGACACCAAGGGATTCAAGCTTCTGCCTCGTCGCTGGGTCGTGGAGCGCACCTTCGCATGGTTGGGAAGGTTTCGGCGGATGAGCAAGGACTATGAATTCAACACAAGTACATCTGATGCGATTATCCATCTGGCCATGATCAACATCATGATCAGGCGACTCGCCGTTGCCTAAGTTGCGCATGTTTCCAAACACGCTCTAAGAGTTGGGAGAGGCTGGGATGGATATTGCGGTTTTGGACGCGTGCCCCGGCTTTAAGGAGGACGTCCTTCATGCGGCTCAAGATCGCGATGAGTCGGTCGAGGTCGTCGAGGGCGTCGAT
>Ga0187864_10002330_pt1 | contig 16665 bp, 16 predicted proteins | sample June2016WEW_11_4_FD_132985 | JGI IMG/M metagenome (GOLD analysis project Ga0187864, IMG submission 132985) | Peatland microbial communities from SPRUCE experiment site at the Marcell Experimental Forest, Minnesota, USA - June2016WEW_11_40 | ecosystem: Environmental > Terrestrial > Soil >...
CCTGCCGCGGACGCGTCGTGAGATTCAGTACCTGCTTATTACCTGGACCGGCTTCTGCGTCTACTGTGGGTGCAATATCGAGCGACCTCGCTCTCCTTAATACTTAACGTAGTAATACTAGCCAGTCGTCGAAATCCCGAAGCATCGAAGGCCGCTGCGAAAAAAACGTGAAATCGCCGGCGTGGATGAGCAAGTCGCCGTCGGGCACCGTCAACTCACGGTGCAGTTCGTGGGTGTCCGAGATGCAGACGATTCTCAAGGTCGCCCCCAGTATGGTGTTCCCGGCACTATGGTCTTTCTCTCGGCACAACCGCAGTGTGAATCAGCAGGGGATGACCTTCCCGCGAGTGAAAGACCTCCAGCACAACGATGCGGTTCTGAGCATGTGCTTTTTCGGTAAAATTCCGCATTTCATCAGCTTCACTTAGCCGTTGGAGAGCTTCGGTCATAGCTCGGCTGGGCGGTTTCTTAGGCGTGCCGCTCGGTCGGCGGAACTTGAGAACTATTCCCGAATCAAGTTCGGTCTGCATTCGATTCCTCCCTTTAGGCAATGCACGCGACTGCTGAAGTCTGTTCAATAGTCAGCGGAACGTAGCCGCCCGAAAGCTCGGACTTCCGACGCTGGGCGTCCTGGCAAAACCGGATCACCGACGCTCGCGAGATTGAGTACCGTTTTGCACATTGCGTCAGGCTCATGCCGCTTAGGCGATCTCTCACAATGGCGGCACGGTCAACGGCGAGCGGGTGACGACCGAGTTGCTGGCCGTCGAGCTTTGCTCGACGCATGCCGCTTTTTATGCGCTCGACCAAAATGCTTTTCTCGGCTTCGGCAAGGGCCCCCACGAGGGCGATGAAGGAGCGCCCCATTGGGCCGCTGGTGTCCACGTTCTCCCGGCGACTCACGAACTCGATTCCCAAGCTGTCGAGTTCGTTCACGACTGAGAGAAAGTGCTTTGTGCTCATTGCAAAGTCAAACGCGGCGACGATCACGACGGAGAACGTGTGCTTCCGTGCATCGGCCATCAATGCATCGAGCCGCCCCTGAGCCTTTGCACTTGAGACGCCATGGTCGGTGTACTCAGCGACGACCTCGAACCCACGCTGTGCCGCCAACTGCCGGAGGTCGCAAAGCTGCGTCTCAACGTTTTGAATCGGGACCCTCGCATACACAGCGCACTTCTTCATTTAAGGTGCTCCTTTACGCTCGCCAGCAAAATTGGAGACGGATTGACGATGGGGCGCAGCTTTCTAATTTCGACCAGAGCGGCGTCAATCTTTTTGTAGCCGACAATGTCCATATACGCCGCTGTCAGAATCGGAGAACGGCTGACTCCAGCACCACAGTGGACGAGCACGGTGCCACGCCTGATGTTCTCGCCGATCGCGTCGATGATCGCGTCAAACTGACCGACGCTGACTGGCGTGGCGTCTGCAATTGGAATGTGGACGTAGTTGATGCTGGGATTGCGCCAGAGAACCTTGTCTTCACACAACGACAGTACGGTCGTGATGCCCTGTGGGTTCTCCCTAATCAGGTGCTCGGCGTCGTCTCGTGAACCGATGTAGAGCCGCTCCCAAACTTGGGTCATGGGGATCAATCTCGTTCTTCTCCTCTCGGCTCTGTCACGTATTCCGTGTATTCGCAACCCAAATATACGCATTGAAAGAAGTCGGGCTCATCGATGCCGAAATGGAGCAGCATTTCACTGCCGCATTCGGGACATGGCGGTCGACGTGGTGGTTCTTCCTCAAGCCGACCATTCTCTGAGCGAAAAAGCCGCTGAGTGGCTTGTCCGCAAATTGCCGCTTCCGGCTGCGCAATCCCGAGATCACGTCCAACATGGTCGAACATCAACTGGCCGACCTGACGATCAGTTAATTGGGTTAGGTATTTGTCCAGCACGCCAGCCGCCCAAAGGACACCGATCCGTCTTAAGAAGGGATTTTGGGACTCGGCAAGCCGCCGCTGCATCTCGATCAGACGACTCACGGGCGGCTTTTCAGTGTTTGAGTTCTCGCTCACCTATAAGTAATACAGAGCAGCGGGACAAATTGACTAGAAAAACGCCCCTCCAAGCAAAATAAATTTGCCGAAAGGTAGTCAATTTCAACAGTGCGCCTGTATATTTCAGCAGGAGAAACGAGCGATGCCGCATGGTATGCGCTATGTCATCCAGCAATGGCTCGAAGCGAGGGCAAAGTTTTATGCAGGCGGCATTGGCCTCGACACATACTGCGCTGCCGATACGTGCCTGTTGGCGTCATTTGCTGTCGACTGGGTTCCCGACGACCCAAGGATGTTCGGCACGGCATACCAACATTTCCGGGCGGCTCTCATTGCAGACTCGCTGCCACGCCTCGCTGAGTAATCCCCACCCACGCTGTTGAGGAGCACCATGAAAACCGAGTTCCGCTTTCGCGTCAATGGGGTTGTCGTGCCTGAGATACGGATTCAACGCACACTGGTCAACGGGGAGCCTGTGGGTGACCTCCAGATCGCAGTCCTCGACGAGACCATTGGCTGGTTCACCGTCGATGACAACTCGCACCTGCCAGACAAGAACCTGCCGCGCTTTATCATGGAATTCCGCAACGAGACCGACTGGCAGCAGACCGATATTCTCCATCGCCGGATAAGCAAGGACAAGGGGTGGAAGACCGTGACGCCGCAAGAACTAATAGAAGTTTTGGCGGTCGCGGGTGTGATCGATGTCGGGTGAGGGTGCGCCAACTACCGGAGGGAACCCAATGGACGAGAATGAGCTGAACCAGTTAGCCGATGACGTTCACCTGATTACGAAACCTGTTCGGGTCGTCACGGAATGGATCAAGATTCTGGTTTTCCTTGTTGTCGTTGCCGGGCTGTGCGTATTCTCGGTCGTACATTGGATATTTACCGGCAAGGGAATCTTGCACGGGGATGACCTGTGGTTTGTGAAGGTGCTGGGAACCGTTCTGAGCCCATGGATTACAACGTTCGCGTACATTTTCTACACGCACTGGCGCGAGGTGAGGGGGCATACATATCGTCGTCCGGCGCCAAGCTTTGTAGTATTCTTCGGCACACTCGTCATCGTGCTTGCGTTCGTGAAGTGCAATTTCTATTACGGATGGGGCTTTTACCGCCTGCACTGAGGGGAAACAGGTGAAGCGCAAGAAATCTGGCCAAGCACAGTACGTCGGCATCTTTTGGCTGGTCCATGGCAAGCTGCTGTTGGACAGCACGCTTCTGAGTGAAGCCGAGCCATACGGAAATCATCGAGATCACCCTCGAAGTCATATTGACGTTTGGGAGCAGTTTCAGCGGCTTGGCAAAGTCCCTGCGGATGTCGGCTACGACGAGCCGGCCCGTGGTAGGGTGATGTTCGACCGAACCAGCGAAACCTTTATGCACGACGCCCAAATGCAAGTAATCAATGACGACCTCTTGGTCAATTCTGAACAGGAGCCCTCAGGTGAGTGATGCTAACATGGAGGCCGACTTGGAGTTAGAGAGCCAATTGAGGTATCCCAATGGGCACAGACCATCGGTCGCTCGTCCTATTAACGGGAGCTTCTGGCTACATCGGCGGGCGTCTACTCAAAGCGCTTGAGGCTGCACACTGGCCTGTCCGCTGCCTCGCTCGGCGTCCTGAGTTTCTTCGGTCACGGGTTTCTTCCTCGATGGAAGTTGTTCAAGCGGACTGCCTGGATCGTACTTCGCTTGCATCGGCGCTGGTCGGGATATCCACGGCGTATTACCTGGTGCATTCCATGGGTTCACCGGGGCAATTCGAAAAGGAAGACCGGCAAGCCGCACGAAACTTCGCTGACGCCGCATGCGACCAGGGAGTGCAACGCATTATTTACTTAGGCGGACTGGGAAACCAGGACCAGGCGCTATCAGCACACTTGCGGAGTCGCCATGAGGTTGCGGACATTCTGCGAAGTTCCGGGGTTCCAACCATCGAATTTCGCGCCTCGATCGTAATTGGCTCCGGAAGCCTCTCCTTTGAAATGATTCGCGCTCTGGTGCAGCGCCTGCCGGTAATGATTTGCCCACGCTGGGTGGAGGTCAAAGCCCAACCGATCGCGGTCGAAGACGTGATTGCCTACCTTACGGAAGCGCTGGAGTTGCCCTTGGAACAGGCCGCCGTATTCGAAATTGGCGGCCCTGACCAAGTTAGCTATGGCGAAATCATGCAAGAGTACGCGCGACAATGCGGCCTGCGTCGCTGGATGATCCCGGTTCCATTCCTGACGCCGCGCTTATCGAGTTTGTGGTTGGGACTGGTCACTCCGATCTATGCGCGCATTGGACGCAAGCTCATCGATAGCATGAAAAACCCGACGCTGGTCTGTGATCCATCCGCGCTGACGACCTTTGGGATCAAGCCAAAGGGTTTGAAAGAAGCCATCGAGAGAGCTTTACACAATGAAAACCAGGAATTTGCTCAGACCTTCTGGTCCGATGCCCTTTCCTCCGGGGGAAAAACCATATCGTGGGGTGGCGTGCGGTTTGGGACGAGGTTGGTCGATTCCCGTACCATAAATGTATTGGTTCCACCGGCCTTAGCCTTTGCTCCGATCCAGCGGATTGGAGGTTCGAATGGCTGGTACTTCGCTAATTTCCTGTGGTGGTTTCGAGGCTTCTTGGATCTTCTTGTTGGCGGCGTGGGACTGCGCCGGGGCCGTCGAGATCCTCACACGCTGGCCGCTGGCGATGCTCTGGATTTCTGGCGGGTAGAGAGCTTTGAGCCGAATCGTCGACTCAGTCTGGTCGCGGAGATGAAAGTGCCGGGTCGTGCGTGGCTTCAGTTCGAGGTTGAATCTAACAGCCTGGGTTCCGTTATTCGGCAAACTGCAATTTTCGATCCTGCCGGCCTGGCAGGGCTTCTCTATTGGTACACGCTTTACCCGGTGCATTACTACATCTTCAAAGGCATGCTCCACAAGATTGCAGAAATCGCGGAGCGCAAGTCAGGTACCGCTTCCTTCGCAGCATAAGGCCAATCTCGAAAAGGCCACTGGCGCCTGATCATGTGGGACTTACCTACTGAAGTGGAGGCATGGTGCTTCGATTCAAGCTGCGCAATAGAACTCCCGGATGGTCGCTAGCCAGAAGTTAAGAATTCCGGCCCGGAATGCTGCGAAGTGTCCGACACCGGGCGACTCATCGGCGCTGTCCGTCGAGTCCAGACAATCACACCTTACCCCAAGTCGGCGGCTACGAATAAGCTGGCGGATTCATGCATGCAGTGGGGCATCAGAAGCAGTTTATTCCGCATACTCGTCGTGCAGAACTTTTAGAAGTTTTCGAAAAGCCTGAAACCGCTCTGCCGACCCTTTCGGCTGGCGTTTCATCTCGGCGAGCAACTTTGTGGTTTCATGTTCCTGTGTCGGCAAATCGAGGCTCCCGGGATGCTCGTCCACATCGGCGAACGTGTCCGGCTCTTCCCCGACCACCGCCGTCACCGCCGCCATTACTCCCTTCATCTGGTGAGGGTTGGTAGCGGCTTTTTGGGTGGCGGTTTTCGTGTTTTCTGCTGTTTTGTTCATATCTATACTAAGAGAGTGATATTGGCTTTTTTCGCTGGTTGGAGATGTACCGACTTGGAGTACCTGTTCGTCGGCCTCATGTTTGATTCGACCACAATGCAAGGCTAGTCCCAAGTAGAACATGAATCGATGCCGCCTGAAATAACGGATCATTTCCAGAAAGAGTCGTTCGCGTATTTTTCCGTTTCGTGAGGGCGCCCCTAATTTCTGCCTTGGGTGGAGACGCGCTTTGGCTCTTTTCGGTTTAATGAATCATGTATTGAGGTAGTTTGGGTTAGCGTTTAACGAACTTTCCAAACTTGGCCGTGGTTTAAGTTAGTGCTATTATGCTAACCATGGGTGCGCAAAAACAAGATAAGCTAAACTGGCTGCAACGGAACCTTCCCGAAGGTCTTGTAGTTGATGCAGCTTGGCTTGAAAAGCAAGGCTATTCGAGCAGCTTACGAAGCAAGTACGTCGCTCATGGCTGGCTCGATCAGGTGGTGAGGGGCGTGTACCGCCGCCCGGCCGTGCAACTGCCAGTCCCAGACGGACGCGAAAGCCTGCGTTGGCAGCACGTGGTGATCTCTCTTCAAATGCTGCTGGAACGTCCGGTCACTGTGGGCGGCCGAACAGCTCTCGAACTGCAGGGCTTTGCGCATTATCTTTCCTCTTCTGCGGCTCACCGCGAAATCCACCTGTACGGTGCCGGAACGCCGCCCGGCTGGCTCTCCAAGCTAAAACTGGACACGCGGTTTGTATTCCACAACGCCGAAAGGCTCTTCAAAGATGCAGATACGCTTCGTAATTTGAAGACCAAAGCAGGCGAGCTGGACGCAGTCCGGAACGCCCGTGCTGATCTTGTTCCGAGCAGCTACATACGACAGTCCTGGGGGCAATGGGAATGGCCGCTCACAATATCCTCGCCGGAGCGCGCCATCCTGGAATTGCTGAATGAGGTTCCGCAACGTGAGACGTTTCATCAGGCGGACGTTCTGATGGAGGGACTGAGAAACCTAAGTCCCCGGAGGCTTCACACGCTGCTCGTTGCTTGCCGCAGCGTAAAGGTGAAGCGCCTGTTCCTGTGGTTTGCCGAGCGCCACAATCACGCATGGTTAAGAAGCCTCAACCGCAGCGGCATCGACCTGGGGCAGGGTAAACGGATGCTTGTGAAGGGCGGCAAGTTCGACCCCAAGTTCAACATCACTGTACCGGAGTCTATCGATGCCGGTAGATGAGATTTATAGAAGGCAGGCCACGCTGCTCGTAAGGGCAATACCGCTCGTCGCGGCAGAGACTTGCTTTGCCCTGAAGGGCGGGACGGCAATCAATCTCTTTGTGCGGAACATGCCGCGACTTTCGGTTGATATCGATCTGACGTACCTGCCAATAGCCGATCGCGCGGCGTCGCTAAAGGAGATTGATGTAGCAATGCGCCGGATAGCCGACGCCATCAGCCGCGGCATTCCGGGCGCGCGTGTTGGCCCGAGCAAGCCAAAAGGCGAGAACTGCATCACGAAGCTGATTGTTCAGGCCGACGATGCTCAGATCAAGATCGAGGTCACGCCGGTGCTGCGGGGATGCGTCTATGAGCCCGTTGCGAAATCGGTATCGGCGCGGGTCGAGGCCGAATTTGGCTTCGCGGAAATCCAAATCGTCAGTTTCGCTGACCTCTACGCCGGCAAGATCGTCGCCGCCCTCGACCGCCAGCATCCGCGCGATCTCTTCGACGTGCGTGATCTCCTCGCCAATGAGGGGATAAATGATGATCTGCGCAAGGCATTCATCGTCTACGTCCTTAGCCACAATCGGCCCATGGCGGAAGTTCTTTCCCCGGCGCGCCTCGACATCTCCGCCGAGTTCGCCAGAGGCTTCGCGGGAATGACGGACACGCCCGTCACCCTCGACGACCTGCTGCAAGCCCGCGAAAACCTGATCGGGAATATAGTCGGCCAGATGCCCCAGGAACACAGGCGTTTTCTGATTTCAGTAAAGCAGGGCAAGCCGGATTGGGCTCTTTTGAGTTTGCCTGGGGCAAAGGATCTGCCGGCCGTTCGGTGGAAGCTTGAAAACCTCGCGAAGCTAAATGACAGCATGCGCAACAAACTTCTCGCAGGACTCGCTGAGGCACTGGGAATTCATAAGTGATGGCCAGATTTGTTACGGTCGCCGATGATTCGTCTCGAACGGACGTAGCACGAGCTATGTGCTTGCGCCGCGAACTGTACACAGAGGGGATAAGCTCATGAGTTTGGCCCCGCTCGATTTGGTTTCTGCCCATCCATGGCGGCGCGTAGCTTTCACGACATACGCCCTCAGCCTCTCGTTCTTCGAGGCCGTCATTCTCGACGCGCTGGTTCGCGGAGGCGGACGTGATGTGCTGATTCTTGCTGACGTTCAAGGGATTCGCGCGAGTTTAAGCGAACAGGGGGCGCATCGGGTCGGCAAGGACTACGAGGTCGAGCCTGTATCTGTCTCAACCGGGGTTTTTCATCCGAAGATTTCAGTCCTGGCGGCTGCGGAAGAATGTCACCTGCTTGTCGGCTCCGGTAACCTGACTTTCGGTGGCTGGGGCGGGAACTGCGAAATCCTTGAGCACCTGCATCCCAGCTTTGCGGCGGACGCCATCGAGGACGCGGCGAGTTTCTTCGATCTGATTTCCGTTACCGAGCGTGTTCGGCACTGCGCAGAGGAACAGTGCGCTGCGATAGCCGCCGAACTTCGCCATTCCATCCGTGGCAAATCCCGCAATGGCAATATTCGCCTCTTTCACAACCTTGATATGTCCATTTCAGAGCAGCTTGTGCACACGGTCAAAGACCTTGGGGGCGCGGTACAAATGGTGGCTGCAGCGCCTTTCTGGGACGACGGCTCGGCAATCGATCATCTATGCGAGGCGATGGGGCTCGATCACGTCTTCGTACATGCCCATGCTCATGGCTGCGTCGAAGGGTTTGCCGGCTCAAACTGGCCGACGGGATGCCGCAACATCGTGCACGCGATCCGGCTTGAGGTTATGGATGAGCAGGAGCCTCGCCGGCTTCATGCCAAAGCAATCGAAATTATATGTAAACGTGGGCGCGTTTTGCTTTCCGGCAGCGCGAACGGCACTGCCGCAGCTTTGGGCCGCGAACGCAACGTCGAAGCATGCGTTGTGCGTATTCAGCGCGAACGCACAACAGGCTGGAGGTTCATCGCGTCAGATCCGCCGGAGTTGCAGGCGGCACTTGATAGTCAGTCTGACGATGACGATGAGGCGCCAGGAGTGCTTCGCGCAGTTCTTGAAGCAGATGAAGTCGCTGGGCAGGTGTTGACACCCGCCATGAGCGGGCCGGTCTCCGTCTTTCACGTCACCACCGTGGGACCGGAGTTGCTGGCGGAGACCAGTCTCTCCACGGACGGAGCCTTTCGAATTAACGCCCCGGCGCTGGAAGAACAGTCCTGGCTGGGAGGACGGCTCGTCATCCGTGTGCAGAGCAAAGATAACGGGAGGCAGGCAGAAGGTTTCGTTTCTGTGGCGAGCTTTGCAGATATAACCCGTCGTGCTGGTGTGGTGGGACGACGGCTTTTTGCAGTCCTCGCGGGCACCGAGACTCCGGCAGATGTCGCCGCCATCATGAGTTGGTTCTATGAAGACCCGCAGCGTCTTGTGGGGACGGTACCGGCGGCGATCAGCGGGGGATCATCTAAAGATACAAGCGCCTCCGAGCCTATTGCCATGGTTGCCGTCGCCGACCTGGCCGGCATTTACTTGGAAACCTTGCTGCTGGCGAAAACTTCTCACGACACGGCGGCACACCAGAACTGGTCTCGATTCATGGACCATGTCTTCATGGCTTTTCGCGAGAGGCGCGGACCGCTCGGCCGCACCGGCACAGGGCGAAAAGGGGAGGACGATGAAGACGAAAACGTGGAAGCCAATCCGGTACCAGAAGCCGTTGACGACCCCGCAATCGAACGGTCACTGGTGGTATTCGATCGACTTTTCGATCTGTTGGTAGCTCCCAAAGGCGCACCACGCCACGCCATGGTCGCCTTTGATCTGACGCAGTACATTTGCGAGCGCCTACAGCCGGAAGCCACGCGGGCAAAATCGTGGCTGGAGCGGCTGATAAAGGTGTTGCTGAATGCCGGCGTACCGCCGGAACGACGCAACGATGTGGCTGCGGCCATTCTGGTCCTGCTGGGTGTATGGTCTGAACCTAGCGGCTACCGGTGGGCGCGCGGTAGTCTTCTTCGACTGGGTATAGATATGTCCGGTGAGATTCCATCAACCGATGGCGTCCAGGGTTTCCAATCGACGATCCTGCCGCAAACCGTGAGGTTCGAGGAGCTTTGGCTTCGATTGCAAAGAGTGCGCACCTACCCGGAGCAGGTCCGGGCCTATCTGCAGGCACTGAAAAACGGTAAACCGGCGGCGACTGACTACGGTGATCTCGCTCATGAGGCCCATGAGGAATGGCCGGTCCTGGAGGACGCCATTACATCCAAACACTCACGCAAGAAAATCCTGGAGCTGAGCCATTGGCAGGAATCCTGCCCCCGCTGTCATATCCTGCTGCCGGCAAGCGAGATATTCAAACTGCAATCGACGTGCATAGCAACTGCGAAGAACTGCTGCCGTCGCATCGTGATCTGGACGGGAGACTGATCGTGGCACAGACCTCACTTGCGGAACTGACGGCGGCAGCGGCGGCTGTCGATGAACCGGGCTTTACGCCCGCCACCGTGCCCAGATTGGGCGGTGTCGATCCCCTGGGGTTGAGGCAAATCAATTTCGATCTCATGGACCAGGTGTTTCCCGGCCTGAACAATGTTGCGCGCCACATCCGTCCGTTCGTTGTTGTGGCATGGGCATGGCGCCGTGCCAACCAGCTCGCCCAAGGCCAAGGAATCGATAAGATTCCACTTGATCACTTACAGGACTTTGTCGATCGCATCGAAGTGATTTACGTTTGGTCGCAGTTCCTGAGAACACCGGAAGCAGATCTGCCAGGCCGTCTGGTTCTTGCCAATCTCCTGCAGGCTGACAAATGGACTTTTGGCGGGGCCGCCTGGCAGCAACGCCGAACAATCCGGCGCTACTCGACCGCATTAACGGCTCCTATCAACTATGGGCCAGCACTGAAGATGCTGGGCTGGGTCAAACCTCACCCGAAGTACCCGAATATTTTGATTGCAACCCCTGCTGCGGTGCCCGCGCTTGATGCGTTCGAAGCCCAGATTACGGAGTTTCTTGGCCATCCGGCGTTCAGCAAATTTGGCTCGGTAACAGTGACCGCGGAAGAAGCGCGAGGGTGGTCAGGAGCCTGGGCTTTGGACAGCGTCACAAAAGCAGAAGCAGATGCTATGACTGAAATGCTTCTCGGCTCGGACGCTCCGGTATGCAGACAGATGGGTGGAGAGCTGATGCTCGCGGCCGCTACGCATGCTTCAACCATAGAGGTCGATCCACTCAGAAGCACGATGGCCGGTCCGCCGTCAGACTTTATGCCGCCGGCCCACCTTCTGAACATATGGGAAGCCTGGCGACGGATTGAAGTCCGGCAGCTGTTTCGACTGTCGTTGGAGGCTCTCCTTTACTGGACTATCGCAACTCTCGAAGAGAAACCAAAGGGAACGGACGCGCTGGTCGATGTGTTTCTCGGCCAGGTCTCGCCCCCACCGAATTATGCGAATGCGCGCGAGTGGTTAAGTGCGTCATTACCTTCTGCCACCGGTCCAACGGAGCTGATGAAACGGATCGAACAGGCACTGAACGCCCCGTCCGCTCTCGATCTGGCCCCGAGCATCATAGCTGCGCTTTCATTCTGCCTGGCTGAATCGCCGCCCCAAGAAAGTCATTTCGAGCGGGTGGACCGATTACCATTGTTTCGGGCGCGGCGGGAAGCGTCAGTCCGAGCAGAAGGCACGAGCAAGGATTTCGTGCGTCATGTATTCGAGTCCTGGGTTCTGGCCCAGCATGTCTACTGGTCCGTTGGACGCGGGCTGGCAGATGCCCGTGCGCAAGGAAAAACCCTGTTGCGATTGAAAGTCATGCTGGACGAGGCCGGCTGGACTTTGGCTCCTGGCGCATCACGCGGTTCACCACCACAACCGACGCCCGACAGATTGCAGACCTTGGTGAGCCTCGCGCGAGAGTGCGGTCTTTTGAATTCGCCTGGGGCGAAAGACCTGCCAGCCGTTCGGTGATAGACGGAGTAGCCAGTGACTCAATCGAAATTGGAAGCAGATAATCTATGCCGCCGTTCTTGCATAATGTCGCCAGCGGTCTGAAGCTGTTCGTGCCATACGTTGCATATATTAGCGCCTTGCTGTCGTTGGTGGCGCTATATGTCGTTCTGTTAGACAGAAGGCCAAACCTGAGTTTGCAGGCAAAGAAAGGCCAGTGGATTGTGGTGTCAAAAGCGACACCGGGCGGTTGGCTGGTCGAGGGAATTATCGAGGCGTACAACGTGAGTAGCCGCGCAAACACAATCCGAGAATACCTTCTGAGCGTTAAGGGTGATGATGGTAATTGGGTGCCGTTGGAATGCGAGCAGTACACCTTAGTCACGACGTCTGATCGTGATGAGGCCCCTCCTCGAACTGAAACGACGAGGAATGAGACACCCCTTGTAGTGCCTCCGTACTCAGGGATCATAGTTCCCATTGCGGCGGTAACCGGCCAAATGAAACGACCGGAACTGGTGCGGGTGGAAGTGATGGACCTTTTTGGAAAGCGCTATTCCTTGGAGGTTCCCAGCAGTTCCGATATAAGCCGGCGCGGGTCCTTTCGAAGCCGATGAGTCGGGGAGGAACGGGGGCACGGGCAAACCGGAGAACGCCGGGCGAAACCGACATCTTGTAGGGGATGAAAGAGCCCTACAGGAAAGGAGAACAGCGACTCCATCCTGGCCTCGAGTTTTGCAGGGGACATCACAAGGTGCACTTGTCCTGACTTTAAGCCTTTTTTGCAGCCTTCCGTCTTGCGGCCCACCTTTTCTTCATCATCATCGAGATGCGCTTCCGGGCGGCCGGACTCATGGTGCGGCGACCACGGGGTTGCTTTGCGGCAGATCTTACTGCTGACTTACGCCGTGCTGCCCAGCGGGCCTTCATCATCGCCGATAATCTGATCGTTAGGTCAGGAAGGGACGGGCAAGAAGAATGCGCACTCAGAAGCCCCCAGGGATTGGAATCGTTGAAGTTCGCGCCGACATCAAGTGCGGATAGTTTTGGAGATTTCAGATCAGATCGGCGTATCGGCTGTTAGCTGGCGCTCAATCCGCAGCTCGGAATTCAAAGGCGTGAACCGCGCATCTGTGCTACACGTATTATGGACCTCCGTCTGAGATTGTCCGAGTCGGGGGGGGGACGCATGCGCAGGCGCGATGGACGTGAACACGGGCGAGTTGATGAAGCGATGAGGTTCGCTCAGGCCTGCTCTGGCACTCCACTCGCCTCTATTGGAATATACCTGCAGAACGTGATCACGACCGCTCGATTGCCGGCTGGCACCGGCGCGAGCCCCAAGCATCTCGAGCAGGTGGCGGAGTTGGCGCTCGACACACTGCGGAGACTTCCCAAGTCCTTCGGCGAGCGCTTTCGGTTCGACGCCCTAATGCTGCAGGCGATGAGCACCGACTGGAGTAAACGCCCTCTCTTCTCTCGCATGTTGCTTCCCAACTATGGCGAAGGTTGGGGGCATGCGAGCCTAACACCTCCAGGATTCGTGCAGATCTCGAATGGCGCCCATGTCGCTCATGTAATTGACATGATCTTTTTCCGCGGGCGTGACGAACTCGCCGAAATCGATCTTCTGGTTTATCCATGGATAGCACACGAACTGGCGCACAATCTACTATTCCGGCACGAGCAGTATTTCGTTCCGGGTCTAGAAGGCGCAATCGACGGCAGGCTGAAAGCACTTCGCATTGCTGCCATTGCTGATCGGGGTACGGCTCGGTCGAGGGCTCACAGCTTTAACGACGAGCTCTTGTCTTTCTGGTTTCCAACACGAGATCACAGGAACTGGATGCACGAGATCGCCGCCGACATCGTTGCATTGTACGTCCTGGGTCCGGCGTACCTTGCGGTATTCGAGGACCTGCTGGAATCGACAGAATCAACAGACCCATATCGCATTGCGCCGATACACCCACCTTACATGGTTCGAATTGCAGCTCTGATGCAAGCCGCTTGTCATCTTGGCTGGGAGAAATGTTTGACGAAACTCGAAGCCATAGCGGCGGGCTGGCCTTTAGGCAGGTGGAGAGAGCAGCGAACGAACCGGCTGTTAGCGCTCGCCGACCCTGTGCTAATTTCCAATGCCGTTCAGACTGCTCTCCATGGCTGCCAAGCGTTGCAACTGAATGCCTGTACGCCAGCACACGTTTCCGCCGTTGAAATGGGCTGTATGAACGTGGAAACACTCGAAGCCGGCACTGATCTGCTCCTGGCGGCTTGGCTGGTATACCTTCGCGCACCTCAGGACTATAACAACTGGGAGCGGACGGTGGTTGAAACCCTTGTCAATTCGGTCACGCTGTGATTCCAGAAATCTTGTATGAGCGTGCGAGCTGCAGGGCACCACTGTCCGCCACATTAAGAACCCAAGGAAGCCGCATCCCCATATCCGGTTTAGTGAAACACATATCGGCCTGCCATACGATGTCTTGGGCTACTTGCTCTCGCGTGTGCTGGCCGGCGATATCGGACATGCGCACGAGCAGCGGCTGCGCCGTGCCCTGGGTTAGGTAGGGTGCGCCGGTCGTTGCGACCAATAACAGCTCGGGATCTTCAAACGCAAACGAAGCATAGCCCACCAGTGGATTCCGCGCGTGTCCATCGACCGCACGCATGAGTCTCCAGTGTTCAGCACCCTTGAGGTATTCTGCCGCGGTCCAGGCTCCGCTTGCACCAATCCAGCCACGCTGCACGAGCTCACTATGCAGTCGAACAATGGCGTCTCGCTCGTTCCAGACTTCGCCTTCTCCGAGCAGTTGGCCGTCTCGATGGAAAAGCACGGAGTTGAAATCGGCAGAGACGCCAACCTTGCTAAGCTCGGCGTGTACTTCATCGAACAACGCGAGTAGGCCTTGGTATAGAGATTCCGTAGGAATCGGCTCCCGCTTCTGGATCTCTACAGGAATTTCTCGCGGCAGAAACAGAAGAAAATCCTGCGGCCGGTGAAAACCGTAACCGAGGCATGCCATCACCTGAGTATTATGAACACCGCCAACATCCAATCCAACATGGACGTTGTAGTGGAACGGATCACGTGGCGCAAACGGGAACCAGTGGTGCTTCACAAGCAGATTGCCGAGGCAGATTTCATAGGTGGTCTGGATTCGCCTCGCTCGCCGGCCGTCGTTTTGGAAGATCCGCTGCCAGGGTTCGCCAACGAACCGCGATGGTAGGGTGCGATCGTGGTGAACACACTGTGAGGGCTCACCGATGGCGCGCTTGATTAGCTCATGGGTGTCGCCGGCCGATTGTCCAGTGTCAGACCCCTCCGGAAGAACCGCCATAAGCGCATCGTGCTTGCCCCTCTCAATGAACGATCGAATCTCGGCCACGTCGCGGTAACAAACCAGCGCAAACCGCGCTTCGATGCCCTGTTGCTCCCAAATCCAATCTAGATCCTGTTTCAACCGTAACCCGCGAGCTTCTCCCAAACGAGCGGGCCAAGCTAAAGCTGGATTGATGGGTCGGCCAATCAGGAAACCATAGCGACGGATATGATCTACTCTGGAACGCGCCCGTTGTTGCAGGTCCTTTTCACTGGGGAAGCGGGGAGCCGAGAGATGTACCTCTTTCCCTTTGTCTCCGCGGACCCTCACGACTGGCGGCAAAATGACCCGGTGAGCGAAGTCGTCCGCCTCGATCGGCTGGACCCCCAGTACAAGGTTTTGGTCGTCCTGTACCGCCGTGCCGTCGATGAAGTCGCGCATTTTGCGCATCCATCCCCATCGCTCTTCCGGTTCGAGAATCGTATCACCGTGTTCCTCCTGAGTGTTCTGGGATCCGAGGATCAGGCGCAATTCCGTCATAGGGGCGTCCACCGGCCGATCAGGAAACTGTTTGCACCGCAAGGTGCAACCCGACAGTTGTTGCTGCCGGTTACTGCCGTAGCGGGAGTACTCGCCAAGAATGTCCGTATCGTCCAGCTCAAGTACCTTTGCTTGCGTGGATCCTCCCGTGTACTGCTGCAGCACCCGCACAGCAACGGGCCGGTTCTGCCTCGTGCGACGTCCCGCACGCTGGGCCTCAATCATCCGGACAAGCGTGGCCAGATCGCCCTCTGTGCAATAGTCGGAGAATCGCTTTCCATCAACAGTCGTTGTCCCGACAGAACACTGCAACGCGAGTATTCCACCAGCAAGGGCCTTTACTTGAAATCCGAAGCGCCGGCAAATCAGATGTTCTTCCGTGGAATTCTCGACGGGGCTCTGGCAAAAGCAGTCATAATCCTGCCAGAGCTCTCCCAGATCCGCGCAGCCATTGTCTTTGAAATGTTTCTTGATGGCCTCGCGGAGCAGCCCAGCCACGATCGGCCGCGCCGCACGGTCGTTGGCCTGCGCCCTAACGGTGCGTTGCAGCGTAACACGGTAATCCGGCGTATCCACCGACCCCGGAAGACTCCAGTGTGCGGGAACGGCCACGTCCCGCACATTCAAATCCAAGACGAAGATAGGCCCGCGCCACTCTTTCTTGTGCTGTCTCCACAACGACCAGAAGATATCCTTGAGTTCACCCCGGCTCTCGTGGGTCTGTCGCGAATGATCCGTGAACTCAACACGGTAGACATTAACGTCCCAGGCAAAGTCATTGGTGTTCTCTATCTTGTAGGCGTTCAGGTGAGTCGGCGCAACCACTGGGGCCGCGACCACCAGGCGCGCTGGATGTCCATGATGCGTTGCAGTTCTCATCGCTTTTCCTTGGTGAAGTAGTACGTCGAAGCCCCGCTCACAAGTCCTGAGAGCACGGGGAGCAGGATGTTGAATATCTTCTCAAGACTTGCGATTCCGTCAGTCTTACCCACCCATCGATAAGAACGAAGGCATTGTCAAGCGACAGTTTTTTTAGGCGGTGCATAAGCACCGCTGGGGTCGAGCCAGAGTTACGGCTTGAGGACCAAGACTCTGGAACATCTCTCGCTGATCA